>Ga0213876_10000865_pt1 | contig 20256 bp, 18 predicted proteins | sample BarmaccomBMRX_R9_FD_160113 | JGI IMG/M metagenome (GOLD analysis project Ga0213876, IMG submission 160113) | Root-associated microbial communities from Barbacenia macrantha in rupestrian grasslands, the National Park of Serra do Cipo, Brazil - RX_R9 | ecosystem: Host-associated > Plants > Roots... | reverse complement strand
CCCGCGCGCGAGAAGACGAATCCAAGGCCGGATGAGCGAACCCGAAAAACGCACCTTCACCGACGACGAGGCTCTGGCCTTCCACCGTCTGCCGACGCCCGGCAAGCTCGCCGTCACGGCCACCAAGCCGATGGCGACCCAGCGCGACCTTTCGCTCGCCTACTCGCCGGGCGTGGCGGTGCCGGTGCTGGCGATCGCCGAGGATGCGGACACCGCCTACGACTACACGTCCAAGGGCAACCTGGTGGCGGTGATCTCCAACGGCACCGCCATCCTGGGCCTCGGCGACCTGGGCGCGCTGGCCTCCAAGCCGGTGATGGAGGGCAAGAGCGTGCTCTTCAAGCGCTTCGCCGACGTGGATTCCATCGACGTCGAGGTGGCCTCCCGTGACCCCGACGAGATCATTACCGTCGTCAAGAACATCGGCCTCACCTACGGGGGCATCAACCTCGAGGACATCAAGAGTCCCGAGTGCTTCCGGATCGAGACCGAGCTCCAGGAGCTCCTGGACATTCCGGTCTTCCACGACGACCAGCACGGCACGGCGATCATCTCCACGGCGGGCCTGATCAACGCCTGCCGGATCACCGGCCGGCGGCTCGAGGACATCAAGCTGGTGCTCAACGGCGCGGGCGCGGCCGGCATCGCCACCCTGGACCTCATCAAGGCGGTGGGGGTGAGGCCGGAGAACTGCATCGCCCTCGACACCAAGGGCGTCATCTACCGCGGCCGCACCGAGGCCATGAACCAGTGGAAGTCGGCCCACGCGGTGGAGACCGACGCGCGCACGCTCGAGGAGGCGCTGCGCGGCGCCGACGCCTTCTTCGGGCTGTCGGTGAAGGGGGCGCTCAGCGGCGAGCACCTGAAGCTGATGAACGAGCGCCCGATCATCTTCGCCATGGCCAACCCCGATCCGGAGATCACTCCGGAAGAGGTCCGCCAGGTTCGCCCCGACGCCATCATCGCCACCGGCCGGTCCGACTATCCGAACCAGGTGAACAACGTCCTGGGCTTCCCCTACATCTTCCGCGGGGCCCTCGACGTGCGCGCCAAGCGGGTCAACATGGAGATGAAGATCGCCTGCGCCCGGGCGCTGGCCGAGCTCGCCCGGGAGGACGTGCCCGACGAGGTCGCCGCCGCCTATCACGGCGGGCATCTGAAGTTCGGGCCGGAGTACATCATCCCCTCGCCGTTCGATCCGCGGCTGATCTGGTACATCCCGCCGTTCGTGGCCCAGGCGGCCATGGACACCGGCGTGGCTCGCCGGCCGATCGTCGACATGGACGGCTATCGCGAGGCCCTAGCCCGGCGGCTGGATCCCAGCGCCGCCTTCCTGCAGAAGGTGTCGGGGGCGGTGCAGTCGGGGCCGCAAAAGCGGATCGTCTTCGCCGAAGGCGAGGAGCCCTCGGTGATCCGCGCCGCCAACGCCTTCCAGACCCAGGGATTCGGCAAGGCCCTTCTCGTCGGCCGCGAGGAGCTGGTGGCCGAGAACATGCGCGCCGCGGGGCTCGATCCGGCGGAGGCCAAGCTCGAGGTCCTGAACGCGCGGCTCTCGAAGCACGTGCCCGAGCTGGTGGACTTCGTCTACGACCGCCTGCAGCGCCGCGGCTACCTGCGCCGGGACGTGCTGCGGCTGATCAACCAGGACCGCAACTCCTTCGGCGCGGCGCTGGTCGCCCGCGGCTACGCCGACGGCCTCGTCACCGGCGTGACCCGCAGCTTCGACCAGGCGCTGGAGGAGGTGCTGCGGGTGATCGATCCGGCGCCCGGCGGGCGGGTGATCGGCATGTCGATCGTGCTCTCCAAGGGCCGCACCCTGTTCATCGCGGACACCAACGTCACCGAGATGCCCGAGTCGGAGGAGCTGGTGGAGATCGCCGTCGAGGCGGCGGGGGCGGTGCGGCGGCTGGGCTTCACGCCGCGGGTGGCGTTCATGTCGTACTCGGCCTTCGGCAATCCCATGGGCGAGCGCTCGGAGAAGGTCCGCCAGGCGGTGGCGATGCTGGACGCGCGCCGCGACGTGGGCTTCGAGTACGAGGGCGAGATGCCGCCCGAGCTCGCCCTGGAGCCGGAGCGGCGCGAGAACTATCCCTTCATGCGGCTGACCGGGCCGGCCAACGTGCTGATCATGCCGGCCATCCACTCGGCCTCGATCTCCACCAAGCTGGTGCAGTCGCTGGGCGAGGCGACGGTGGTGGGGCCCATCCTGCTGGGGCTCTCCAGGTCGGTGCAGATCTGCCCGCTCTCGGCCTCGGTCTCCAAGATCCTGAACATGGCCATGATGGCCGCTTACGATCAGCCGCTGGTCGACGCGGCCGAGTAGCCGTCCCGCTAAGGCGCCGGCCCCTCCAGCGACGGATTGTCCGGATCGAAGCGGGCGATCGGCACGACGGCGAGGTTCGGGAAGGCGGCCTTCAGGGGCGCCAGCGCCGTCTGGCCGTCGCCCACCACGATGACGCTGGCGCGGTCCGGATCCAGGGCATCCCTGGCGAAGGCCTGCACCTCGCCCGGTGTCACCGCCTCGACCTTGCCGGTGTAGGCCTTGATCTCGTCGAGATCGATTCCGTAGAGCGCCAGGGCCCCGAGCTGGGCGCCGAGGCCGCCGGCGGTGGCCAGCGCCCGGCCGTACTCGCCGACCAGGGAAGAGGTGCGGGCGGTCAGCTCGCCCTGGGCCGGCGGGGCGCCGGCCAGCTTTCGCATCTCGTCCTTGATGAGGTTCGCCACCTCGCCGGCGGTCTCGTTGCGGGTCTGGGCCTGGGCGGTGAAGGCGCCCAGCGTGCGGCGGGCGCTGAGCTGAGCCCCCGCCCCGTAGCTCAGGCCCCGCTTCACCCGGATCTCCTCGTTGAGCCGGGCCGAATAGCCGCCGCCCAGCACCGTGTTCGCCACCAGCCCCTGGTAGTAGCGCGGGTCGCGGCGGGTGATCGTGGGCAGGGTCACCACCACCGCCGCCTGGCCCGCGCCGGGCAGGTCGACGGCCACGGTGCGCGGGCGCGCGTCGGCCTTCGCGGCCGGCGGACGTGGGGGAGGCCCTGCCGGCCGTTTCCAGGCGCCGAACACCTTTTGCGCCAGGGCGAAGCCGTCTTCCGCGGAGATGTCGCCGGTGAGCACCAGGATGGCGTTGTCCGGACGCCAGTAGGCCGCATGGAACCGCGCCAGATCCGCCGCCGTGAGCCGCTTGAGGGAGCCGCGATCGCCGTTGGCGGCATGGCCGAACGGGGTGCCGGCGTAGACCACCGGGGCGGTGGCGAAGGCGGCCACCTGCGCCGGGTCGCCGAGGGCCACCTCCAGGCCGGCGAGGGCCTGCTTGCGGGCCCGCTCAACCTCGTCGGCGGCGAAGGTGGGGTTCTCCACGACGTCGGCCATGATCGGCAGGGCGGCCTCCAGCTTGCCGCGCATGGCCGACAGGCTGACGGACGAGGCCTCCCAGCTGGCGCTGGCGTTCAGCTGGGCGCCGAGGATCTCGGTCTGGCGGGCGATGTCGCGGGCCGAGCGGCTCGTGGTCCCCTCGGTGACGACGTCGGCGGTGAGGATGGCGGCGCCCGAGAGGCCGGGCGGATCGGCCTCGGAACCGGTCTGCACCAACAGGTCGGCCGCCACCAGGGGAAGGTCGGTGCTTCTGGCGACGATCACCCGAAGCCCGTTGGCCAGGGTCTTCTCCGCCGGCGTCGGCAGGACCGGGGCGGGCTGGGCGCCGATGGGTGGCAGGCCGGCGGGCGGGCTCGGCGCCGCGGCCGTCGGTTCCGGCGCCGTCTCGGGCGACGCCTCCGCTGCGGGCGCGGCGCTGGCCGGGGGGGCGGTTGCGCCGGGCGTGGTCTGCGGCTTCTGAGATTCGGGGAGGTAGCGGATATCGACCCGCTGTTCGTCGGGCAGGTATTGGCGCGCCACCCTCAGCACGTCGGCGGCGGTGACCTTTTGCAGGTCCTCGATGTCGGTGTTGGCGCGCGCTGCATCGCCCTCGATCACCTGGGCCTGGCCGAGCTCCGTCGCCCGCCCCTCGATCGTCTCGCGCTGGCGGACCTCGGTGGCGAGCAGTTGGGTCTTGGCCGCCTCGAGCTCGGCCGAACTCACCGGCGTTCGCCTAAGCGCGCCCACCTGGTCGCGCAGCGCGGTCAGCAGCTCGTCGGCCGTATGGCCCTGGGCCGCCACCGCCCCTACGTAGAACATTCCGGGCTGCTGGCGCAGGTCAGCCTCGGAGAACACCTGGGCGGCGACCTGGCGCTCGTAGATCAGGGAATCATAGAGCCGCGAGGATCTTCCCGCGGTGAGGATCGCGTCCAGCACGTCGAGCGGGGCGGCGTCCGGGCTCGCCGCCGCCGGCGCGAGCCAGGTGATCGCCACCGCCGGCAGGGGCACGTCGGGGCCGTAGCCGGTGACGGTCCTGGGCGCCGTGCGGGGCGGCTCGACCGCGGCCACCGCCGGAACCGGCGGCGGCGGGTCCCGCAAAGCCCCGAAGTAGCGGTCGATCCAGGCGTCGAGCTCGGCGGGGTCGAAGTTCCCCGCCACCACCAGCACCGCATTGTCCGGCCGGTAGAAGGTGGCGTGGAACGCCCGCACGTCGTCCAGCGTGGCCGCGTCGAGGTCCTCGATCGAGCCGATCGCGGAGCGCTTGTAGGGATGGACGGCGAAGGTCGCCTCGGGGATCAGATAGCGGAAGAAGCGGCCGTAGGGATCGGCCAGCACCCGCTGGCGCAGCTCCTCCTTCACCACCTCCCGCTCGGAGTGGAAGTTGGCCGCGTCCACCTGCAGCGAGCTCATGCGGCTGGCCTCCGCCCAGAGGAGCCGCTGCAGGTGGCCTGACGGGATCACCTCGTAGAAGGCGGTGGTGTCGTCCATGGTAAAGGCGTTGTTCATGCCGCCCACGTCCTCGGTCAGGCGGTCGAAGTACTCGGCCGGCAGCTGGGCCGTGGCCTTGAACATCATGTGCTCGAAGAGGTGCGCGAAGCCGGACCGTCCGGACGGATCGTTCTTCGCTCCCACCCCGTACCAGACCTGCACCGTCACGTTGGGCGTCGTCCGGTCGAGGGCGGTGATGACCCTCAGCCCGTTGGCGAGGGTGCGCGCGTGGAAGCCGATCGGCGGCACGACGGACTGGGCCGCAGCTTGACGCCCGGTTCCCAGCACGACGGCCGCCAAGACGGCGGCGAGCATGATCCGCAGCATGGTCGCTCCCTTTTCGCCGCCGATCTTTATCGTTCGCGGGCGCATTGAACACCTTACCGTCGAGTCATCGGACGGCGCGTCCTCACACCTCGAAGCGGTAGACCTCGCCGTCGCGGCGGACGTGGCCGGCGGTGGGGCCGGCGTAGTGGGTGCCGATCACCAGGATCGGCTGGTCGGCCCACTCGGCGAACATCCGCCGGCGCATGGCGGTGGCCGCCGCCGGATCGCAGTCGACTTCGGGGCACCAGTCGGGATGGACCATCTGGCAGGGGTGGTGGGACATGTCGCCTGTGATCACCGCCCGCTCGCCCTGAGACTCGATCATCACGCTGACGTGGCCCGGCGTGTGGCCCGCCGTCGGGATGAGCCGCACCTCGGGCGAGATCCGGTAGTCGGGGTCCACCAGCTCCGCCAGCCCCGCATCGAAGATCGGCCTCACGCTGTCGGCCAGGATCTGCTGCTGCTCCTCGTTTCCCTCGGCGGTCCAGTGCTCCAGCTCGCGCCGGCCGATCAGGTAGCGGGCCTTGGGGAAGGTCGGGACCCACTTGCCGTTCTCGAGCATGGTGTTCCAGCCCACGTGGTCGACGTGCAGGTGGGTGCAGACCACCGCATCCACCGCCTCGCGCTTCCAGCCGGCGCTTTCCAACTGCCGGAGAAAGTCGGTGGCGAGCGGCTCGGGCATCAGCTTGCGGGGCTTGTCGTTGCCGAGGCAGGTGTCCACCACCAGCCGCAGGCCGGGCGCCTCGACGAGGAGCGCGTGGATCGAAAGCCGGATCGACCCGTCGTCGGTGACGAAGTGCGGGAAGAGCCAGGGGATCGCCCTCAGGGCCTCGGGGGTCGCCCCTTTCAGGAACGGCCGTTCCGCGCGGTAGGCGATGGGGATCTCGATCTCCACCACGCGGGTGACCTTCACCGCGCCCACTCGCCAGCTCAGCATGATCCGATCTCCCTCTGCGCGCCGAAGCTGTAGAGCCCGGCGGGCGCCTCTGGGAACCCCAAATCCGGCGGGCTCAGGGGTGGGCGCCGGCGCGGTTGTTCACCAGGTCCTCGACCACGGAAGGGTCGGCCAAGGTGGTGACGTCGCCGAGGTTGCCCACGTCGTTCTCGGCGACCTTGCGCAGGATGCGGCGCATGATCTTGCCGGAACGGGTCTTGGGCAGGCCGGGCGCCCACTGGATGACGTCGGGCGCGGCGAAGGGGCCGATCTCGTGGCGCACCCAAAGGATGAGGTCGCGCCGCAGCGCGTCGGTGGCTTCGACGCCGGCCTTCAGGGTGACGTAGGCGTAGATCCCCTGGCCCTTGATGTCGTGGGGGAAGCCCACCACCGCCGCCTCGGCCACGGCGGCGTGGCCGACGAGGGCGCTCTCGATCTCGGCGGTGCCAAGGCGGTGACCGGAGACGTTGATCACGTCGTCGACCCGGCCGGTGATCCAGTAGTAGCCGTCAGCGTCGCGCCGGCAGCCGTCGCCGGTGAAATAGCGGCCGGGATAGGTGGTGAAATAGGTGGCGATGAACCGGCCGTGGTCGCCATAGACCGTGCGCATCTGGCCGGGCCAGGAATCGGTGAGGCAGAGGTTCCCGGTCACCGCGCCTTCGAGGGGCCGCCCGTCGGCGTCGACGATCTGCAGCTTCACGCCGGGGAGGGGCCTGGTGGCCGAGCCGGGCTTGAGCGGCGTGGCGCCGGGCAGGGGAGCGATCAGGGTGGCTCCGGTCTCGGTCTGCCACCAGGTGTCGACGATCGGACACCGTCCTTCGCCCACCACCCGGTGGTACCAGAGCCAGGCCTCCGGGTTGATCGGCTCGCCGACGGTGCCCAGCAGACGCAGCGACTTGCGCGACGTTCGCGTCACCGGCGCGTCGCCCTCGCGCATCAGGGCGCGGATGGCGGTGGGAGCGGTGTAGAAGATCTCCACCTGGTGCTTGTCGACAACCTCCCAGAACCGGCTGGCGGTGGGATAGTTGGGCACGCCCTCGAAGATCAGGCTGGTCGCCCCGTTCGCCAGCGGGCCGTAGACGATGTAGCTGTGGCCGGTGACCCAGCCGACGTCGGCGGTGCACCAGAAGATCTCGCCCGGGCGGTAGTCGAAGACCAGCTCGTGGGTCCAGCTCGCCCAGGCGAGGTAGCCGCCGGTGGTGTGGAGCACCCCCTTGGGCTTGCCGGTGGATCCGGAGGTGTAGAGGATGAAGAGCGGGTCCTCGGCGCCCATGGGCTCGGGCGGGCACCCGGCGGCGACCCTGGCCCTCTCCTCGTCGTAGGCGTGGTCGCGGCCCGGCCGCATCGGGACCTCCGCGCCCGTGCGCCGGACGACGATGACGTTGGCGACCTGCGGACACTGCTCGAGCGCCTCGTCCACGTTGGCCTTCAGGGGCACGATTCGGCCGCCCCTGAGGCCCTCGTCGGCGGTGATGACGATCCGCGAATCGCAGTCCTGGATCCGCCCGGCGATGGAGTCCGGCGAGAAGCCGCCGAAGATCACCGAATGGACCGCCCCGATCCGCGCGCAGGCAAGCATGGCGTAGGCCGCCTCGGGGATCATCGGCAGGTGGATCGTCACCCGGTCGCCCTTCCTGACCCCCCGCGCCTTGAGCACGTTGGCCATCCGGCAGACCTCGGCGTGGACCTCGCCGTAGGTGATCTTGCGCGCTTCGGCCGGGTCGTCGCCTTCCCAGATGATCGCCACCTCGTTCGCGCGGGCCGGAAGGTGGCGGTCGAGGCAGTTCACCGAGACGTTGAGCACGCCGTCGGCGAACCAGCGGATCCGGAAGTCCTTCGTATCGAAGGAGACGTCCTTGACGATGCTGAAGGGCTTGATCCAGCCGAGCCGGCCCGCCACCTCGCGCCAGAAGCCGTCCGGGTCAGCCTCCACGCGCCGGCACGCCGCCTCGTAGGCGCCGCCGTCCATATGCGCGCGCTTCGCCCAGGCGTCCGGGACCGGAAACAGCTGGCCTTCGCTCATGACGGGCTCCCTCTCCTGGCTCCGCAGTATGCGGGGCGCGAGGCCAGCGCAAGGAACGCCCGTCCGAGCCGCGCCTGGGCGGGGCCGCGACGCCTCTTCAGCCCGGCTGCTTCACGGTGCGCAGGTATGGCTTGTGCTCGGTCCAGCCGCCGGGAAACAGCGTCTTGGCCTGCTCGTTGGTCACCGCGGGCACGATGATCACGTCCTGGCCGTGCTTCCAGTTTCCGGGGGTGGCCACCTTGTGCTTGTCGGTGAGCTGCAGGCTGTCGATCACCCGCAGCAGCTCGTCGAAATTGCGGCCGGTGGACGCCGGATAGGTGAGGGTGAGGCGCACCTTCTTGGCCGCATCGATCACGAACACCGAGCGGACCGTCAGGGTGTCATTGGCGTTGGGATGGATCATGCCGTAGAGGTCCGCGACCTTGCGGTCGTGGTCGGCGATCAGCGGGAAGTTGAGCGCCGCCCCTTGCGTCTCCTCGATGTCCTTGGCCCAGCCGGCGTGGCTGTCGGCTGGATCCACCGAGAGCCCGATCACCTTGACCCCGCGCTTCTCGAACTCGGGCTTCAGCTTGGCGACGATGCCGAGCTCGGTGGTGCAGACCGGGGTGTAATCCTTCGGGTGCGAGAATAGCACCACCCAGCTGTCGCCCGCCCACTTGTAGAAATTCAGGGGGCCCTGGGTGGAATCCTGGGTGAAGTCGGGGGCGATGTCGCCAAGCTGCAGCGCCATGCGAAGTCTCCTTTTCTGCGCGTCGATCGTCGGCCCGGACATAAGCTAGTATCCCGCGACAAATTTCCCATCTGGATTCCGCATGCTGCTGCATCTTTCCACCTGGGCCGAGATCGAGGCCTACCTCGAGCGTTCGCGGACGGTGGTGATCCCGATCGGCTCCAACGAGCAGCATGGGCCTACGGGCCTCCTCGGCACCGACTGGCTTTGCCCGGAGATCATCGCCCACGAGGCCCAGAAGGAGGCCGACATCCTGGTGGCGCCGACCTTCAACATCGGCATGGCGCAGCACCATCTGGATTTTCCGGGCACCATTGCGCTTCGGCCCTCCACCTTCATGGCCGCCATCGGCGACTGGGCCCGCTCGCTCGCCCACCACGGCTTCACGCGGCTCTATTTCCTGAACGGCCACGGCGGCAACGTGGCCACCATCGAGGCGGCGTTCTCCGAGCTCTACGCCGAGGCGAGCTTCGCGGCCCGGCCGCGCGGCTTCGCCCTGAAGCTGAAGAACTGGTGGGACCTCAAGGGCGTCTTCAAGCTCGCCCACCAGCAGTTCCCGGCCGGGCATGGCAGCCACGCGACGCCCTCGGAGATCGCCGTCACCCAGTGGGCCTATCCGGACGCCATCAAGGCCGCCAACTACGCGCCCCAGATCGCCCCCACCGGCCCGATCCGCGAGGCCTCCGACTTTCGCGCCCGGTTTCCCGACGGCCGCATGGGCTCGGACCCGGGCCTCGCGACCCCCGAGAAGGGCGCCGAGCTGGTCCGGCTGGCGGTGGCCGGGCTGATCGAGGAAGTGCGGGCGTTCGGGGCCGAGTCCGGCGTCAGCAGGTGACGATCTTGCCGTCCGCCACCTTCACCGGCCATGGCCAGAGGCTCGCGCCCGCGCAAGGCCCGGCCACGCATTGGCCGCTGCCGATCCGGAACAGCGCCCCGTGCGAGCCGCAGAGGATGAGGTCGCCCTCGCGGGTCAGGTACTGGTTCGGCAGCGGAGCGAGCGGCAGGCCGGCGTGCGGGCAGCGGTCGACGTAGCCGTAGACCTCGTCCTCCACCCGCGCCACGAACCCGAGGAACAGCGCCTCGCCTTCCCGGAACACGAAGCCCCGCGCGCCGGGGTCGGCGATGTCGGCGAGCGCGCACAGCATGGTTCCGGGCGCCGGCCGGGCTGGATTGGCGGTCACGGAAGCTGGCCGATCCCTACCCGCCAGGGCCGGATCTCGACCCGTTCGAAGAGCCCCGCCGCCACGTAGGGGTCGGCCCGGCTGAACGCCTGGACGGCGGCGAGGTCCGGCGCCTCGAGGATCAGCATTGACCCGGCCATCTGGCCTTGTTCGTCCAGGAAGGGCCCTGCCAGCCGCACCAGATCGCGGCGCGCGGCGACGTAGGCGAGGTGCGCCTCGCGGGCCGCCATGCGCACCGCCAGCGCCCCCGGCTTGTCGATGCAGATCAGCGCGAACGTCGCCATGCTTCCCCCTCTCACGCTTCGCTCTTCAGCGGCCGCGCCAGCAGGGCGGAGATCGCCGCATCGACGGCCGTCTCGCCGGCCAGGATCGCCGCCACCGCGTCGCTGATCGGGGTCTCCACGCCGAGCCGCCGGGACAGCGCCCGCACCGCCGGCGCCGACTCCACGCCCTCGGCCACCGAGAGCTTGCCGGCCAGGGCCTCGGCGGCGGTCTGGCCGCGGCCGAGCGCCAGGCCCAGGCTCATGTTGCGCGATTGGGCGCTGGAGCAGGTGAGCACGAGGTCGCCCAGCCCGCAAAGGCCGGCCACCGTCTCCGCCCGTCCGCCGAGCGCCACCGCCAGGCGCGAAAGCTCGGCGAAGCCGCGGGTCACCAGGGCGGCGTGGGCGCTGCGGCCTAGCCCCTTGCCTTCGACGATCCCGCAAGCGATGGCGAGGACGTTCTTGATGGCCCCGCCGGCCTCGGCGCCGATCATGTCGGATGAGGCGTAGGGGCGGAATGTCGGCGTGGCGATCGCCGCGCTGAGGCGCCGCGCGAGCTCCGCATCAGCGGCCGCCAGGGTGATGGCGGTGGGGAGGCCCCTGGCCACCTCGGCGGCGAAGCTCGGTCCCGAGAGCACCGCCGGGGCCGCGGCCGGAAGGGTCTCGGCGAGCACCTCGGTCATCAGCTTCAGCGAATCCCGCTCGATGCCCTTGGCGCACAGCACCACCGGGACGCCCGGCCGGCAATGCTGCGCGAATTGCTCCAGAATGCTGCGCAAATGCTGCGCCGGCGCCACCGCCAGGACGAGGTCGGCGCCGGCGAGGTCCGCCAGGTCGGCGGTGGCCGAGACCTTTGGGTCGAGTTTGACGCCCGGTAGGAAGAGGTGGTTCTCGTGCGCCTTGTTGACGCCGTCCGCCACCTCCGGCTCGCGCGCCCAGAGCTTCGCCTCCAGCCCCGCCCGCACCGCCACCTGGGTGAGCGCCGTGCCCCAGGCGCCGCCGCCGATGACGCCCGCCCGGCTCACGCCTTGGCGCCCTTGCGGCCCGGCTTGTGGGTAGGGCTGGCGAGGGCCGAAGCCTCGTCCAAGGGCCACCGCGGGCGGGCGACGGCGTCCAGATCGTCGGTCATCCCCGCGGCCAGCCGCTCGGCGCCGGCCAGCGCGATCATGGCCGCATTGTCGGTGCAGTAGGCGAGCGGCGGCGCGTGGAAACTGAACCCATGCGCCCGCGCCGCGGCCTCCAGGGCGGCGCGCACGGTCCGGTTCGCCGCCACGCCGCCGGCGACCACGAAGCGCAATGCTGTGGATTTATGCTGCGCAGCATACAGCGCCATGGCGCGGGCGCTGCGTTCGGCGAGCTGGGCGGCGATGGCCTCCTGAACGGCGGCGGCGAGGTCGCGGCGGTCGGCTTCGTCGGCGCAGCGCTCGGCCAGCCGCGCGGCCGCGGTCTTGAGGCCCGAGAAGGAGAAGTCGCATCCCTCGCGCCCGGCCAGGGCCCGCGGCAGGGGGAATCGCTCCGCCCGCCCGCCCTCGGCCAGCCGCTCCAGCGCCGGGCCGCCCGGATAGGCAAGCCCCAGCGCCTTGCCGATCTTGTCGAAGGCCTCGCCGGCCGCATCGTCGATGGTCGAGCCCAGGCGGTGCAGCCGGCCGATCCCGGCGACCTCGAGCAGCTGGCAGTGGCCGCCCGAAACCAGCAGCAGCAGGAAGGGGTAGGGGACGTCGGCGGTCAGCCGCACCGAGACGGCGTGGCCCTCCAGGTGGTTCACCGCCATCAGCGGCAGGCCGCCGGCGAGCGCGAGCGCCTTGCCGAAAGCCAGCCCCACCATCACCGCTCCCACCAGACCGGGCCCCGCGGTGGCGGCGATCCCGTCGATGGCCTTGAGGGTGACGCCGGCTTCGGCCAGGGCGTGGCGGACGGTGGGCTCGATGACCTCCACATGGGCGCGGGCGGCGACCTCCGGGACGACGCCGCCGAACGGGGCGTGGGCCGCCGCCTGGCTGGCCACCACCGACGAAAGCGCCTCGGCGCGCCCGTCCGCTAGGCGCACCACCGCGGCGGCCGTTTCGTCGCAGCTCGATTCGACCCCGAGAACCAGAAGCGGCTTCATCCAAGTTGCGGGCGCCTTCCGGCCCGTGTAGCAGGCGCCAGTGGACGCCCATTGAAGGCTGGCAGCTAGTCCTTTCGCCGTGTCACCGCAACCGCCCGTCAGGATCGGCACCCGCGGCTCGAGGCTCGCCCTCACGCAATCCGGCATGATCCAGCGACGGATCGCCGCCGCGCTGGGCGCGCCCCCCGAGGCGGCGGACGACGTCGCCCCGCTGGTCAAGATCACCACCTCCGGCGACCGCATCCAGGACCGCCGGCTGCTGGAGGTCGGCGGCAAGGGGCTCTTCACCAAGGAGATCGAGGCAGCCCTGCTCGAAGGCCGGATCGATTGCGCAGTCCATTCCCTGAAGGACATGCCGGCCGAGCTGCCGCCGGGGCTGGTGATCGCCGCGGCGCCGGAGCGCGAGGACCCGCGCGACGCGTTCCTGAGCCCTGTGGCCGGCTCCCTCGCCGACCTGCCGCAGGGCGCGCGGCTCGGCACCGCCAGCCTGCGCCGCCAAGCCCAGGCCCTCTTCCGCCGCCCCGACCTGGCGCTTGTCATGCTGCGCGGGAATGTCGACACACGGATCGCCAAGCTCGATGCGGGCGAGGCCGACGCCCTCGTCCTGGCGACGGCGGGGCTCAACCGCCTGGGCCTCGCGGGCCTGGTCCGCGGCCACATCGATCCGATAGAGCAGCCCCCGGCGCCGGGCCAGGGGGCGCTCGCCATCCAGACCCGCGCCGAGGATGCGCAATCGGCGTGGCTGGCGGCCCTGCGGCATCGCCCCACGCTGCTGGCGGTCGCCGCCGAGCGCGGCGCGCTCCTGGCGCTGGAGGCTTCCTGCAGGACCGCCATGGGCGCATACGCGACCCTCGAAGGGCGGCGCCTGTCCCTGGTGGTGGAGGCCCTGACGCCGGACGGCGCACGACGGTTCCGACGGGAAGGTGAGGTCGAGGCGGGGGGCGCCGATGCGGAGGCGGCCGCCCGGTCGCTCGGGCTTCGGCTCGGCGAGGCGGTCCAGGCCGAGGGCGGCGAGGCCTTGCGGCTGGAGACCTGAAGGATGGCCCGCCGCGCCGGAAGCCAGAGGACGCCGCGCCCAGCGCCGCGGCCGGCGCGCACGATCTGGATCACCCGCACAGAGCCGGGCGCCGCGGCGACCGCCGAACGGGTCCGGTCGCTCGGGCTTGAAGCGGTGATCGCGCCGTTGCTGGCGGTGCGGGCTCTAGAAACCCCGATCGGGCTCGAAGGCGTCTCGGCGATCGCCTTCACCAGCGCCAACGCCGTGCGCGCCTTCGCCGAGCGCTCGCAGGCGCGGGAGGCGCGGGTCTTCGCGGTCGGCGAGGCCACCGCCGCGGCCGCGCGGGCGGCCGGCTTCTCGTCCGTCGTCTCGGCCGGGGGCGACGTCAAGGCGCTGGTGGCGCTGCTCGCCGGGCGGCGACGGGAGCTGGGCGGGGTGATCCTCAATCCCACCGCGGCCCAGCCGGCCGCCGATATCGCCGGGGCCCTGGCCGCGATCGGCCTTCGGGTCCGACCGGCGCCGCTCTACGAGACGGTGGAGACCGAGCCTTCGCCGGCGCTTCTGGAGCGGCTGCCCGAGATCGACCACGTGCTGCTGCACTCGGCCAGGGGGTCCCGGGCGCTGGCCAGGCTGCTCAAGCGCCATCCTGCGCCGCATCTGGCCGCCCTCGCCCTCTCGCGCCAGGTCGCCAGCCCCATCGGCCGCAGCCGGCTGGCGGCGATCCGCATCGCCGCGGCGCCTGAAGAGGCGGCGCTCCTGGCGTTGCTGGATGAGGACCGCAGCGGCTGAAAGCGACAGCGATTGCGCGGCGCGCCCGCATCAGGCACTTGTGCGGGGCGATGAGCGCCACGCCAGATCCCGCAGAACTGGCGCCGTCCCGCGATCCGACGGCGTACGGCCGGCGACGGCTGTTCACCACCGGCTTCGCCGTCTGGGCCGCGCTCTGCCTCGCCTGCCTGATCGCCGGACTGCTGATCGGCCGCTTCGGCGTCCATATCGCGCCCGCTGCGGCCCCACCCGCCTCCTTGGCCGACGGCGCCCAGCGCCCGGCGGCGCCGACGCCGGCCCCGGCGGTCCCGCTCGCGTCCGCGCCGCTCGCCCCGGCCGGTCCGGCTTCCGACCAGGTCTCGGACCGGCTGGCCAGGCTGGAGGACGCCCGCGCCCGCGAGACCGACGCGGCGGCGGCGGCGCTGGCGGCGGCGAGCCTCTCCGAGGCGGCCGCGGCGGCCGCGCCCTTCAGCCAGGAGGTGGCGGCCTACCAGCGGCTGCTGCCGGGCTCCGCCGATCTCAGGGCCCTGGCGCAGCTCGCCGCCCGCGGTGCGCCGGGCCGCATGGCGCTGGCCGCGAGTCTTCCGGACCTCGCCGCCCAGGCCGCGGCGGCCTCGCGCCAACCGGCCAGGGGGGCCAGCCTCATCGGCCACCTCGTGGCCATGATCGGCCGGGTGGTGGTGGTGCGGCGCGTCGATCCCGGCGCCGGCGGCGTCGACGGGACCCTGGCCGCCGCCGAGGCCAAGGCGGGCGCCGGCGACCTCGAGGATGCGGTCGCGGCCCTTGCGACCTTGCCGCCCGCCGCCCGCGCGCCGCTGAATGACTGGATCGGCGCCGCCGGCCGGCGGATCGAGATCGACCGGCGGATCGCGGCGCTGAGGGCCCAGGCGCTGTCCGACCTGGTCGAGGTGCGCGAGGCGGCGCCATGATCCGCACGGTGCTCGCGATCGTCCTGGTGCTGGCGGCGGCGGTGCTGGTGCTGGCGCTCACCCGCGAACCGGGGGGCGCCGAGCTGACCTGGCTGCACTGGAACGTGCGGACCACCGCCGCGGCCGGGGTGCTGATCCTCCTGTTCTTCTCCCTGGCCGCGACGATCTTCTGGCGGGGGCTGATCTGGATCGTCGAGACGCCGCGCCGGGCCGCCCGGATGCGGGCCGAGACCCGCCGCCGGCAGGGCGCGGAGGCCCTCACCCGCGGCTTCCTCGCCGCCGCCGCTGGCGACGGCGCCGACGCCCGCCGCCTGGCGCTGCGGGCCGCCGATCTGGCCGACGAGACCCCGGCGCTGGTGCGCCTGCTGACCGCCCAGGCGGCCGAAGCGGCCGGCGACGCCGCCGCCGCCCGCGCGGCCTATGCGGCCATGCTGGGTTTTCCCGAGATGCGGCTCGCCGCCCACCGCGGCCTGATGCTGGCGGCCCTCACGGAAGGAGACGAGGCGGAGGCCGAGCGCCATGCCGTGGCCGCCTACGGGCTCGCCCGCACCGCCCCCTGGGCCTGGCGCGCGGTTCTCGAGGCGCGGCTCGCGGCGGGCGACTGGGCCGCCGCCCTGGAACTGATGGAAGGGGCGCTGGAGCGCAAGATCGTCTCGCCGCTGGTGGCCGAGCGCGCCCGGGCGGCGCTGCTCACCGCCTCGGCGGCCCGGGCCGAGAGCCAGGGCGACCTCGCTGGCGCCCTGGAGGACGCGCAAGGGGCGGCCAAGCTTCGCACGGACTTCGCCCCGGCTGCGGTTCTGGCCTCGCGGCTGCTGGGCGCCGACGGCCGTCACGCCCGCGCCGCGCAGGTGATCGAGGCCGCCTGGAAGGCTGAGCCGCACCCGGCCCTCTGGCTCGCCTACCGGGACCTGCGCACCGACGAGACCCCGCGCGAGCGGGCGGCGCGGCTCGCCACCCTGGCGGCCTTCAATCCCGCCGCGCGCGAGGCCAGGATCCTGATGGTGGAGCAGGCGCTGATCGGGGGCGACGCGCTCGGCGCGCGGACCGCCATCGCCGCCCTCGAGGCCGAGCCCCTGACCCGTCGCCTGGCGGGGCTGCGCGCGCGCACCGCCGCGGCGGCGGGAGAGCGAGACGAGGCCCGCGCCTGGATCGCTCGCGGCGCGGCCGCCCCGCAGGAGCCCGCCTGGTCGGACATCGATCCGGCCGGGCGCGCCTTCGCCTACTCGGCCGAGGACTGGGCGCGGCTCGCCGCCGCCTACGCCGAGCGCGGCGAGCTGATCCACCCGCGGTTCGAGCGGCGCGAGCGGGCGATCAGCGACCTGCCCGAGCTGCCGGCCGCCTATGCGGAATCCACCCCCTTCATCGGCGCCGCCGAGAGCGGCGCGCCCATGCCCCCGATCGTCGACGAGGGCGACTTCGCCGAGGATCTCCTGCCCGCCGAGCTCGCCGCCGCCCCCGCCGCCCCGGCCCCGGTCCGGCCCCGCCGCGTCTTCGGGCCGCGCCCGAAGCGGTGACCGCCCTCTGCTGGGGGCGCTTCAAATCCACGCCAAACCGTACTAGAGAGCCCCACTCCTCGCCGGAGGCCGCCTTAGCTCAGCCGGTAGAGCGGCGCATTCGTAATGCGTAGGTCGGGTGTTCGAGTCACCCAGGCGGCGCCGACGTCCTCTAGCAGTTGGATCAGATCGGCATTCGCTGCGGGATTGGCGACTTATGACGCCGCGCCGGCTGGGGTCGAAGCGAAGATGCGGCTGTTATCGTCCGACGACGTCGACCTCGTCGCTGACTTCGTGGACATGCTTGCTCGACGGAGGAAGGCTCGCGGCTGATAGGCTATTAGGCGGCGCCGCGTAAATTCTGGCGATTATGTAGTTTGCAAACCCAGAGATATAATCGCCGAAATTCTTCTCTTGAAACAACACCCAACGAGAGCGTCGAGCTCGTGTGTACGGGCCTAGTAGGTAGTCGGCTTGGTGGTTGAAAAGGGAAGCGCGCTGTAAGGAGGCCCTCACTCGTCATCGGGGGCGCGGGCCGCGTCCCCGTCCCGGCCAGCTAGGGGCCCCCGGTCGCGCTCGCGCTGTTCGCGCTTGGCCTCCGCCTTTTCGGCGAGCTTCTTCGCCTTGGCGCGATCACGCTCAAGCCGCTCGAAAGCATAGTTAGGTCTGCGCGCCATGGGACGACTTTCGTTGGTTTGAACCTATAGCCCTCGCGACCCGCGCTGCGGGGGAAGGTCTTGCTTCCCTCAGGCGGGAGACGGCGACTCGCTCAGATCGCAGCACTCGCCGGACGAGCGAGGAAATAGGCGCGATCGAATGTCGGCATGGTCACGCCGGTTGGACGCCGACGGCTGAAACGAAGCGGGGCGACTTGCACCGCCCCGTCCGTCGAACCGCGTCAGTGGCGCCTCGTTCTCAGCCGGCCTGAAGCTGGCCTGCCGACATCTTGCCGCTGCGCTTGTCGCGTTCGAGCTCGAAGGAGACTTTCTGCCCCTCGTTGAGCGAGCGCAGTCCGGCGCGTTCCACGGCCGAGATGTGGACGAAGACGTCAGCGCCGCCGTCGTCGGGTTGGATGAAGCCGAAGCCCTTGGTGGCGTTGAACCATTTCACTGTACCGGTCGTCATGTCGGTCGTCCTTGTGGTGTAGATGTTCGCGCTGACCAGGGCGGTCCGCGCCACCAAATTGTCGGAGGGATCAGGGGAGACTCGGAAGCTCGATCCGAAGAGCAAGCGTGGAGAGCAGCCGAACCGCAGCGATATTCGATGCCTGACAATGCCCGTAATTTTCCCGAATTACAAGGGCATTGCCAAGGGCGGCGGCGCAGGAGTTGGATTTCCCGGGAAGCATCCTAACGGCTAAGTTGGACTTGCCAATGGCGCACGGCTTCCGCAACCGGGGAAGACGTGGGAAGTGCTGATGCGGAGGTCCGCGCCGGCTCGGCGACGTCGCTTGGGCTAGGATGGGACTAAGCGCGCAGCGCATTTTCAAGCCAAGCGTCTTCCTTGCGCCAGTGGTGGATCTTGCCGCAGCGGGCGCACCGGAAGCCGTATTCCCCGCGCAGCGCCTCGAACGCGGATGGCCGTAATCTGAGGACCGTCGCCACTGTCTCGCCCGTCTCGGGGCATCGGATCACGACGCGGCCGATGATGTCGGTCATCGCCGCGGTCGGTATGCGCGGCGCGCCGGAGCTCCGGCCTGGCCGGCGACGGAGTCGCCCCTGTGGCGGAAGACCAGACGCCCGCGTGTCAGGTCGTAGGGCGTCATCTCGATGGTGACCCGATCCCCAACCGCTGTGCGGATGCGGTGCTTGCGCATTTTGCCAGCGGTATAGACCAGGACCACTTGGCCCCCTTCGATCCGCACGCGAAACTGGCCCCCAGGAAGGATCTCCTCGACGACGCCGTCGAGTTCAATGGCTTCTTCCTTGGCCATCAGGCCGTGACCAGCGCAGTCACGCCGACTCCAATCTTGCCGCCGACTCGCGGCCGGTCTTGCGGTCGCGCTCAAGCTCGTAGGCGACCCTTTGGCCTTCCAGGAGCCCGCCGAGGCCGGAGCGTTCGACGGCCGAAATATGAACAAAGACGTCCTTGCCGCCGTCCTCGGGCTGGATGAAGCCGAACCCCTTGACAGTGTTGAAAAATTTGACGGTCCCAATTGGCATGGGGGTGACTTTCATAATTGAGTTTTCGATTCACGCGGGCCGCGTGACCGATCGAAATCGCCCGGAGTGAGACGAAAGCGCCTGATCCAGTCGATGGGCCAGGAAGGACGGCGTGCGGCCCGCGTCGAAATCCGGCCGCCCGTGTCCTTAGACCCTTTTGAGACCGCCTACAAAGACGGATGCCATTCGCGCCCGGCGCGGCGTCCGCGCGCGCCGGCGCCGGTGGCCCGGGGAGCCGAGGGCGACTTGTTCGGCGATTGCGGCGCGCGCGCCTGAACTGCGCCGGCCTGGCCCGCGCCATCGCCGCGGCCGGGGCGCCGGCGCTGGCGAGACTTCTTTTTGGCGCTCGCCTGAGCGGCCTGGGGCCGCGCCGGCGCGGAGCGGTCGGCGCGCAGGTCCTCGGCCGGGATCGAGAGCCGCGTCAGCTTCTCGATGTCGCGCAAAAGGCCGATCTCGGCCCGGTCGCACAGGGTGATGGCGACCCCCTGCGCCCCGGCGCGGGCCGTGCGGCCGATGCGGTGGACGTAGGCTTCCGGCACGTTGGGCAGTTCGTAGTTGAAGACGTGGCTCACCGCCTCGATGTCGATGCCGCGGGCGGCGATGTCGGTGGCGATCAGGGCCTTGGCGTGGCCCGCCTTGAAAGCGCCGAGCGCCCGTTCGCGCTGCCCCTGGGTCTTGTCGCCGTGGATCGCGGCGACGTCCAGGCCCGCCGCCGAGAGGAACTTGGCGAGCCGGTCGGCCCCGCGCTTGGTGCGCGTGAACACCATGGCGCGGCTGACGGCGCGCGGGGCGAGCAGATCGAGCAGCAGGTCGCGCTTGCGGTCGGCCTCGATGAGGATCACCCGCTGGTCGACCCGCTCCACGGTGGTGGACTGGGGGGCGACGCGCACCTCGGCCGGACCCTTCAGGATCTCGCGCGCCAGCGTCGCGATGGCGTCCGGCATGGTGGCGGAAAAGAAGAGGTTCTGGCGGTCGGTGGGGAGCTTGCGGACGATCTTGCGGATCGGTTCGAGGAAGCCGAGATCCAGCATCTGGTCCGCCTCGTCGAGCACGAAGACCTCGGTCTCGTCGAGCCGCACCGAGCCCTGGCCCAGGTGGTCGATCAGGCGTCCGGGGGTGGCGACCAGCACGTCGACGCCGGCGGCGAGCGCCCGCATCTGGGGTCCGTACTTCACCCCGCCGACGAAGACCGCGACGGTGACGCCCGAGCGGGCGCCATAGACGCCAAAGCTCGCCGCGATCTGCTGGGCGAGCTCGCGGGTGGGCGAGAGGACGAGCACCCGGCAGGCCCGGCGCCCGGCGCGCCGGCCGCTCTCGGCCAGACGGTGGAGGATCGGCAGGGCGAACGCGGCGGTCTTGCCGGTGCCGGTCTGGGCGACGCCCAGGAGGTCGCGCCCGGCGAGGATGGGAGGGATGGCCCGGGCCTGGATCGCCGTCGGGATTTCATAGCCTTCGGAGCGGACCGCAGCGAGGAGGCTGGGCGCGAGGCCCAGATCGGAAAACGTGGTCAAG
>Ga0213876_10000864_pt1 | contig 20264 bp, 19 predicted proteins | sample BarmaccomBMRX_R9_FD_160113 | JGI IMG/M metagenome (GOLD analysis project Ga0213876, IMG submission 160113) | Root-associated microbial communities from Barbacenia macrantha in rupestrian grasslands, the National Park of Serra do Cipo, Brazil - RX_R9 | ecosystem: Host-associated > Plants > Roots... | reverse complement strand
CACGTAGAGCAAACGGCGCCAGCCCTCCGATGGTGGGGGCTTGGGCTGCCGCAGCAGCATGTTGGTGGACAGCTCGGGATACGGCGTGGGCGAGATGGGTTCCGGGCGCGGCGGGGCTTCTGCCACCCTGTCGGCCGGGCCGCCGTAGTAGGCGCCGTACGCCGTCGGGTCGATCCGCGGCACCGCGGTGGTCGGGGCCGCGTCCCAGGGCGGCAGGTCATCGGATCTTTGCGCAGCCGGCGGCGGCCCGGGCACGGGCGGCGCGACGGGTCCGCGGTCCGGGCCGGGCGGTCGACGCTCGGTGCGGAATCCCGCGAAGGCCCGAGTGGCCGGCTCGACACCGGACGGCGTGGGCGGTTCGCCCGGGTAAGGCTGATGCGGCACTTGAGGGGACACCTGGGGCGGCAACTGCGTGGTCGGGTGACTCCTGCCGTCGGCATCGATCTGCCTCCGGGCCGGTTCTGCACCCGCTGCTGGATGCTCGGACACGGGCGCTCCCCCTATTTTGCCGATTCTGGGTACTTCAGGCTTGAGTCTGGCTACTTCAGCCCACGCCCGCATACGAGTGCAAGCCGACCGTCACCAGGTTAACGAAGAACAAGTTGAAGACCATCGCCACGAATCCCGCCACGTTGATCCACGCCGCCCTCCTGTCCCGCCATCCCGCGGTTGACCTGGCATGCAGATACGCCGCGTAAATCACCCATGCGACGAACGACACAGTTTCTTTCGGGTCCCATCCCCAGTACCTGCCCCAGGCCTGCTCGGCCCAGATGGCGCCGAATATCACGCCGAAACCGAACACCGGGAAGGCGAAGATCGTGGTGCGGTAGGCGATCCGGTCCAGGGTCTGCGCGTCCGGGAAGCGTCGCACCGTCCGGGCCAGTGCGCCCTCGGTTTCCTGCTCACCCCACCGGGACGTGCGCAGCAGGAACAGCATGCTGGCGGTGCCAGCGACCAGGAAGACCCCGGAACCGAGGCTGACCACCGACACGTGAATCGGCAACCAGTACGACTGCAGCGCGGGCATCACCGGGGCGGCATTGGTGTACAGCCAGCGGCCGGACACCGTCAGCAGGATCAGCACCGGGACCAGTAGGAAGACCCACAGCGGGCGGTACTGTGGCCGGCGCAAAACGATCGCGCCGGCCACCAACCCGGAAATACAGGTCAGGTTGATGAACTCGTACATGTTGCCCCACGGGGGCCGCAGCGTGGCGGCGCCGCGCAGCACTATGCAGGCGAGCAGCAACCCGATGCCGAGGTAGACGACGGCCAGGCCGGCCCGCCCCACGCGTTCGTCGAACGGGCGCTGCGGCGTGCTCGCGACGATGCCCGGCGTGTCGCTGTCGCCGGTCACCGATCCGGCCGGCACGGCCGCCGGCTCGAGTTTGCGTCCCCGAACGTACGCGAGCTCGAAGGCAAGCAGCAGCAGCGCGACGACCAGCGCAACGACCGCCGAGGTGAACGCCCAGTCGGAGTATCTGGCCAGGCCGACGTTGACGTGTGTGGTGTTCACGAGAGGTCCCTTCCGGCCTTCTGCGGCAACCCGGTCGGTACGGGCGCGTCGGATTCGCTCAGGCCGGCCAGCAGCCGCTCGGTCAGCCTTTCGAACTCGTCGCCCCATCCGGAGTTGTCGGTGCGGGCCAGGCCGCCCAGCTCGACGCTCACCGTACCGCCATCGCCGGTGAGACGTACCCACACCCGGCGGCGGCGCACCAGCAGCGACACCAGCAGACCGCCCATCATCGTGATCGCGAAAACCAGCACCCAGGTCTGGCCGGGGTCGTGGGAGACCTGCAGGTTGACGAACGGGACGGCGCCGTCGAACCGGATGGTCGTGCCGGCCGCCGGCCCCTGGTCGAGCCGAACCTGTTCGCCGGCGCGCAGGTTGACCCGCTTTTCCCGGGTCAGCCGGCCCTGGTCGATCAGCCGGGGATCCAGGGTGAACAACGACTGGGGACGCCCGCTGTCCAGGCCGGTGTCGCCGCGGTAGATGTCGATCGCCACTGCGGGGGCGTCCAGCGCCGGGAAGCGCGACGACAGCAGGGTGCCGTCGAGTTGTTCCGTCGGGGCCAGCAAGCCCTGGATCGCGATCTCGTGTCTACGGCGTTCATCGAGGTTGGGATAGCTGCCTGCGGGCGGGTCGATGCGGGCCACGCCCGACGAGAGCAGGGTCTGCGGGTTGTCGGGGCGCCACTGCACGGTCGACGTGCGGGTCTGCCCGTCCGGGAACGTAACGGTGAAGCTGGGAGCGTAGCCGTGGCCCTGCAGATAAACCCGGTCACCGCCGGCCCGTAGCGGATGGTTGACCTCCAACCGGTAGGACCGCCAGTTGTTGGCCGTCAGGTCATTCCCCGATTGGTAATCGATGTCCGCCGCGAACGCGGTGGCTTGCCCCGACGGTAGGTAGTGCGCCTGAAAGTCGTTGACGCGCAGGCATATCGGGTGCAGTGACGTGCCGTCGACCGTATTGCCTGCGCGGAACGAGTCGAACGCCGCCGGCGACGCCGAGCAGAAGCCGGGGCCGCCGTCGGCGATCACGATGACGTTGCCCTCGTAGCCGAACAGCTTGCCGACGGCCACCGCGACCAGCAGGCCCAGCAGCGAGAAGTGGAACACGATATTGCCCAGCTCGCGCAGGTAGCCCTTTTCGGCGGACACCTCGACGGTTTGGCCGCTGTCTCGGGTGACCGTGCGCCACCCCCGCAGCCGACCCGCGATGGTGGCGGCCAGTTCGTGCGGGCCGCCGGCGGCCTGCGCCTCGACGTGCTTGGGTAGCCGGGCCAGGTTGCGCGGGGCGGCCACCGGTTCGGCGCGCAAGCTGCGGGCGTGCTCGACCATCCGTGGGGTCAGGCAGCCGACGAGCGAGACGAACAGCAGCACGTAGATGGCGGTGAACCAGAAGCTGGAGAACACATCGAAGGCCTGCACCGCGTTCAGCCAGGGCCCGATCGTCGGGTGCGCCCTCAGGTAGTCGTCGACCTTGCCGGCGTTGAGGCTGCGCTGCGGCAGCATGGCGCCGGGTATCGCGCCCAGCGCCAGGAGGAACAGCAGCACCAGCGCGGTCCCCATCGACGTCAGCGACCGCCAAGTGTTGCGCACCTTTGCCGCGAGCAGACGCAAAAGCCCCCAAAATCGCCGATTTTGGGGTGCTTTTGCGTCTGCTCGCGCCACCTCTGGCGCCACCTCCGGCGCGCTCAAATCGGCAGCCTCACATCGGAGACGACGGCGTCACGCAGCCAGGACACGAAGTCGTTCCACACCCCGGTGACCAGCGCCGCGCCGACGGCGATCAGCAACAAACCGCCGAACACTTGAATGCCCCTGGCGTGCCGGCGCAGCCAGGCCAGGCCCGCGACCGCCCTCGCCGAACCGAAAGCCAACGCGACGAACGGAATCCCCAGCCCCAGGCAGTAGGCGATCACCAGCGCGATGCCGCGCGGCACGTTGGCGCCCGCGGTGGCCGATGCCACGGTGATCACCCCGGTCAGCGTCGGCCCCAGGCAGGGCGTCCAGCCCAGCGCGAACACCGCACCCAGCAGCGGCGCACCCGCCACCGTCGTCAACTGCTTGGGGCTGAACCGGATTTGGCGTTGCATCGCCGGGATGAGACCCACGAATACCAGCCCCATCACGATGGTCAGCACGCCCCCGACTCGCTGCAGCAGCAGCTCGTTGCTGATCAGCGTGGTGGTCATGCCCAGCACAGCGACGGTGCCCAGCACGAACACCGTGGTGAATCCCGCCACGAACAGCCCGGCCGATCCCGCGACCCGCCACCGGGTGGCCGTTTTCACCGGACCCGTGCCCGCCTCGTCCACCCCGACGATCGCCGCGAGATACGACAGGTAGCCCGGCACCAGCGGCACCACACACGGTGAGGCGAACGACACCAGGCCCGCCAACACGCACACACCCAGGGCCACCAGCAGCGGTCCCGCGGCGGCGATTTGGGCGAACCCGGTCACTGCGGTCCCGGCAGGGCTTGCCCCGCCGCAGCGTTCTGAGTGGCGACCCGCTGCACCACCGGCTGCAGATCCTCGGCCAGCAGCTCGCGCAGAAACACCGCCGCGACCCGGTGCTGTCGGTCCAACACCAGCGTGGACGGGATGACGGTGGTCGGGTACTTGCCGCCGAACGCGATCAACGTACGCATCGGTGGGTCATAGATCGACGGATACCTCACATGCCGGTCGGTGACGAAGTCCTGCGCCGCCTGGCGGCTACTGTCGCGGACGTCGATCCCCAGGAAAGACACCCCCGAGCCCCGGGTGGCGTCGTACACCTGCTGCAGTTGGGTCACTTCGGCGCGGCACGGTCCGCACCATTGCCCCCAGACGTTGATGACGACAACCTGGCCCTGGAAAGGGCCGCCCGTGTCATCCAACGAAAGGGTGCGCGACGGATCCGCCAGATCCGGACCGGATAGCGACCCGGGGTGGCTGCGGCTGGCGGGCGGGTCGTAGAAAATGTCCGTCTTGCCGCCGGGCGACACAAACTCGAACGTGCCACCCTGGGCGACCGCATCGCGTCCGGAACATCCGGTCACCAGCAGAACCAGCATGGCGAGAAGCCACCGCCGGGCGGTCATGGCGCCGCCGGTTGGGCGTACTCGATGTCGACCAATCGCTCCCCGTCGTAGACCACAGTGGTCACCGACGCCAACGCGCACTGTCGACGCCGCGGGTCATGCCAGAGCTTCTTACCGGTTAGACGCAGCCGCAGCGTCCATACCGGCAGCTGATGGCTGACGCACACCGCCTCATGACCCGCCGCGCGCGCCCGCGCCTTATCGACGGCGGTCGTCATCCGGTCCGCGATCTGCGTGTAGGGCTCACCCCACGACGGCCGGAACGGGTTGCGCAGCTGCCACCAGAACCGCGGATCGCGCCAGGCGCCCTCGCCCGGGCCGATGCGGCGGCCCTCGAAGAAGTTCGCCGATTCGATCAGATCCGGATCAGTGTCCACAGGCAGGTCATACCGCGCGGCAATGGGCGCGGCGGTCTCTTGGGCCCGCTGCAACGGCGAGGCGGTCACCGCGACGATGTCTCGGTCGGCCAGGAAGTCCGCGACCGCCTGGGCCTGCGCCTGGCCCAGCTCCGAGAGGTGGTATCCGGGCAGGCGCCCGTAGAGGATGCCGTCGGGGTTGTAGACCTCGCCGTGACGCACCATGTGGATCCGGGTCTGTTCGGCCATCAGGGTATGTCCTCCCGCGCGGCGGCTTGAGCGGCAAAAGGAAGGGCTTCGGCGATGCGGCCGAACGCGCTGTCATCCAGGGCAGAGGAGACGAACCATGCCTCGAATGCGCTGCACGGCGGGTACACACCGGCATCAAGAAGAGCGTGAAAGAACGCCGGATAGCGCCAGGTCTGGCTGGCCCGCGCCGATGCGAAGTCGGTCACCGGCGCCTCGGCGAAAAATACGCTGAGCATGTTTCCGGCTCGCGGAATCTGATGTGGCACACCGGCATCCGTCAACGCATCGGACAGCAGCCCGGCGAGCCGGTCGGCGTTGGCGTCCAGCGCGGAGTAGACGGCGTCGTCGGCGGCCCGCAAGGTCGCCAGCCCGGCGGCCATCGCGACGGGATTGCCCGACAGCGTGCCGGCCTGGTACACCGGGCCCAGCGGCGCCAGCCGCTGCATCACGTCGGCGCGGCCACCGAATGCCGCGGCGGGCAGTCCGCCGCTCATCACCTTGCCGAACGTGAACAGGTCCGCGTGAACCGGATCGATTCCGTACCAACCGCTTCGGCTGACCCGGAAGCCGGTCATGACCTCGTCGACGATCAGCAGCGCACCGTGCTCGGCGGTAACAGCGCGCAACGCCGCGTTGTAACGGGGCGCGGGCGGGACGACGCCCATGTTGCCGGGGCTGGCCTCAGTGATCACCGCGGCGATCTGCTCGCCGAAGCGTGCGAATGTCTCGCGGACGGCCTCGATGTCGTTGTACGGCAACACGATTGTGTCGGCCGCCGCGGCACCGGTGACCCCGGGCGAGGACGGCAGACCCAGAGTCGCCACGCCCGAACCCGCGTCGGCCAGCAAAGCGTCCACATGCCCGTGGTAGCAGCCCGAGAACTTGACGATCTTGGCGCGTCCGGTGAAACCACGGGCCAGCCGGACGGCGCTCATGGTGGCCTCGGTGCCGGAGTTCACCAGCCGTATCCGCTCGACAGGAGCCACTCGCGCGATGATCTCGGCGGCCAATTCGGATTCCGCCGGCGTCGGCGCGCCGAACGACAGGCCTCCCGCGGCAGCTTTGGTGACGGCGTCGACAACAGCCCGGTGGGCATGCCCGAGGATCATCGGACCCCACGAGCAGACCAGGTCCACGTAGCGGTTGCCGTCGGCGTCGGTGAGCCAGCAGCCGCGCGCTTCGGTGATGAAGCGGGGTGTGCCGCCGACGGCCGTAAACGCACGCACCGGGGAGTTCACCCCGCCCGGAATCAGCCTGCAGGCGTCCTGGAACAGCTGCGCCGACGTCGTTGCGTGGCCCTTACGGCCCGCAACGGCGTGGTCGGTGCTGCCCATGCCGACCAGTGTCCCAGCCGCCCCAATGAGCTGCACTACAGGGTGTAGTTGCCGACCGGGTTGATGTCGGTTGGCGGCGCGGGTTGGATTACGGTGTGCAACTCCCTTCGAGCAGGCGGTGCTGTTCGCCAAGACCGGGTAGATGCGGATAACGGCGATTCGGGAGTGCTCGGTGCCGTTGGCCGGCTCCCCCGCTAACGCGATTGTCAACTTCTCCGGCCACACGGTTTCCTTGGTTGCTGTCGTTACCGACAGCGCGGTCGGGATGGCCTTCAACTCGATCGGGAGGTTCGCCCAGGGCGGGATCCTGCGCGACCGGATGATCCCGCGGGTGCTGGCCGCGCCGCCGCACGCGCTGCTGGACGACGCGGGGCACCTCGATCCGGCGGCCGTCTTGGCGTGCGCATTGACCGATGAAAAGCCCGGCGGACACGGCGACCGGGCTAGCGCGGCCGCCGCCCTGGAACTGGCGTGCTGGGACCACAACGCCAAGCTCGACGATCACCCCGCCTGGGCCACGATCGCGCGGCATTTCGGGCGCGAACCCGTCGCCGACGTCACGGTGTATGCCGCGGGCGGCTATTACTATCCCTCCGGCAACCTGGACACCCTGCGCGACGAGATGCGCGGCTACCTCGACCTAGGTTATGACGCGGTGAAGATGAAGATCGGCGGCGCGAGCATGCGCGACGACCTGGCACGCATCGAGGCGGTGATCGACGTGGTCGGCGACGGCGGGCGGGTCGCGGTGGACGCGAACGGCAGGTTCGACCGCGACACCGCCACGCAGTGGGCGGCGGCGTTGGCACCCTACGGCCTGCGCTGGTACGAAGAGCCCGGTGACCCGCTGGATTTCGCACTCAACCAGGCCGTAACGGCCTGCTACGACGGCGCGGTTGGCACCGGCGAAAACCTGTTCTCGGTGGCCGATGTGACCAATCTCGTTCGGTACGGCGGCATGCGGCCGGACCGCGACATCTTCCAGATGGACGCCGGCCTGAGCTACGGACTGAGCGAGTATGCCCGGATGCTCGAGGTGCTCGAGACGCACGGCTTCGATCGCCGGTTCGCGTTCCCGCACGGCGGACACCTGATCAACTTGCACATCGCGGCCGGTCTGGGACTGGGCGGATGCGAGTCGTATCCGGGGGTCTTCCAGCCGTTCGGGGGCTACTCCGACGACTGTGTGCTACACGAGGGCCGGATCGCGCCGGCGGACGCACCGGGTTTCGGGCTGGAACGCAAACCCGTTCTGGCCGAACTGATCTCCGAGCTGACGGCCTAGGAGCACACATGAAGATCGCGATCATCGGCTGCGGCGCAATGGGTTCCATCTACGCCGTCAAGCTCGCGGCCGCGGGCCACGACGTCCTGGCCATCGACAGTGACCAGTCCAGTGTCGACCAGATCGCACGGCACGGGTTGCGGGTCACCGGTCCCGGCTACGACCAGACAGTACCGCTTCGCACGGCCACCACGGCACCGGCGGAGGCGATGGACCTCGTCGTGTTGGCCGTCAAGGCCGCTCACGTGACACCCGGTGCACGGCAGGCACTTCGGATGCTCGGCGCCGCCACGGCGGTGCTGACGATCCAAAACGGCCTCGGATCGGCGGAGGTCGTCGCCGGCATCGTCGGAGACCAGCGCGTCGCGGTCGGAATAGCCAGCGGGTTCGGCGCCGCCCGGATCGCTCCCGGGCGCGTGCACCACAATGCCATGCGCGCAATGCGTTTCGGTGCGTATTCCTCGCTGCCTTACGCGGCGGTCGAGTCGATCGCGCGGGTGTGGGCCGACGCTGGCTTTGACGCCGCCGCGGTCACCGACATCGCGGCGATGCAGTGGGAGAAGCTGATTTGCAACGTCGCCTACAGCGCGCCGTGCGCGTTGACTGGGATGACCGTCGGCCAGGTGCTGGACGACCCGGAGATGGGTCCGGTCAGCCGGGCGGCGGCCACGGAGGCATGGGCGGTGGCCCGGGCGTCGGGAATCGCTGTCGCCGTTACCGATCCCGTCGCGCACGTGCGCGCGTTCGGCGCCGGAATGCCCGACGCGAAGCCGTCGGCGCTGCTGGACCACGAAGCTCGACGGGTCAGCGAGATCGACGTCATCAACGGGGCGGTCCCGCGCCAAGGGGCACGCGTGGGGGTTGACGCGCCCGTCAATGCGACCCTGACAGCGTTGGTCAAAGCCGTCGAAAGGCCTTGGGGCGCTGGCCATCGGGGCTAACTTCGCGGTCTAACCGGTGACCCGTCGCCAGGCTGATCACCGCGGCGCACAAGAAAACCAATTCCGTGGTGAGCGTGCCACCGATCCACACCTCGCCCTTACCGATCTGCAGATAGATGGACACGGCGGCCGACGCCGCCACCAGCGCGGCAACCCCCGCGAAGATCCGCCAGCCGAAGATGGCCGCCGCCAGCATCGCCAGCGCGATCCCGATCAACAACAGCGCGCCCGACAGGTTGTAGTCGCCGAGGGAGAACTCCAGTTCCCTGATGCCGACGTTGACCGTTCGCCCCTTGCCGACGGCCCGACAGAAGGCCACCAGGCCGATCAGGCCCAGCACGACTCCCCAGCCGCCGAGCAGCCGCTGCGCCACCAGCCGCGCCGCCGGCCCACTGCCGGCCGCGCGGATGGCGTCGACGGCGGCGTAGCGGGTTGACCAGGTGAACAGCAGGACCGCATGAATGGCGATCATCATCGCGTACGCCCACGGCCATTCGCCCAGCGACTCGGACACCGACAGTGCAATCGCCATGGACTGCAGGACGCCGAGCAGCGCGGCCAACCGCACGAAGGCACCGGTCAGCAGCAGCACCGCCAACACCGACTCGATGACCAGCACGGCCCAGCCGTATCCGTCGAAGTTGGGCAGCACAACATGTTCGATCAGCCAGCTGAACGGTTTGAACACCGGATGCTCGACGGCAAGATGCGTGTAGTGGTACAGCCCGGTGTGGCTGCGTTCACCGAAATCCGACGGGACCTTCCACACCACGTTGTACAACCAGATCAACCCGGCCAGCAGCCGAAGCCCGGTCAACGCGATCGCCCCGACGATGGGTGAAGGGGCCGTCGGCGAGAGCAGCAAATCCGCTCTGCGACGAACATCGGCCGCCTTCATCCGGCCAGTATCACACGCAGCGTCATCGACCCGGAAACGTCCCCGTTGCAGCTACAGACCCTGAGATTGCCGACTTTTGTGCACCGCTTTCGACCCGAAATACGCTGCGACCACCACCGTCCAGGACAGCAGGCTGAGCCAAAGCTGACTGCGTGCGGTGCGGTCGAACGCCATCTGCACCAGCACCGCGGTGATTCCGACGAGCGTCAGAATCGACAGCAGCGGAAAAAACCACATCTTCACACGCAGTTTTTCCGGAGGTGTCCGGCGACGCAGGATGATCTGGGACAACGCGATCAACCAGTAGACGAACAGAATCACCGCGCCAGACGAGTTGAGCAGGAACAAAAACACGGTGTTTGGCGCCAGCCACGCCATGAGGACGCAGCCGAAGCCGACCGTCGACGAAAACAAGATCGCGAAATGCGGGACCCCCCGCCGGCTGAGCCTGACCAGCCGCGCCGGCGCGTGCCCTCGGTCGGCGAGCACGAACAGCATGCGCGACGCGGTGTAGAGGCCCGAGTTCAGACATGACAGCACCGCGGTCAACACCACCGCATTCATCACCTGGTCCGCGCCGGGCAGCCCCATGTGTTTGAGCGCCGCCACATAGGGCGAGTCGCCCAACTCGACCGAATTCCACGGCAGGATAACGACGAGGAGAAAGACCGAACCGATAAAGAAGATCGTGATGCGCGCGACGACCGATCTCGTCGCTCTTTGGATCGCCCGCTCGGGATCGCGGCTTTCGGCGGCGGCGATGGTGACGACTTCCGCGCCCACCATCGAAAAGATCACCACCACGATGGCCGCGAAAACGGCCGCAACGCCTTTCGGGAACAACCCACCGTGCGACGTGAGGTTGCTGAAGTTCATGTGGCTGCCGGGCAGCAACCCGAAGGCAAAGGCGGTGCCGACGCCAAGAAAGACGACGATGGTGGCGACTTTGATTCCAGCGAACCAGAATTCGAACTCGCCGAAGGACGAGACGGAGAACAGGTTGGTCGCGGTCATCAGCATCATCAGACACAGCGACATCAACCACAGCGGCGCGTGGAACCAGTAGTTGAGCACCTTTCCGCCGGCCACCGCTTCGAACCCGACGACGATCACCCAGAAGTACCAATACAGCCAGGCAACCGAAAACCCCGCCCAGCCGCCCAACGCGTTACCCGCGTAATCGGCGAACGACCCGGTCGACGGATTCGCCGTCGCCATCTCGCCCAGCATCCGCATCACGAGAACGATCAGCAAACCGCACAGCGTGTAGGTCAGGAACGCGGCGGGGCCGGTGTCCTTGATCACCACGCCGGACCCGACGAACAATCCGGCGCCGATCACCCCGCCGATGGCGATCATGCTCAACTGCCGCTGCGACAGCCCTTGGCGCAGTTGGCCAGTGGTGTCCATGGCCTAAACCACAGCACATTGGGGGCTGCCGCACCACCGGACGCGCGAGGGCTTCTGCAGGGCTTCGGGCCCTCAGCTCACAGGTACAGGTCTCGGTCGCGGATCAGCGCGGTGGCGAGAGTGCTGATCAGCGCAGTCGCAACCAGATACCCGCACGCCAACCACGGCGTTCCGCCGGCGGCAGCGATCAGCGCGGTCAGGATCATCGGCGTGACCCCCGACGCGTATATGCCGGAGAACTGGTAGACGAACGACAGACCGGTATACCGGGTGCCGGTGGGGTACAGCGAGGAAAACAGCGTTCCCTGCGCGCCGTAGAACAACGCGTGCACCACGCCGAACACGAGGATCATGGCAAGCCCAAACCACACCAGACTTTTGGTGCCGAACAGGGCGAACGCGGGGTAGACCGCGACCCCGTAGGCGGCCACGCCGGCCAGGTAGACCGAGCGCGGGCTGAACCGGTCGGTCAATGCGCCAGAGACGGGCAACAGCATCGCCATCACCAGCGCGGCGACGGTCACCGCCACCAGCACCGACACCTTGTTGAGATGCAACGTCCGGGTGGCGTAGCTGATGGCAAACACGCCCCAGGTGTTGAAGGCCGAGCCTTCCGCCCAGCGCGCCAGCAGCCCGAGCAGAGTGTTGCGTCTGCCACGGGGCTCCCGGACGATATCGCGGATGGGCACGCTGGACGCGGCTTCGAGCTCCTCCAGCTTCTTGAAAGCCGGTGTCTCTTCGACCCGCAGACGCACCACGATGCCGACCGCGACCAGCACCAGACTCAGCAGGAAACCGATGCGCCACCCATAGGCGAGAAACCGCGACTGGCCTAAGACGGTCTCCAAAACCGCGAAGAAGCCCGTGCCCAGCGCCAGGCCTAACGCCAGCCCGACCTGCGGGACCGCGCCGAATCGGCCACGCTGACGCCCTGGGCTGTGCTCGACCGCCAGCAGCACCGCGCCGCCCCACTCACCGCCGAGCGCGAAACCCTGCAGCATGCGCAGCACCAACAACAGCACCGGAGCCCAGACCCCGATTCGCTCCGCGGGGGGCAAGACCCCGATCAGCGCGGTCGCGACACCCATGATCAGCATGGTCAGCGCCAGGCTGCGTTTGCGGCCGACCCGGTCCCCGATGTGTCCGAACTCCAGACCGCCAATGGGCCGCATGACGAATCCGACGGCGAAGGTTGCGAACGCCAAAAGTGTTCCCACCAACGAACTTTCGCCCGGGAAGAACACTTTGTTGAAGACCAGTCCGGCCGCGGTGGCGTAGAGGAAAAAGTCGTACCACTCCACGGTGGTGCCGAGCAGGCTCGCCGCGATGACGACGCGCAACCGACGGCGTCGCTGCGACTCGCTTTCGTCGGGCCGCTTCGCCGCTCCTTCCGCCGCCGCGGCGGCGGGCAACGTGGTCGCCAAGGCTATTGCGCCGAGGCCGCCGCGAACGGCGTCGCCGAAGCCGGATGTGACTGACGGTTGGGGTGACTCCACAGGCCCCTGCGCTCGAGCAGTGGCAGGACGCCCTCGCCGAACCAGTAGGCCTCCTCCAGGTGCGGATATCCCGACAAAATGAAGTGCGTTATGCCCAGTTGCGAGTATTCGATCAGCCGGTCGGCAACCTCGGCGTGGGATCCGACCAGCGCGGTGCCCGCCCCACCTCGCACCAGCCCCACTCCGGCCCACAGGTTGGGGGCGATTAGCAGCCGATCGCTGCTGCCGTCGTGCAACTTGAGCATGCGACGCTGTCCCTCGGATTCGCTGCGCGCCAGACTGGCCTGCACCCGCTCCACATCCGCGGGATCGACGGCCGCCAGCAGCCGGTCGGCCTCCGCCCACGCTTCGGCGGAGGTGTCCCGGCTGATCACGTGAATTCGCAAGCCATACTGCAGTACCCGGCCCTGACCGTCGGCCAGCCCACGAATCCAGTTCAGCTTGCCGGCCACGGCCTCTAGCGGCTCTCCCCAGGTGAGGTAGACATCGGAGTACTTGGCCGCCACCGGCCCGGCGGACCCCGACGATCCACCGAAGAACACCGCGGGGGTCGGATCCGGCGGGTTGTTCAGCGCGGCGCCCTCGACCTGGATGTGCTCGCCGGTGAAGCTCACCGGTTCCGACGACGTCCATAGTTGCCGCACGACATGGAGAAACTCCGCGGTGCGGGCGTAACGCGCCTGTTTGTCCAGAAAATCCCCGTAGGCCCGCTGCTCGTGTGGCTCACCGCCGGTGACGACGTTGAGTAGCAGTCGTCCGCCCGAGTGCCGCTGGAATGTCCCGGCCATCTGCGCGGCCAGGGTAGGGCTGAGCAGGCCGGGACGGAAGGCGACCAGGAATTTCAGCGTTTCGGTGTCCTCGACCAGTATCGCCGTCGTCAACCAGGCGTCCTCACACCACAACCCCGTGGGTGTGAGCACGCCCTCGAAACCGTTGGTCTCGGCGGCCGCACAGATCTGCCGCAGGTAGCGCAGCGTGGCTGGTCGATCACCGTGCATCGCCGTGCCATGGCCGCCCGCAACCAGGTTCCGCGAATCCCCGTAGGTCGGCAGGAACCAGTGAAATGCCAAGCTCATTCGATAACCCCTTAGTCCAAAGGATCTATCGTGCGTGACGGGCGACGGGCGCACGAGGGTTGAAACCTGCCAGATTGCATCCACGAAACCGCCGGGCCCGGCCCCAACCGGCGCGCTCCAGCCCAATCCTGCGCGATCCAGCCGACGTGTCACGCCGCCATTACGACTCCCTTGCGATACGGCGTGGCAAGGGCATCAAATCCGGGTTGGCGCGGCAAGATTGAGCCTCGTGGCAGACCTGACTCGACGTGCGGTGCTCCGGATGGGCACCGTCGGCAGCGCCGGCGCCGCCATCGCGTGGGCGATGAGCGGCCTGCTGGATCCGCTGCAGCCCCAGGCGGCCACTTTGCCGTTCGTGGCGCCAGCCGCGGAGGCGCCGGCGATGCCCGCGCCACAGGCACCGGCCCACTTCGAGCCCCCGACGGCGGGCAAGGCGCTGCCGACCAAGCTCACCGGCTCGTTCGTCTCGGCGGCACGCGGTGGCGTCTCGACCAATTACGTGATCGCGATGCCGCCCGGACAAACCGAGATGCTGCGGCCCGTGATCGCCCTGCACGGGGTGGACGGCGACGCGAACCAAATGCTGGAAGCCGGTGTCGAGGACGGGCTCGCGAACCTGGTCAAGCAGGGCAAGCCGGGGTTCGCGGTGGTGGGTGTCGACGGCGGAAACGGCTACTGGCACAAGCGCGCATCGGGAGAGGACTCCGGCGCGATGGTGCTCGACGAACTGTTGCCCATGCTGTCGTCGATGGGCATGGACACCTCGCGGGTCGGGTTCATGGGATGGTCGATGGGCGGGTACGGCGCGCTGCGCCTCGGCGCCAAGCTGGGCCCGGCGCGCACGGCCGGGATCTGCGCGATCAGCCCGGCCCTGTACACATCGTTCACCGGCAGTGCGCCCGGGGCGTTCGACAGCTACGACGACTACGTGCAGAACAGCGTGCTGGGGTTGCCGGCGCTGTCGCAGATCCCGCTGCGCGTGGATTGCGGCACCTTCGACCGCTTCTATTTCGCCACAAAGCAATTCGTCGGCCAACTCAAGAGCAAGCCTGCGGGCGGTTTCTCCATCGGAGGGCACGACATGGGCTACTGGCGGATGCAACTACCCAACGAGCTGGCCTGGCTGGCGTCTTAGAAGAGGGTTATGACTGTCCGGGAAGAAGCCCCCCGCCGCCGCCAAGTCGAGCGGCGGACCAAGCGGACCGCATTTCGGCCGGACATCGAGGGTTTGCGCGCCGTGGCGGTGCTTGCCGTCGTGCTCTACCACGCGGGCATCCCCGGGTCCGCGGGCGGCTACATCGGCGTCGACGTCTTCTTCGTCATCTCCGGTTTCCTGATCACCGGACTGCTCTGGCGCGAGGTCGCCAGCACCAATGCCGTTGCGCTGGGCCGCTTTTACGGGGCCCGGGCCCGCCGGCTGTTGCCCGCCGCGGCCACGGTCGGCGTTGCGACCGCGATCGGCGCGGCCGCGGTGTTGCCGCCTCTGCAGGCGCGCAGCGTCTTCGTGGACGGCATCGCGAGCATGCTGTATGTCGGCAACTACCGCTTCGCCGCGCAGAGTACCGATTACCTGGCCGCCGACCTGCCGCCGTCACCCTTCCAGCACTACTGGTCGCTGGGGGTGGAGGAGCAGTTCTATCTGGTGTGGCCGATGTTGATCATCGCGACCGCCTGGCTGGCGCGACGCCTGAACCGCGACGCTTCGCGCGCGACGCCGTACGCCGTGGTCCTCACGCTGGTTGCCGCCGCGTCGCTGACGACGGCCTTCTTCTGGACCCACACCTCACCCGCGTGGGCGTTCTTCTCGCTGCCCACCCGGGCCTGGGAGCTGGCCGCCGGAGGTCTGGTGGCGCTCTCGATCAAGCAGTGGCGACGCCTTGCGCTGGTGCCCGCGACGATCGTCGGCTGGGGCGGCCTGGGGCTGATCCTGCTGACCTGCACGCAGCTCGGGCCGGGCACGCCCTATCCGGGCACCGCTGCGCTACTGCCCGTGCTGGGCACCGCCCTGGTGATCGGCGGCGGGTGCGTCACCCGTAGCCTCGGGGTCGGCCGTGTGCTGTGCAAGCCCGCGATGCGGGCGATCGGGCGGGTGTCCTACTCCTGGTACCTGTGGCACTGGCCGGTGCTGATGCTCCTGCCGCCAATGCTGGGCGACCCGGGCGGCCTGCCGGGCAGGCTGGCCGCCACCGTCGTCTCCGCCGGGCTCGCGGTGGTCACGATGCATCTGGTCGAGAACCCTGGCCGGTTTGCCGCCGCCCTGCGCCAATCCGCGACGGCCAGTCTGGGCGCGGCCGGTGCCGCCACCGCCGTCGCGGCGTGCGCGTGTGCGGTGCTGCTGACGGTTGTGCCCGCGCCGGTGGGGCACGGGCCGGCCGCCCCTAGCGCCAAGATCGTCGCCCTGCCGACCCCCGTCGGCCCCGCACCCGTGAGCCCCCAGGAGGCGCAGGTGCGCAACGCCTTCGCCCAGGTGCGTGACGCCGTGGCGGCCTCGGCGTCCCTGCGGGCCGTGCCGTCGAACCTGAACCCGGCGCTGGCCGCCGCGCCGGCCGACAAGGCGGCCGTGTTCGTCAACGGCTGCGTGCGCTCGTGGCGCGACGTCGGTCAGGCCGAGTGCGCTTCCGCTGACACCGCGGCGCCCACGACGGTGGCCCTGGTCGGCGACTCGCACGCCGCCATGTGGAACCCGGCGCTGCAGCAGGTGGCCGAGCAACGGCACTGGCGGCTGGAGACGCTGGCCAAGGTCACCTGCCCGCTGCAGGACCTGCGCATCACCAGCCCGTACCTGGGCCGCGAGTACACCGAATGCGAGCAGTGGCGCGGCCAGGTCATGGGCCGCCTGCAGGCCGAACACCCGCGCCTGGTGGTGCTGTCCATGAGCAGGCGCTATGGCGGCGACTTCGGCTTCACGTCGTACGACCCGGCCTGGATCGACACCCTGAACCACACTGTGGCCCAACTGCGCGGTAGCGGTGCGACCGTCCTGGTCCTGGGACCCGCCCCGGACCCGCACTCGTCGGTGCCCACTTGCCTGTCGGCGCACCTCGACGACGCCGGTGCCTGCGCGCCTGCCCGCTCGGCCGCGGCCAACGCCGGCGGCATCGCCGCCGAGCGGGCGGCAACCACGGCCGGCGGCGGCCACTACGCCGACGTGACCGACCTGTTCTGCACCGCCGACCGCTGCCCGATGATCGTCGGCAACACGCTCGTGTTCCGCGACGACAACCACGTGACGACTGAGTACTCGCAATTGTTGGCGCCCGTGATCGCAGCGCTGGCAGATCGCGCAATGACGGGCGGATGAACGGAATGAACTTGTCGACGATGACAAACGTCCTAACCACTGAAGGGTTTTGGAGGTTTTGAGATGACTCTCCTGTTGGTCTGCCTCGCAGCGGCCACACCGCTAGCCGGAGTCGGGCTGGTGCAATTGCAGGCCCGGCTGGAGCGCTGGTCCTACGAGCGGCACGCAAACGACTGAACCGTCGTCGCGGTCAGCCGCGGGACCGCTCAAGCCGACAGCTGCGCACCGATCAGCGGCGTGATCCTGTCAGCCATATACACATGCCCGTCGTCATTGGGGTGCACGCCATCGGGGCCGATCAGGTCGGGCCGGTCCACGAACCAGCCCTCGGCGATCGGATCGACCCATGCCGCGCCCCCTGCCTGGGCCGCGTTGTAGAGCACATCGCGGATCTGCAGCATGTCGGGGGGCACGTCTGCGGTGGGCCACGGCGGCCCGATCACGAGCAGCCGTGCGCCCGGTGCGTAGCGGCGGGCCAGATCGAAGCTCTCGCGCGCCTTCACGGCCACCACCTCGGGATCGACACCCTGGTCGTTGCGGGAGCCGAAAAAAACGACGAGGGCATCGTCGGGTTTGACCGCCCTGCCGGTCAGATCCTCGAAGATGCTGCCGTGATCGCCGCGCACGCCGTACCCGGCCCTGCCCTCGGCCGACACATCGGGCGTGATCCGCACGCCACGCGCGGCGAGGGTCTGCCAGGCGTGGGCGGGCCACGACTTCGGGCCCACACCGCCCTCGTCGGTGCCGGTCGTATACGAGTCACCGATCACCGCGACGCGGGCCAGCCGGAAGTCGCGAGTAAGCATTTCGTAAGCCCGCACGCGCACGGCGTCGTGGATACCCCCGATGACCAACATGCCGCACAGGGCAACGCCAACGACGACCGTGGTCAGACGACTCACTACTTAACCTCCGGCGTAAACGGCGTCGTCGCAGGAATTCTCTTCAAGGGTGCCACCGCTGCCGCGGCAGCGCTGGCATCAAACACGTGGCACATCGATGCGCCGCGGAAGCCCGTTGTACGCCAACACTTTACGTGAACCTGGCGGTAGGCCGTCGGCTGCGACCAAAAGCGCGGTGCTGCTCACACCGCGCGGCGCGAAACCGCTTCCAGCGCACCGTCGATGGGGTGCAGGCGGGTGCCTACCGACTCGCCGGGATCGGGTGCCGCGTCGGCGGCGCGCACGCCAGCCCGGCCGCCAACCATTCTTCGCATCCATCGGCGGGCGGGCTCTTCGACGAAGTGATACATCAGGATCGAGATCCCCACGGCGATCGCGAGGAGGCCGAAAACGTTCCATTTCCACGGATCGTCCTGCGGCTTGAGCTCGAACTGTTCGACGGCCCATCCCCAAGATGTGTGCACGAGCTCGTGCACCATGTACAAGCAGAACGAGATCTCGCCGCCGTACACCATCAGCCGCGTCGAGAGCAGCCTCGGCAGGCTGCCCCAGCCGATCGCCAGCGTCATCACCAGCGGAACGAACAACACGTCGACCAACCCGCTGCTGTCGTACACCCCGGGGATGGGATGCGCGTCAAGCAGGTAGAGGATGCCCACGATCGCGGTGGCAAGCAGCAGGGAGACGTACCCGGTGACCCGGCGGGCGCGATCGGTCGGCCGCAGCCTGCGCACTGCGGCGCAAGCCAACGCGCCCGCGACGAACTGCGTCACGATTCGCGGCAACCAACTCCACGGTGTGTAGAACTGGCCGCTGGCCAACAGCAAGACCGCCGGCGGCAACGACGCCGCGAAAGCCAGCAGCACCAGGCTGCGCGCCCGCGTCGCGTGCGTCATCCGGAAAATCACCAGGACAACCCCGCCGAAGAGCAGATAGGCCAGCCACTCCGCGCTGATCGACCAGGCCGGTCCGTCCCAACTGGAGCCATCGAAGAACGGCTGGAACCACAACTGGACCAGCAGCACCTGGCGTATGTAACTGATCGCGGTGAGGTCGCGCACCTCCGGCAACGGCACGTGCCCGACGTGCAGACTCAGGATCACCAAGAGGGCGGCCAGGTGCAGTGTCACCAAATACACCGGCCACACCCTGGCCAGCCGCAGCCACAGGAAATGCAGAGTGGCCCGTATCGACCACGTCTGGCCCATGCGATCGAGATAGTTCCAGGTCAGCACGAACCCACTCAGGATGAAGAAGAGGTCGACGCCTTGGGCGCCACAGTTGAGCACCGGTGCGAGGGCCTCGCGGAAATCGGGCGACGCATCGTTGACCATGGGCCGGAAGTGAAATAGCACCACCCAAACCGCGGCGACGATGCGGAGCCCCGTCAGGGCCCTGATCTCGCCGCCGAGCCGGCCCGTGATGTCTCCCGCGCGCACAGTCTTCATCTCGCGTTCTTTACGCCTTCTGCGTGCTTTGCGTTCTCGTTCGGCTGACCGGGCGATTCCGTCATGCCACAGTCCCCCGACTGGCAACCGGCAGCCCAAGCAGCGTAACAGCGCCACGGCCAGGACACCGTGAGGGCAGCTCCGGGAACGCGAACCCATTTCTTTTAGCAAAGAGTTAGACGTGACTTTCGGTCTCCTTATGTTTTGCGGGCACATTGGAACAAAGCCACTGCGAACGTCCGGGGAGACTGCACATGACCATTGCGATCACCAGGCCGGATAATCACACGTTCGACTGCGGTGGCGCTCGGATCCGTGCGCACTGTCGTCATCTGGCGACGGTGGTGACTATTCGGGGCGAAATCGACGCGGTCAATGTCGACCGGGTCGGCGACTACATCAGGCGTTTCATCTCGGGAACGGACGCTGTCGTGCTCGACCTGAGTGACGTGGATGACGTGTCGTCGGCCGCCATCTCGCTCTTGCACACATTCGACGATGACTGCCACGCCGCCGGGGTGGAGTGGACATTGGTCGCGAGCCCAGCCGTCATCGACTTGCTGGGCGACGGCCGGGACGAAACCGCGTTTCCGATGACACGCTCGGCGCGGGAGGCGCTCCGCAATCTGGCTGACGCGATCGTCAGCCGCCGTCAGCTGGTGCTGCCGCTGATCAAGAAGACCGCCTGAACACGTGATGATCTGACACCCGCCTCAGAATGGCGGGTCGTCGGGCAGGGGTGCCGGTTTGGGTGGCTTCCAGTCGGGGGGCAGTTCCTCGGGTTCTCGCGGGTCGTTGACCCATGTGCAGAACGGGCTGTTGCTGGGTTCCCCCTTGAAGAGAAAGAGCATGTCGCGCATGTGGTTTCGGAACTTGCGTCCGGCGATCTCCTGTTTGCGGGCTGTCGCCAGCACGCGCTGGGCCTCGTTGAGCGGTCTTTGATCACGATTATGCTTGCGCGCCGCGGCGATTCA
>Ga0213876_10000863_pt1 | contig 20272 bp, 22 predicted proteins | sample BarmaccomBMRX_R9_FD_160113 | JGI IMG/M metagenome (GOLD analysis project Ga0213876, IMG submission 160113) | Root-associated microbial communities from Barbacenia macrantha in rupestrian grasslands, the National Park of Serra do Cipo, Brazil - RX_R9 | ecosystem: Host-associated > Plants > Roots... | reverse complement strand
GGATAATCACCGAGAAAATGGTCGGGCGCCGTCCAGACCCCTCCGAGGTCGATATTGTGGAACCACGGGCCGAGCGCCTCGATCCTGGCCCGCAGCGCGGGATCGCCGGGCTGGAGGGAACGCGCGGCAAGATTCATTGATAGAGCCTCTCGTTGACGGTGAGGATGCGGGCGCCCCAGCTGCCCAGCGCGATGCGGCTGACCGACGCGGGGTCGATGTCGAAGCGGAGCATGTTGCCGAGCGGCAGGCCGAGATAATGCGCAATGACGCCGCGGATGATGTCGCAATGGGTGATGCAGGCCACGCTTTCGCCCTTGTGCTCGGCGGCGATGGCCGCCAGCGCGGCGGCGGTACGGCGTACCGCCTCAACCATGCTTTCCCCGCCCGGGGGCCGCGCGGTTTCGCGCGCCTCGTTCCAGTCGTTCCACGCGGGATCGCCTTCGAGCGTGTTGAAATCGACTCCCGTCCACGCCCCGAAGTCGATCTCGTCGAGGCCGTCGACGATGCCGACCTTCAGCTCGTGCGCGTCGGCGATCGAACGCGCGGTGTAGTAAGCGCGCTCGCGCGGCGAGGAATAGACGGCGGCGAGCGGCTCCACCGCGAGCAGATCGGCGACGATCTCCGCCTGCTCGAGCCCGGCGTGGCTCAGCGCCACGTCGCGGCGCCGGCCGGAGAGCGTCCGGCCGAGCTCGACATGCGCGGCATGCCGGATGAGGAGGATCGTCGCCGTCACGGCTGAATCGGTACCGCCCTGGAACGATTGAACCCCCGGTCAACCGCTGGACGGGTACGGGGTTCCCATCACCCCCGCCTCTGCCGCTTTACTTCCTATCATAAGTTAAAAACCTCACGCCGAGGCCGCGCGGGAAGGCGCATCAGAATTGCTGCAATGTAACTGACCTTTTCACCTTCGGAACAAACCTGCGGCATGTGCCGTTTGCAAAAGGGATGAAGAAGAAGCTGGTACATCGTTGTCTTCGTGGAATGAATTACTTGATTTGTATCAATAAAAGGGGTTGGCCTTGAGCGAAAGAATCCTGATCACCGGCGGCGCCGGCTTCATCGGCCGCGCCGTCACGCGGGAGCTGCAGCGGCGGGGACACGACGTGCGCATCCTCGATTCGCTTATCGAGCAGGTGCACGGCGATCGCGAGCGGCCGGAGGACCTGCCGGCCGATGTCGAGCTGATCCGCGCCGACGTACGCAACGGCGACGCGGTGATGAAGGCGCTGAAGGGGGTCGACAGCGTCGTTCACCTGGCCGCGGAAGTCGGCGTCGGCCAGTCCATGTATGCCGTCGAGCGCTATACCTCGGTGAACGACGTCGGCACGGCCGTCCTGTTCGAGAAGCTGATCGACGATCCGGTCCGCCGCGTCGTCACCGCCAGCTCGATGAGCATCTACGGCGAAGGCCTCTATCGCGACGCGGACGGAAACGCCGTTCAGGAGGCGAACCGCCAGCCGCGCACCAGCGACGCCCAGAGCTGGGACCCGGTGGATTCCCGCGGGCGGCCGCTGGTCCCCGTCGCGACCCCCGAGTGGAAGCGTCCCGACCTCGCCTCGATCTACGCGCTGGGCAAATACGTCCAGGAGCGGACGACGTTCATCATGAGCGAGGCGTACGGGATGGAAGGCGTCTGCCTCCGCCTGTTCAACGTCTACGGCCCCGGCCAGGCGCTCTCGAACCCCTATACCGGCGTTCTCGCGATCTTCGCCTCGCGGCTCCTCAACGGCCAGCAGCCGATGATCTTCGAGGACGGCGAGCAGCGCCGCGATTTCGTCCATGTCGGCGACGTCGCCCGCGCCTTCGGCGATGCGCTCGAGCTGCCGCAGGCGAAGGGCGAGGTGTTCAACATCGGCTCCGGCCGCGACCGTTCGGTGACCCAGGTCGCAGAGGAGCTCGCCCGCGCGATGGGCAGGCACGACATCCGGCCGCAGATCGTCGGCAAGTCGCGCATCGGCGACATCCGCCACTGCTTCTGCGACGGCACGAAGGCGGCACAGACCCTCGGCTTCCGTGCCGAAAAGGATTTCCAGGAAGGCCTCGCCGAGCTCGCCGAATGGGTGGCCGTCCAGACCGCCGACGACCGGGTCGAGCAGGCCCGCGCCGAGCTCGAAGCCCGGGGGCTGGTGGCATGAGCGGCGCGGCTGTCTCGCTCCTCCCCGGAACGGGGAGGAGGACCGTGCGACGCGTGGTGGAGGGGGCCCGGCGTCGGAGCGGCGGGGACGCTGGGCCCCCTCCACCAGCCTGCGGCTGGTCCCCCTCCCCGTTTCGGGGAGGAGCGAGATGAGCTCGATCCACGACTCCCGCCCGGTCCTGGTCACCGGCGGCGCCGGGTTCATCGGCTGCAACATCGCCGATGCGCTGGCCGAGCGCGGGCATGACGTGCTGATCTACGACGCGCTCTCCCGCCCCGGCGTCGAGAGGAACCTGGCCTGGCTCAAGGAGCGGTACGGCGACCAGATCGTGTCGATCGTCGCCGACGTGCGCGACGAGGACATGCTCGCCCGCGCCGCCCGCGAGGCGAAGGCGGTGTTCCACATGGCGGCGCAGGTCGCCGTCACCACCTCGATGGTCGACCCGCGCGAGGATTTCGAGGTCAACGTCCGCGGCACGCTGAACCTGCTCGACGCGGTGCGGCTGAAGGGGGACGGCACCCCGGTCATCTTCGCCTCGACCAACAAGGTGTATGGCGATCTCGCCGACATCGACTTCCGCCTGGAGGGCGACCGCTACGTCCCCGCGGACCCGGAAGTCGCGCGCGCCGGCATCGGCGAAGCGCGGCCGCTCGACTTCCACACCCCCTATGGCTGCTCCAAGGGCGCCGCCGACCAGTACGTCCTCGACTACGCCCGCAGCTTCGGCACGCGCACCGTGGTGCTCCGGATGAGCTGCATCTACGGCCTCAGGCAGATGGGGACCGAGGACCAGGGCTGGGTCGCGCATTTCCTGATCCGGGCGCTCGAGGGGCAACCGATCACCCTCTACGGCGACGGCCATCAGGTGCGCGACATCCTCGACGTCTCGAATGCCGTCCAGGCCTATCTCAGGGCCTGGGAGCGGATCGACCGCGTGCAGGGCCGCGCCTTCAACCTTGGCGGAGGCCCGCAGAACGCCGTCTCCCTGCGCGAACTCCTCGCCCACATTTCGACGCTGCTCGGGCGCGAGCTCGACGTCCGCTTCGCCGACTGGCGCGCCGGCGATCAGCGCTATTTCGTGGCGGACACCCGCCGCATCCAGCGGGCGCTGGACCTCTCCCCGGCGGCTCCGTGGAAGCAAGGGGTCGCTCTCCTCGCGGAATGGCTGCGGGAATCGCGGCAGCTCCCCGGTCTCGCCCGGGAGGCCGCGCATGCCTAAGCGCGTCCTCGTCACCGCCGACGCCGTGGGCGGCGTCTGGCAGTACAGCCTCGACCTCGCCCGCGGCCTGTCGCGGCTCGGCATCGCAACGGTCATCGCGGTCATGGGCCCCTCGCCTTCCGAGGAGCAGCGCACCGCCGCCGGCGCCATTCCGGGGCTCAAGCTGATCGACACCGGCCTCGCCCTCGACTGGCTGGCCGAGGACGGTGCCGCGCTGCGCGCCGCCGCGCACGGCATCGCGGCGCTCGCGCGCGACGCCGGGGTGGACATCGTGCAGTTGAACAGCGCGGCGCTCGCGGCCGAGGCGGAATTCCCCGTACCGGTCGTGGTCGTCCATCACAGCTGCGTCGCCACCTGGTGGGCCGCGGTCCACGCCAGCCCGCTGCCGCGCGACTTCGCCTGGCGGACCGACATGGTCCGCGCGGGCCTCCACGCCGCCGCCGTCATCGTGACGCCGACCAGCGCGTTCGGTGAGGCGGTGCAAGGCTTCTACGGGCTCGCAGCCGCGCCGCGCACGGTCCACAACGGCCGCACGCCGCTCGTCGTCCGCCACGGCGCGCTGCACGACTTCGTCTTCACCGCCGGACGCCTCTGGGACGAGGGCAAGAATCTGGCGACCGTCGACGCCGCCGCCGCGGGGATCGGGGTGCCGGTGCGCGCGGCCGGGCCGCTCAAGGGGCCGAACGGCGCCGAGGTGATGTTCGACAACCTCCACTGCCTCGGCAACCTCGGCGAGGAGGATCTCGCGCGCTGGCTGTCGGCCCGCCCGGTCTTTGTCTCCGCCGCCCTCTACGAGCCGTTCGGCCTGTCGGTGCTCGAAGCGGCGGCGGCCGGCTGTCCGCTCATCCTCTCCGACATCCCGACCTTCCGCGAATTGTGGGACGGCGTGGCGACCTTCATCCCGCCAAAGGACGAGGCTGGCTACATCCGCGCCATTTCGGAGCTTGTAGGCGACGATTTCGAACGATCCGTGCAGGGCCATGCGACCGCCGAGCGTGCCGCCCGCTTCACCCCCGACGCCATGGCCGCGCAGATGGCGAGCCTCTACCGCAGCCTGCTGCCCGCCGTCCGCCGCCCCGTCCTCGCCGCGAGGGCCGCCGCGTGAGGATCGCCTACTTCACGCACAGCCTGCAAAGCTGCTGGAACCACGGCAACGCCCATTTCCTGCGCGGCGTGCTGCGCGAGCTGCAGGGCAAGGGGCACGACGTCAGGTCATTCGAGCCGGAAGGCGCGTGGAGTCTCGAGAACCTGCTGAACGACCATGGCCGCGAAGGGCTGGAGCCCTGGCGGGAGGCCTATCCCGAGCTCACCTCCACCGTCTTCGGCCGCGATGCGGACCTCGAGGCGATGGTCGAGGGCGCCGACCTCGTCATCGTCCACGAGTGGAACGACCGGGAGCTCGTCGCGAGGCTCGGTCGCCTCCGCGCCCGCGGCGCGCGCTTCACCCTGCTGTTCCACGATACCCACCACCGCGCCGTCAGCGAGCCCGACGCGATGCGCGGCTACGATCTTTCGGCCTATGACGGCGTCCTCGCCTTCGGCGAAACCTTGGCCGAGGTCTATGGGCGCAGGGGCTGGGGCCGTCGCGTCTTCGTCTGGCACGAAGCGGCCGACATCCGTCATTTCCATCCGCCGAGCGAGGAGGGCGACCGCCGAGGCCTCGTCTGGATCGGCAATTGGGGCGAGGGCGAGCGGACGAAGGAACTCAAGGAGTTTCTCTTCCGCCCCGCGCGCGCCACCGGCCTCGGCCTCGACGTCTACGGCGTTCGGTATCACGAGACGGCGAAGGCGACGGTCCGCCGCTATGGCGGCCGCTATCACGGCTGGCTCGCCAACGCGGCGGCGCCGCGGATCTTCGCCCGCCACCTCGCCACGATGCACGTGCCGCGGCGCTACTATACCAAGCTGCTCCCCGGCATCCCGACCATCCGCGTGTTCGAGGCGCTCGCCTGCGGCATCCCCCTCCTCTGCGCGCCCTGGCAGGACAGCGAGCGCCTCTTCCGGCCCGGCACCGACTACCTCGTCGCCGAGGACGGCGAGGCGATGACGCGGGCGCTCCGTGACGTGGCGAGCGATCCCGGGCTCGGCCGCTCGCTCGTCGATCACGGCCTGGAGACCATCCGCGCCCGCCACACCTGCGCCCACCGCGCCGAGGAACTGCTCGGCATCGTCGCGCAGCTAAGCCCCTCTCCCTTTACGGGAGAGGGAGGGGCCCGCCCGCGCAGCGGGTGGGAGGGTGAGGGAATATCCCTCGCCGCGGCCCGCATCCCCTCACCCTCCCAGCCTGCGGCTGGGCCCCTCCCTCTCCCGCAAGGGGAGAGGGGTGAGAGGATCCCCGCATGAAGATCGCCTTCTACGGCTCCAGCCTGCTCTCCTCCTACTGGAACGGCGCGGCGACCTATTATCGCGGGCTGCTGCGCGACCTCGCCTCGCGCGGCTACGACATAAGCTTCTACGAGCCGGACGCCTTCGACCGGCAGCAGCACCGCGACATCGAGCCGCCCGAATGGGCGCGCTCGGTCGTCTACGAAGCGACCCCTGAGGCGCTCCGCCGCGTCCTCCAGGAAGCAGCGGGTGCCGACATCGTCGTCAAGGCGAGCGGCGTCGGCGTGTTCGACGCCGAACTGCTCGAGGGGATCGCCCGGCACAGCCGCGAGGACGCCCTCAAGATCTTCTGGGATGTCGACGCCGCCGCCACGCTCGACGAGATGCGCGGCGACGACAGCCACCCCGTCCGCCACGCACTCCCGAGCCTCGACATGGTCCTCACCTACGGCGGCGGCCCGCCGGTGATCGACGCCTATGAAGGCTTCGGCGCTCGTCGCTGTGTGCCGGTCTACAACGCGCTCGATCCGACGACCCACCATCCCGTGCCGGCGAACCCGGCCTTCGCCGCCGACCTCGCCTTCCTCGGCAACCGCCTTCCCGACCGCGAGGCGCGGGTCGAAGAGTTCTTCCTCCGCGCCGCGGCGGCGCTGCCGGAGCGCAGCTTCCTGATCGGCGGCAACGGCTGGGAGACGAAGGCGATGCCGCCGAACGTGCGCCACCTCGGCCACGTCTACACGCACCAGCACAACGCCTTTAACTGCACGCCGCTCGCGGTGCTGAACGTCGCACGCGATTCGATGGCGAGCATCGGCTTCTCGCCCGCCACGCGCGTGTTCGAAGCGGCCGGCGCCGCGGCCTGCCTGATCACCGACGCGTGGGAAGGCATCGAGCTGTTCCTGACCCCCGACGAGGAGGTGCTCGTCGCCCGCGACGGCCAGGACGTCGCCGACCACCTCGCCGCGCTGACGCCGGACCGCGCCCGGACGATCGGTGCAGCGGCGCTCCGCCGCATCCTCGCGGAGCACACCTACGCGCATCGCGGCGCGCAGGTGGACGCGCTGTTCCGGGCCTCCGCCAAGCGGTCGGCCGCGCGCGACGGTGCCTTGGAAGGCGTCGCCGCATGAAGCTCGTCGTGATCGGCCTGTCGCTTTCCTCCAGCTGGGGGAACGGCCACGCCACCACCTACCGCGCCTTGCTCAAGGCGTTCGCCGCGCGCGGCCACGACATCCTGTTCCTCGAGCGCGACGTGCCCTGGTATCGCGAGAACCGGGACGTCACGGACCCCGGTTACTGCACCCTCGCTTATTACGCCGACCTCGACGACCTCGACCGGTGGCGGGGCGAGGTGGCGACGGCGGACGCGGTGATCGTCGGCTCCTATGTCCCCGAGGGCGTCGACGTCGGCCGCTTCGTGCAGCACCACGCCAACGGCGTCGCCGCCTTCTACGACATCGACACACCGGTGACTCTCGCCAAGCTCGCGCGCGGCGACTTCGAATACCTCTCGCCGGACATCATCCCCGGCTACGACGTCTACCTCTCCTTCACCGGCGGGCCGACGCTGCGCCGCATCGAGCGCCGATACGGCGCTCCCGCGGCCCGCGCCCTCTACTGCTCGGTCGATCCCGAGGCGTACCCGCCGCTCGACGTTCCCAGGCGCTGGGACCTCTCCTATCTCGGCACCTACAGCCCGGACCGCCAGCCGACGCTGGAGCGGCTGCTGATCGAGCCGGCGCGGCGCATGCCGGAGCAGCGCTTCGTCGTCGCCGGGCCGCAATATCCGGCCGGCATCGCCTGGCCGGCGAACGTCGAGCGGATCGAGCACCTGCCGCCCGCCGAGCATACCGCTTTCTATTGCGCCTCCCGCTACACGCTCAACGTCACGCGCGCCGACATGATCGCCGCCGGCTGGTCGCCGTCGGTGCGCCTGTTCGAAGCCGCCGCCTGCGCCGTGCCGCTGGTGTCGGATGCCTGGGACGGCCTCCCGGGGCTGTTCACGCCCGGCGAGGAGATCGTCCTTGCCGGCACCTCCGAAGACGTCGTCGCCCTCCTCGCCGGCGAGACGGACGCCGCGGCGATGGGGCGCCGGGCCCGGGCGCGGGTGATGCACGGCCACCGCGCCGCCGACCGCGCGGCGGAGCTGGAATTGGCGTTGCTCGAAGCCGCCGCCGCGAAGGCGGGGTCGGCTTTCGAGGTGGAACCGGTCGAGGGTTCGAAGACGACGATGTCGAGGAAGAAGGAGCTGTTGTGAGGAACGCCAATGCAATCACCGCCCTGGTCGCGGGCGGCGCCGGCTTCATCGGCTCGCACCTCATCGACGCGCTCCTGGCCGAGGGCGCGACGGTGGTGAGCCTCGATTCCTACCTGACCGGCCGACCGGAGAATCTGCGCCACCTCGACCATGAAGCGCGCTTCGATTCCGTTCACGCCGACATCGTCGAGGCGCTGCCGGCACGGATCTCGCGTACCCGCTTCAGCCACGTCTTCAACCTCGCCTGCGCCGCGTCGCCGCCCCATTATCAGGCCGATCCCGAGCACACGATGCTGACCAACGTGCTCGGTACCCGCAACCTGCTGCGCCTCGCCGAGGAGACGGGCGCCCGCTTCCTCCTCACCTCGACCAGCGAAGTCTATGGCGACCCCGAGCAGCACCCGCAGCGCGAGGCCTATCGCGGCTGGGTGAGCTGCACGGGGCCGCGCGCCTGCTACGACGAGGGGAAGCGCGCCGCCGAGACCCTGACCTTCGACTATCAGCGCGCCGGCCGCGCCGACGTGCGCGTCGCCCGCATCTTCAACACCTACGGCCCCCGCATGCGCCCCGACGACGGGCGGGTGGTCTCGAACGTCATCTGCCAGGCCCTGTCGGGCGAGGACGTGACCGTCTATGGCGACGGCAGCCAGACGCGCAGCTTCTGCTACGTCTCCGACCTCGTCGAGGGGCTGATGCGGCTGATGGCGAGCGACGCCGACGACGGCCCCGTCAACCTCGGCAACCCGAACGAGCTCACCGTCGCCGACCTCGTCGAGCGGGTGATGCGGATGACCGGCTCGCGCTCGCGCGTCGTCCACCGTCCGCTTCCGGTCGACGATCCGCGCCGACGCAAGCCCGACATCGGCCGGGCCAAGGCGCGCCTCGGCTGGGAGCCGGTCGTGCCGCTCCAGCGGGGGCTCGAGGAAACGGCCGCCTGGTTCGCCGACGAGCAGGCGCGCAGCGCCCCACCGGAGCGCCCGGCCGGACGCCCGGCCCTGGTCGAGGTCGCCGCCGAGTAAGGCTGGCCAAGCGCCCCCCGCCGTGCCAACCGTGCCGGCCCGCAACCGGCAGGAGGCCGCCTTGGCGCTCACGCTCTACGCCCATCCTTTCTCCTCCTACTCGCAGAAGGTGCTGATCGCGCTGTGGGAGAATGAGATCGCTTTCACCTATCGGACGGTCGGCGAGGAGCCGGGTGCCGCCGAGGCGCACCGGGCGCTGTGGCCGTTCGCCAAGTTCCCGACGCTTGTCGACGACGGGCGCACGGTGGCGGAGACGACGATCATCATCGAATATCTCGGGCTCCATCATCCGGGGCCGGTACGGCTGATCCCCGCCGATCCGCAGGCGGCGCTCGAGATCCGCTTCCTCGATCGCGTGTTCGACCATTACGTGATGACGCCGGTGCAGGAGGCGGTCGTCGCCGTGCTTCGCGGCGGCGACCGCGACGAAGCCGTCGCCGGAGCCGCGCCGCGGCTGGAGACCGCCTATGGCTGGCTGGAGACGCATCTCGCGGGCCGAAGCTGGGCGGCCGGCGAGGGCTTCACCATGGCCGACTGCGCGGCGGCGCCGTCGCTCTTCTACGCCGACTGGGTCCACCAGATCGACGACGCGCGCTTCCCGACGCTGCGCGCCTATCGCACACGCCTCCTCGCCCGCCCGAGCGTCGCCCGCGCCGTCGACGGCGGCCGCCCCTACCGCCACTATTTCCCCCTCGGCGCGCCGGAGCGGGATTGAACCCGTCGTCCCAGCAAAGGCTGGGACCCCAGCGGGTGAAAGGCGCTGAGTTCTTCACCCGCTGAAGCCCCAGCCTCCGCTGGGGCGACGCCTTACCCCCCTACCGCCGCCAGCGCCTGGTCGAAATCGGCAATGAGGTCGTCGGGATCCTCGACGCCGATCGAGATGCGCACGAGATTGTCGGTGATGCCGAGCGCCTGCTTGCGCGCGTCGGGCACCGACAGGTGCGTCATCGCCGCCGGCGCGCTGGCGAGCGTCTCGGTGCCGCCGAGGCTGACCGCCAGGTGCGCGATCTTCAGCGCGTCGAGGAAGGCGAAGGCCTCCGCCTCGCCGCCCCTCAGATAGAGCGAGAAGGTCGAGCCGGCGCCGGTGCAGTGGCGGCGGTAGATGTCCGCCTGCCGCCCCTCGGTCAAAAAGCCGAGATAGCCGACGCTCTCGACCTTCGGGTGCTGGCGCAGGAACTCGCAGACCTTGGCGGCATTCTCGCCCGCCCGCATCATGCGCAGCTCCAGCGTCTCGAGGCTGCGCAGCAGCATCCAGGCGGTGTTCGGGTCGGTGATCGTGCCGATCGTGTTGCGCATCATCCGGATCGGGTCGATCAGCGCCTTGGCGCCGACCACGCCGCCGGCCACCAGGTCCGAATGCCCGCCCGCATATTTGGTCAGCGAGTAGATGGAGAGGTCGGCGCCGTGGTCGAGCGGGTGGTGCCAGAGCGGCCCGAGGAAGGTGTTGTCGATCGCGATCGGCGGCCGCTGCCCCTCCTCGAACAAGGCGTTCCGCGCGGCCGCCACCGCCTCGACGTCCACCAGCGCGTTGGTCGGATTGGCGGGGCTTTCGAGATAGATGAGCGGCACCCGCCCCTTCGCCTTCGCCTGCTCCAGCACCGCCTCGATCTCCGCGCGTTCGGCGCCGGCGGGGAAATCGAGCCACGACACGCCGAACTTGCCGAGGATCCGCGCGATGAGCGTCTCGGTCGCGGCGTAGAGCGGGCCGGAATGGACGATGACGTCGCCGGGCTGGACGAAGGTGAGCAGCAACGTGGCGATCGCCGACATGCCCGACGAGAAGGTCAGCGCGTCCTCCGCTTCCTCCCACAGGCCGAGGCGGTCCTCGAGGATCTCCTGGTTGGGACCGTTGAAGCGCGAATAGACGAGGCCTTCCGCCCCGCCGGGCCGCTTGCCGGTAACGCCCTCGAAATGGCGCTTGCCGGCCGCGGCGTTCTCGAAGACGAAGGTCGAGGTGAGGAAGATCGGCGGCTTGAGCGAGCCTTCCGACAGGGCCGGATCGAAGCCGTGGCCCATCATCAGCGTCGCGGGCTTCAGCTTGCGGCCTCCCACTTCGAGCACCGGCGTCTTGGGCCGGCGGCGCGGAGTCGCGCCGGTCATGTCGGATTCGTCTTCGCCTGCCATGATGTGTCTCCTTGCGAGTGACTGTGCGTGGAGACCGGGCCCGCCGCGTCGGCAGGCCCACCGGGCACGCGCGGCTGCGCGCCCCGGAGGGGTGAGGTCCGTCGCCCGCGCGCCCTCTAGCGCAGGGAGCGGGGCAAGGGACAGTCACTTTCACACGCGGCGGTGACAGGGGACACGTACTTTACGCACTGGCGTGCCCGAAACGGCGGCGCGGCGGGTGAAAGTACGTGTCCCCACCCGCGTGCGAAAAGTGACCGTCCCGGGGCTCAGGCCAGCGCGATGATCGAGACCTGCCGCCCGTAATCCGCTTCCCCTCTGTGGGTCGCACGGCGGTAGCTGAAGAAGCGCTGCTCCTGCGTGTAGGTGTCCTCGCCGAGCGCCTCGACGCGGGCGAGGCCGGCGGCGGCGAGGCGGGAGAGGACATAGGCTTCGAGGTCGAACTGGTGCCGATCGTCGCGCACGCCGGACGAGAAGAAGCGCTCGTTCGACTCGTCGGCCTCGGCGAAGCGGCGGAAGAAGGCGTGGTCCACTTCGTAGGAGCGCCGGGCGATGCACGGGCCGACGGCGGCGGCGATGCGCGCGCGGTCGGCGCCGAGCGCCTCCATCCGCGCCACCGTCGCTTCCACGATGCCGCCGATCGCGCCCTTCCAGCCGGCGTGCGCCGCGCCGATCACGCCCGCCTGGCGGTCCGCGAACAGCACCGGCGCACAGTCGGCGGTGAGGATGCCCAGCGCCAGCCCCGGCCGGTCCGTCGCCATGCCGTCGGCGTGGGGGCGGCCGTCATCCGGCCACGGCGCCGTCACCGTCAGCGCCTCGCCGGAATGCACCTGGTGCACGGTGACGAGGCTCGCGCCCGGTGCCACGGCAGCGACGGCGCGGCGTCGGTTCTCGTGCACGGCGATCCGGTCGTCGCGCGATCCCAGGCCGACATTGAGACCGCCGCACACGCCCTCGGACATGCCACCGCGCCGGCCGAGGAAGCCGTGCGCCACGCCGTCCAGCGCCTTCGCCCGCAGCACCTCGACGCTCATGCCAGCTCCAGCTTCCAGATCTCGTCCTCGTCGGCCTGCTCGCCCACCATGAAGGCGTAGGGCGCGACATAGGCGAAGCCGTAGCGCCGGTAGAAGGCCTTGGCGCGATGATTGTCGCTGTAGACGCTGAGGTACAGCGTGCGGACGCCGCGCCGCCGCGCCTCGCCGAGCGCCCAGTCCATCAGCACCGGCGCGATGCCGCCGCCGTACCAGCGGCGCAGCAGATAGAGCTGGCGAAGCTCGAGCGCGCCTTGGGAATCGACGGGGAGCGTCAGCGGCCCGATCTTGCAGAAGCCCGCCGCCTCATTCCCGTCGAGCGCCAGCAGGAACCGATAGGCCGGGTCCTCGATCTCCTTGCGGAAGGCCGCGGGGCTCAGCTTGTTCAGGAAGGCCTGCAGATCCGCGGGCTTGTAGAGGTGGCCGAACGTTTCGACGAACGCGCGCTCGAACAGGTCGGCGACGAGCGCGGCGTCCTCGGGTACGGCGGGACGGTAGGAAATCATGCGAGGCCCGCCGGATCGGGCCAGTCGGGCGCGGCGAGCGCGACGACCTTGAACAAGGTGCCCATCTGATCGGCATCGACGAGGCGGCGGCGTGCCGCCTCCACCTCCTCCCGCCGCGCCGGGGCGGCGGCGGCGAGGGCGGCGGCGCGGGCGTCGATGCCGAGCGCGGTCAGCCACGCCCCCTGCTCCACCGGACCCACCACCCGCGCGCCCTCCGCTTCCGCGGCGGCGGCGAGCGCTTCGAAATCGACATGGACGGTGAGGTCGCTCTCGCCCGGGTCGGTCCACGGATCGGCATAGGCATGGCCGCGCACCGCCTGCAGCGTGTCGGCCGCGGCGGTGCGGGCGTGGCCGTAGTCGACGATGAGCGCGACGCCCCCCTGCGCGACGAGCCGCCGCGCCAGTTCCCGCACCACGGCCGCGGCGGCGGGCGAGACTTCGAGGACCGAAGCTTGCGGCGCCTCCCGCACATGCGCGGGGATCGCGGAGGCCGGCACCGGCGCCCCGGGCCGGGGCACGAATCGCTCCGCTTCCAGGTCGACCACGCGTTCGCGCCAGCCGAAGCCGGAGCGGACGAGCTGGCGAACCGGCAGCGCGTCGAAGAATTCGTTGGCGACGACGAGCAGCGGCCCCGTCTCCGGCAGCGTCGCGAGATCGTCGTGCCAGCGCACCGCCGGCAGCCGCTCGGCCTGCTTCGCACGCAGCAGCTTGCTGGTTTCGACCAGCTCGACCGGCGGCTCCAGCCCGGCCGCGCGCATTGCCCTCAAGGCGTCCGCCGCAAGCGTGCCGCGGCCGGGGCCGAGCTCGACATAGGAGGTCCGCCGCGGCCGCCCCGCCCGGTCCCAGGCATCGGCGAGACACAGGCCGGCAAGCTCGCCGAACATCTGGCTGATCTCCGGCGCCGTCGCGAAGTCGCCGCCTGCGCCGAACGGGTCGCGGGTGGCGTAATAATGCGCGTTGGCCCGGGCCATGTACTCGGCGACGGAGATCGGGCCCGATGTCGCGATCAGGCGGCGCAGCGTGTCGGCAAGGCTTGGGGAGAAGGACAACTTGTAACTCATCCGTTCGGGCTGAGCTCGTCGAAGCCCTGGATTCCCTTTTCTGCCGCTAAGTGAAGGACAGGGCTTCGACAAGCTCAGCCCGAACGGCCTTCAGTCTCCACCAATTCCCTGCCCCCCGCCCGCCCCCGCGCGGTTTCGCGCTTGCCGGTGGCGGGGACGAGGCGGCCGGCCGCGCCGAGGCCCTGGCACGGCATGCCGATGTAGATCGCCTCGTAGGCGCCGGCGGGGACCAGGTAGGTCTCGTGCCAGATGCCGACATCGCCGCGGCTGTGCTTCATGCGACGGTTGAAGGCGGTCCAGGCGGGCCAGTGCGCACCCTCGCGGTCGCGGGCATAGGCTTCGAGCTGCTCGAACGAGCGCCAATATTGGACGGTGACGAACCCCGCCTGGACGGCGCCGAGGAAGCCGCTCTCCGGCCTGGCGCGCAATTCCTTCAGCATCCGCGGCATCGCCAACGCGACCGGCAGCCACTTGGCAGGCTTCCACCAGCGGTTGACGCGCATCCCGATCACGAAGACGACGAAATCGCCGTCTATCTCCGCCGCCATCCGCTCCGCGACGATTCCTGCCATCGGCCCTCCCCTCCCCTGCCGGAGAGTAGCACGCCGATCGGAGCGCCGTCACCGCGGCGTCAGGCGACGCTCTCGGTCCCCGCGGTCGGCTCGACCCGCACCCGCCGCTTCCTGGCGGTGGCGACGAGATAGGCGCCGCCGAGGATCATCGGCAGCGACAGCCACTGGCCCATGTGGAGATGGGTGCGCGCCGCGAACTCCATCAGTTGCTGGTCGGCTTCGCGGAAGAACTCGACGACGAAGCGGCTGAGACCGTAGCCGAGCAGGAACAGGCCGACGAGCTTGCCCGGCTGGTAGCGCGCCTCGGTTTTCCAGAAAGCGAAGGCGAGGATCGCGAACAGGACGATGCCTTCGAGGAACGCCTCGTAGAGCTGGCTCGGGTGGCGGCCCTGGCCGAGCAGGCAATTGTGGACGTCCATATTCTCGCAGAAGCGCACCGCCCAGGGCACGTCCGCGACCCGCCCCCACAGCTCGCCGTTCACGAAATTGGCGAGGCGGCCGAAGAACAGGCCGAACGGGACGCAGCAGGCGACATAATCGTGGATGCGCAGCCAGCTGAGGCCGTTGCGGCGGGCGAGGTAGAAGATGCCGAGGCTGGTGCCGATCACGCCGCCGTGGAACGACATGCCGCCGTCCCACATCCGCACGATCTCGATCGGATGCTGGAAGTACCAGTCGGGCCGGTAGAACAGCACGTAGCCGAGGCGGCCGCCGACGATGATGCCGAGCGTCGCGTAGAAGACCATGTCGTCGGCGTGGCGCCGCGCCATCGGCGCTCCGGGGCGGTCGAGCAATTTGAGGAGGTACCACCAGCCGACCAGGATGCCGGCGAGATAGGCGAGCGAATACCAGCGGATCGGCAGCTTCCAGATCTGGACCGCGATCGGATCGAGGTGGAGGCTGGTGAACGGGATGCCGTGGGCCGCCGTTGCTGCAACCTGTGTCAGTAGCATGTGGATCAAGGCTTCCCCCGCTCGCGTCCGCCCCTCATAAGGGCGGCAAAACCAAACGGGAAGGGTGCCGAATGCCGAGCGAGCTCGACCGCAAATATGACGCGGTGCTGGCCCATGTCACCGGACCCGAGGGGCGCATCCAGATCGGCCGCGACGCCCACGGGAGAGCGATCGTCACCAACCTGCCGGCGACGCTGCCGCTCCTGTTCGACGCCTTCTGCATGCTCCACGCGGAGACGGTCGCGGTGGTCGCCGGCGAGGAGCGGCTGACCTTCGCCGACCTCAACCGCGAAGCCACCAGCCTCGCGGCGGCGCTGACCGCCGGCTGGGGGATCGCCAAGGGCGACCGCGTGGCGATCGCGATGCGCAACTGCCCGGCCTGGATCCTGACCTATATGGCCGCGCTGAAGGCCGGGGCGGTCGCCACCCTCGTCAACGGCTGGTGGCAGGCGGAGGAGATGCGCCACGCGCTCGAGCTGACCGAGCCGGCGCTGATCCTCGCCGACGGCCCGCGCGGCGCGCGGATCGCCGCCGCCTGCGATCCGGGCAAGGTCGTCACCCTCGCGATCGACCGGCCGATCGGCGAGGCGCTGGCACCGCTCCACGCACGCGGCGGCGGCGGCGCGCTGCCCGAGGTGGCGCCGGAGGACGATGCGACCATCCTCTTCACCTCGGGATCGACGGGGCTTTCCAAGGGCGCCGTCTCGACCCACCGCGCCGTCACCACCGGCGTCTACGCCTATGCGCTCCAGCTGCTCACCATGCTCGGCATCCTCGAGAGCGAGGGCCGGCCGCCGACCAATCCGCCCAAAACCCTCGTCAGCGTCCCGCTCTTCCACGTCACCGGGGAAGTGCCGGTGCTGCTCAACAGCTTCGTCATCGGCCGCGGCATGGTGCTGATGCCGAAATGGGACCCCAGCGAGGCGCTCCGGCTCGTCGAGAAGGAGAAGGTGACCTATTTCGTCGGCGTCCCGACGATGAGCCTCGAGCTGATGCAGGCGCCGGACCGCGACAGATACGATCTCTCCTCGCTGACCGACATCGCCGCCGGCGGCGCCGCGCGGCCGGTCAGCCACGTCGAGCGCCTCCAGCAGAGCTTCCGCTGCGCCTAGCCCGCGCTCGGTTAGGGCCTCACCGAGACCAATGCGGTCGGCTGCGGCAATTTCTGGGAGAATTACGCCGACAAGCCGGCGTCGACGGGGCGCCCGCACCGCCCGTTCGTGGAGGTGTCGATCCTGGGCGAGGGCGACCGTCACCTGCCGCCGAACGAGCGCGGCGAAATCGCCATCCGCACCGCCGCCAACATCCGCGGCTATTGGCGGGACCCGGCCGCCACCGCCGCCGCCTTCACCGCCGACCTCTATCTGCGGACCGGCGACGTCGGCTATGTCGACGAGGACGGCTACCTGTTCATCGTCGACCGCAAGAAGGACATCATCATCCGCGGCGGCGAGAATATCAGCGCGCAGGAAGTCGAGGCGGCGCTCTACGGCGACCCGCGCGTGTCGGAAGCCGCCGTCTTCGCCATTCCCGACGAGCGGCTCGGCGAGGCGCCGGCGGCGGTCGTCTATTCCGAGAAGGAGCCGGACCTCGACCCCGAGACGATCAGGGCCGGCCTCGACGGGCGGATCGCGCCGTTCAAGGTGCCGGCACGGATCTGGGTCGAGCAGGCGCCGCTTCCCAAGCTCGGCACCGGCAAGATCGACAAGATGGCGCTGCGCCAGAAATATCACGGTGCGTAAGGCGGGAAACCTGGAGCCAGCCGAGCGCCGACGGCGAACCGCGCCGCATGGGTCGGGTCAGTCCAGCTCCGCGTCGGTGAGACCCGCGATCTTCATCAGATGGCGCTGCAGTCCCGCCTTCAGCAGCCTGCCGCCGTGGCAAGGGATCGACAGCCGCGCCGACTCGCCCGGTTTCCCGTAGATGTGGTGGCTCCCATTGACGCGAAGCAACGTCCATCCGCGCCGCTCGACCGCGCGCGCAAAGGCGTAGCCAGAAACGGGCTTCACAGCGCGAGTTCGAGAACGCGCTCCTTCGCATCGGGCGCAGGCGGCGTAACATCGGCCTCGAGCCAGCCGGAGATCGCCTCGCGCACATTGGCGATCAGCTCCTCCATCGTCTCGCCCTGCGATGCGCAGCCCGGGAGTACCGGGACTTCCGCCCAGAACCCGCCCTCTTCGGCCTCGTGCACCACGATCTTGACCTTCATGAGCGACAAGATACGCCCTTCCCACGGCGGCGCAAGCGCTCCAGCCGGTTCGCGTCCGCCAAGTCAACGAAGCCATATCCTGGCTGCCGTCGGCGCCGATGGCCGGCATTCGGGCGGCCGAACCGACTCGCGCTTGACGCGGAACGACCGTATCGGCTGAGGAAGGGACCATGGCGCCTCCGGACCACCCGCCGATCCCGCCGCCGAAGGTCGGCGTGCTGCTGGTCAACCTCGGCACGCCCAACGCGCCGGAGCCGGGGAGCGTGCGGCTCTACCTCAGGGAATTCCTGTCCGACCCGCGCGTCGTCGAAATCCCGCAGCTCGTGTGGCAGCCGATCCTGCGCGGCATCGTCCTCACCACGCGTCCGAGGAAGTCCGCCCACGCCTACCGGCAGGTGTGGACCGACGAGGGGTCGCCGCTGGCCGCCATCACCGCGCGGCAGGCCAGGGCGCTGACGGGAAGCTGGGGCGACGGCGTGATCGTCGACCATGCGATGCGCTACGGCAAGCCGGCCATAAAGGAGCGGATCGACTGGCTGAAGGCGCAGGGCTGCGAGCGCATCCTGATCGCGCCGCTCTACCCGCAATATTGCGCTGCAACGACCGCCACGGCGAATGACGAGGCGTTCCGGCACCTCCGGCACCTGCGCTGGCAGCCGGCGGTGCGGACGCTGCCGCCTTATCATGACGATCCCGCCTACATCGCCGCGCTCGCGGCGCAGCTGGAGGCGGGGCTCGCGGCGCTCGACTTCACGCCTGAGGCGATCCTCGCCAGCTTCCACGGCATGCCGGAGCGGACGCTGGCGCTCGGCGATCCCTATCATTGCCACTGCCAGAAGACGGCGCGGCTGCTCTCGGAAGCGACGGGGCGGGCGCTGCGGGTGACCTTCCAGTCGCGCTTCGGCCGGGCGAAGTGGCTCGAGCCGGCGACCGACGCGACGCTCGCGGCGCTGCCCGGGGAGGGGATCACCCGCGTGGCGCTGCTCGCGCCCGGCTTCGCCGCGGACTGCCTCGAGACGCTGGAGGAGCTCGCGATCCGCGGCCGCGAGACCTTCCTCGCCGCCGGCGGCACCGACTTCGCCTACCTCCCCTGCCTCAACGACAGCCCCGAAGGCATGGCGATGCTGCGCCGCATCCTCCGCCGGGAACTTGAAGGATGGCTCCCGCCCCCGTAACGCGGCGCCACAATGAAAACAGGAGAGGATGGCATGGCACGAGTTGCAGTCGTCACCGGCGGAACCCGCGGCATCGGCGAGGCGATCAGCGTCGCCCTGCGCGACATGGGCATGACCGTCGCCGCCAACTATGCGGGCAACGAGCAGAAGGCAGCGGAATTCACCGAGCGGACCGGCATCAAGGCGTACAAATGGGACGTCTCCGACTTCGACGCCTGCGTCGAAGGCTGCCGGCAAATCGAGGCGGAGCTGGGGCCGATCGACGTGCTCGTCAACAATGCCGGCATCACCCGCGACGCGACGATGAAGCGGATGACGCGGGCGATGTGGGACGAGGTGCTCGACGTCAACCTCGGCGGCTGCTTCAACATGGCCAAGGCGGTGTTCGAGGGCATGCAGGCCCGCAAGTTCGGCCGCATCGTCAACATCGGCTCGATCAACGGCCAGGCCGGGCAATATGGCCAGGTCAATTACGCCGCCGCCAAGTCCGGCATCCACGGCTTCACCAAGGCGCTGGCGCAGGAAGGCGCGCGTGGCGGGGTGACCGTCAACGCCATCGCGCCGGGCTATATCGACACCGAGATGGTGGCGGCGGTGCCCGAGGACGTGCTCGCCAAGATCGTCGCGCGCATTCCGGTCGGGCGGCTCGGCAAGGCCGAGGAAATCGCCCGCGGCGTCGCCTTCCTGTGCGGCGAGGATGCCGGCTTCGTCACCGGCTCGACGCTCAGCATCAACGGCGGCCAGCACATGTATTGAGGCTTGGGTGGGGACACGCGAATGGGGCCACGTACTTTCAGCTGCGACATCGCCAGGGCGAGCACGGCAGTCCGGAAAGGTCGTGTCCCCTCCGCCACGCCATGAGCGGCCCCGTCAAGCGCTCGGTGATGATCGCCGGACACGCGACGTCGATCAGCCTCGAGCCGGTCTTCTGGGAGGCGCTGAGGGAAGCGGCGGCGGCGGAAGGGCTGCCGCTGAGCGCCCTCGTCGCGCGACTCGACGCCGAGCGAGTCGCCGCGTCCGAGCCGGCCAACCTCGCGAGCCATTTGCGGATGTGGCTGTTTTCACGCGCAAAATCGGAACAAAAATAGGATTTGCATTGTAGGACTTTTTCTGTTCTACACTGATGCATGGAACAGATTGCGAATATCTGGGCCGTGGCGATTGCGGCGGTGTGGCGGGCGCTGCGGCTGGCCGGCCGCACTTTGCGCGGCTTCGCGGCTGCCGTCCGTCATCCCGGCGAAAGCCGGGATCTCCCGTCGCAAAGGCGCCACGACCGGACGCCACGAGATCCCGGCTTTCGCCGGGATGACGGGATCGGGGGGCAAGGCGGGGACACACACCCTCAGCCGCGCCGGGCGAGGATGGGCGACGCCGCGGGTGAAAGTACGTGTCCCCGGGTCCTACCGCCCGAGCAGGACCCGGGCCTGGGCCGCGATCTGGGCGAGCATCGGCGCGGTGACGGGCGCGTGGCGGGCGCGGTCAACGACGCGGCGGAACTGGTCGATCCGCGCGCCCTGCGCCGCCACCCATTTCTCGACCGCCTCCTGCGGGTCCGTCGCGCGCTTGCGGGCGAGGAAATCGAGGCGGAGCTGCTCGAAGTCGCGGGCGAGCCCGGCGGTGAGCAGCCGCTCCCACTGGTCGCGGGGCCGCACCCGGCCGGCGGCGGCCTGGGCCCAGTCGAGCGCCAGC
>Ga0213876_10000862_pt1 | contig 20277 bp, 19 predicted proteins | sample BarmaccomBMRX_R9_FD_160113 | JGI IMG/M metagenome (GOLD analysis project Ga0213876, IMG submission 160113) | Root-associated microbial communities from Barbacenia macrantha in rupestrian grasslands, the National Park of Serra do Cipo, Brazil - RX_R9 | ecosystem: Host-associated > Plants > Roots... | reverse complement strand
TGAATGCGCATGCATGGTCGATCGCCGCAACGCAATTGAAACGAATTTGAGCGAAGTTGCTTGAGCATCCAGACACGCCGCCACACACTTCGCTCCATGATGTTCGCGCTTGGAATTGCCGTCCTCGTGACCGCTTTCGGCCTCGCTTCGCGACGGGTCCTGTCGCGGCGCGGCGCGGAGTTCCTGGCCGGCATGGGCGCCGTCCTGCTGCTGATCGGCGCTCACGCGGCGCAATGGCAATTCGGCTGGAGCGATGCGACGATTACTCTTGCTGCATTGGTTCTGGGCGCCTTAATCTGGTCGGCAGAAAGGCCCTTCCGGCGCCGGCTTATTCCCGCGATCTGAGCAGGAGCACTTCAGGCGACGGGTTGCAATCTCCGAATCAAAACCCGCCCGGCAGGCCTGATTTCCGCCTGGAGATTGGCTTAGCACTCACGGCAGGCCCGCTGGCAACGGCGGGCCGTTCAACATTACAGCCAAGCACACCTTGCTTTATGTCGTGCAGTAGATGTTAAAAATGATACTCGCGCCCGACGGCGCGCCAGACGGCCAATGAATTTCCCATTGCCAAGTTTGTGAAGAGGCTTTGGGGCGCAAGCTCGCAATCAACTGCAGACCCACCTTGGCAGCAGTGTTCGGACTAAAGCTACTGCTGACCACTGTTTTGGCGTCGCTCGGACAGGTATCTGTGTAAATGAGATTCTGTCCCTTAGGAACAGTAACAGTGAAAAATTGCTGCCAGCCAACGCCACCTGTTTGGACGGGCGCATGCAACCGCACGATCCCTTTATCTTGGAAGGCCACTCTGTCGTCCGCCGAGACCGACAGCACGGAAAACGCTAGTGTTGCACTTGCCACCGCGAGTGGGTTTAGGATTTTCGACGGCGCCATCGGACATCTCCTGTGTTTGCGAAACGGCACTACGGCATAACCGTTGGAAAGAGTGGAGGTTCCTCGGCGATACCGATGCGTGACCCTATCCGCACAACTCCTGTCGCACTCTTCAGACGCATTTCAGACGCGTCGGTGCCTCGGCGCCGCTCACCGAGGCGGGTTGGCAAGCAGGTACGGATAGCCGCTGTTGATGTTGGGATCGCTGCCCCAGATTTTTGGATCGAATCCCTCCGGCAGCCCGGACTTCAGCTCCACATCCGTCAGCGGCGCCACGCCCTTGCAGCTGCCGTGGCCGCACGGCTTCTTGCGGCCACTGGTGTCCGTATCCCAGTAGCTGGACGCAAAATGAGCCGTAAGCTGCGCCAGGCCGATAAGGCCGCCCACATACCAGCCTCCGGAAACACGGCCCGTCGAATAGACCTGATCCACCTCGGCATCCGCATAACCAGCAAGACCGCCGCTGTAGGCGTCGCTGAATTCGCCGCCGTGCCCGCTCACCGTACCGGTCGCATAGGATTGAACGATCTTCCCGCCGACGCCGGCAAGGCCACCGAGCGATGCGCTGTCACCGCTGACGTTGCCCGTAGCGAAGGACTGGACGATCTCTCCGCTGCCGTTGCCGACCAGGCCGCCGCCGCCTTCCGATTGCTCGCCAACCGAAATATCCCCGCTTGCGTGCGAAAGCCGGATGGACGCGCCGTCGGCATTGTAGCCCGCCAGGCCGCCCAGAGCGGCGCCGTGGCTGGTCCCGGAGATTTTACCACTCGCGAATGAACTCGTGATCGTGCCGTCGTTGAAACCGACCAGTCCCCCGGAGTTGCCATAACCGGCCTCGACGTCGCCATCGGCCGAGGACTTTTCGATCGTTCCCGTGTTGCTGAGGGCAAGCCCCGCACCGGCATCGTAGACCGAGATAGAAACCGATGTGTGGCTATCAAGGATGGTACCGGCATTGGTGCTGGCGAGTCCGCCGCCAATTCTGCCGCTGAGCACGCCACCGGCAAAACAGTGGGCAATAAGGCCCTGGCTGTATCCGCCGATTGCAGCGATGGTGTGTACTTTCCCGGTCAGTTTCACGTTGGTCAAGTCGATGTCGCGCACGACAGCGGTCTTTTTCAGGATCGCGAACAGTGCTCCAGAGCGATCGTTCGTCTTCAGGCTGAAACGGTCGATCGTATGGCCGAGACCTTCGAACGTTCCCGCGAATCTGCGGACGGGGGACGTGCTGCGAACACCGTCGGCGGAGGCATCGTAATCGGCCGCAAGCGCAAACCGGCCGGAGGGCTGCTGCAGAATATCCTGTGCCAGCATATCGATGTCGCCGGCCAGCGTGTAAGTCCTGCCATTAATGATCAGGCTGCTGTCGAGATCGGCAAAATCTATTTTTGCACCGTCGGAGAAGAGCAGATCGCCGCCGGCGCTGCTATCATAGGTGATGGTAAGCGCGCCTTCTCCTGCAATCGCAACCGGCTTGTGGAAGCCGACAGACTTTTTCGCATCCAGCGTCAGCCGGCTCGTGCTCATCCAGGAAAAACCGTCCAGCACCTGAATGGTGACAGCGCCGCCGCCGGTCTTCACCGTTGCGTCGCTGCTCATCAACATGTTGGTGAGCTCGCCGGCGTTGAGGTTCGCGTTCTTGTCTGTTGCCGTGCACACACCGGCGGAGCAGCTCACGTCGTGCGTCGGCTTATTGGAGAGCGTGAAATCCGCACGGACTGCAGTAGCCAATACAACCGCCAGCAGGGCAGCAAGTGAGCAAAACTTCAACGCCATTGGCTCACTCCCGGATAAGGCCGATGGCAAGTTACGCCGAAGCAGGACCCCGTCCAATGCCGATTTCGCACTAGAGGGAGCTTTTCACGGCATTTGCGCGTATATCTGGCGAGAAATTCCGGACCGGTTGCCATGCGACTCGACGATCTCAGGCCCAGCGACAATGTGGACGACCGCCGCGGCGGGTTCGGCGGGCCGGGGATGGCCATTGGTGGCGGCGGGCTGGGATTAGTCGCTGTCGTCGTCATCTCGCTGCTGTTCGGCGTCGATCCCTCGCGGCTGCTGAACGGCGGCGATCCCGGAGCGCCGCTGCAACGCACCGGCGAGAGCGGCCCGCGCGCTGACAATCCGTCCTTCCAGTTCGCCCGCCGCGTCATCGGCTCGGCTGAAGATGTCTGGCAGCCGCTGCTGCGCGCCAATGGCCGCGTGTTCGCGCCGGCCACGCTCACTGTCTACGATTACGAGACACCGACGGGCTGCGGCGAGGGACAATCGGCCGCCGGTCCGTTCTATTGCCCCACCGACAGGCGCATCTATCTCGACCTCTCCTTCTTCAACGAGCTGGCGGAACGCTTCGGCGCGCCGGGCGAGTTCGCGCAGGCATATGTGATCGCGCATGAATACGGCCACCACATTCAGAACCTCACCGGCGTGTTCGAGGAGCATGACGATCGCGGCACCGGCGCGGACAGCGACTCCGTGCGGCGCGAGTTGCAGGCCGATTGCTATGCCGGCGTGTGGGCGTATCACGCCAACGCGCAGTTCCGCATTCTGCAAGACGGCGATGTGGAAAGCGGCCTGCGCGCCGCCTCAGCAGTGGGCGACGATACGCTGCAGAAGGAAACGCGGGGCTACGCGGTGCCGGATTCCTTCACCCACGGATCGAGCGAGCAGCGGGTGCGCTGGTTCAAACGCGGGCTCGCCGATGGCGACATGAATCAGTGCGATACGTTCTCGGCCGATGCGCTGTAGGCAGCGGCCGCCCGTTTCGCCGCCTGTATCTCATTTTCCAACGCACCGAGAAAACGCGAGCGGTCTTTGTTGCTGAAGGACGGATTGAAGGTCTGGCCGCCCGGCGTTGACTCGCGAAGGTGCCGCTGAAGATCGCGCATGCCCAGCGCCATGCCGATACTGTCCGGCGTGAACGGCTTGCCGCTTGGCCCCAGCACCCGCGCGCCTTTGGCGAGGCAGCGCGCCGCCAACGGAATATCCGCGGTGATGGCGATGTCGTTTGCGCCGATGTGCTCCACGATCCAGTCGTCGGCCGCATCGGCGCCTGCGGTCACGGTGACATGGCGGAACAGCGGATTGGAGCTCGGCCGCAAGCCCCCGTTGCTCGCCAGATGCACGGTGAGACCATGGCGCGACGCCACGCGCTCCACTTCGCCCTTCACCGGGCAGGCATCGCCGTCGATATAAATTTCCACCCCAACTATGCCGCGCGGCGCGGCTTTCCACGATACCTCGGCCGCTTGCGCTTGTAGACCGACGGGTCCGGCCGCCGCGCCTCAGCTTTTGCCTGCGGCGTGTCGAATGCCGCCGGGCGGGTGCCGACGACCGTAAGCGGCCGCCGGGTCAGGCGCTCGATATCGCGCAGCAGCGGACGCTCCGAGGCATCGCAGAACGCAACGGCGATGCCGGAGTTTCCGGCCCTTGCCGTGCGTCCGATGCGGTGCACATAACTCTCGGGCTCGTGTGGCAGCTCGAAATTGATCACATGACTGACACCGTCCACATCGATGCCGCGCGCCGCGATATCCGTCGCCACCAGCACGCGCGCGTGGCCGGAGCGGAAGCGCTCCAGCGCCCGTTGCCGCGCGCTCTGCGACTTGTTGCCGTGGAGCGCATCATTGGAAACGCCGGCGCGCTGCAGATGCTCGCTCACGCGGTTGGCGTGGTGTTTGGTGCGGGTGAAAACGATCACGCGCGCCAACGCCGGGTCCCTCAACAAGTCGGTCAGAAGCGCGCGCTTCTGCGCCGTCTCCACGAAATGCACGCGCTGATCGACGAGGTCGACCGTTACGGCCTGCGGCGCCACTTCCACGCGCAGCGGATCGCGCAGCATCTCGGCCGCGAGCTTCGCCACATCGGATGGCATGGTGGCTGAGAACAGCAGCGATTGCCGCTTCTTCGGCAGCATCGCCACGATCTTCCGCACGTCGCGGATGAAGCCCATGTCGAGCATGCGGTCCGCTTCGTCGAGCACGAAATGCTTCACTGCGTCGAGCCGCACATGCTTCTGCTGCACGAGATCGAGCAGGCGTCCCGGCGTAGCGATAAGAATGTCCACGCCGCGCGCCATCGCCTTCACCTGTTGCGGCTGGCCGACGCCGCCGAAAATCACGGTGTTACGCAAGCCGGTGTGCCGGCCATACGTGCGGAAACTATCGCCGATCTGGATCGCGAGCTCGCGGGTCGGCGCCAGAATGAGCGCATGCGCCCAGCGCGCTGCCACTGGATGCTGCGGCTTGCCGAGCTTCTGCAGAATCGGCAGCGCGAACGCCGCCGTTTTGCCGGTGCCAGTCTGCGCGATGCCGAGCAGGTCGCGGCCCTCCAGCAACCGCGGAATCGTCTGCGTCTGGATGGGCGTGGGATGGGTGTAATTCTCGGCCGCAAGCGCGCGGCAGAGCGGCTCGGAGAGTCCGAGTCCGGAAAATGTCTGATGACTCAACTGGTATTCCTGTTGTTATGCGCCGGACGTCCGCGCGAGGCTTAGCCTCAGGCGGAGTCATGGAGCGGTTGACCGCCTTCCACGCGCAATTGGAGGTAACGGAGATTGTCTAGAAATGTCCGGGGATGACAGGCTCAAAGAAGCAGGTCGCGCGATCCCGGAAGATCAGTTGCCTCGAATGTAATTATATTTCGTAAGAAGTCAAGCTACGGCCTGGGGGAATGCCTGATATGATGGAGGGCACCGTTACAGTTTGAACTGACCTAACGGCCCCCGCCGCCACGGTACCAATCGACGGCTGCCGCTGTGTGCGTTAGTTCCATGTCTCTCGCTTGATCTGACGGCATGTTGGCCCAGCGTTCCGGCATTGAGGCTTGCATAGCAGCTTCGTGTTCCGAGTGGCAGAGCGGCAATATCGCTTGCGCTACCTCCCATACAGGCTTGCGATCATCATCCATTTTGGCCGCGTTCTTCGCCACGCAAAGCATATGCTGTCGAACGGCCGTTTCTCCCCCATCCGCATACGCCAGCGAACTGGCGCAGATTGTAGCGGCGCTCAAGGCAACGTTGAATCGTTTTCCCATGGAGCCATGCTAACTCCATGCCCAAGATTCCAACAGGTGCAAAACGCCCAGCCGATGTCATCGGTAGTATAGTCGCGGCCGCCAAGAAAAATGTCTTCCGATATAAGCAGCATCATCCTGTCGCCGAGAGCGCGTAGACATTGCCGTCGGTGGCGCCGAACAGGATCAACCCGTCGGCGATCACCGGCGACGAGAGCACCTGTCCCAGCTCGCCGAACTTCGCGACGGCCACCACCATCTCGTCGTAGAAATTGCCCGGTTCGACAGTCGCGTAGTCCGGCGCGCCCTTGGCGTCGGTCAGCTTCGGCAAGAGCGCTTTCGAGGCGTCCGTCTGGAATTCCCAAGCTACCTTGCGGCCCTTCAGATCGATGGCGAACAGTTTGCCCTGGTGCGAGCCGACATAGGCAAAGCCGCCGGCCAGCGCCGGGGACGAAAACATCGGCCAATGGCGGAAATCGAGCACGAAAAGCTGTGCTCCCGTTTTGCCGTCCAGTGCGTAGAACTGCCCCGTGTCCGACGTGGCGGCATAGACCACACCGTCTCGTACCGCCGGAGAGGCAATAACCCATGAGCCCTTATTGTTGTAATTCCAGCGCTTTGTGCCTGTTTTCTCGTCCAGCGCATAAAGATTGGAATCCCGGCAGCCGAAATAGACCATCCCGTCCGCCACGGCGGCAGACGACTGGATGCCCTGCTGGTTGTGGATGACGGCGTCCTCGCCGGTCTTGAAGCGCCATTTGAGCGCGCCGGTCACGGCGTCGAGCGCGTAAAACCAACTGTCCCAACTGCCGATGAAGAGCATGCCGTCGGCGATGGCGGGCGAGGCGTGCACAACATCGCCGGTCTGGACTTTCCATTTCACCGCGCCGGTCTTCGCATCCAGCGCGTACACATTACCGTCGCCGCTGCCGAAATAAACCGCGCCGTTCCACACCGCCGGCGACGAGAGATAGAAATCGAAGGGGTCCGGCATCGATTCGGCCGCCGGCCTCACGCCGTGCAGATGCTTGGCCGTGAAACGCCGCTCGCCCAACACGGCAAACTTCCAGCGCAGCGCGCCCGTGGCGGCATCGAGTGCATAAAAATTGCCATCGAAGCTTTCGAAATACGCGGTGCCGTTGGCGACCGCCGCGGTGGACGTGATTCGCGCGCCGGTCTTGAAATCCCATCGCTCCGCGCCCGTGGCCAGATCCAGCGCATGGAATCGGCCATCGGTACTGCCGATGTAGACGAGTCCATTCGCCACGGTCGGCGAGGCGATCACCTGCCCTTTCGTGTGGAACATCCATTTGGTGAGTAGAGCAGACTGCGGCGCCGGCCCGGCATAGACGCCGGTATGAGCGAGATTGCCGCGGAACATCGCGTCGTCCGCGCGTAGTACCGATGTCGCGGCCACAAGGACGCCAACAGTTCCCGCAATGATTTGCTGCGTCCGGCCCATGGTGTTCTCCCGTAAGGTGCGAGCGGACGATAGGCGGCTGCCCGCGCCTCCCACGCATCACGCTCGCGTTAGGCACCCGGCGATGTTGCGGGAGGTGGTATGTTCGCGCGGCATGGCATCGCAAGGCCCGTGCGTGCTGCTGACCCCTCACAGTCGTCGTGGTACGTGGATGGCGTTGCTCCTGAGTCGCGCCCGTGAACGATCTGCTGAATGCCGTGCTGCTGGGCGTCGTGGAAGGGCTGACCGAGTTCCTTCCCGTTTCCTCCACTGCGCACCTTTTGATTGTCGAGCGGATGCTGGGGCTGGCCGGCGACAAATGGGAGGCCTTCACCATCGTTATACAGCTCGGCGCCATCCTGGCTGTCGTGGCCGGCTACTGGAGCAAGTTCGTGCAGGTGCTGACAGGCTTGCCGCACAGCCGCGATGCGCAGCGCTTCGCCGCCGCCGTGGTCGTGGCGGTCATCCCCTCGATCATCGTGGGCGCGTTGCTGATCAAGAAAATCAATGCGGTGCTGCTGAACCCCGAACTGGCGCTGCCGGTGATCGCCGTCACCATGACCCTGGGCGGCATCCTCATTCTCTTCCTCGAACGCATCGCGCCGAAGCCGCGCTATCTGGATGGCGACCGCCTGCCGCTGCCGAAAGCGCTGCAGGTGGGCTTGTGCCAGGTGCTGGCGATCCTGCCCGGCGTGTCGCGCTCCGCCGCCACCATCCTCGGCGGTGAGTTTCTGGGGATCGAGCGCGCCGCCATTGCGCACTTCACGTTCTACCTCGCGGTGCCGACGATGCTCGGCGCCACCACCCTGCAGCTTTACAAGAAATGGGCGCTCCTTTCCGCGAGCGATCTTTCCACCATCGCGGTCGGCTTCGTGGTGTCGTTCATCGTCGCCTATGGCGTGGTAAAGACGTTCATCGCCTTCCTCAGCCGCTACGGGCTGAAACCTTTCGGCTGGTATCGCATCGGGCTTGGCGCGGTGTTGTTTATCGCACTGCTGGTGAACCGCTGACGCGCTCGTGCGCCGAATTCTCGAACTGGCCCTTGCGGCGAAAGCGCCAGATGTAACTCGGCAACACCGCTTCCAGCGAAGACGGCGTAATGCCCAGATCGCCTAGCGTCAGCGCATCCGGCGCCACGACGTTATCGCGCCTAAAAAGCGACACTTGGTCCGGCGTCAGCAACTTGCCGGGCAGATATTGCAGGAAGAACGCCTGAAACTTCGCGACGCTGAATGGAATTGGTAGCAGCAAGCGGCGCCGTCCAGCTTCGCGTAGGACGATCTCCAGGATTTCGCGGAAGGAATAAACTGCCGGGCCGCCGAGCTCATAGGTCTTACCGCGCGTTGCCAGATCGTCCACGCATTTGGCGATTGCATCGGCGACGTCGCCGACGAACACCGGCTGGAATTTGGTGTGACCACCGCCGATCAAAGGGAGCGCGGGCAGAAAGCGCGCCAGACCGGCAAAGCGGTTGAAGAACGCGTCTTCCGGCCCGAAGACAATGGACGGGCGCAGGATTGTGGCCTGCGGAAATTCGTGGCGCAGCGCGCGTTCGCCTTCCGCCTTGGAGCGCGCATAGGCGGATTCAGACTCCGTGACCGCACCGATGGCCGAAACATGTACCACCGTTCGCACGCCGGCTTCGCGCGCCGCCTTGCCGATCATCTCCGGCGCCTTCACATGCACGGCCCGATAGCTCTGGCTGCCGCCGGGATTGAGGATGCCCACCAGATTGACGACGGCGTCCGAGCCCCGTACCGCGCGCGCGATATCGTCGGCGTTCAGCACGTTGGTCCGCAGAAGCTGGATCTGCCCCACCTGCCCCATCGGCGTCAGGTATTGAGCGGCATTCGGATTGCGGGTGGTGGCGCGGATGCGATAGCCGAATCCGCCCTTGGCGAGGGCGCGAACGGCATGGCGGCCGAGAAAGCCGGATGCTCCGAAAACCGTAACCACCTGATCGATCATGTCGGAACAACTCTGCTGGCAGGCCCCCGGTTCATAGCCCACCCACGGGGCCGCGCAAGCCTTGCCTAGTCGAGCGTGCGCCGGAACCGCGCCACCGCCACCGTCGAGACGACCGTCAGGAACAAGAGCAGCGGCCAGATTTCCGGCCAGGTTTCCGTCCAGCCATTTCCCTTGAGCAGCACCCCGCGCACCACCCGCAGGAAATGCGTGGCGGGGAGAACCTCGCCCAGCCACTGGGCCCATGTCGGCATGCCCTTGAAGGGGAAAGCAAAGCCGGAGAGAAGGATGGAGGGCAACAGGAAGAAGACCGTCATCTGCATCGCCTGCAGCTGATTTTCCGCGATGGTGGAGAACGTGTAGCCGACAGCCAGCAACGCCACGATGTAGACGATCAGCCCGACACCCAGGATGACGAACGAGCCCAGCATCGGCACGCCGAAGACGTAACGCGCTACCAGCAGGATGATGGAGCTCTGGATGGCGCCAATCACAATGTTCGGCGCGATCTTGCCCAGCATGATCTCCAGCGGCGTCGCCGGCATGGCGAGCAAGTTTTCGTAGGTGCCGCGCTCGCGCTCGCGAGTCAGCGCCAGGCACGTCAGCAGCACCATCGTCATGGTGAGGATGATCGCGAGCAGGCCGGGCACGATATTGTACTGCGTGACCGATTCCGGGTTGTAGAGAAGGTGCGTGATGAGCTGGAACGGCGGCGGGCCCTGCGCCCGCGCTGCGAGCGGACCTACCAGATCGTCACGGAGCGCTGTCGTTGCCAGCGAATTGAATGCCGCCAACGCGTAGGAACCGGAGGCCGGGTCCGTGGCATCGGCCTCGATCACCAACGACGGTTTGCTGCCGCGCACGATGCTGCGCGTGAAATCGACCGGAATTTCGACCACGAAGCTCACCCGGCCCTCGTCGAGCAAGCGCCTGGCTCTGACAGGCGAATTGGTCTGCTCGATGATCTCGAAGTAGCTCGTATTGTGGAGTGCCGCGACGACCGAACGGCCGAAGCGGCCCGGATCATCGATGGAAATCGCCGTCGGCAGGTTCTTGGGATTGAGGTTGATGGCAAAGCCGAACAGCAACAACTGCAGCACCGGAATGCCCAGCACCATCGCCGCGGTTAAACGGTCGCGGCGCATCTGGATAAATTCCTTCACTAGCACGGCGGTCAGCCGCCGGAGGGAAAACGCGCGCATCAGGCGGCGGCCTCCTGTAGCTGGATGAAGACATCCTCAAGACTCGGCTGCTCCTCCTCAATCTGGAACTGCTGGCGATAGGGTGTCAGCGCTTGTTCGAGCGCGTGCCGGTCATGGCCGCTGACATGCAGCACAGCGCCGAAGAACGCGACATATTCCACGCCGCGCTCGTGCCGCAGCTTGTCCGCGATGTGACGAACATTGTCGCCGCGCACCACGAAGGTAATCAGCCCTGATTGCTTGATGACTTCAGCCACCGTTCCGCGCGTAACGACCTTTCCGTTCAGGATGTAAACAATGCGGTCGCAACGCTCGGCCTCATCCATGTAATGGGTGCTGACGAGCACGGTCAGCCCGCGTTCGCTTAAGGTGTGGATTTGCTCCCAGAATTGGCGCCGCGCTTCCGGATCGACGCCGGCCGTTGGTTCGTCCAGCAGCAGCAGCTTCGGTTCATGCAGCATGCAGGCCCCCAGCGCCATGCGCTGCTTCCAGCCGCCGGACAGTTCGCCGGCCAACTGATCCTGACGTTTTTCCAGCCCCAGCCGGTCGAGCATTTTCGCCACGCGCTGTTCGCGATTATCGAGTTCGTAAACACGCGCAACGAAATCGAGATTCTCCTTGACGGAAAGGTCCTCCCAGAAGCTGAAGCGCTGCGTCATATAGCCTACGTTGCGCTTGATGGCCTCGGCTTCTGTGCGCACGTCGTAGCCAATGCAGGTGCCGTTGCCGTCATCTGGGCGCAGCAGGCCGCACAGCATGCGGATGGTGGTCGTCTTGCCGGAGCCGTTGGGGCCGAGGAATCCCCACACCTCGCCTTGCGGAACCGCAATGTCCACATGATCGACGGCGAGCTTGCTGCCGAACCGCTTCGTCAGCCCATGCACATCGATCGCCAGCGCTTCGGCCATCAGAGCGGCCGTACTTCCACCGGTTGACCGGGATGCAGCGGCAGGCCGCCGGGCGTGCGCGCCTCCATCTTGAACACCAGCTTCTCGCGATTACCGATGCTGAAGATCACCGGCGGCGTGAATTCTTCCTGTTGCGCGATGAAGGTAATGGTCGCCGTCAGCGGCTTGCAGCCGTCACAGGTAATCCGCACCCTTTGCCCAAGGTGAACCTTGGCGAACTCTGTTTCCGGCACGAAAAAGCGGACGAAGATATTCTTCGGCGGCAGCACGGAAAGAACCGGCGTGGACGGCGGTACGTATTCGCCTTCGCGGAAATACACATCCTGCACCGGCCCCTGCACGTAGGAGACGATGTCGCGCTGCGAGAGGGTGTATTGCGCGCCGGTCAGTGCGGCTTCTGCCTGACGCTGCTGCGCTTCCAGCTGCGACATGGAAGCCGCCGCCTGGCGGAAGCTGGCGCGCGCCTGATCAAGCGCGGACGGAACGCCGGCATGCGCGCGCGCAAGGCCCTCCTGCCGCGCCAGCGTGATGCGCGCCAAGTCGAAATTGGCTTTTGCCTGCGCGAGCTGTGCCCTGATCTGCGGGATCGCGGCGGCGGCTTGGTCGCGCGCCGCCGCCTCGCGGGTGTCGTCGAGTGTGAACAGCAACTCACCGGGTTTGATCTGATCGCCGCGCTCGACATGCTGGCGCGCCAGCCATCCGGCTTGCGGCGCCGAGATGAACGCGTTGTCGCCTTCGGCGTAGCCGAGCCAGCCGTGATCTTCGTTGCGGCCGCAGGCAGCGAGAAGAAGCAGAGCACACGCAAACAATCGCTTCATGTCATGCCTCCTTGGCCATGCCGCGCAGCAGCACGTCGATATGCGTTTCGATCAGCGCTTCGATATCGTAAGGCTCGGGATCGAAACGAGCGAACACCGCGCGCCATAACGCGCCAAGAAGTATCGGCGCCACGCAGAGCCGCGCCACGTGTTCGGGTGGAACGTCGCGGAATTCGCCCTGTGCTATGCCGCGCGCGATGATGGCGCGGAACAGCGCCATCCCCTTCTGGATGATCTCGAAACGGTAGAACCGAACCAGCTCGGGAAAATTGCCGGATTCCGCGAGAATGATCTTGGGCAGCACAATGCGATCGCTGGTGCGCATCACGGTCCCGATGGTGCGCAGCATCGAAATCAATAACTCGCGCGCGGAGCCATCGTAACGTTCGGCGAATGCTGCGACATCCGACAATGTCGTACCGATCGCCTGCCGTATCAGCGACTTGAACAGTTCTTCCTTGCTCGAAAAGTAGAGATAAATGGTGCCCTTGGTGACGCCGGCGCGGCGGGCCACCTCATCCATCCGTGCGGCCGCGAATCCCCTCTCCGCGAAGACGGCCAGCGCCGCGTCGAGGATTTCCTGCGGCCGGGCTTCCTTGCGGCGGTTCCAGCGCTGTGCAGCGGGCTGGCTCATACATTATAAATAACTGACTGGTCAGTAATATGCAAACGGCTGCTGGGCTGCTATCAAGGATTTTGCCCCGCCGAGACAGGCAGGCTATGAGCCGACCACGATGAGTTCAGACAAGAAATCTCGACCCAAAGCCCGCCTGCCACGCGGCTTTCGCGACCGGCCGGCGGCTGACATCGCCGCCGAGCGCCAGATGCTGGAGACCATCCGCAGGGTCTATGAGTCCTACGGCTTCGAACCGCTGGAAACCCCGGCCTTCGAATATACCGATGCGCTGGGCAAATTCCTGCCGGATCTGGACCGGCCCAACGAGGGCGTGTTCTCGCTCAAGGATGATGACGGGCAGTGGCTGTCGCTGCGCTACGACCTGACAGCGCCACTGGCGCGATACGTGGCCGAAAACTTTCAGCACCTGCCGAAACCGTTCCGCCGGTATCAAGTGGGAACCGTGTGGCGCAATGAGAAGCCTGGGCCCGGACGCTACCGCGAATTCACCCAGTTCGATGCCGACACGGTGGGCAGCGCCTCCTCCGCCGCCGATGCCGAGCTGCTGATGATGACCTGCGATGCGCTAGAAGCCCTCGGCCTCAAGCGCGGCGAATACATTGTGAAGATAAACAGCCGAGAACTTCTTGATGGCGTGCTTACGGCAGCAGGTGTGGATTCCTCCAAGCGCGGCACCGTTTTGCGCGCGATTGATAAACTGGATCGCCTCGGTGCCGATGGAATGCGGGCCCTTCTCGGAAAGGGCCGCAAAGATGAGTCCGGTGATTTCACTTCAGGGGCGGAACTGTCCGATGAACAAATCACAAGCGTTATTCGGTTTGCGGAAATTGGCAAAGCCCGCGACGATTTCCGCAAGCGCATTGGACAACTGACCGGTTTTGGAAGCATCGCCACCAATGCTGCGAACAATTTGGATGAAATCGTGGGCATCTGCGTTCGGAATGAATACGAAACTGACCGGGTAATGATTGATACGTCTGTTATCCGTGGACTTGAATATTACACGGGGCCTGTTTTTGAGGCGCAACTGACCTTCCCCATTAAGAATGAGCGTGGTAATGAAATCGTCTTCGGTTCGGTTGCCGGTGGTGGACGCTATGACGATTTGGTCGCGCGCTTCACTGGTCAGCAGGTGCCGGCGACGGGTATTTCCATTGGCGTCAGCCGGTTGCTAACCGCGTTGACCGCGCGCGGTCTATCACCTGAAACCAAGCCGCTGATTGTGGTGCTGACCACGGACGACGCTTCGCGCAGCTTTGCAATGGCGCGCGAGTTGCGTGAAGCCGGACTGCGCGCGGAAGCGTACGTCGGCACCAAGAAATTCGGCGATCAGATGAAATATGCCGATAAACGCGGTGCGGCCATCGCGGTGATAGAAGGCGCGGACGAGCGCGGGGATGGCAGGGTCACGCTGAAGGATCTCAACCGGGGCGCGGAGCTCGCGAAGGAAATCGAAAGCCGCGCCGAATGGCTGAGCGAACGCGAGGCGCAAATCACGGTGCGACGCGACCAGCTCGCATCAGCAGTCAAAACCTTGCTTAACCGGTAAGGCTCCCGAGAGCACACGCGAGGCGTAGCGCGTGTTCTTCAGTATGATAGATGCCGAAGCCGACGCGTAGCCGGTTGCCACGATAGTCCACGATAATGTTCCGCGCCGCCAGTGCGGCCGCGAGCTGTTCTGCATTCGGTGCGTGAAATGCCAGAAACCGCCCGCGCGGCTCTTCACCCGGCACCGTAAGATTTGAGGAACGGATCGGCCCCGCTCCGCGATTCAGCTCGGCAAGAAACACGCGTTCGACATCGCGCACACGTGCCAACATCTTCGAGACGGTCATGTTTTCCCGCTCAAGCCACTCTTGCACCGCATTAAATCGATAAAGACCCGAGACATCGAACGTGGCGCCGAGAAAGCGGCTGCCGTCATTTGCATAAGACACGTCGCCGTTGCTTTTCTCCAGCGCCGAAAAACCCGCATACCATCCCGTGTCCCGGGGCCGAGGGCAGTATCCCTGCGGACAATGCAGGAAACAGACGCCCTCGCCCGCCATCGCGTATTTGTAACCACCGGCGAGATAAAACACGCGATCGGCAATGGCGCCGATGTCGGTCGGCACCGCCATGAAGCCGTGATAGCCGTCGATTACCACGAACGTTTCCGGATTGCGTACGGCGCGAACGATGCGATTGAGATCGCAAACACGAAATCCGGAATCGAAAAACACCTGGCTGACAAACACGATGTCGTGGCGGCCGCTGCTTGCGGCATCCGCGAACCGCGTTTCGAAGGAGTCGAACGGTTCGGTTGCGATGCGTGTGACCTGCATCCCTCCGTCTTCTTCAAAACGCGCGAACTGTCGGGAGGCGCTGTGAAATTCGGACCCTGTCGTCAGCACGCGGACGGGTTTGCCGGCCGGGAAACACGACAGAAGCCGAAGCACGAACCCGTGAGTGTTCGGGCCGAAGGCAATGCTGCTCCCGTCCGACAGGTTCAGCACCTTGGCAATTTGCTGTTGCGCCGCGGGAATGACGCGTCCGAACACATGCTCCCATTTGCGATCCAGCATCTCCGCCGCGTCGCGCCACGCGTCCTCCTGCGCGGCGAACGTCACATCCGGCCAAGGGTGGTGGCTATGTGCAGCCGCATGCAGCGGCGCGCCGTCCCGCTCCACACTTAGAGAAAAGCCCGTCATTGCGGCGAAACGGGCCCGGCCTTGATGTCCGCGTCGTTCAGATGCTCCGCCTTCCAGCGCATCGACATGAAGATACGGCTGCGGCCCGAAGGATGATCGTAGAACACGAACTCCTCCAGCGGCGAGGGCTCGAGCTTGCGATACTCGGCGAGTTTCAGTGCGGCCAGGGCGAAGCCGTCCGGCTGGCGTGAAGTGTTCAGGCCGAAGATGTCAGCCTGCGCTTCCAGCGTCCGCGTCATGGTGTTGGTCACCGGAGTGGCGATGAACAGGAAGAAGATGATCAGGATCATCGCAATCGGCAGGCCGGCGGGGTCCGCAATCTCGCGCACGTCCCAACTGCCACCGAAAATCCGCGTGAGCACGCGATAGGCCCAGTTCACGAATGCAAAGGCAAATAAAAACACCAGGCCGATCCAGGTGAGTCCGATCGCGTTGTGATCCAACACATAGTGGCCCATTTCGTGACCTAGGACTGCATAGACCTCCCGTGGGGTGGAGCGGTTGATGAGGTTGTCGGTCATGGAAATGCGGGTGGTTCCCATGAATCCGGAGACATTGGCGGACACGCGCTTGGATTGCCGTGACGCGTTGAACTCATACACATTGTTCACCGGGATGCCATTGGAGCGCGCCAGCGACAGGATTTCCGCCTTAACCGGTCCTTCCTTCAGCGGGTAATAGTCGTTGAATATCGGGGCCAAGAATACAGGCGCGATCACGATGAGCACGAGGAAAAACGCCATCGCGATCCCCCAGCCCCAAAGCCACCATGTGCGCCCGGCAGCGCGAACAGCAGCATAGATCAGCGTCAGCACGATGGTGCCAAACACGAGCGTGATTGCGAAGTCTTTGCCGAAATCGCCCAGCCACTGCAGGAAGGTCATGTTGGAAAGGCCGTACGCGTGCTCGCGAACGAAACCTTCGTAAATGGACAGCGGAAGGCTGGCGATTGTGTACACGAACAGGAACACGACGACGTAAATTGGCACCTGCCAGAAGCGTGAGCGTGTGCGGCTTTGCGCGAAGTTTCTGATGCGTGCAGAAATTTTTGACCACAGCAACAAGGCCGCGAGGGCGATGGCGTACAGCGTGTCAACCAACTGCAGCCAATAGCCACCTTCGAAATAGGAATCTGACTTGCGCCGCGCCTCGCCTTTCAGGGTGGCCAGATAGGCGTTGGTTGCCTTTAGCGCGTCGAAATTGGCGACCGGAGCGGCCGGCCGCGACGCCGGCGTCAGCGATTCGACCTGAACATTGGTGGTCGGGGCCGGCGCCGGTTGCGCCCTAACGCTCCCTGCAGTCCAAACCGCCACACATACCAACAGCAAAGCGCAGACTCCGCCCCAGATAGTCCGCATGATTCCCTCCGTGTTCCCATTGCAGGATTCTTATCAGAGGCTGGCGGACTGTGACAGCAATCGGTTGTAAAGGGCGATGGTATCGCGACACATCCGTTCGAGGGAGAAATTGGCGCGCACATGCGCCAGTCCCTGCTCTCCCATGTGCCGCCACGCCTCCGCAGGGCGGCCAAGCAATCTGTGCAGAGCTTTCGCGAGTGCCGCCGGATCGCCGGGAGGTACCAGCAGCCCTGAACGATCAGGGAGGACCGTCTCGCGGGCGCCGCCGTGATCGGTGGCGACGACCGGCCGGCCCATGGCTCCCGCTTCGGCCGCCACCCGTCCGAAGGCTTCCGCGTCGGTGGATGCCGAGACGACAATATCGCTGGCGAGATACGCGGCCGGCATGTCCGCCGTATGAGGCACAATGCGCACGAAATCCCGCAATTCATGACCCGCTATGGCCGCAAGCAGCTCCGCGACGTAAGCATCGCGGCCCTGCGGATCGCCCAGTATCACCGCCCTTGCATCTTGCAAAAGCCCCTCACCCCGCAGTTGCGCCAGAGCCTTTACGAACACCAACTGGCCTTTCCAGCGGGTCAGCCGGCCGGGAAGCAGGATGATTGTTTGGCCGGGCGCAACGCCCCATTGCGTTTGCATGGAAACCACGCGCTCGGGCGAAACGCCGGCAGGATCGAACAAGGCAAGATCGATTCCGCGCGGAATGACGGTGATATCTTCGCGCGCGATGGCGTGTTCGCGAACGATATGGTCGGCGGTCCATTGGGAATTGGCGATGATGGCATCGCTGCGCACCATGATCGAGTTGTAGAAGCGCTTGAGGGGGTTCGAGGCGTTGTAGATACCGTGGTAAGTGGTGACGAAGGGAATGCCGGTGCGACGAGCCGCCATCCAGGCGCTCCAGGCGGGCGCGCGCGAGCGGGCATGGATCAACCTCACATTCTTGCGCCGGATGGCTCCCGCAAGGCGCCCCGCGTTCATAAGCATCATCTGCGGCGCCTTGGTGTTCAATGGTAACCGCAGAAGTTCTCCGCCCGCTGCACGCAAAAGCGGCTCCATGCGCCCTCCCGCACTGGCCACAATCGCCCGCAAGCCGCCGCGGGCAACGGCACCCGCTATATCGATTGTCGTCCGCTCCGCACCGCCAGCGTCAAGCGCCGGAATTACCTGCAGAATGGTGGGATTGTCACTTGAGGTCACGAGGGCGGTAAGTAGGCTGCAGTGTCGCCAGGACCATCGCCCAATTCCAGCCAGACGTGAAGACATCGAATGCCAATCGTTCCTTTCCTGCTCGCAATGGCGATGGGAAGCCCCCCCGGATCGCGCGCCGATCTTTCGGTCCTCGACGATGGCGCGCTCGGCGGACATAACCGCTACGACCGCTGTCTCGCACTGACACGACGGGATCCGCAGCTGGCTTTATCTGCGGCCAAGAGCTGGGAAGTATCCGCCGGCGGCTCCCCGGCCACGCATTGCGCCGCGGTCGCGTTGGTAGCGCTGAAACGCTATCCTGACGCGGCACGCCAGCTCGATCGATTGGGACATGCTAATCTCGGCAGCGCGCTAGAGCGCGCTGAGATTTTCGATCAGGCCGGCAACGCCTGGCTGCTGGCGAGCCGCGGCGGCGAAGCGACCGCCTCGTTTTCGTCTGCGCTGGCTTTGTCTCCAAACGATCCCGACCTGCTGGCCGACCGCGCGCGAGCCGCCGCTTTTCTGAGAGACTGGAAGGCAGCGGATCTCGACTTGTCATCCGCCCTCAAGCTCGATGCCAGCCGGGCCGATTTGTTGATCTTGCGCGCATCCGCGCGCCACGCATTTGGTCGCAAGGCCGAGGCCCGGACAGACGTGGAGGCCGCTCTGCGCATCTTGCCAAACTATCCGGAAGCTCTGCTCGAACGGGGAACGCTGAAGCTGGAAACCGGCGACACAAAGGGTGCCCGTGCCGACTGGGAAGCAGTTGTGGCAACCGGGGGCGGAAGCGCCGCGGCGGAAACGGCACAGCAGCGGCTCAATACGCTGGCACGGCCGAAGGCGAAATAGCGGCCGACCACTCGGCGCGAACGTCCGGATCGGCTTCAGCCCGCATATACTTTCCCGCAACCTTTTCCGCGCGCCTAGGATCAAGCTGGGCGAGCGCCCACGCTGCCATCGCCCGCACCAGCGGCGATGCATCGCCCAGCAGCCGTTCGGCTTCGGTCGCCAGCGATGCCTCGCCAGAATTTCCGATGGCGATCAGCACATTGCGAATGAAGCGATCCCGCCCAATGCGCTTGATCGGCGAGCCCCGAAACGAGGCCCGGAACTCCGGTTCCGAGAGCCGGGCCAGATCGGCGAGCGAGGGTTGAGAAAGCTCGTCGCGCGCATGAAACCTAGCCTCTCGCGCGACGCTTGCGAACTTGTTCCACGGGCACACGGCAAGACAATCGTCGCAGCCATAGATGCGGTTGCCCATCTTCTCCCGAAACTCGCGCGGGATGTGTCCCTTGTGCTCGATCGTCAGGTACGAAATGCAGCGCCTGGCATCTATCTGCAACGGCGCGGTGAATGCGTTCGTCGGGCAGGCATCGAGACAGCGGGTACACCTGCCGCAACGCTCGGGTTCGGGCTCGTCGGGCGCGAGTTCGAGCGTTGTGAAAATTGATCCAAGAAACAGCCACGACCCGTAGGTTTGCGAAACGAGATTGGTGTGCTTCCCCTGCCACCCGATTCCGGCCGCTTGCGCCAGCGGCTTTTCCATCACGGGTGCTGTGTCGACGAACACCTTTGCTTCTGCGCCGTGCTGCTCCGAGATGCCGCGCGCCAGCCGCTTGAGCTTTCCCTTGATCACTTCGTGATAATCATCGCCTTGCGCATAACACGATACAGTGGCACGATTTCGTACTGCCAGGCCCTCGCGGGGATCGTGTCGCGGACCATAGTTCATTCCCAGAACGATGATGGTTTTCGCGTCAGGCCACAGCACGCGCGGATCGGCGCGGCGCTCGGCGTTACGCGCCATCCAGTCCATGCTGCCGTGGCGCTCTTCGCTGAGAAACCGCGCGAGATTTTCGGAAGCGCTTGCCGGCGCTTCCGCCCTTGCGAAGTGTACCACATCGAAGCCTTCGCGCAGGCAGGCCGCGCGAAGCTCGCTGCGGATATCATGCATCGAGTTCGGCATAATGGGGAACCGGGGGCTGGCCGGGAACACGATCCGCCAACAAGGATCGAAAAGAGGGGCGCGACTTCATCCGCATGTACCATTCGGCAGCGGCGGGATGCTCCGCCCACGGAACTTCACCGAAATAATCGAGCGCGGAAATGTGTGCCGCGACAGCAAGGTCACCCAAAGTGCACTCGCGA
>Ga0213876_10000861_pt1 | contig 20281 bp, 13 predicted proteins | sample BarmaccomBMRX_R9_FD_160113 | JGI IMG/M metagenome (GOLD analysis project Ga0213876, IMG submission 160113) | Root-associated microbial communities from Barbacenia macrantha in rupestrian grasslands, the National Park of Serra do Cipo, Brazil - RX_R9 | ecosystem: Host-associated > Plants > Roots... | reverse complement strand
GCGGGCGGCGGTCGGCATGGCGGCGCCGCAGGCCACCACGCCGGCGCTGGGTGCCGCCGAACTCGTCGGTGCCGCGTTGGAGGTCTTCGCCGTCGACCCGGAGTTGCTGGCCGCCGAACGTGCCCGCGTGCGAGTGCTGTTGGTTGACGATGCCCAACAACTCGACCCGCAGGCAGCCACTCTGGTGCGGGTACTCGCCGCGGGTGCCGACCTGGCTTTGGTCGCCGGGGACCCGCACCAGGCGGTGTTCGGCTTCCGGGGTGGCGAGCCGGCCGGGCTACTGGCCGAAGGGTCGCCGTCGGTCCAGTTGGCCGTGTCACACCGCTGCGCTCCCGCGGTGGCGCGTGCCGTCAGCGGCATCGCCCGTCGATTGCCCGGCGGTGGCGGCGGCAGGCAGATCGAGGGCTCAGGAATCGAAGAGGGATCGGTGACGGTGCGCCTGGCCGCATCCGCTCACGCCGAGGCGGCGTTGATCGCCGACGCGCTGCGTCGGGCGCACCTGGTCGACGGCCTCCCGTGGTCACAGATGGTGGTGATCGTCAGATCGGTGCCGCGGGTGGCCGCGCACTTGCCGCGCGCACTGGCGGCCGCGGGGGTTCCGGTCACCGTTCCGGTAACCGGCGGCTCGCTGTCGGAGAACCCGGCAGTCCAGGCGCTGCTCACCGTGTTGGCGGCCACGGCCGACGGTCTGGACGGTGACCAGGCGCAGGCGCTGCTGACCGGCCCCATCGGTCGTGTCGATCCGGTCTCGCTTCGCCAGCTGCACCGGGCCCTGCGGCGCGCCCGTTCCGAGGGTGACTCCGCCACACTGGGTGCTCTGCTGGTGCAGGCGCTGACCGGCGACGCACCGCTCTCGGGACCGCACGCTCGCCCGCTGCGACGGGTGTGCGCCGTGCTGGCCGCCGCCGCGCGCTGTCACCACCCGGGTTCGGGTCAAGGCCAGGATCCGCGCTACACGCTGTGGGCGGCCTGGCATCGTTCCGGTCTGCAGCCCCGCTGGCTGGCCGCCAGCGACCGCGGTGGCCCGGCCGGCGCGCAGGCCGACCGGGACCTCGAAGCGGTGACCGAGCTGTTCGACATCACCGAGCACTACGTGTCTCGCACGTCCGGTGCCTCGTTGGGTGGTCTCGTCGAACACGTCGCGGCGCTGCAGTTGCCGCGTGTCGACCGCGACTCGGCGGCAGGCGCGGAGCGAGTTCGGGTGCTCAGCGCGCACGCCGCGTTGGGACACGAGTGGGAGCTGGTCGTCATCGCGGGGTTGCAGGAAGGGCTGTGGCCCAACACCATTCCACGTGGCGGGGTGCTGGGCACCCAGCGGTTGCTCGACGAACTCGACGGTGTCGCGCAGGACACCTCGATGCGGGCGCCGCTGCTGGCCGAGGAGCGCCGATTGCTGGTGGCGGCGATGGGCCGTGCTCGGCGACGGCTGCTGGTGACCGCCGTGGACAGCGACACGGATGGTACGGGACAAGAGGCCGCTCTGCCGTCGGCGTTCGTCTCCGAGATCGCTCAGTGGGACACCGGTGACATAGATCCTGTTGCAGTGCAACCTATTTCGTCTCCGCGTGTGCTGTCGGCGGCGGCTATGGTGGGCAGGTTGCGCGGCGTGGTGTGCGCTCCCGACGGCGGCGTGAGCGACGCCGCTCGCGCGTGTGCGGCAACGCAGTTGGCCCGGCTTGCCGCAGCCGGCGTGCCCGGCGCCGACCCGGCCGGATGGCACGGACTGATTCCGGTCAGCAGCAGTGACCCGCTTTGTGGCAGCGACGATCTCGTTACCTTGACCCCGTCCACCCTGCAGATCCTCCACGACTGCCCGCTGCGCTGGCTTGCCGAACGGCACGGCGGAACCAACGCCCACGATCTGCGGTCCACCCTGGGCTCGGTGCTGCACGCGTTGATCGCTTTGCCGGGCAAGGACGAATCGCACCTGATCGCCGAACTGGACCGGCTGTGGCGGCGGCTGCCCTTCGACTCCGACTGGTATTCGGCCAATGAACTTGAGCGCCACCGCGCCATGGTCCGAGCTTTTGTCGAGTGGAGGGCCCAGACTCGGGGAGAGCTGACCGAGGTGGGTGTCGAGGTCGACGTCGACGGCGTGTTGGGCACACCCCGCGAAGGCGGCGGCCAGGTTCGGTTGCGCGGCCGGGTTGATCGGCTCGAACGCGACGCGGCCGGCCGGCTGGTGATCGTGGACGTGAAGACGGGCAAAACACCGGTCAGCAAGGACGATGCGCAACAACACGCCCAGTTGGCGACGTATCAACTGGCGGTGGCCGAAGGCATGATGGCCGACGGTGACGAGACCGGCGGCGCTCGGCTGGTCTACATCGGAAAGACGGGCGCCGCGGGTGCCACCGAGCGCGAACAGGACCCGCTGACACCGGCCATGCTTCAGGATTGGCGCGACCTGGTCCGGCGGGCCGCCGCCGCGACCGCCGGGCCGCAGTTCATCGCGCGCCGCAACGACGGATGCTCGCACTGCCCGATACGGTCCAGCTGCCCGGCCCATGCCCACGGGACGGCATCGTGACCCCGCGTTACAATCCGGCCGAATTAGCCTGCGCGCTAGGGCTTTTACCACCAACCGACGAGCAGGCTGCGGTCATCGCGGCGCCGCCGGGCCCGCTGGTCGTCATCGCCGGTGCCGGCGCCGGAAAAACCGAGACGATGGCCGCGCGGGTGGTGTGGCTGATCGCCAACGGCTACGCCGACCCCGGCCAGGTGCTCGGATTGACGTTCACCCGCAAGGCGGCCGGTCAACTTTTGCGGCGGGTCCGGTCGCGGTTGGCCCGGCTGGCCGGCGTGGGCCTGGGTGCCGGTGACCCCGCGGCCGGGGAGGGCGTCCCCATGGTCAGCACCTACCACGCCTTTGCTGGTTCGCTGCTGCGCGACCACGGCCTGTTGTTGCCCATCGAGCCCGACACCCGGCTACTCAGCGAGACCGAGCTGTGGCAGCTGGCGTACGACGTGGTCTGCGGCTACCGCGGCGAGCTGCAGACAGACAAAACCCCGGCGGCGATCACGTCGATCGTGCTGCGGCTGCGGGGCCAGCTCGCCGAGCACCTGGTGGGCACCGGCCAGCTGCAGCACACCCACGACGAGCTGAAACGGCTGGTCGGCACGCTGCCCGCGGGTCCTTACCAACGCGACCGCGGCCCCAGTCAGTGGCTGCTGCGCATGCTGGGCACGCAGAACGAACGCGCCGCGCTCGTGCCGTTGCTCGACGCGCTCGAAGAGCGCATGCGCTGCGAGAAGGTGATGGACTTTGGTGCGCAGATGGCCTCGGCCGCGCGGCTGGCGGTGACGTTTCCCCAGGTTGGTCGCGAGCTGAGGGACCGCTACCGGGTGGTGCTGCTCGACGAGTATCAGGACACCGGGCATGCCCAGCGCGTCGCGTTGTCGTCGCTGTTCGGCGGCGGTGTGGACGACGGGCTGGCACTGACGGCCGTCGGCGACCCGATTCAGTCGATCTACGGTTGGCGCGGCGCCTCGGCAACTAACCTGCCTCGCTTCACCACCGACTTCCCCCGGTCCGACGGCACCCCGGCGCCTGTTCTGGAGTTGCGGACCAGTTGGCGCAACCCGCCGCGGACGTTGCGCGTGGCCAACGCGATTTCCGCCGAGGCGCGACGGCGGTCGGTCGCGGTGCATGCGCTGCGGTCCCGTCCGGATGCCCCGCCGGGAACCGTCCGCTGTGCGTTGCTTCCCGATGTGCGGGCCGAACGCGACTGGATCGCCGATCATCTGCTACGGCAGTACGAGCGCGCCCGTGCCGAGGGCGTCAATCCGCCCACCGCAGCGGTGCTGGTGCGCCGCAACGCCGATGCCGCGCCCATCGCCGAAGCCCTGCGTGACCGCGGTATCCCGGTCGAGGTGGTCGGTTTGGCCGGCCTGTTGTCCATACCCGAGGTCGCCGACCTGGTGGCCATGCTGCGCCTGGTGGCCGAACCGACGGCCGGCGCAGCCGCGATGCGGGTGTTGACCGGTCCGCGGTGGCGGCTCGGTGGACGCGACATCGCCGCGCTGTGGCACCGCGCCGTGGCTCTTGGCGCGGACCCGCGATCAACGGAGGCATCGCCGCCCAAGAACCTCGCGCTGACGGCCGGCGCGGACCCCGACGCCCCGTGCCTGGCCGACGCCCTCGCCGACCCCGGTTCCGCCGGTAGGTATTCCGCCGCTGGATATCGGCGCATCACCGCGCTGGCCGACGAACTCATGGCATTGCGTGGCCACCTCGTTCATTCCCTGCCCGACTTGGTCGCCGAGGTGCGTCGCGTGCTTGGCCTGGACTGCGAAGTTCGGGCCAGATCAGCTGCCTCGGGGCAGTGGGCCGGCGCCGAACATCTCGACGCTTTCGCCGACGTGGTCGCGACGTATGCCCAGCGGACGGGTGGGACCTCGGTGGCCGGGCTGCTGGCCTACCTCGATGCCGCTGAGCTGGCCGAGAATGGTTTGCCACCAGCCCAATTGGCCGTCGTCCAGGATCGGGTTCAGGTGCTTACCGTGCACGCCGCCAAGGGCCTGGAATGGCAGGTGGTGGCGGTCGCGCATCTCTCCGGCGGGACGTTCCCCGCTACCGCGTCGCGGAGCACCTGGCTTACCGACGCCGCCGAACTGCCACCGCTGCTGCGCGGTGATCGCGCCGGTGCGGGCGCGCTCGGCGTCCCGGTGCTGGACACCGCCGACGTGACAAATCGAAAACAGCTGTCGGACAAGATCTTTGCCCATCGGGGTCAGCTTGAGCAGCGGCGCGTCGACGAGGAGCGTCGGCTGCTGTACGTGGCAGTAACCAGAGCCGAGGACACCCTGCTGGTATCCGGTCATCACTGGGCTTCGACCGGCATCAAACCGCGCGGGCCATCGGATTTCCTGTGTGAACTCAAGGATGTCATCGACCAGTCGGCCGCGGCCGGCGATCCCTGCGGCGTCATCGAGCACTGGGCTCCCGCACCGTCGGAGGGTGAACGAAACCCCTTGCGGGATAAAGCCGTCGAAGCGATGTGGCCCGCGGATCCGTTGGCCACGCGGCGTGACGACGTCGAACGCGGAGCCGCGCTGGTGGCTGCCGCGATGGCCGGTGTGGTCGGCGTCGACACCGAATTCGCCGACGTCGAAAGCTGGGCCGCCGACGTCGACGCGTTGTTGGCCGAGCGCGCGCGACTGTCGAAGCCGCCCGTCCACTCGCTGCCCGGCCAGGTGTCGGTCAGCGGCCTGGTGGATCTGGCGCGCGACCCGGCAGGGGCCACGCAACGGTTGACGCGTCGGCTACCGACACGGCCAGACCCACATGCGTTGTTGGGCAATGCCTTTCACGTCTGGGTCCAGCAGTTCTACGGCGGCGAGCTGCTGTTCGACCTCGGCGACCTGCCCGGTGCGGTGGACTCCGAGGTCGGCGACACCCGGGAGCTGTCCGAGTTGCAGGCGGCATTTGCCGGATCGCAGTGGGGCGCACGCACGCCGGTCGCTGTCGAGGTGCCGTTCGAAATGCCGATCGGCGACACCGTGGTGCGCGGGCGCATCGACGCGGTGTTTGCCGAATCCGACGGCGGTGCCACCGTGGTGGACTGGAAGACCGGTGAGCCGCCGCATGGGCGGGCGGCCCTGCGCCAGGCGGCCACCCAGCTCGCCGTGTACCGGCTGGCGTGGGCCGCGCTGACGGGCTGCGCCCCGGAGTCGGTACGCACCGCGTTCCACTACGTACGCAGCGGTAGAACCGTCGTCCCCGACGAGCTTCCGGATGCCGCCGAGCTGGCGGCGTTGCTCGCCGACTCCGACCGCCCCGACGTGGCCTGATCGTGGTTACATGATTGTCGTGTGGTGCGCTGGGCTTCAGCCGATGAAGGGTTGCTGTGCGCAACGATAAGGCGCGGCAACTGAGCGGTCTGGATGAGACGCTGACCGCCCAGCCCGGTCATCTGCTGGTCGGCGTGCTGCGGATTCCGGAAGATCACGCCAGTCCGATCCGCGTGATCTCGCGCCGAGTGGCCATCGCCCTCGTTGTGTTGTTCGGTGCCGCCGTCATCGTCTACCTGGATCGCGGTGGCTACCGCGATGTGCGGGGTCAACCACTGACGTTCCTGGACAGCTTGTATTACGCCGCGGTGTCGCTGTCGACTACCGGGTACGGCGATATCACCGCGTTGTCGGAATCTTCGCGGTTGATCAACATCGTGGTGATGACGCCGCTGCGGATCGCCTTCCTGGCGGTGCTGGTCGGCACGACGCTCGAGGTTCTTTCGGAGCGTTCGCGACAGGCGTGGAAGATCCAGCGTTGGAGGAGCAGAGTGCGCAACCACACCGTGGTCATCGGCTACGGCACCAAGGGTAAAACGGCGATCGCCGCGGTGGTCGGTGACGAGGCCGCCGGGGGCGAAATTGTCGTTGTCGACACCGACCGCGCGGCTCTCGACCGGGCGGCGACCGCCGGGCTGGTCACCGTGCACGGCGACGCCACCAAAGCCGACGTTTTGCGGCTGGCCGGTGCACAGCACGCGTCCTCGATCATCGTCGCCGCCAATCGCGACGACACCGCGGTGCTGGTCACCTTGACGGCACGTGAGCTGTCGCCCAAGGCGAAGATCGTCGCGTCGATCCGGGAGGCTGAAAACCAGCACCTGCTGCAGCAATCGGGCGCGGATTCGGTGGTGGTCTCTTCTGAAACGGCGGGACGCCTGCTCGGCCTTGCCACTACCACGCCCAGCGTGGTGCAGATGATCGAGGATCTGCTCACTCCCGACGCCGGGCTGGCCATCGTCGAACGCGAGGTGGAGCAGACCGAGATCGGCGGTTCCCCAAGGCATCTGCGAGACGTCGTGCTCGGCGTGGTGCGCGACGGGCGGCTGTTGCGCGTCGGCGCACCCGAGGTGGACGCGATCGAAGCCAGTGACCGGTTGCTGTATATCCGGGACGCGGGCCACTAGCCGTGGCGCAGCCGGGCGCGGCGGGTCGCCACCAGGATGTCTAGCGTGGACTTTCAGCTGCACAATGTTCCGGTGCTGTCGCGCGTCGGCGCCGACCGGGCCGATCAATTGCGCACCGACATCGAGGCGGCCGCTGCCGGATGGGTGAATGCCGCGCTGCTGCGGGTGGATTCGCGCAATCAGGTGTTGGCAGCCAATGGCCGGGTGGTGCTCGGCGAGGCGGCCTCCCTGGGCGCCAAACCGCCCCCCGAAGCGGTGTTTCTGGGCCGCATCGAAGGCGGCCGCCACGTCTGGGCCATTCGGGGCGCTCTGCAGGCGCCTGAGGATCCCGAGGTCCGGGCCGACGTCGTCAATATCCGCAGTCTCGGCCCGATTTTCGACGACACCAGCAGCCAACTCGTCTCGTCAGCCACCGCGTTGCTGAATTGGCATGAGAGCAGCCGCTTCAGCGCGCTGGACGGTTCGCCGACCAAACCCGCACGGGGCGGCTGGTCGCGGGTCAACCCAGTCACCGGCCACGAGGAGTTCCCGCGCATCGACCCGGCGGTGATCTGTCTGGTCCATGACGGCCGGGACCGTGCGGTGCTGGCTCGTCAAACAGCGTGGCCGGAGCGGATGTTCTCACTGCTGGCCGGGTTCGTCGAGGCGGGCGAATCGTTCGAAGTCTGCGTGGTCCGGGAGATCCGCGAGGAGATCGGCCTGACCGTCCGTGATGTGCGCTACCTGGGTAGCCAGCCGTGGCCGTTCCCGCGCTCGTTGATGGTCGGCTTTCATGCGCTTGGTGATCCGGGCGAGGGGTTCTCGTTCAATGACGGCGAGATCGCCGAGGCGGCGTGGTTCACCCGCGACGAGGTGCGCGCGGCGCTGCAGGCCGGCGATTGGAGCAGCGCAGGCGACTCGAAACTGCTTCTGCCCGGCTCGATTTCGATCGCTCGCGTGATCATCGAATCCTGGGCTGCGCTCGCCTGACGCAACGGATCAGCCGTTGACTTCGGTCAGCTTCGCCTTGATCTCCCCCGCGCTCGGGTTGGTCAGCGTCGAGCCGTCGGCGAATTTCACCGTCGGAACCGTCCTGTTGCCGCCGTTGACCGAGCCTACGAACTCGGCGGCCGTGGGGTCCTGTTCGATGTCCACCTCGTCGTAAGCAATTCCGTTCGCCTTCAGCGCCGTCTTGAGCCGATGACAATAGCCACACCACGAGGTGCTGTAAACGGTAAGCCCAGCGTTGGTCATGGTTGGTAAACGTAGCGTGGCGATGCGGCATTCCGGACGCCGACCCGGCGTGGCGAAACACCCGGTTTGTCGGTCACCGCTGCCAAGATGGAAGCCAAGATGGACACCATGCCGACGCTCACAGATGCGTTGACCGCCGGGCTAGACGACGAGCAGTGCGAAGCCGTGCTGGCCCCGCGCGGGCCAGTCTGTGTGCTCGCGGGCGCGGGCACGGGCAAGACCCGAACCATCACGCACCGCATCGGCCAGCTCGTCGCGAGTGGTCACGTCGCCGCCGGACAAGTCCTGGCGGTGACATTCACCCAGCGTGCGGCGGGGGAGATGCGCTCGCGGCTGCGCGCGCTCGACGTCGGCGGGATACAGGCCCTGACCTTTCATGCGGCCGCGCATCGACAGCTGCGGTATTTCTGGCCGCGAGTGATCGGGGACACCGGTTGGCAGCTGCTGGACACCAAATTCGCCATCGTCGCGCGGGCGGCAAATCGCTGCAGGCTCAACACCAGCACCGACGACGTGCGCGACCTCGCAGGCGAGATCGAATGGGCCAAAGCGTCGCTGATCGGCCCGGAGGAGTACCCGAGCGCCGTCGCCGCCGCCGGCCGGGACACCCCGTTGGACGCCGCCAATATCGCGGCCGTCTACTCCGCCTACGAGGCCCTCAAGGTCCGCGACGAAGCCGTCACCCTGCTCGACTTTGACGACCTGCTGCTGCACACAGCGGCCGCGATCGAAAACGACGCCGCCGTCGCCGAGGAGTTCCGGGACCGCTATCGCTGCTTCGTCGTCGACGAGTACCAGGACGTCACGCCGCTGCAGCAGCGGGTGCTTTCTGCCTGGCTGGGCAGTCGGGACGACCTCACCGTCGTCGGCGACGCCAATCAGACCATCTACTCGTTCACGGGGGCCTCGCCCCGCTTCCTGCTCGACTTCTCGCGGCGCTTCCCCGACGCCACGGTGGTGCGCTTAGAGCGCGACTATCGGTCCACACCGCAGGTGGTGTCGCTGGCCAACCGGGTGATCGCCGCGGCGCGGGGCCGGGTCGCAGGCAGCAAGCTGCAATTGTCCGGCCAGCGCGAGCCGGGGCCGGTTCCGTCGTTCCACGAGCATCCCGACGAGCCGGCCGAGGCCGCTGCGGTCGCCCATTCGATTGCCCGGCTCATCGAAAACGGCACTCCCGCTTCCGAAATCGCGGTGCTCTATCGGGTCAATGCGCAATCCGAGGTCTATGAAGAGGCGCTGACCGAGGCGGGCATCGCCTATCAGGTCCGCGGCGGCGAGGGGTTTTTCAACCGTCAGGAGATCAAGCAGGCGCTGCTGGCCCTGCGGCGCAGCGCGGAGCGCGCTTCCGAAAATGGCTCGGCGGACCCATTGCCCGACGTGGTGCGCGCGGTCCTGGAACCGTTGGGGCTGACCGCGGAGCCGCCGACCGGCACCCGCGCGCGCGACCGTTGGGAAGCGCTGAGCGCGTTGGCCGAACTGGTCGACGACGAAGTGGCGCGGCAGCCTGGCTTGGAGTTGTCCGGCCTGGTCGCCGAACTGCGCGTGCGAGCCGACGCGCGGCACCCGCCGGTGGTTCAAGGCGTCACGCTGGCCTCGCTGCACGCGGCCAAGGGGCTCGAGTGGGACGCGGTGTTCCTGGTCGGATTAGCCGACGGCACCTTGCCCATTTCGCACGCGTTGGCGCACGGCCCCGACAGTGAACCCGTCGAGGAAGAGCGCCGACTCCTTTATGTCGGAATCACCAGAGCCCGAGTGCATTTGGCGCTCAGCTGGGCGCTCGCGCGGGCCGCGGGCGGGCGGCAGAGCCGCAAGCCGTCGCGGTTCCTCAACGGCATCGCCCCGCAGACCCGCGTCGAGGCGGCGCCGAGCAAATCCCGACGCAACCGGGGCCCAGCCCGTTGCCGGGTCTGCAATAAAGATCTGTCCACCCCGGCGGCCGTCATGCTGCGGCGGTGTGAAACCTGCGCGGGCGACGTCGACGAGGAGTTGCTGCTCGCGCTCAAGGACTGGCGGCTCGACACCGCAAAGGAAAACGACGTGCCGGCCTACATCGTCTTTTCGGACAACACTTTGATCGCGATCGCCGAGTTGCGACCCGCCGACGACGCTGCCCTGATCGCCATTCCGGGTATCGGCGCCCGCAAACTTGAGCAGTACGGATCCGACGTCCTGCGGCTGGTACGCCAATCTGGTTGAGCGGTGAACCCGCAGGTCAGAAAATCGTTTGTCAGCGACAGGTGTTAGCGTTTACCCTCGAAATCGCGTTCTTGCTGGCCGGTGCGTGAAAGGAGGTGGCCCCTAGTGATCACTCGCAAGCTCAACCGCGGCGTGTTCGGTGTACGCGTGGCCGCCACCCGCGCCGCCCACGCCCACGCCGCCGTACCGGCGGCCGCCGCGCAGGCCCATGCCGCCGTACCGGCGGCCGCGGCCAAGCACCGCACCGCCGCCGCGACTGACGCGTCCGTGAATCGGGGCCATACGTAACTAACTAGCCCGATACTCCCCAGCTGGCCACGGACCCGAAGTCACCCGGATCCGTGGCCAAACATTTTGGGTCGACCACCGCCCAACCTGGTCCGGATCACTGCACAGGGACAGCCACCAGACCAGGAAGCAGGTGAACAGGACATGTCGGCACCGACAGTCCCCAGACGCACACGGCCAGTTCTGCCGTGTCACGACAGCGATCCCGACCTATGGTTCGCCGACGCCCCGGCCGACCTGGAACGCGCCAAGACCCTTTGCGCGGACTGTCCCGTCCGCCGTCAGTGCCTGGCAGCTGCGCTGGAGCGGGCCGAGCCCTGGGGTGTGTGGGGCGGCGAAATCTTCGAGCGAGGCTCGATCGTGGGGTTCAAGCGCCCCCGCGGACGCCCACGCAAAGGATTGGCGGCCTAGAAACTAGCTAGGCGAAGGTCCCCGAAGGTCTCCGCACCGAAGTGCGCCCCGCCCTTCGGCGAGCGTTAGACGACGACCGGGTCGGGTTCGGCGAAGCCAGGGATCATCTCCTCCGACAACGCCTTGATCGGCACATGCGCATCCAGCTGGCACAGGATCGCGGCCACCGACGCGATCACCCGCATCGGAATCGCAAGCTTGGGCGGCAGGTCCATTTGCCGCGCCGTCTTGATCTGCGCCACCGAGCGATCGATCTGACTCACCGTCATCCGCTGCAGCCATTTGCGGGTGTAGTGGAATACCTCTACCTCGATGGGTTCGACGTACTGGCGCAGCATTTCGTCGATTTCGCGAACCGACACCTGCTGGCCGGCCTGGATGAACCCGGCCTTCTCCATGGTCGGCAACAGCAGGTCGTAGTTCTTGTCGCGGGCCAGCCGGATCGTCATGCCGAGCTCGACGGGGTAGCCGCCGGGCAAAGGCGCTACGGCACCGAAGTCGATGACGCCCATCCGTCCGTCCGCCAGCAGCATGAAGTTTCCGGGGTGGGCGTCGCCGTGGAGCATCTCCAATCGGCGTGGCGCGTCGAAGGTCAGCTCGAGCAGCAGCGTGCCCACCAGGTCGCGCTCTTCGGTCGTGCCGTTGCGGATGATCTCGGCCATATGCACACCGTCGATCCACTCTTGGATCACCACTTTCGGAGCGCTGGCCACGATGTGCGGAACCAGGAAGTGGGGGTGACCCTCATACGCCTTGGCGAAAGCGCGCTGGTTCTCGGCCTCCAGCCGGTAGTCGAGTTCCATCTCGGTGCGCTGGATCAGTTCGTCGACGATGCCCTGCACGTCGGCGCCCGGCGAAAGCTGCTTGAACACCGAGACCATTCGCTGCATGGTCTTGAGGTCGGCACGCAACGCCTCGTCTGCGCCCGGGTATTGGATTTTGACGGCGACCTCGCGCCCGTCGGACCACACCGCCTTGTGTACCTGGCCGATGCTGGCCGAGGCTACCGGCGTGTCGTCGAACGACGTGAACCTCGTGCGCCATTTGGTGCCCAGTTGCGCGTCGAGAACCTTGTGCACTTTGGCGGCGGGCAGCGGCGGGGCGTCCTTCTGCAGCTTGGTCAGCGCTTCGCGGTAGGGCTCGCCGAACTGCTCGGGGATGGCGGCTTCCATCACCGATAAGGCCTGCCCGACCTTCATCGCCCCGCCCTTGAGCTCGCCCAGCACGGTGAACAATTGATGGGCGGCCTTCTCCATCAGTTCGGCGTTGACCTCGTCTTTGGACTTGCCGGTGAGTCTTTTGCCGAACCCGAGCGCGGCCCGGCCGGCAAAACCGACCGGGATACTCGCCAGCTTGGCGTTACGTGCCGCGCGGCCACGTTTGATTTCTGACACACACCCATCATCCACGACAGTCAGCCCGTCATGCCGCCGATCGTGGCAAACGCCGCGCATGCCACCACCTGGCTCCGCCCCTCGACGCAGCGTCGACGACGATATGTTGTCCTTCTGCAGGACGCATTCCTGCGACCCGTCTAAACCACGTCCCGAAGGGTGGTATCGAATAACCATGGCCGCCAAGCAGACCCAGCACGATGCCGCCGACGCCTTGTTCAGAGCGATCATCGAAACGCTGGACAAGCACCGCAATGAGCGCACGTTGACCGAGGGGGTGCTGGCAGAACTTGCCGGGGCCTACGCGTCGATCTCGACGAACGTCCCCGACCAGGGGCGTATGGGTTAGCACGAGCACAACGAGCACAACGGGTGCCTCGTCCACTGCCGCGCGACGATGGAGCCGGCGTTGACGTCGAACTCCAAAGTGGCGTTCAGCGCCGCCGGTGCATCGGGTGCGCTGTCGTGGCCGCGCACCGCGGCGATCACACGGTTCACCTGGCTAAGCGCCAGCGCCGCGGTCGCCAGCAGCGTGGCCCGATCGGCCACCCCGACCGTGTCGCGCAGCTGGGCGGCGATGGCCGGCCAGGCGGGGTCGCGATCGCTACGGTGCAGGTCGGCGCACGCCAGACAGCTGGTCACGTGGGGAATCACCAGCGGCCCCACCAGCCCGGTGCCGTCGCGCACCCGCACCGGAAGGTGCGCGACACCCTGGGTGTGCAGATCGCGCACGATGCGCGGGTCGGCCACCAGATAGTCCGCGAATACCACCAGGTCCACGGCATCGGGCGTCACCGCCGCATGCGGTTGGCTGCTCTGCGCAATCCGTGCGCCGGAGCGGTGCAGCGCCTCGAGCAGCAGGTCTGATAGCGGCCCACTACCGTGCACCCGGATCGACGCCGCGCGAGCGCGCGACGACGGCTGATCGCCGCGAGTCGCGACTCCCGCGCCTACCAGCTGCCCGACCAGGTTCGCCAGGCCGGCAGCAGCGACAGACCCGCGGTCGCCGGCGAGGCGCTGCAACTCGGCGAGCGGTGTCGGGGAGCGCATGGACCGCAGTAACGCAGCCAGCTGCGCGGCCGTCAGGCCGCCTGGCGGACGGACCAGCACTGCACGGCGGGGATCCCAGCCGACCTGCACCGACCCGTCTGGGCGCAGCAACACCGGCATCGCCGGGTCCAAGGCGTACATGGTGGACGGGGCCGGTGGCATGACGAGCAACTGTGCCATGCCCGGCGCCCTCGCCCCAGTCAGTTCTCCACAGGACCCGGGTTCTCGCCGTCCTGCTCGAGCCGCGCTTCCAAATTCGCAATCGCCTCGTCGATACCGCTGGTGTCGCCGCCGATGATTCGGTCGATGAAACGCGCCGGCTCGTCGAGGTCATCCGCGGCGGGCAGCAGGTCGGGGTGTTGCCAGACGGCGTCGCGGGCGTCCGCCCCGGCGGCCTCGGTCAGGCGCTCCCAGAGTGCCGCGGCCTCCCGCAGCTTGCGAGGCCGCAGCTCCAGGCCGACCAACGTAGCGAAGGTCTGTTCGGCGGGACCGCCGCTGGCCCGGCGCCGTCGCAGCGTCTCGCTGAGCGCCGCCGCACCCGGGATTCGGTCGCCAAGCGCCGCGGTCACCACCACCTGTACCCAGCCCTCGATCAGCGCGAGCAGTGTCTCGAGGCGTTCCAGCGCCTGCGTCTGCGCCGGCGTGGCCTTGGGCTCGAACACTCCCTGACCGAGCAGCTGCTCGATAGCCGCGGGATCCGACAGGGATGCCGGGTTGAAGTCGCGCGCCAGCTCCTCGATGCCGGTCATGTCGATCTTCATCCCCATGGCGTATGCCTCGACGGCGCCCAAAAGTTGGCTGGCCAGCCACGGTACGTGGCTGAACAGCCGGTGATGCGCCGCCTCGCGTGCGGCGAGGAACGTCATAATCTCGCTGCGCGGCTGCTCGAGTCCCGCCGCGAAAGCTTCGACCGCCTCCGGCAGTATCGCGGCCACTCCCTTGGGGCCCAACGGCAGGCCGATGTCGGTCGACGTCAGCACCTCGCGGGACAACCTGCCCAACGCCTGGCCCAGCTGCGAGCCGAATGCCATGCCGCCCATCTGCGACATCATCGACAGCAGCGGTCCGGCCATGCTTTTGGCTTCGTCGGGCAATGCCGCCGCCCATACCGTCGAGATCTGTTGGGCCATCGGATCGCACAGCCGCTTCCAGGTCTCCAGGGTGTTGTCGACCCAGTCGCCCGGACTCCAGCCCACCGCTTTGGCAGTGCCGGCGGGCAGCGCAGTGGCGCCGTCCAGCCAGGTCTCGGCGAGGTGCACCGCGTCGGCGATCGCAGAGTTCGTGGTGGCAGGGATGGGTGCCACGAAGCCGATGGAGCTCGACGCCACGCTGCGCGCCAGTTCGTAATTGACCGGGCCCGACTCCTTGCCCCCGGCCATCGTCGTGCCCGCGCTGCTGAACATCTGACCCAGCTGGGTAAAGATCTGGCCCAAGTCGCCCATGCCGAAGTCGCCACTCAGGCCGAACGCGGCAAACGGATCGGACGCACCCGAACCGGATTCGGGACCGTCCTTGCCGGGCTTGTCGCGCCCGGGTTCGTCGTCCCCGGGGTCGCGTCCGGAGGAGAAACCGAAAGGCACGTCAGGCATGACTCAACGGTACTCACCGGCGAAAGGAACGCGCGATTCCCCATCACGCTTGTAGCTGAATGCCCGTCTAGTGTAATCGGCGTGAACAGGCGGATTCTGACCTTGCTGGTCGCCCTGGTGCCCATCTTGGTCTTCGGCGTGTTGCTGGCCGTGGTGACGGTGCCATTCGTTTCGCTGGGACCTGGCCCCACATTCGACACCCTCGGTGAAGTCGACGGAAAGCAGGTCGTCGACATCGAGGGCACCCAAACCCACCCGACTTCAGGGCACCTCAACATGACGACGGTGTCCCAGCGCGACGACCTGACTCTGGGTGAAGCGCTGACGCTGTGGCTCTCCGGTGAAGAGCAGCTGGTGCCCCGCGATCTCGTGTACCCGCCGGGCAAATCCCGCGAGGACGTCGATAAGGCCAACAACGCCGATTTCAAGAATTCCGAGGACAGCGCCGAGTACGCGGCCCTGGGCTACCTCAACTACAAGGCCGCTGTCACCGTCGCGACCGTCAGCGACCCGGGCCCATCGGCCGGAAAGCTCAAGGCCGGCGACGCCATCGACATGGTCAACGGCACTCCCGTGACCAACGTCGAGCAGTTCACGTCACTGCTGAAGAACACCAAGCCCGGTCAGGTGGTGACAATCGACTATCGCCGCAAGAATGAACCGGCCGGCGTCGCGGAGATCACGCTCGGCACCAATAAGGACCGTGACTACGGGTTCCTGGGTGTCGCGGTGCTCGATGCGCCATGGGCTCCGTTCGTGGTGGACTTCAACCTGGCCAATGTGGGCGGCCCCTCGGCTGGCCTGATGTTCAGCCTGGCGGTCGTCGACAAACTCACCACCGGCGAACTGGCAGGCTCGACGTTCATTGCCGGCACCGGGACCATCTCCGTCGACGGCAAGGTGGGCCCCATCGGCGGCATTACCCACAAGATGGTTGCGGCCCGCGCCGCGGGCGCGACAGTGTTTCTGGTGCCGGCGAAGAACTGCTATGAGGCGAGTGCCGACAACCGAACCGGCCTGCGGCTGATCAAGGTGGAGACTCTCACTTCAGCGGTGGACGCGCTGCACGCGTTGCAGTCGGGGGCGCCGACCCCGAGCTGCTAGCTCGACGACTGCGTACAGTTGTGACGTCAGCCAAACTGAGCAGGGAGCGTAGCTAGTGGGGATGCGGCCCACCGCACGGATGCCGAAACTGACTCGGCGTAGCCGGATTCTGATCATGATCGCCCTCGGTGTGATCGCTCTGCTGCTCACCGGTCCACGCCTGATCGACAGCTATGTCGACTGGTTGTGGTTCGGTGAACTGGGCTATCGCTCCGTGTTCACCACCGTGCTGGTCACCCGCATCGTGGTGTTCCTGGCGGCCGGTGTGCTGGTCGGCGGCATCGTGTTCGCCGGCCTGGCCGTGGCGTACCGGACCCGTCCGGTCTTCGTCCCCAACCACGACAACGATCCGGTGGCGCGGTACCGCGCACTGGTGCTGTCGCGACTGCGGCTGGTGGGCATCGGCATCCCGGCGGCGATCGGTCTGCTGGCCGGGATCATCGCGCAGAGCTACTGGGTTCGGGTCCAGCTGTTCCTGCACGGCGGCTCCTTCGGGGTCCGCGATCCGCAATTCGGGTTGGACCTCGGCTTCTACGCGTTCGAGCTGCCGTTCTACCGCCTGGTCCTCAGCTACCTGTTCATCGCGGTTTTCTTGGCCCTCATCTCAAATCTGCTGGCGCACTACATCTTCGGCGGGATTCGCTTGTCCGGGCGGACCGGCGCGCTTAGCCGCTCGACGCGGATCCAGCTGGTCACCCTGGTGGGTCTGTTGGTGCTGTTGAAGGCCCTCGCCTATTGGCTGGATCGGTATGAGTTGCTGTCGCACACGCGCGGCGGCAAGCCGTTCACCGGCGCGGGCTACACCGATATCAACGCCGTGCTGCCGGCCAAGCTGATTTTGATGACGATCGCGCTGATCTGTGCGGTGGCCGTCTTCTCCGCGATCACGTTGCGGGACTTGCGGATTCCCGCTATCGGCCTGGTTTTGCTGCTGTTGTCGTCAATGATCATCGGGGCGGGTTGGCCGCTGATCGTTGAGCAGCTGATCGTGAAACCCGATGCCGCGCGCAAGGAAAGCGAGTACATCTCGCGAAGTATCGCCGCGACCCGGCAAGCGTATGGACTGACCGACGACCTGGTGAGCTATCGCAACTACAGCGGCGATGCCCCCGCCACCGCCCAGCAGGTCGCCGGCGACCGCGCCACCACGTCGAACATCCGACTGCTCGACCCAACGATCGTCAGCCCGGCGTTCACCCAATTTCAGCGGGGCAAGAACTTCTACTACTTCCCCGAGCAACTGTCCATAGACCGCTACCTCGACCGTGAAGGAAGCCTGCGGGACTATGTCGTCGCGGCACGCGAACTCAACCCGGACCGGTTGATCGACAACCAACGCGACTGGATCAACCGGCACACTGTTTACACCCACGGGAACGGATTCATCGCGTCTCCGGCCAACACGGTGCGCGGCATCGCCAACGACCCGAATCAGAATGGCGGCTACCCCCAGTTCCTAGTCAACGTCGTGGGGGCGAACGGCACCGTGGTATCCGACGGCCCGGCACCCCTGGACCAGCCGCGGGTCTATTTCGGACCAGTGCTCTCGAACACCTCGGCCGACTATGCGATCGTCGGAAAGAACGGGGATGACCGCGAGTACGACTACGAGACCAACACCGACACCAAGCGATACACCTACACCGGCAGCGGTGGGGTCCCGATCGGCAGCTGGATATCCCGTAGCGTGTTCGCCGCCAAGTTCGCCGAGCGAAATTTCTTGTTTTCCAGTGTGATTGGCTCGAACAGCAAGATTTTGTTCAACCGCGATCCGGCGCAGCGGGTGGAGGCGGTGGCGCCGTGGCTGACCACCGACAGCGCGGTGTATCCCGCGATCGTCAACAAGCGACTGGTGTGGATCCTGGACGGCTACACCACGCTGGACAACTACCCGTACTCCGAACTCACCTCCTTGTCCTCGGCGACCGCGGATTCCACTGAGGTCGCCTTCAACCGACTGGCGCCCGACAAGCAGGTCTCCTACATCCGCAACTCCGTGAAGGCCACGGTGGACGCGTACGACGGCACCGTCACGCTATATCAGCAGGACGAACAGGACCCGGTGCTAAAGGCCTGGATGCAGGTTTTCCCCGGGACCGTCCGCCCCAAGAGTGAGATCAGCCCCGAGCTTGCCGAGCACCTGCGCTATCCCGAAGACCTGTTCAAGGTGCAGCGCATGCTGCTGGCCAAGTATCACGTGAACGACCCCGTGACGTTCTTCAACACGTCGGACTTTTGGGACGTGCCGTTGGACCCGAATCCGACCGCCAGCAGCTATCAGCCGCCCTATTACATCGTCGCGAAAAACATTCTGAAGAACGATAATTCGGCGTCATACCAGCTGACCAGCGCGATGAACAGGTTCAAACAGGACTTCCTGGCCGCCTACATCAGTGCCAGTTGCGACCCCGCGACGTACGGTAAGATCACCGTGCTGACCATTCCCGGCAACGTCAACGGTCCAAAGTTGGCCAATAACGCCATCACCACCGACCCCGCGGTGTCCCAGGACCTTGGGGTCATCGGGCGCGACAACCAAAACCGGATCAAGTGGGGCAACTTGCTGACGCTGCCGTTGGCGCAGGGCGGTTTGCTGTACGTTGAACCGGTCTATGCCTCCCCGGGCGCCAGTGACGCCGCGTCGTCGTACCCGCGTCTGATCCGGGTCGCGATGATGTACAAGGACAAGATCGGATACGGGCCTACCGTCAGTGACGCGCTGACGGGACTGTTCGGGGCCGGTGCCGGTGCGACGGCCGCCGGGATCGCACCCGCCGACGTCGGGACACCGCCCGTACCGCTGGCCAACCCCCCGCCCGCCAATGGCCCCGGGCCGTCGCCGCCCACGGCGGTCCCGCCTGCTCCCGAAGCGGGGGTGACCTTGTCGCCAGCCAAAGCCGCTGCGCTGCAGGATATTCAGGCGGCGATCAGTGCTGCGCGGGATGCGCAGAAGAAGGGTGACTTCGGAGCGTACGGGGCTGCGCTGCAGCGGCTCGACGACGCCATCACCAAGTTCAACAACACCAAGTAGCTTCCCGCCTTTCTGGTCGCGAGCGTGCGTGTCTGTACGGCGGCACGCCGCAAACATCGGCATTCTGTGCACGCTCGTCGGGAGGTCTTGTGGCGGGGGCTGCGACCAGACCCGGGATGCTACCGCGGCTCCGCCGCGTTCGATGCCCGCAAGGTCTGGTTGAGCATCGCTTTGCACACCCCGCCCGAGATACCTGAATTCCTCGAGGCCGAAATCGCCTTGCCCACAGCGGGTATCGGTCGTCACGGCCTGACCGCCGAAACTCTTGGCGCAGTAATTGCTGCCCACCCGCGGGCGAATTTCAACACGACATCCTGGCGCACTTTGCCGATGGCATGAAGCACCGTCCCCGCAGCACCTTCGGCGCCGTGAACGCGGACGTGTTGCAGCATTACTATTCGGCCTTCGTCCGCGACGACTGTATCGACATCATCCTCAACAGCAGCTGGCCCGAATGGAGTCCATCACGACAGCGCGGTCTGCCAGCCGCCGTAATGCCAACGGGGTCAATATATTTGCGCCTCGACGGCTTGGATGAAGGTCTGCAGCGCGCTCGTGGACCTGATCGAGTTACCGCCGCAGGGTGAGCGCTGGAATCTGGTCGGGAAAACCCGGAATCTGCATCTGCACTCGACAGCATTCTCGATACCCGCACGAAGCCGGCAACGTGATCGCCGAGGCATGCATGCTTTGGGCGCGCTCGTTGCAGTCTCCGGCATACCGCGGGGTCTGTTCAACGCGACACGATCACTACTCGGATCTAAGGCTCAATGGACTGGATGGACGACTTCAGGTAGTGGTGTCGCTCACGCCGTGCGCCCACACTCGTGGCGACCGTCGAGGCGTTGAACCCGCGATTTGGTGTGGTTCCCCGGCGTTAGGTAACCTTGCGTTTACCGACGCGGGGTGGAGCAGCTCGGTAGCTCGCTGGGCTCATAACCCAGAGGTCGCAGGTTCGAATCCTGTCCCCGCTACCACTGTCATGTCTCGGGACATCGTTGACGGGTGTCCCGAGACATGGTTTACACCTCTAGCCGGTTTTCGGGGCTGTTTCCGCATTTGACG
>Ga0213876_10000860_pt1 | contig 20302 bp, 17 predicted proteins | sample BarmaccomBMRX_R9_FD_160113 | JGI IMG/M metagenome (GOLD analysis project Ga0213876, IMG submission 160113) | Root-associated microbial communities from Barbacenia macrantha in rupestrian grasslands, the National Park of Serra do Cipo, Brazil - RX_R9 | ecosystem: Host-associated > Plants > Roots... | reverse complement strand
CAATTTTGGGGCGTCGTCGCGCTCAACGCGCTGCACCTGTATCCGATCCTTTATCTCAACGTCGCCGCCGCCTTGGCGAACATTGATCCGGCGATGGAGGAAGCCGCGGAAAATCTCGGCTGCACCGGGCTACGCAAGTTTTGGAAAATCACGCTGCCGCTCATCGCGCCAGGCGTTTTTGCCGGCGGCACGATTGTTTTCATCTGGGCGTTCACCGAACTCGGCACGCCGCTCTTGCTCGATTACACGCGGGTGACGCCGGTGCAGATTTTTTACGGCATCAAAGACCTCGGCTCAAACCCCCTGCCGTATGCGCTCGTCGCCGTCACGCTCGTGGCGACGGCGTTGCTCTACTTCGCCAGCCGGTTGTTTTTCGGACGCAAGGTGAATGACCTCACGATGATGGCCAAGGCGACGAGCCGCGGCGGGCCGCGCGCCGTTTCCGCGTGGGCGGGCGCGGGCTGCGCGGCGGCGTTTGCGTTCGTCATTTTTCTCGCGCTGCTGCCGCACCTCGGCGTCGTGCTCGTGGCGTTTTCGAGCGATTGGTATGACACCGTGCTGCCGCGCGGCTGGACGTTGGAAAATTTCCGCGTCGCGCTCGGCCATCCGCTCACCGTGCCGTCGATTGGCAACAGTTTGAAATACGCCGCGCTCTCGACCGTGTTCGATGCCGCGCTCGGCGTCGGCATTGCCTACGTTGTCGTCCGCACCCGGCTCGCCGGCCGCCAATGGCTCGACGCGCTCGCGATGCTGCCGCTCGCCGTGCCGGGTCTCGTGCTGGCGTTCGGCTATCTGGCGATGACGCAGGAAGGCCGACTCTTTGCGTTTTTGAATCCGGTGAAAAATGCGCTGCCGCTGTTGGTGATCGCCTACGCCGTGCGCCGGCTGCCTTACATGGTGCGGTCGGCTTCGGCGGGTTATCAGCAAACCAGCGTGACCTTGGAAGAAGCCGCGCAAAACCTCGGCGCCTCGCCTTGGCGCGCGACGCGGAAAATCACGCTGCCGCTTATCGCCGCCAACCTGCTCGCCGGCGGTTTGCTGACGTTTTCTTTCGCGATGCTGGAGGTCAGCGATTCGCTGTTGCTCGCGCAAAAACAGGAGGACTTCCCGATCACCAAAGCGATCTACGAATTGTTCCAATTGCTCGGCACTGGCCGCGCGGTGGCCAGCGCGCTCGGCGTGTGGGCGATGGTCTTTCTCGGCGTCACGATTCTCGGCGCGAGCCTGTTGCTCGGCAAAAAAATGGGCGCGCTGTTCCGGGCGTGAGCGACGGAAAAAGATTGCCCGCGAAACACGCGAAAGGACGCGAAAATTCGGAACAGAAATTTGTTTTTCTTTCGCGTTTTTTCACGTGTTTCGCGGGCAATAAAACCGCTTGCATCGCGCGCTGAACGTTGTTCATTACCGGCCCGCAAAAGCGAGCTACGCTAAAAAAAATAAAATCGCCGTTGGTCCCTGGGCCTGCGCCATCTGTGCGCTGGGCCGACTCGCCAGGGGAAACCCGGTTGACTGTTCGTTATCACTGCCATGCCGATTCGACTCGGGCGTTTTGAAATGCCCAAAACTCTCACCAAAGACGAGAGCACCGCCACTCCCACTTATACACGTTTCACCGCCGAGCCTTTTGAGGCCGGTTACGGACACACCGTGGGCAACTCCCTGCGCCGCGTGTTGCTCTCCTCGCTCGAAGGCGCCGCCATCACGGCCGTGCGCATCACCGGCGCCCCGCACGAGTTCACCTCGCTGCCCGGCATCATCGAAGATGTCACAGACATCATTTTGAATTTGAAGAAGATCAAATTCAAAGCCGCCGACCACGAGCTGCGCACCTTGACGATCAACGTCAACCGTGAAGGCCCGGTGACCGCCGCCGACATCCAAACCGTCGCGGGCGTCGAAGTGCTGAACACCGACCAGCTCATTTGCACGCTGGATAAAAAGCAGCGTTTTGAAGTCGAGTTGGAAGTCCGCGTCGGTCGCGGCTTTGCCACCGGCGAGGAAAACAAGCGACCCGAACAGCCGATCGGCGTCATCGCCATCGACTCGATTTTTTCACCGGTCACGAAAGTGAAATACGGCGTGGAAGCGACCCGCGTCGGCCAGCGCACTGATTACGACAAGCTCGTGCTCGAAGTCCATACCGACGGCCGGCTGGAGCCGAATGACGCGCTCCTGCAAGCCAGCGCGATTTTGCGCAAGCACCTCGATGTGTTCGTCAATTACGACGAGAACGCCGTTGAGTTCGACACCGCGCCGGAAGGCGTCAGCGAAGCCAACGCGAAGCTCAAGAAGCTGCTCAACATGAGCGTTAATGAGATCGAGTTAAGCGTGCGCGCGGCCAACTGCCTGAACAACGCCAACATCACCACCGTCGGCCAGCTCGCGCAAAAGACGGAGGCGGAGATGCTGAAGTATCGCAACTTCGGCAAGAAATCGCTCAACGAAATCAAGGACAAGCTCTCGCAGCTCGGCCTCGGCCTCGGCATGAAATTCGAAGCCGGTCTCGTCGATCCCACTCTCGTCGGCAGCGGCGTCGAAAGCCCCAATGGCGCGCGCAGTTTCGACGGCGCATAATTTCATCCTTCCATGCGTCACCTTAAAAAAACCGTCAAGCTCGGCCGCACCGCCGACCATCGCAAGGCACTGCTCGCCAACCAAGTGTGCAGCCTCATCGAGCACAGCCGCATCAAGACCACGCTGGCCAAAGCCAAGGCCGTCCGCCCGTTCGCCGAACGGATGGTTACGCTCGGCAAACGCGGCTCGCTGCACTGCCGCCGCACGGCCATCGCGTATCTGCACAATCCCGGCATGGTGAAAAAACTGTTCGAGGAAATCGCCCCGCGCAGCCTCAGCCGCCAGGGCGGCTATACGCGCATCATTAAGCTCGGGCCGCGCCCGAGCGACGCCGCGCCGATGGCGTTGCTCGAATGGGTGGATGCGGCGCCGGTTGCCAAAGCGGACACGGTCGAAGTGCCGACGGCCAAGCAAAAGAAAGCCGACGCTGCGGCGGAGACCGACAAACCGGCTGCGGATATCAAGACGTCCGCGCCTGCCAGCGCGAAAACCTCCGACGAACAACGCCAGGCGAAAGGCCAGAAAAAGCCCGCGGTCCGCTCGCGCAAAACTACGGACAAGGCCAAGCGCGCCGAGGACAAGGCGAAGAAGGAACGCGCTGCCGCCCAGCCGAAACCGAAGTCAAAACTCGGCCCAAAGGGCAAGGGAAAATCCGGCGGGAAAAAGCGATAGCCGCCATTTCACCGACGAGGAAAACTGCTTCGCTCGCCAACCAAAACGCCGCGCTCCGCGACAAATTTTCGCGGGCGCGGCGTTTTGCGCTCCCCGATTTCCCAGCGCGCTACCGGGCGGCCAGTCCGCGGCAAATCTTCGCCACCGCCGTCGGCCCTTGATAAACGAAACCGGTGTAAAGCTGCACCAGCGCAGCGCCGGCATCCAGCTTCTCGCGGGCGCTCTCCGCATCGAAAATTCCGCCCACGGCGATCACCGGCAATCGCGTGCGACTCGCCACGAAGCGCACGACTGCCGTCGAACGTGCGCGCAACGGCTGGCCGCTGAGTCCGCCGGTCTCACGCGGCGCACTCGCCGGCAGCAACGAATGATCGACCGTGGTGTTTGTCGCCACGATGCCCGCGAGTGCGTGACGCGTGACGAGGTCGAGGATTTCCTCAATTTGCGCAAAGGTCAGGTCAGGCGCGATCTTGACGAGCAATGGCTTGGGCGAGGTGCCGAGCGCGTGATTGGTTTCCTGGACAATGCGCAGGAGAACATCCAATTCATCGGACTCTTGCAGGCCGCGCAAGCCCGGCGTATTCGGCGACGAAACGTTGAGCACAAAGTAATCGCCGTGCGCGTGCAAGGTCGCCAGCGCGCGCGCGTAGTCCGACGCCGCCGATTCCAGCGGCGTCGTTTTTTGTTTGCCCAGGTTGATGCCGACGGGAATGCGAGGCCAGTGGCCGGCAGCGCGCAATGCTTCGAAACGCCGCGCCGCGGCAACAGCGCCGTGATTGTTAAAGCCGAGGCGGTTGATGAGCGCACGGCTTTCGGGAACGCGGAAGAGTCGCGGTCGTGGATTGCCAGTTTGCGGCTCGGGCGTCAGCGTGCCGGCTTCCACAAAACCGAACCCGAGCGCCTCCCAAGCCGGGAGCGCGACGCCGTCTTTGTCGAAGCCAGCGGCGAGACCAACGGGATTGCGGAATTTTAATCCGAACACTTCGCGGGACAACGCCGGGGCATCGCTCGCGCGATCCGAATCGGCCAGGGTGCGCAACCATTCGAGCGCGGTTCGGGATCGACCGCAGACCTTCAGCGCCCACATCGCGAGATGATGCACCCGCTCGGCGTCGAACTGAAAAAGGAGCGGGCGCAGAATTTCCCGATAAGCTGTTTCGAGCATGAGTGAGGCTGGGAAACAAACGCGTCAGACCGCGATCGGCGCCTTGATGCCGGGATGGGGATCGTAGTTTTCCAACGTGAAATCCTCGTAGCGAAAATCCTTGAGCTGGTTGACCGCCGGGTTTAGTCGCAGCGTCGGCAAAGGCCGCGGCTCGCGCGAAAGCTGGAGACGGGCTTGTTCCAGATGGTTTTCATAAAGGTGCAGGTCGCCAAAGGTGTGGACGAACTCGGCGGCCCGCAGCCCGCAGACTTGCGCGATCATGCGCGTGAGCAACGCGTAGCTGGCGATGTTGAAAGGCACGCCGAGGAACAGGTCGGCGCTGCGTTGGTAAAGCTGGCAGCTCAGCTCGCCAGCGTTCACGAAAAACTGAAACAACGCATGGCACGGAGGCAACGCCATTTCGGACAGCTCGCCCGGATTCCATGCGCTCACAATGAGCCGGCGGCTGGTCGGGTTGCGGCGAATTTCTTCGATCACGCTGGCAATCTGGTCGATGTGCCGTCCATCGGGCGCGCGCCAGTCCCGCCATTGCGCGCCATAGATGCGGCCCAGCTCGCCAGTCTGCGGGTCAGCCCATTCGTCCCAGATGGTGACGCCGTTTTTGCGCAGCGAATTCGCATTCGTATCGCCGCGCAGAAACCAGAGCAGTTCGTGGATGATGGATTTCAAATGCACCTTTTTCGTGGTGAGCAGCGGAAAACCGGCGCGCAAATCGAAGCGGGCTTGCGCGCCAAAGAGCGCGCGCGTGCCAACGCCGGTGCGCTCCGCGCGGGGGAGGCCGTGTTCGAGAACGAGTTGGAGCAGACGTTGGTATTCGCGCATGGCGTCGGGAGCAAAAAGCAGAGGTCTGGATTGTCGGCAGGAAGACTCCCGGACGCACGCAAGAAATTTCGGCGCCCGCGCTCAGTGCGCCCTTTTGCTGCGATTCCGAACACGATGAAGACCTCCCTGCCCTCGCTTTCCCTGGTCGCGCTGCTGACCATTTCCCTCGTTGCCGTGACCCGAGCACAATCGCCGCCCGCCACTGACGACGCCGCCACGGCGGAACCTAAGACAACGCCGGTCACTTATCACATCGGCGCGGAAGAATTTGAGGGCTGCTTCGCAGAGCCAGCGAAATCGACCGTGGGCAGCGCCGGCGCGGTGCCGGGCGTGCTCGTGGTCCACGACTGGACCGGCCTCGGGCCGTTCGCGCAGGCGCGTGCCGTGCAACTCGCGAAACTCGGCTACATCGCTTTTGCCGCGGATATGTATGGCAAGGGCAAACGCGCCTCGCAGAATGATCGCGCGGCAGCCGGCGCGCTCGCCAAGCCGTTTTACCAAGACTTTTCGCTGTTCCGCGTGCGGGCGCAGGCCGCTTTGGCTGAGCTGCTGAAGCGGCCCGGCGTGGACCCGCAACGCATCGGCGCCATCGGTTTCTGCTTCGGCGGCACGACGGTCTTGGAGCTGGCGCGCAGCGGCGCGGACATGAAAGGCGTCGTGTCGTTTCACGGCGGGCTGAAATCGCCGAACACCGCGGACGCGAAAAATGTGAAAGGCCGGTTGCTCGTGCTGCACGGCTCCCTCGACCCAAGCGTGCCGCCGGCCGATGTCGCCGGTTTCATGACGGAGATGAACACCGCCGGCGTGGCCTACAAGCTGGTCGCTTATCCACGCAGCGTCCACGCCTTCACCAACCCAGAAGCTGGCACCGACATCAGCAAGGGCGTGGCTTACAACGCCCAAGCCGCCGAGGCTGCCTACGGGGAAATGCGGCAATTTTTCAGCGAAATCTTCGCCGGCGGCGCACCGAGCGCCCAGCCGTGAGCCAGCGCGATGGATTTAAGTTGGACGGGCCTGCGGAGAAAGCCTTGCGGAAGACACTTTTCCGCGTAAGTTTTTGTCCCTTTTCCCTGTGCCGTCCGCAGTGACGCGGCGACGGCAGCAGGTCCACCCGCAGTCCGCGCCACAAACCAACCCAAACCAACCCACGCCGTCGGCTGACCCGCCGCGCTTCTCTTTCTTGCGGGCAGCGTCTCCGACCCTCGTGTTTTTGTCTCACTTCGATCCGTTATGACTGGAATGCAGGAACTCATCGCAAAGTCCATGCGCGACTTTCGCGAAGGCACCATTATCAAAGGCCACATCCTCGAGATTCGTCCTCGCGAGGTATTGGTGGACATCGGCTACAAGAGCGAAGGCGTCATCCCCGCCGGGGAATTCGATGACCTCGAGCACTTGCAGCCTGGCGACGAGATCGACGTGTTGCTCGAACGGCTCGAAAACGACGAGGGCATGGTCGTGCTCTCGCGCGAAAAAGCGCTCTACCGGCAGAATTGGGAAAAGATCGTCAAAGTCTATGAAGGCGACGGCCTCATCAAAGGCAAGGTCAAGGGTGTGGTCAAAGGCGGCTTGATGGTGAACATCGGCGTCGAAGCGTTTTGCCCCGGCTCGCAGATTGACATCGTGCAGCCGAAAGACCCGACCGTGTTCATCGGCAACACGTATGATTTCCGAATCGTAAAAATCAACGACGACCGGCGCAACGTCGTCCTCAGCCGGCGCGAGTTGATCGAGCGCGAGCGCACCGAGAAGCGTCAGGCATTCCTCGATAACATTCATCCGGGCGCCATCGTCACCGGCCAGGTGAAGAACCTCACCGACTTCGGTGCGTTCATCGACCTCACCGGCATCGACGGACTTCTGCACATCACCGACATGACCTGGAGCCGGCTCAATCATCCGAGCGAGCTGCTCAAGGTTGGTCAGGAAGTCACCGTCAAGGTGCTCGACATCAACAAGGAAAAAGAGCGCGTCTCGCTCGGCCTCAAGCAGCTTCAAAATAATCCTTGGGATAAAATCGAGGAGCGTTTCCCGACCGGCAAACGCGTCAAGGGCAAGATCACCAATCTCGTGCCTTACGGCGCGTTCGTGGAACTCGAAGAAGGCGTCGAAGGTCTCATCCACGTCTCTGAACTATCCTGGACGAAACGCATCGTGCGTCCGGCCGACGTGCTCAATGTCGGCCAGGAAGTCGAGGCCGTCGTGCTCGGCGTCAACAAGGACGAGCAGAAAATCTCGCTCGGCCTGCGCCAGCTCGAAGCCAACCCGTGGGACGAACTCGAAACCAAGTATCCGCCGGGCACCACCATCACCGGCAAGGTCCGCAACATGACCGCCTATGGCGCCTTCGTCGAAATTGAAGTAGGCATCGACGGCATGATTCACGTCTCCGATTTGAGCTGGACCCGCAACGTCAATCACCCGAGCGAAGTCTTGAAAAAAGGCGACGAGGTCAGCGCCACCGTCATCGGCATCGACAAACAAAACCAGCGCATCTCGCTCGGCACCAAGCAGCTCGCCGGCGATCCGTGGAAGGACATCGACCAGAAGTTCAAGATCGGCGATCTTGTTCACGGCAAGGTTTCCAAGCTCGCCAGCTTCGGCGCGTTCGTGCAATTGCAGGACGACATCGACGGCCTCGTCCACATTTCCCAGCTCTCCGAAGATCACGTCGCCAAGGTGAAGGACGTGCTCAAGGTCGGCCAGGACGTGGAAGCGCGCGTTATCAAGGTGGACAAAGTCGAGCGCCGCATCGGCCTTTCCATCAAGGCCGCGAACTACTCCGAGGAAGAACTCAAGCGCGAGAGCGAGGCGTTCGATCATTTGCGCCCCGGCGAAGACATGGTCGGCCTCGAACAAGCCTTCCAAGCCGCGCAGGAGGAATACCGGCCGGGCGAAGCGAAGAAGAAATAGCAACCAATTCAATTCCCCGCGAAATACGCGAAAGGACGCGAAAACAAAAAGAGGGTTCTACTTCTACCAATCATTTTCGCGTTTTTTCGTGTGTTTCGCGGGCATCTACTCTGTTAGATTCAACTTATGGAAAAACCACAAATCACCGCTTATCTGAAAACCTATTGCGGCTGGAGTGCCGGCGTGCGCGCCATCCTGCAAAAATACGATCTTCCCTACACCGAGAAAGACATCATCCAGAACCCGGCGTTCCGCTGGGAGATGGAACAAAAGAGCGGCCAGCCGCTCTCGCCCTGTGTCGAGGTCAACGGCGAAATGCTCGCCGACGTGAGCGGCGACGAAGTCGAGCGCTTCCTGCTCGACAAAAACCTCGTCGGTAACTCCGAAAAAACGACCGACGTGCCGACGAACTCCTCCTGCACCGACGAGCAACACGCCGCGATGGCCGCGGGCGCACCGCTGAATTTCAAGTAAAGAAAGCTGCGCATTTCGCAGGCTCGTTTTTTGCCGAGACGCCCTTCCGCAAACTCGGGAGGGCGTTTTTTCTTTATCCGTCTGCTTTGAATGAGCAACAAGAGGGCCCAGTAAAGTTAAGAAATAGTCAGTAAAAACAAAATCTCGCAATCACAAGTGAATGTTCCCAATCAGCTTTGGGAATAAGGGTTTAAACGTTCTAATTCTGCATTAGTCATAGACCTGCTTTCGAAAGAAGGTTTAATAAGGTATGTAAAGGTAGATGGATTTGGAAGGCACCTTGTCATCGGGTTTCACCTCAGGATCAAGCTTGGTATCTGCCTTATGAACAATTTCTTTTACCAAGTTTGCTAAATCCTCGGTGTTCTCACCGTATTTAATGAGCGCACGGTCGCCTTTCTGCCCGTAAAATGGCAACGTCTCCGGCTTAAAATCTCGCTTAAATCCAGCATCCTTGAGTCCCTTTAAAACAGGCGTTAATGGTGCCGCGTATGCGTTGCCATTTTTCGTTTCGATTACAACGCTAAATTGTGACGGATCATTTCCCGTTTGTGACGGAGCTAAAATAGATGACGGAGGCAAGGTGGAACTGTCCGTTTGTTCTCGTCCACCGAGAGGGCCAAGAGATAGACTCGGGCTATTTTTTAATTCCTCTGAGAGTTTTGTAAAGGCCACAATTGTTTCCTGAGGGAATAAATCCTTCATCTCAAGTATAAGCTCAACAGCGTCCCTTCGATCGATGCGGTCTTTAATCTGCAAAACCTGTTTCACTAAGTCATAAGAGAATTTTTTAGCTTCTAGATTTTGCGCGTGACTGTCTATCTGCCGTTGGTTGTAGAAATTCACTAGTCCAGTTACTAATGCGGCAATTACAGCACTCGCAAAGAGATTTTTCCAAATAGGAGTCGGAACGTTTTCATTAGTTTCAGACATATAATATAATTGTTGTTACAATTTTAATTCTCGGTTTGCTAATGGTAGCAGCATATTAATTAACTTCTTCCGCCAACCGAAAATCCACCTGCCTTTTGAAAATATCCACGTCGGCGACTTCGACTTGGAGCTTGTCGCCGATGCTGTAAGTCTGGCGGGTGCGGCGGCCAACGAAGCGTTGGCGCACGGGGTCGAAAGTATAGAAGTCGTCGGTCAGTTCAGAGACGTGAACCAGGCCGGTGAGAACGAAGTCGGGAAGTTCGACGAGCAGGCCGTAGTTGCGCACGTCCACCACGGTCGCCGGGAAACTTGTGGGACCGGCGCGGCCAGCGTCGCGCTCGCGGTCGCGGACCAGGTTTTGGAAGAATTCGAGCTTCTTCAATTTCGTCGATTCGCGTTCGGCATCCTGCGCGATGCGCTCAGTGTTGGAGATGTGCGCGGCGACGCGGGTGAGTTCGGCGGCGGCGACGCGGCTGCGTTTCTCTTCGCCGAGCAGCATGGCGAGCGAGCGGTGAACTACCAGGTCCGCATAGCGGCGGATCGGGCTGGTGAAGTGCGTGTAGTTTACCTTCGCCAAGCCGTAGTGTCCGAGCGGGCTGGTTTCGTAGGCGGCGCGCTTGAGGCTTTTTAGCAGGGCGAGCTTGATGGCTTCTTCTTCCGGCTTGCCACGGACGGCGCGAAGTAGCTTTTGGAGTTCCGCGCGGTTGGATAGGTCGCCGACGCGATAGTCGTAGCTTTGCACGAAGTCACGGAACTCTAATAGTCGGTCGGCGTCGGGGTCTTCGTGGATGCGATAGATGGCGGGGAACTGGCGGTTCTTCAATTCGCGCGCGACTACCTCGTTGGCGGCGAGCATGAATTCCTCGATGAGTTGGTGGCTAATGTCGTTCTCGACTTTCTCCAAATGCACCGGCCGGCCGGCGGCGTCGAGGTGGACTTTGACCTCGGGCATGTCGAGTTCGAGCGAACCATTGGCGAAACGTTTCGCGCGCAAGAGCGAGGCGAGCTTCCAGGCGCGGTGCAAACTCTCGGCCACGGGCGAAGCTTTCGGCGAACCTTGCAGAAGAGCGAAAGCTTGTTTGTAAGTCAGACGCTGCGCGCTCCGGATGACTGTCTTCGCAAAGCGCACGCCGCGGATACGTGCGCCGGCGGAGAAGTCGATGAAGACCGAATAGCTCAGCCGATCAACGTGCGGCTTGAGCGAGCAGACACCGTTGCTCAATCGCTCGGGCAGCATCGGGATGACGCGGTCGGCGAGATAGACGCTGTTGCCGCGTGTGAAGGCTTCTTTATCCAGCACGCCGCCCGGCGGGACATAGTGGGAAACATCGGCAATGTGAACGCTCAGGCGCCAGCCGTTGCTCGCGGGGAGTTGTTCGACTTCGATGGCATCGTCGAAATCCTTCGCGTCATCCGGGTCGATGGTGAGGATGAAGCGATGGCGCAAATCCTCGCGTTGCGCACTCTCCGCGGCATCGACTTCCTCAGCGATGGCCTCGGCGGCCTGCATCACTTCGCGGGGAAATTCCTCCGGCAAATGATACTTGCGGATGATGGACAGCATGTCCACGCCTGCCTTGCCCGCTGGCCCAAGGGTTTCAATAATCTTGCCCTCGGGATTGACGTGCCGGCTCTGCCATTCTTCTAGTCGCACGACGACCTTGTCGCCGACGAGCGGCTCGTGGGGCAAGGCGACCTGGCCGGGATGCACGTAGATGTTGTGAATGAAACGCGGATCGTCGGCGACGACATAGTGAAATTGCTTCGAGCGTTGCAATGTGCCGACGACGGTTTCGTTCGCGCGTTGCAGGATGCGAATGACGCGCCCCTCACGCCGGCTGCCCGCCGCCGCGCCGCGGTAGCGCCGGCCACGCGAATCCTCGAAGCCGTCACGCATCACGCGGGCGACGACGCGGTCGCCGTGCAGCGCGACCCAGGTGTTTTCGCTGGCGATGTAGAGATCTTCGCCGCTGCCGGCGTCGCCTTCTTCGTTAATGACGAACGCGAAGCCTTTGTCGCTAAATTTGATGACGCCAGTGAAAAGATCGGCAGCCTCGGGAATGACGTAACGATCTTTGCGGATGCGCGCGATCTTGCCGCTGACTTCTAGGGCGCGGAGGATTTCTTTTAATTCGCCGCGGTCGTCGCTTTTGAGGCCGAGCTTTTTGGTTAGCTCGACTTTATCGAGCGGCTGATATTTTGGCTGCGCAAGCAGGCGCAGAATGCGTGCGGCGAGGTCAGTGGAGACAGGCGACTTCATGCCGATTTTTCCGGCATGGCGGCCACATCCGTGGTGATGCCACTCATTAGCAATGCGGGTAGGATTTCGATGGTTTCATCATCGTTAAGCACGACTCCGCGAGTGCCAACAATCAGGAAGTGATCGGGAGTCTTGACTTCAAACTTTCGACCATCGGCCATGTGAATGGTGAATGGCAGAAAAGGTCGTTTCTCACGGAGCTTACGAATGTCACCGATCATACAAAGAAAAGTAGCTGACCACCCGGCTGCCGACAAGGTCAGCTTTTTCTTTATGCGCCGCGCGCTTTGGCCACGGCTTCGACGAAGGCGCGCGCGCGTTGCGTCAGCGCGGACCAATCCTGTTTTTGCACAAAATCCTTTGCCACCAAGCTGCTGCCGGCGGCGAGCGCGGCGCAACCGGCCCGCAGGAAATCGCCGGCGGTCTCGACCGTCACGCCGCCGGTCGGGATGATGCGCAGCATCGGCAGCGGCGCGAGCAGGTTCTTGATGTATTGCGGCCCCAAGCCATCGGCGGGAAAAAGCTTGATGAAATCCGCGCCGGCTTCGTGCGCCGTGAGCGCCTCGGTCGGCGTGTAGGCGCCGCAGGCGATCGGCTTGCCGTAGCGCAAGCTCATCTGCACGATTTCCGGCCGGCAGACCGGCGTGACGACAAATTGCGCGCCGGCCAGGATGGCGGCCCGGCAGGTCTCGGTATCAATCACCGTGCCGACGCCGACGAGCGCGCGGTCGCCAAATTGCCGGCTCGCGGTGGCAATGGCGTCGATGGCATCCGGCGTAGTCATGGTGATTTCCAGACCGATGACGCCGCCCGCGACGAGCGCTTCGCAGATGGGCAGAAGCTGCGCGGCCGAATCGGTGCGGATGACGGCGACGATGCCGGGGTGAAGAATGCGATCGATGATTTGGGGTTTGGTCACGATGAATGCATCTTTAGACAGAATTAACAAAATTTACAAAATTAAAGCGGCAAAGTTCCACGCCAGGCTGCTCCCGAGTTCCGGCTAACGGCAATTCTGTTAATTTTGTGAATTCTGTCTAATAATCCTTAGCGTTTGCGCTTACCTTCTCCGACCGCTCATGCACGTCTCCGACCTTCGCGGCATCCTGCAATACATCCCGCGTTTTCGTGACCGCACGTTTGTCATTGCGATTGACGGCGAGATCGTGGCTTCAGAAAATTTTTCCAACCTGCTGCTCGATCTCGCGGTTCTGCGCTCCTTGAGCATCAAGGTGGTGATCGTCCACGGTGCGCGGCATCAGGTCGTGGAACGCGCCGCGGAGCTGGGTAAAAAAGTTTCCAATGCGGACGGCGCGGGCATCACCGACGAGGCGACCTTGAAGATCAGCCTCGACGCCGCCACGCGCCTGACACACGAAATCATGGAAGGGCTGACCAGCGTCGATTTGCGCGCGGCGTATGCGAATGTCGTCATCGCCTATCCCGCCGGCATCCTCGGCGGCGTGGACCAGCAATTCACCGGCAAAGTCGAGCGGGTGGACACGCAGGCACTCGAATTATTTTTAAGCCAGGGCATCGTGCCGATCATCCCGCCGCTGGGTTTCGACGGCGAGGGCAAGACCTACCGGGTCAATTCCGACAGCATCGCCGTCGAGGTCGCCGAGGCGGTGCGCGCGGCCAAGATCATTTTTCTGTGCGAAACCGGCACGTTGAAAGTGGACGGTGAAATCGTGCGCCAACTCTCGGGTAGCGAGGTCGAGGAGCTTTTGAAAAAGGGGAAGCTCAACGAAAACAAAGGGCAAACGCTGAAAATTGAAGCCGCCGCTCGCGCGTGCCGGCAGGGCGTGCCGCGCGTGCATCTGCTGGATGGACACGTCAACGAAGCACTGCTCGCCGAACTCTTCAGCAACGAAGGCGTCGGCACGATGATCCATTCCAACGAATATCAGCACGTCCGCCCGGCCCGCCGCACTGACGTGCGCCGCATCATGGCGCTCATCCGCCAGAGCGTGCAAAACGAGGAGCTCGTGCGCCGCACCCGCGCCGACATTCTCGACCGGATCGGCGATTACTATGTGCTCGAACTCGATCGCAACATCGTCGGCTGCGTCGCGCTCCATGCGATCGAGAAGGCCAACGCCGGAGAATTGGCTTGCCTCTATGTGAACAAGAGCCACGCAAACAGCGGCTACGGGCGCAAACTGGTTGCGTTTGTCGAGGAACAAGCCCGCGAGCGTGGCTACGACCAGCTCTTCGCCCTGAGCACGCAGGCGTTTGTTTTTTTCCAGCAAAAAGGCGGTTTTACAGAAGCCACGCCAGAAGCATTGCCGCCGGGACGACGCGAAAAATATGACGCCAGCGGGCGGCATTCCAAAGTCCTCGTCAAGCCCATCCTCCCGCTGCCCCCGAAGGCGGCGCTGCTGGCGGTCGAATGAACAGTGGGCAGCCGCCGTTGGCGTGGCATAAAATCCTGCCTGCCAGGTGTTCTCTGACGCTAATTGCGCCCGCTTGGGAACGTGCCCCGCGCGTGCTCCCGAGTGCGCGACTGGTCAAGAAAAAAATGCGGTTTTGAGCAGCCAAAATTTGCCGCTGCGAGCCACTTTTTTCTTGTTCGCACCGCACGTCGATCCTTACCTTTGTCGGCACGCAGAAACTGCTCTGCCATCCGGGCGTCGCCTTTCGCGAAGGCCCCCAGGAGCAGCTCTCCGCGCGGCACCTCAGCGGCCCTGCCCAACCTCCTTGTCCCCCCAAAATGTTTCGCTTGTCCGCCGCCGTCTTGCCAAACCTCCGCCCGCCGCCCGCGGTTCGACACCGCCGCGGCCGGTCTGCCGGCCCCCCAGGAGCCCGCCTCTGAGTGTCCGAGGCTCGGCTCCGGTGCGTGGCGGCTGCGTGTCGTCGCGTCGGGGCCGGGTCTTTTCTACCCTCCTTCCAGATGCAAGACAATTATCGACAGATTTGGCAGCACATTGCCGGCGCGATCCGTCAGCAGGTGAATGCCGACACGTTTCAGCGCTGGTTTGCGGCCATCGAGCTGATGGCGGCGGACGAGCAGACGATGACGCTGCGGGTGCCCAACAGCATCTACCAGCTGTGGATCGAGAACAATTACATGCCGACCGTGCAGTCGGCGATCATCAGCGTGCTCGGCGCGGCGCGGCAGATCCGTTTCACGGTGCCGGATAATCTGCCGCCCATCGAGTCGCTCATCACCGCTCCGCAGCAGGTGCCAGCGACGGTGGCGGCCTTGGCGGCTGCGCCGACCTCCGTTTTAGCCGGCAGCGGCTATGACACCCGGCGCAGCGCCATCCCCTCGCCGCTGCCCATCGAGACGCTGGAAAGCCTGGATGGCAGCGATCCCATCACCAGCCCCGCGAGCGCGGGCGGGCTGAATCCGCGGCACACGTTCGAGTCATTCGTCATCGGCCAGAACAATCAGTTTGCCCATGCCGCGGCCAAGGCGGTCGCAGAAGCGCCGGCGAAAACCTACAATCCACTCTTTGTCTATGGCGGCGTGGGCTTGGGCAAAACGCACCTCATGCAGGCCATCGGGCAAGCCATTTTAGCGAAGCGGAAAAATCACAAGGTCATCTACATTTCGAGCGAGAAATTCACGAACGAATTCATCGACGCGATCCAAAATTCCTCGCTCGTCAAGTTCCGCAAACGCTACCGGCTGGCCGACGTGCTGCTCATCGACGACATCCAGTTCCTTGCCGGCAAGGAGCGCTCGCAGGAAGAATTTTTTCACACGTTCAACACGCTCTTCGACGGCCACAAACAGATCGTGCTCTCGAGCGACCGTCCGCCGAGCGAAATCCAAAATCTGGAGCACCGGCTCGTGTCGCGTTTTGAATGGGGACTCACGGCCGAACTGCAACCGCCGGACATCGAAACGCGGCAGGCCATTCTCCGAAAAAAAGCCGAGGCGATGCAGGTCAAGCTGCGACCGGAGGTGCTCGATTTTCTAGCCCAACGCATCCGCACGAACGTGCGCCGGCTGGAAGGCGCGCTCATCCGCGTGGCGTCGTTTGCCAGCTTGCGCGGGGGCGACCTCGGACCGGAGCAAGTCGAGAGTCTGCTCCGCGACATCTTGCAGGAAGAAGCGCGCAAGACCGTGACGGTGGATCAAATCCAGCGTGCCGTGGCCGAGCATTACGATGTGCGCCTCGCGGATATGACCAGCAAGCGGCGGCCGGCGAACATCGCGTTCCCGCGGCAAGTGGCGATGTATCTGGCCCGCGAGTTGACGAAGTCGAGCCTGAGCGAAATCGGCGACGCCTTTGGCGGTCGCGATCATGGCACGGTGATGCATGCGCACAAACTCGTGAAGCGACGGATGAAAGAGGACGAACGCACGCGCCAAATCGTGCTGATGCTCGACAGTCAGTTGCAACGCTGACCCACTTCGTTTTTCAAAACGCCGGATTCATTTCGCGGGCGTGCGTGACGGAGTTGGCCACGGCGTCGGCGTGGGATTGTTGGGAGCACTGATCGGTGTCGGCGCAGGCGTGGACAGGACGCCGGGGACCAAGCTTGGCGACGGCTTCGGAGTTGGCGCTGGCGAAGGCGTCGGTGCTTGCGAAGGCGTTGGCGACGGGGTCGGCGAAGCCGTGGGAGTCGGGCTTGGTGAAGGCGCGGGCGTGGGAGTTGGCGTGGGCGCCGGAATCAAGTTGGCCCACGTGTGCAACGTCGTGTTCGGTCCCAGGCCGCCGATTTCCGTGAGCAAAGCCAGGCAGCGCGCCCGCATTCGGTTCAGATCGGGCGGACCCGGCGTGCTCTCGGCCGTGTGCGGGAAAACGACGTAAGTGATTTTTAAATCGTGCACCGGGCTGTGGTTGGCGTTGGCATTTGGGTCGATGGCTTGGGCCAGGCGCAGACTTGCTTCGCCGAGTTTATAGGAAGGTCCGATGTCGCCGAAGATCGCGGGAAACGCCCGGTCGCCGGCAATGACCACCGCGTAGTCGCCGAGCTTTGGTTGATAAACGCTCTTCACGCTGCTGCCGCCGGAGCGCACCATGAAGCCGGGCAGCACGATGAACGGATCGGTTTTCGCGATGAGCGAAGAATAGCGGCCGAGCTGCGCAATCGTGAGCTTCGTGTCCTCAATCGCCGTCGCGTCGCGGCGATTGGCCGGCTCGGTTTGGAGCCGCGCGAGGCGGTCTTGCAACGGACGCAGATACACGCTCGGCACGGCGGGATTGCGCCGCGGCCAGCGATACGAGGTCAGCGGTTGAAAATCGGGATCGGCGGCGGTGTCGAACACGTTGAGCCGGTCGGCGTCTGAACCGTCGGCATCGACCTGCATGTCGGTTTGGATGAACAACGCGTGCCGCTTGGAATCGGGATCCTGGAGTTCGAGCACCGTCTCGGTGTCGTAAAAAACGTCGGGCGCGAGCAGTTGATCGAGCCGGCCGAGGTTGCGTTGCAAAAACTCGGTCTTGAGCTGGTAAATGCCGTGATAAAAACGCGAGACCTGCGCCGTTTCCAGCAGCGTGCCAAGTTTAGGCAAAACGACTGGCAAGGCTGGGTTGGTGCGCGCCAAATCCGTGATCGTCTGACTGGCGACGGGCACCTTGATTTGCAAGCGCAAATCGAGCGCGTAATCGGCAGGCGTCTCGCGTTCATAACTCGCCAGCCAGCCGGCCTCGGTTTCGAGCGCGGTGCGGAGTTGCGTGCCGTTGGCGAGCTTGGCCACCTCGCGAGTTTTCGGCAGCACGGGTTGGGCGGGCAATGGCCGCGGCGGCTCCGGCGTCGGTGTCGGTCGCAGCGTCAGCGCGGGAGTCGGCGTGACGAGCGGCGTCGGCGCTGGAGTCGGCGTCGGCGTGGGAAAAAAACGGCCGAGCGTCGATGGCAAATGCTCCGCCAGCGTGCGCCGCCACGTTTCCGGCGCGCCGAGTCCGCACGCAAAACCGACCAGCGCCGCGATTCCTGCGGGAACAAGAAGTTTTCCCACGCACCCGAATAAAGGCGCGCCGCGGCGGGCACGGGGCAATTCCATCATCGACAGAAAACCACGCGCGAGTTTCCCCTTCCCTCCACCGGTAAACGTCAGGTCAACCGACCGGCGTCTGGAAGAATCCAATAACCGCCACGAAGACGCCGATGATCGCCAGCGGCACGAGGTAGCCGCCTGGGTTGTAAGCGCCTTTCAACACCGCGGGCAGAAAGCGCCCGAGGAGCGCGATGGAAACGACCAGCGCCACGCCCAGGCCGACCTTCCATTGTGACGGCACCAAGTAAGCTGCCACCAGCAGCAGCACGCCGAGAATCCCGCCGGCAATGAGCGATGCTTTGGAACCGGCTTTGAAAAACCCAGTCAGTCCGCTGGCAATGGTGATCAGGCCAAAAACGAGGAAGTAAATTTTTGCGAATAAGAACATGAGGATAGAAGTGATGTCTTGCGTGCGTGCTGATTTCACTCGTGCGCCAGTCGCGGTTGCAACGCGGGCAACTGCGCCCGTTCCGCGCTGGAGGGGAAGAACAGCCGCAACAAGAACATCGGCGACAGCGCCACTCCCAACACGGCGACATTGATCCAAAATCCCGGCAGCACCCGCGCCCGGTCGCGCGCCACTCCACGCAACGCCTGCCGTGCGACGCGTTCGACGGAGACTTTGAACATCGCCGGCATTGGTCGAAAATCCTCCGGCGCCGTGCCCTCGCGTTGCGCCACCTCGCCGAACTCCGTGTCCACCGGCCCCGGACAAAGGTGCGTCACCGCGATGCCCGTGCCGCGCAGCTCGGCTCGCAACGCTTCGGAGAACGAGCTGACGTAAGCTTTCGTCGCCGCATAGACCGCCATCTCGGGCACCGGCAAAAAGCTGGCGACGCTGCTGACATTCAAGATGGCTCCCGGCCGATGCCGCCGCAGCAATGGGATAAGCCGGTGGCAAAGCTCCGTCAGCGCGACGACGTTGACTTGCAGGATGCGCTCGACCCGTTCCCAATCGCTGGCTTCAAACGGCCCGTGGTCGCCGAGGCCGGCGTTGTTGATTAAAAAATCGAGCTTTACTTGGTTGTCGCGCAGCCACGCGATCAACTCGCCGACTTGGTGTTTGTCTGCAAGATCGACGCACTGGCAATCGACGCGCAATTCCGGGTTTGTGCCCAGCAGTTCCTGACGCAACTCTTCCAGCCGGTCGCGCCGGCGGGCGACGAGGATAAGGTGCGCCGCCATCGGCGCAAGCTGGCGGGCCATCTCCAGGCCGATGCCGCTGCTGGCGCCGGTGATGAGAGCCGTCGATTCGAGAAAATCTTTCATGGGGAGCGAGCTTTACGGGAAAATCGCAAGACAACACGGGGTTGCGCGCTTTCTCTTTGCCTAAAGAATAACTCCATGTCCCCCGCCGATGCGACCTTGAACTTTGAAAAACCCATGAACACTTTCATCACCGGCACCGACACGGGCGTCGGCAAAACCTTCGCCACCGCGCTGCTGCTGCGGCACCTGCGCCGACGCGGCATCGACTGCGTGCCGTTCAAACCCATCTGCTGCGGTGTGCGGACCGACGCCGAAATTCTGCTCGCCGCCGCCGGCGATGAGGCCGTGGCCGCCGGGCTGACGATCAATGAAATCAACCCGCTCTGGTTGCGCACGCCCGCCGCGCCTTGGACCGCCGCAATGATCGAGGGACGCCCTCTCGACCTCGCGCTGGTGCGCGACACCTATGCGGCCTTGCGCGCGCGGCATCCCGGCGGCGTGCTCGTGGAAGGCGTCGGCGGCTGGCTCGTGCCGATCACGCGTGAACTCACCGTCGCCGACCTCGCGCGGGAGATGAATCTGCCGGTGATCGTCGTCGTGAAAAACCGGCTCGGCGCACTCAATCACACCTTGCTCACCGTGCGTCATTTGCAGTCTATCGGGCTGAAATGCGCGGGTCTGATTTTCAACGCCGGCCCCACACTTAACGCAGCAACTGCCGATGCGGAAACCGAAGCTGGGGAAGCCATCGCCTGCCACACCAATCGAGCAGTTTGCGAAGATCTTTTAGGCGTCCCAATCCTAGCCGAATTAACCCACGCACAGTTAGACTGGCCGGGTGAAAATGTGTAATTTCGTTGTGTTAATAAATACAACACTTCTGTCGAAGATTTGACGCTCTTGGGCGATGACTAAGCGCCGATTGTCTCTATGCGTTCGCGTCGGCATACCCAGTGCTTAAGCCAGCCTTTACCACCTGCTGTCACTTCAAACCCCACTGCACTGCTTATGATTCTGCACAAAATATTCCATCTCCACATGTCGGTTGACCAAGCTCGCCACCGGCTGGCCAATGTCCAAGCTTATCGTCACCGTTTGACGGACATTGAACAGGTGGACTTTTCCGGGGAAGGCACATCACATTGGAGAGTGCGCCTGCCATTCGGGTTCAAGGCGGAATTTATGCTGACCGACGTTTGTTCAGACCACGGTGCTCCGGGCTGGCTCTTCAAATCCATAGAAGGGAACGTCGAAACCTTGGGCACCGTGAGTTTCCACGCCGTCCGGCCGGACCTGGCTGAAGTCGAGTTGTTGATGAATTACGAAA
>Ga0213876_10000859_pt1 | contig 20315 bp, 18 predicted proteins | sample BarmaccomBMRX_R9_FD_160113 | JGI IMG/M metagenome (GOLD analysis project Ga0213876, IMG submission 160113) | Root-associated microbial communities from Barbacenia macrantha in rupestrian grasslands, the National Park of Serra do Cipo, Brazil - RX_R9 | ecosystem: Host-associated > Plants > Roots... | reverse complement strand
CGCCAAGCGTCCAGCTTCAGCCCACCGCTCAACCGATGCCGGCCCGCAGGAAGTCGTGCATGTGGGCCGCGCCCACCAGCCGCCCCTCCTCGCAGACGAACAGCAGCAGGAAGGGGCGTTCGCGCTCGTTCATCAGCCGGATCGCCTCGGTGGCCAGCATGCCGGGCGGGACCGACACGGGCTTGCGGGTCATGTGTCCCGCCACCGGCGAGGCCAGCCCGGCCTTGCCCCAGGCGCGGCGCAGGTCGCCGTCGGTGAGCGCTCCCACGAGGCGGCCCGCTAGGTCCACCACCGCCGCGCCGCCATACCAGGCCTTGGCGCCGATCTCGGCCAGCGCCTCGCCGATCGTCGCCGTCTCGAGGACCCGGGGGATGGCCTCGCCGGCCCCCATCAGATCGCCCACCGTCACCAGCCGGGCCCCCAGCCGGCCTCCCGGGTGGAAGGCATGGAAATCCCGCGCCGAGAAACCGCGCGCCTCCAGCAACGCCATGGCGAGCGCGTCGCCGAACGCGAGCTGCATGGTCGTGGAGGTGGTGGGCGCCAGCCGGTTGGGGCAGGCCTCTTCGGCCGGCGGCAGCACGAAGGCGAGGCTGGCGGCGGTGACGAGGGCGCTGTCCGGTCCCGAGGCGACAGCCATCAACGTCACCCCGAAGCGCTTGCAGTAGTGGATCACGTCGCCGAGCTCGGGCGTCTCGCCCGACCAGGAGAAGGCCAGCACCACGTCGCCGCTCGTGATCATGCCCAGGTCGCCGTGGCTGGCCTCGGCCGGATGCAGGAAGAAGGCGGGGGTGCCGGTGGAGGCCAGGGTCGCGGCCACCTTGCGCGCCACGTGGCCGCTCTTGCCCATGCCGGTGACCACCACCCGGCCCTCGATCTTGAGGATCTGCTCCACCGCCTGATCGAAGGCGGCCCGCAGGCTGGTCTGCAGGGCCGCGACCAGGGCGTTCAGGCCCTCGATCTCGGCCAGCACCGTGCGCACGGCCGAGGGCGAGTGGTCGACCCCGGCCTTGGCGGTCTTGCGGACGGTCTCTCCAGCCAAGCGGGCGGCCTCCAAGCGACGGCGCCAATCTAATGTGCGTCGCCGAAAGGTTCAAAGCGCCCGCGAAATAGTCGGTTACGAGGTTTGTGTCGCGCTGCAGCGCGAAGCAACCTATCTGCCGCGCCCGGAAGTTCACCTCAGGGTCCGCATGATCCCATTCATAGACCTCGCCGCCCAGCAGGCCCGTCTGAAACCGCGCATCGATGCGGCGATCCAGAAGGTGCTGGCGCACGGCGCCTATGTGATGGGCCCCGAAGTCCGCCTTTTCGAGGAGCAGCTCGCCGCCTTCGGCCGCGCCCGCTTCGCGCTTTCCTGCGCCAACGGCACCGACGCCCTGGCGCTGCCGCTGCTGGCCTGGGAGATCGGCGCGGGCGATGCGGTCTTCTGCCCCTCGTTCACCTTCGCCGCGACGCCCGAGGTGGTCCCCTGGACCGGGGCGACGCCGGTCTTCGTGGACATTCTGCCGGACACCTGCAACCTCGATCCCGGCCACCTCGAGGCCAGCATCGAGGCGGTCAAGGCGCAAGGCAGGCTGCGGCCCGCGGCGGTGATCGCCGTGGACCTCTTCGGCCAGCCGGCGGACTATCCGGCGATCGCCAAGATCTGCCGCCGTCACGGCCTGAAGCTGCTGGCCGATTCCGCCCAGGGGTTCGGCTGCACGCTCGGGGGCGAGCAACCGCTGAGCTGGGCCGACGCCGCCGCCACCAGCTTCTTCCCGGCCAAGCCCCTGGGCTGCTACGGCGACGGCGGCGCGGTGCTCACCGACGATGCGGCGCTCGCCGAGCGGATCGACTCGCTGCGCGTCCACGGCAAGGCGACCGCTTCCGACGTGAACGGGCGCCCCCTCGCTCACGATCCCAAGTACCTGAACACGCGGATCGGCATGAACTCGCGGCTCGACACTCTCCAGGCCGCGATCCTGATCGAAAAGCTGGCGATCTTCGGCGAAGAGATCGAGCAGCGGCAGCGGGTGGCGAGGCGGTACTCGGAGGGCCTGGCGGGCCACGTGCTGCAGGTCCCGCAGGTGATCGAGGGCGGCCTCTCCACCTGGGCCCAGTACGTGATCGAGCACCGCGACCGCGACGGCCTGGCCGAGCACTTGAAGGCCGGCGGGGTCCCGACGGCGGTCTACTACCCGGTCCCGATGCACCGCCAGGCGCCCTACGCCGGCTTTCCGACCGGGCCCGGCGGCCTGCCGGTCTCCGAGGCCAAGTCCGCGACGGTGCTGGCCCTTCCAATGCACCCCTATCTCGCCGCCGACGTCCAGGACCGGATCATCGAGGGGGTGCGGGGCTACAACGGCTGAGCCGCCGGCCGCCCTTGCGGCCAAAATCCCCACCCGTCGGCGGTCCGGTTTCGATGACACCGGTCCGGTTTCGCTAACCTTGATTTGAGGACTCGCTGCTACCCCTGCGGCGAAAACGCCGCCTGCCGGCGCGACGACGCATGGGTACGTGATGCAACCTCCAGCCGTGATCATCGCCGACGACCACCCGGTCTCGATGCACTTGCTGCAGCATTGCCTCAGCAGCGCCGGATTTCGCGTGCTGCCCGCCACGGACGGGCGGCAGGCGCTGGAGCTGATGGCGGCCGTGTCGCCCGAATTCGTCATCCTCGACGTGATGATGCCGGTGATGGACGGCCTGGAGGTGGTGCGCCGAGCCAAGGCGGACGAGCGGCTGCGCGACATCCCGGTGATCATGGTGACCTCGCGCGAGGAGGACTCCGACATCCTGGAGGCGATGAAGCTCGGGGCCGCCGACTACCTGGTGAAGCCCTTCTCGCCGACGGAATTCCTGGCCAGGGTCGCGCGCCTCCTGGAAGCGCGGCGCAGCGCGGCGTGATCCTCGCCGAACCGCCGGCGATCTTCTGCGACGCGCCCGCGGCGGCGGGCGCGGCGGGCGCGGACGCCTACGCACGGGCGGTGAAGGAACGGCTGGCCGGCCAGACGGCGCAGGCGATCGCGGACCTGGAGGCGCTGCTCTCGGCTCGGCCGGACGACGTGGACGCGCGTCTGCAGCTGGGGCTGGCGCTCCGGGCCGCCGGCCGCGACGCCGAGGCGGAGTCGGCGCTGCGCGAGGTGTTGCGACAGGCCCCCGACTACAAGGACGCCAAGGTGGCGATGGCCCAGATCCTCGCGGCCCGGGGCGATGCGGCCGGCGCCCGGGCGATTCTGGGGCCGGACCTGATGGCCACGCCGGGCGATGCGGACACCGCCGACCTCGTGGCGCGCCTGCGGACCCAAAGGCCGGCGGCGGCCTCGGCGCCCGCCCCGCCCTGGCGGCTGGACGCCAACGTCGCCTACAGCACCCTCACCCGCGACCTGCCCGGGTGGTGGGAAGGGGACCTGGCCCTGTCGCACAAGGTCGGCCCCGATTCGGCGGCCACGGTGAGCTTCCAGCGGATCGAGCGGTTCCGGCTCGGCGAGACCTATCTCGAGGGCGCGTTCGACCATGGCTGGCGGGGCGGGGAGTGGTCGTTGGCGGTGGGCGGCTCGCTCAACCCCACCTTCCGGCCGCGGGTCGCGGTGCACGGCGAGGCCGAGCTCAATCCCTGGACCAAGTCGCCCTGGTCGCTGGGCCTGGCCGCCAACTATTCCCTCTACGTGGCCGGCGGAGTGGAGACGCTGACGGTCGGGCCGGACCGGCTGATCTTCGGCGACCGCGGCAAGCTCAGCGCCCGGTTCATCGGCACCCGCGACGAGATCAACCAGACCCTGCTGGGGTTCTCGGCCGGCGCCTCCTGGCGCTTCACCTCGCGGTTCGACGCCAGCGCCTCCTACGTCGACTCGGCCGAGACCGACACCGGCCGGACGATGCGGGTGCGGGCCGAGGCGATCGCGGGGAACTTCAGCATCGACGATCGCACCATCCTGCACGCCAGCGTCACCCACGAGGCGCTGGAAAACAGCTACGAGCGGGTGGAGTTCGCCATCGGCGCGACGGCGAAGTTCTGATGGCCGCGCCCCGTCGCCTCTGATGTCCTTGCTGGCGCTCATCTGGCTGGTGGCGGTCGGTCTCATGGCGTTCTCGCTGGTGACCATGACGGCCCTGATCGGCGCGCGGGTGCTCCACAAGCAGCTGCGGGCGCGGCGGGCGGCGCGGCGGGCCGTCGTCCTCCCCGAGCTGGTGCACCGGGTGGGCGGGCTCACCTCGGGTCCGCTGGACCTCAAAGGGCTGGAGTCGGATGCGGTCCTGATGGCCGAGGTGGTGCGCGACCTCGCCGGCCTCGTGAGCGGCCGCGAGCGCACCCGGCTGATGGAGGCGCTGCGGTCGGTGGGAGTGGACGGCGCGATGCGCCGGATGCTGCGCAGGGGCCGGGCGAACCATCGCGTCCTGGCGGCCGAGGCGCTGGCCTTCTTCCCCGGCGAAGAGACCCGCACCGCCCTCCTGCAGGCCGCCCGAAGCGACGGTCCCCGGGTGCGGCTCGCCGCCCTCCAGTCGGCGATCGAGCTCGGGGAGGCGCCGCCCATCGCCGAGATGCTGGACAGCGTCGTCGACGGCGCCGAGCGCGCCTCGCTGCTGTTCTCCGACCTGCTGCAGCGGGCCACGCGGACCCAGATCGACGAGGCGATCCGGGCTCTGGCCCGGCCGGACCTGCCGCGCGCGGTGCGGGTCATGGTGATGCAGGCGCTTGGCGCCTCGGGCGACGGACGGGCGCTGGCGGCGTTGCGGCTGGGCGCGGCGGCGCGCGACCCGGAGATCCGGGCCGGGGCCTTCGCGGCCCTCAGCCTGCTGGGTCATCCCGGCGCGCGCGCGGTGGTGGCCGATGGGCTCGCCGACGCCGACTGGCGCGTGCGCCTGAAGGCGCTCGAATGCGTGCGGCGGCTCGGCCTGCAGGACTTCTTCGCCGAGGTGATGGCGCTCGCCGACGACGAGGTCTGGTGGGTGCGCCACCGGGCGGGCCAGACCCTGATGTCGCTGGCCGACGACGACGTCGCCAAGCTGAAGGCGTTCGCCACTAACGTCGTCAAGCAGCGCCGCCAGCCGACCGCGCCGGCTGCGGCCCAGCCGGGCGCCACATCGCCGGGGGCCGGCCCATGAGCTGGGTCTGGTTCGTCCATCTGGCGGCGCAGGGGGCCTCGGCCTTCGCGCTCTTCGTCATCGCTGTCACCCTGGCGCAGAACCTCGTCCACCTCGCCCAGCTGGGCCTGGCGGGGGCGGCCCTGGCGCGCCAGCCGCCCGAGGCGGACTCCGGCTCGTTCTGGCAGCGCTACTCGAAGGCCGCGCCGCCGATCGCCCTGCTCGCGCCGGCCTACAACGAGGCGCTCACCATCGTGGAGAGCGTCCGGTCCCTGCTCTCGATGCGCTATCCGGACTTCGAGATCATCGTCATCAACGACGGCTCGACCGACGAGACGCTCAACATCCTCGTCGAGAACTTCTCGCTCGAGCGGACCGAGGGGCGCGACTACGACCTCGTCGTGGAGCACCGGACGATCCGAGGCCTCTACGCCTCCAGCCTGCACCCGCGCCTGCTGGTGATCGACAAGCAGAACGGCGGCAAGGCCGACGCCCTGAACGCCGGCCTCAACATCGCCACTGCCCCGATCATCTGTTCCATGGACGCCGACTCGCTGCTGGAGCCCGACGCGCTTCTGCGGGCGGTGCAGCCGTTCCTGGAGGATCCGCAGCGGGTCATCGCGGTGGGCGGCACCATCCGGGTCGCCAACGGCTGCCACATCGCCGACGGGCGGATCGTCCGGGTGGGGGCGCCGAAGAACCTGCTCGCCCTCATGCAGACGGTGGAATACCTGCGCGCCTTCCTGATGGCGCGCCTGGCCTGGAGCCAGATCGGGGCGCTCACTATCATCTCCGGCGCGTTCGGCCTCTTCCGGCGGGCGGCGGTGCTGGAGGTGGGCGGCTACGCCCACGGCACGGTGGGCGAGGACATGGAGCTGGTGGTGCGCCTGCACCGCCATTTCCGCGAGACGTGCAAGCCCTACAAGATCGCCTTCGTCCCCGAGCCGGTGTGCTGGACCGAGGCGCCGGAGACGCTGACGGTGCTCTCGCGCCAGCGCGCCCGCTGGCACCGGGGCGCCCTGGAGACCTTCGAGCGGCACCGGCGGATGGCCTTCAATCCCCGCTACGGGGCGGTAGGCGTCGTCGGGTTCGGCTGGATCGTCATCTCCGACGTGATCGGCCCGCCCACCGAGATGCTGGGCTATGTGCTGCTGCCGCTCTGGTGGTGGATGGGCGCGCTTTCATTCGACTACGTGCTGGCGTTCCTGGGGCTCACCTTCGCCTTCGGGGTGGCGCTGTCGGTGGGGGCGCTCGCCCTCGAGGAATCGGAGCTGCACCGCTTCCCGCGGACGCGCGACCTCATGGTGCTCACCGGCGCGGCGGTCCTGGAGAACCTCGGCTATCGGCAGCTGAACCAGCTCTGGCGTCTGCACGGCACCCTGCAGTGGGTCCGCGGCGCGAAAGGCTGGGGCGAGATGACCCGCAAGGGGTTCAAGAGCCGATGAGCCAGGCGATCGGCAGGGCTAGCGCATGGCTGCTGGCGGGGGCGCTGGCGCTCCTCGCCGCCGCCCCGCTCTGGGCGGCCGAAGGTTTCTATCGCTTCGAAGGCGTCGAAGGACCGCCGGGCCGCACGGTCGTGGAGCCCGCCGCGCTGGCCAAGATCGCCGACTTCGACCGCGGCGGCGCGCACCGGCTGGCGATCCTGGTGACCGATCCGGCCTCGGACTGGCTGGGACTGGTGCGGGCCCTGAAGGCCGAAGGCGTTCCGATCACGGTGACGCAGGACGTCCGGCGGGCCCTGACCCACCAGGTGGTGCTGGCCTATCCGATCATCTCCGGCAAGGCGCTCTCCGCCGACGCCCTGCGAGCGCTGGTCGCGCATGTGCACGCGGGCGGGACGGTGTTGGGCTTCGACCTCGAGGGCGGCGGGCTGGAGCCGGTCTTCGGGGTCGCGGGCCCGACGCCCTCCCGGACCCGCGAGACGATCCGCTGGGAGGCCGCATCCGGGCCCCCGAAGGAGCAGGTCGTCCGCTTCAGCCGGGCCGGCTGGGAGGCGGCCCTCGGCTCGGTCGCCTACGCGCCCGCCGGCGCCCAGGTGATCGGCCGCTACGAGGACGGCGGCGCGGCGGTGACCTGCCACCAGACCGGCGGGGAGGCTTGCCTCATGGGCGTCGACCTCGGGGCGCTGGCGACCCGCGCCATCGACGCGCGCGCCGAGGAGGACGGGCGCACCTACGTCAACCACTACGAGCCCAGCCTCGACGTGCTGGTCCGCTGGGTCGAGGCCCTCTACGTGGCCGGGGACTCCATGCCCTTCCTGATCGACACCGCGCCGGCCGGCCGGGAGGTGAGCATCGTGCTCACCCACGACATCGACTACACCCGCTCGGTGGTGAACGCGGCGGCCTACGCGGACCTGGAGCGGTCGGCCGGGATCAAGGCCACCTACTTCATGCAGACCAAGTACATCCGCGACTACAACGACGACGTCTTCCTCACCCGCGAGACCGTTCCCCTGGTGCGGGCGCTGCAGGCCGAGGGAATGGAGGTGGCGAGCCACACGGTGGCGCACGCGCGCGCCTTCAAGGCCTTTCCGCTGGGGGACGGAACCGAGCGCTATCCGGACTACCGGCCCTTCGTCATGACCGCCACCACGGCGCGCGGCGGCACGGTGCTGGGCGAGACGCGGGTGTCGAAGTTCCTGCTGGAGCGCCTGGCCGGCATCCAGGTCCGCTCGTTCCGGCCCGGCCACCTCTCCTATCCCTTCCAGCTTCCCGAGGCGCTGGCGGCGACGGGCTACGCCTTCTCCTCCTCGGTGACCGCCAACGCCTGTCTCAGCCACCTGCCGCACCAGACCACCTTTTCGCGGGCCGGAACCAGCCTGCTGCCGGTCTACGAATTCCCGGTGACCATCGAGGACGAGGAGGCGCCGAAGCTCGGCGACCGCTTCGAGGCCGCCAGCGCCCTGATCGAGAAGATCGCCGCCCACCACGGCGTTGCGGTGGTGCTCATCCATCCCGACGTGCTGGACCACAAGCTCGCCTTCGAGCGGGCGCTGATCGCGCGCTGGAAGGACCGGGCCTGGATGGGCGACCTCGCCGACTTCGGCGCCTGGTGGCGCGCCCGGGACCTCGCCGACCTCGACCTCGTGGAGGACGGCCACGGCTGGCGGCTCGCGGTCGATGCCCCGGAGGCCCTGGACCAGGTCACGATCCTGCTGCCTAAGGCCGGCGGCGCGGGCGCGAGCGGTTCGGGCTACCGGCTGGCGAACGGCCGGCTGACGTTGACGAACGTCAAGGGACGCGCCGCCATCCGCTGGAACTAGACCGCGGGATGCCCCCAAGGCTTGCCGCTCCCCTGGGCTCGACCTCCGTTCACAAGCGGCCCGCTCGGCGCCATAGTCGGCCACGTTTCGGGGGAGACACAAAATGGCTGAGATCGCGGAAATCGGAAACGCCGTCGCGCCGGCGCCAGGCGCGCCGTCGGCCTCGCGCGAGCCATGGAACGCGGGCGCCGGCTTCTACTTCGTGATGATCCTCGTCTCGAGCGTCATCATCCTGCTGGGCTTTGCGCCTTCGTTCTACCTGAAGTCCCTGATCCACGCCCCGCCGCCGCTGTCGTTGCTGACCATCACCCATGGCCTGGTCTTCACCGCCTGGATGGCCCTCTTCGTGGTCCAGTCCGGGCTGATCGCCGCCGGCCGCAGCGCGCCACACAAGCAGCTGGGCATCCTGGGCGCCCTCCTCTTCGGGGCGATGATCTCGCTGGGCTACTCGACCGCGATCACCGCCGCGCGCCTCGGCCATGCGCCGCCCGGCGCGCCGACGCCCCTGGCGTTCATGGCCCTGCCGGTGCTGGCCATGGCCGCGGCGACGGCGCTGGTGGGCGCGGCGCTCTGGAACCGCCGCCGGCCGGCCTGGCACAAGCGGCTGATGCTGGCTTCGTTCTTCATAATGACCGGCCCCGGCAGCGGGCGCCTCGCGATCCCCATGGGCCTCGCCGAACAGGGAACCGCCATCAGCCTCGGCGTCGCCGACCTGCTGCTCGCCATCGCCATCGCCTACGACTTCACGAAGAACAAGCGCGTCCACCCCGCCTACTACGCGGCCGCCGGCGTCTTTGCGGTGGTCAACGTCGGCGTCTTCTGGGCCTTCGGCAGCCCGGCCTGGATGTCCTTCGCTAAGGCGCTCACCCAGACGGCTTGAGTCGGCGCCCGCGGTTACGCACCCAGCTGCTCCAGCATCCGCTCCAGGGTCGCAAGTTCGTCCGCCTCCCGCGCCGGCTTGTCCCAGCGGATGCGGCTGATGCGCGGGAAGCGCATGGCCAGCCCCGAGCGGTGGCGGGTCGAGCGCTGCAGGCCCTCGAAGGCCACCTCCAGCACCAGGCCGAAATCCTGGTCGGCGCGCACGGAACGGACGGGCCCGAACCGCTCTACGGTGTTGTCCCGCACGAACTTGTCGAGCTCCTTCAGCTCCTCGTCGGTGAAGCCGAAGTAGGCCTTGCCCACCGGGGTGAGCGCCCGGCGCCCGTCCTCCTCCTCGCGCCAGACCCCGAAGGTGTAGTCGGAGTAGAAGCTGGAGCGCTTGCCGTGGCCGCGCTGGGCGTACATCAGCACCGCGTCCACCAGGTGTGGGTCGCGCTTCCACTTGAACCACGGGCCCCTGGGCCGCCCGGGCTCGTAGATGGAGTCCCACCGCTTCAGCATCAGCCCCTCGGCGCAACGCGCATCGCCCGGCGGCGGGTCGGCGCGCAGGGCCGCCAGCGCCTGCCAGTCGGCGAAGGGCTGCAGCGGCGAAAGATCGATGCGCGGCGACGCGGCGGATGCGACGAAGGCCTCCAGCCGCGCGCGGCGCTCGCGGAACGGCAAGGCCCGCAGGTCGGTCTCGCCGTCCATCAGCAGGTCGTAGGCCCGCACGCCGGCGGGAAAGGCGGCCATCAGCTTGGCGTCGGCGGACTTGCGGTTCAGCCGCTGCTGCAGGTCGCCGAACGGCGCCACGCGCCCGTCGCGGATGACCAGCAGTTCGCCGTCGATCACGCCCTCGAAGGTAAGGCTCTGCGCTACGTCCGGAAAGGCGGCGGAGATGTCCTCGCCGGTGCGGCTCCAGAGCCGGCGGACCCCGCGCTCGCTCACCGCCTGGACCCGGATCCCGTCCCACTTCCATTCGGCGGCGTAGTCGGCCGGATCGAGCTTGGCGAAGTCGGAGGCCTCGTCGATGGCCTGGGCGAGCATCGCCGGCCGGAACCGCGCCGGGGCCTCGGCCGACGGCCGCTCCGAGCGCCCCTCCAGCCAGGCGAACAGATCCTCGTAGGGGGGCCTGAGCGCGTGCCAGAGCTCCTCGATCTCGGCCACCTCCACGTCGCCGAGGTCCGCCGCCGCCTGCTTGGCGAGCCTGGCCGAGAGCCCCACCCTCAGCCCCCCGGTGAGCAGCTTCAGCAGCGCCCAGCGGCCGTCGGCGTCCAGGGCGTCGAGCCAGCCCTCGATCAGCGGCTGCACCTCCCGGCGCGAAGCCGAGCGCAGGGCGTCCACCACCTCCGAGAGCTCCGGCTCGCGGTTCGCGCCCGGCCGGGCGGGCCAGGCCAGCGCCACCGTCTCGGCGAGGTCGCCCACGAAGTCGTAGGACCAGGCGAAGAGCACCGGGTCCATCCGCGCCTCCACGGCTTTGCGGATCGCCGCGGGCTTGGCCTCCTGGAAGACGAGCGCCCCGGTGAGGGCGGCAAGGGCCCAGCCGCGGTCCGGGTCCGGCGTCTCGCGCAGGAAATCGCGCGCCAGGGTCAGCTTGGCGTTGCGCCCGTGGGTCAGCGAGAGCCTGTCGAGCAGGCGGGCGAAGGCGCGCACGGCCCGTCAGTCCTCCTCGTCCTCGTAGCCGGCCAGCGCCAGGGCCTTGGCCTCCAGGCCGTGGGTCCTGGCCCAACGCACCAGCGCCTCTTCGCGGCCGTGGGTCACCCAGACCTCGCCGGGCGCGAGCTCGGCGAGAGTGGCGCAGAGCTCGTCCCAGTCGGCGTGGTCGGAGATCACCAGCGGCAGCTCCACGCCCCGCTGGCGAGCGCGGGCGCGCACCCGCATCCAGCCGGAGGCGAAGGCCGCGACCGGATCGGCGAACCGGCGGGTCCAGCGGTCGGCGAGCGCCGACGGTGGAGCGAGCACGATCTCGCCGGCCAGATCCTGCTTGCCCTCGCCGGTGGCGGGGGCGAGCGGGCCGAGGTCGACGCCGAAGGACGCGTAGACCGCGTTCAGCCGCTCGAAGGCGCCGTGCACGTAGATGGGGCGCCGCCAGCCCGCCTCGCGCAGCAGCCGTATCAGGCGCTGAGCCTTGCCGAGGGCGTACGCGCCCACGAGATGGCAGCGCCCGCCGAACTGCTCGGTGGATCGAAGCAGCTTGGCGATCTCGCCGGCGTCGTCGGGATGGCGGAAGACCGGCAGGCCGAAGGTGGCCTCGGTGACGAAGACGTCGCAGGGAAACGGCTCAAAAGGCGCGCAGGTGGGATCGCGGCGGCGCTTGTAGTCCCCGGAGACGACGATGGTCAGGCCCTTCCAGCGCACCACGGCCTGGGCCGACCCAAGGATGTGACCGGCCGGGACCAGGGTCACCTCGACCCCGTCGCGGTCCAGAGTTTCGCCGTAGGCCAACGAACGAGTAGTCTGTGCGTAGGCCTCGCCATAGCGGGCGGCCATGATCGCCAGCGTCTCCGGCGTCGCCGCCACCGTCCGGTGGCCGGCCCGGGCGTGGTCTCCGTGGCCGTGAGTGATCACCGCCCGGTCCACCGGGCGCACCGGATCGACGTAGAAGTCGCCGGGCGGGCAATAGAGGCCGTCGGGCTTCTGGCAGAGAAGGTCCTGCGGACGGATCATCGCCTTGCGCATATAGGCGCGGGCGCTTCCTTGTCCCTATAAGAGGCCATGGTGTTCGACCTGAAGGCGGCTACGGCGCTGGCCGAGAGGATGATGCGAACCCCCCAGGTCGTGGCCCTGGGGTTCGAGTTCCTCGGCCTCGAGCCATCGGTGGCCAAGGTGAAGGCCCCATACCGCGCCGACCTGGTCGGCGATCCGGCCACCGGCGTCATCGCCGGCGGGGTGGTGACGACATTGCTGGACCACACCTGCGGCCTCGCCATCAAGGCCGCCGATTCGGCCTACGCCGCGAGCGCCACCCTCGACCTTCGCATCGACTACATGCGCCCAGCCCAGCCCCGGCGCGACATCCTGGCCCGCGCCCACTGCTACAAGCTCACCCACACCATCGCCTTTCTGCGGGCCGTGGCCTACGAAGTCGACCCGGACGATCCGGTGGCGACGGCGCAGGGCGTCTTCGTGCTCAGCGGGGCGCCGCCTGCAGGCGGATCCGCATGAGCGAGGGGGCGGCCGGGCGGTTGCAGGCGGTGCTGGACGCCATCCCCTATGTGCGGTTCCTCGGCATGGGCGCCGAGCTCGCCGGCGACGAAATGACCGCCATCCTGCCCTTTAAGCCGAGCCTGGTCGGCAATCCGATGGTTCCGGCCCTGCACGGCGGAGCGGTGGGGGCCTTCATGGAGATGACGGCGCTGGCCCAGCTCTCGATCGTGGAGCCCGCGAGGCGCCAGCCGAAGACCATCGACGTCACCATCGAATATCTGCGTCCGGCGCGCGAGGTCACCACCTACGCGCGCGCCGACGTGCGCAAGCTCGGCCGGCGCATCGCCAACGTGCATGTGGAGGCCTGGCAGGAGGCGCGGGCCTCGCCGGTGGCGTTCCTGCGGGGCCACTTCCTGCTCAGTCTGCCGCTCCAGGCCGATTGACCGCGCGGGGGCCCGGCATTACCGCCTCGCCCATGCTGACCGGTCTTTCCCATCTCGCCCGCGAGGCCCGCTCGTGGCCGTTCGAGCAGGCGCGGATCCTGCTGGCGCGGCATCTCAAGCTGCGGCTGGACAGCGACGCCGAGCGAGACCTCGCCGCCACCCTGATCGAGGCCGGCAAGATCGGCGAGGCGCTGGACGCCCTCCCGGCCCTGCGCCGGCCGGTGGTCTTCCAGTGCGGCTACGGCGCCTCGGGCCTGCCGCACCTCGGCACCTTCGGCGAGGTCGCCCGCCCGACCATGGTCCGCGCCGCCTTCCGGGCGCTCACCGACGACGCCATCCCCACCCGGCTGATCGTGGTCTCCGACGACATGGACGGGCTTCGGAAGATCCCGGACAACGTGCCGAACCGGCAGATCCTGGAAGAGGACCGCGACAAGCCGGTCACCAGTGTGCGCGACCCCTTCGGCGAGCACCCGAGCTTCGGCGATCATAACAACGCGCGACTGCGCGCCTTCCTGGACGGCTTCGGGTTCGACTACGAGTTCGTCTCGGCCACCCAGTGCTACCGGTCCGGCCGCTTCGACGAGGTCCTGCTCCGGGTGCTGGAGCGGTTCGACCAGGTGCAGGCGATCATGCTCCCGACGCTCGGCGAAGAGCGGCGCGCCACCTATTCGCCCTTCCTGCCCATCAGCCCGAAGAGCGGGCGGGTGCTGCAGGCGCCGACGCTCGAGCGGCGGCTGGACGCGGGGACCATCGTGTTTCCCGACGAGGATGGGACGCTCACCGAGGTCCCGGTCACCGGCGGGGCGGTGAAGTTGCAATGGCGCCCGGACTGGGCCGCCCGCTGGACGGCCCTGGAAGTCGACTACGAGATGTCCGGCAAGGACCTGGTGGACTCCTCGCGGATCTCCAGCCGGGTCTGCAAGGTGCTGGGGGGCGAGCCGCCGGAGGGCTTCCACTACGAGCTCTTCATGGACGAGCACAACCAGAAGATCTCCAAGTCGAAGGGCAACGGCCTGACCATGGAGGAATGGCTGCGCTACGGCGCGCCGGAGAGCCTGGCCTACTACATGTTCGTCTCGCCGAAGTCGGCCAAGCGGCTCTACTTCGACGTGATCCCCAAGGCGACTGACGAGTATCTGCAGCACCTCGACGGGTACAACCGTGGCGCGGGCGCGGCCAACCGGCTGGACAACCCCGTCTGGAGCGTCCACGCGGGCGAGCCGCCAGGCAAGAGCTCGCCCGTCTCCTTCTCGCTGCTGCTCAACCTCGTCTCGGCCGCCAACGCCTCGGACAAGACCATCCTCTGGGGGTTCCTCAGCCGCTACCTGCCGGGCGCGACCCCAAAAAGCGAGCCGCTGCTCGACCGGCTGGCCGGGTACGCCCTCAACTACTACGAGGACTTCGTGCTGCCGGCGAAGCAGTTCCGCCCTCCCAGCGACAAGGAGCGCGCCGCCTTCGCCGACCTGGCGGCGCGGCTGCGGCGCCTGCCGGCCGGGCGCCAGGACGCGGAGCTGGTCCAGAACGAGGTCTACGAGGCCGGCAAGGCCGCCGGCTTCGAGCCGCTCCGGACCTGGTTCCAGGCGCTCTACGAGGTGCTGCTGGGCCAGAGCCAGGGCCCCCGATTCGGCTCCTTCGCGGCCATCTTCGGGCTCGACAACACCCTCGGCCTCATCGAGTCCGCCCTGCGGCCGGAGGCTGCGGCGACGAGCAAGCTTGACCTTTGAGCCGGCCAACCCCCTGATTGCGCCGCAAGAGGAGCGGCCCTTAAGGCGACGGCCGGCCGGAGAACGACAGGAAGCGTGCGCTTAAGGTGAGCTTAAGCATGAGCGATCCGACGTCCGGCCCGAAGGGCGGACGCGCCAAACTGCCCTACCGCCTCGCTCCCTGGGTCGCGATGGCGGCGATGGCCGCGGCCGCCGTGTGGCGGCGCGCCAGGAAGTCGCCCGTGGCGCCGGGCGCTCCGGCCCCCCGCCCGCTCACCGCCGAGACGCTGGACGCCGCCGAGCCCGGGCGCGGCCGGGCGGCCTACTGGCCCGTCGCGATCCCGCCGCTCGGCTGGAAGGACATCCTCTGGCGCACCTACCGGGAAATGGGCCGCGACCGGCTTGCGGCCCTGGCCGGAGGCATCACCTACTACATCCTGCTGGCGACCTTTCCGGCCATCGCCGCCTTCGTCTCGCTCTACGGCATCTTCTCCGACCTGAAGACCGTGGAGCATCAGCTGGCGCACCTGTCGGGCATCCTGCCCACCGACGCGGTGCGGCTGATCGGCGACCAGATGGTGCGCCTCACCAGCCAACGGCACGACACCCTGAGCTTCGCCTTCCTGGTCTCCACCCTGCTCTCGGTGTGGAGCGCCAACGCCGGGATGAAGGCGATGGTGGACGCCCTCAACATCACCTTCGACGAGGTCGAGAAGCGCGACTACGTGCGGCGGAGCTTTTTCACCTACCTCGTGACCCTGGGCGCGCTCATCTTCCTGGCCGTGGTGATCAGCGTTCTGGTGGGCGCGCCGGTGTTCCTGAGGGAGCTCGGCTTCCGGCGCCTCAGCCTCTGGTGGGGGATCGTGCGCTGGCTCACCGTCTTCGTGGTCGCCGCCGCCACCTTCACCCTGCTCTACCGCTACGGCCCCAGCCGCCGGCGCGCCCGGTGGCGATGGGTGGCCTTCGGCGGCCTGATCGCGGCGCTGGGCTGGATGGCCGTCTCGCTGGCCTTCTCCTGGTACGTCAACAACGTCGCCCACTTCGGGGTCACCTACGGCTCGCTGGGGGCGATCATCGCCTACATGCTCTGGGTCTGGGTATCGGCCATGGTGGTGCTGACGGGCGCCGAGCTGAACTCGGAGATCGAGCACCAGACGGCGGTGGACACCACGAAGGGGCTTCCCCGGCCCATCGGCGAGCGCGGCGCGGTGATGGCCGACACGGTGGGCAGGGCCTTCACCGTCTCCCCCCACGAGGCGGCCCACTACTGCATCGCCTTCCTCGGCCGCCAGGTAGGCTATGTGCGCGGGTTCTTAAGAAGGATCATCGGGTTCGCCTCGCCCTCCTGACGCGAGGACTTTTTACTCTGGCTCGGGCGAGGCCAGCTTCAACGCCACGGCCGCGAACATCAGCCAGACGAGGTCGTTCTGCACCAGGATCGCCGACTCGGTGACCGTGTGCAGGCTGAAGATCGCCAGGAACGGCAGGGTGAAGTAGCTGGAGGGGCGCTTGAAGACGCCGGCCAGCGTCCGCACCCAGGCGTCCGCGAGGGTGACGGCGGCGGCGCCCAGCCCCAAGTATCCGAGCTCGATCCAGACCGCGAGCCAGCTGTTGTGCGCCTCGCTGACGGCGAAGCCTTGCTCGCGGGAGATCCACGGCAACGGCCCCCAGGGCGAGGTCTCGGTCCAGACCGCGCCGTAGCCGTAGCCGGCAGCCGGACGCTTGGCGATCTGGTGGAGCACCGCGGTCCAGATCCGGGTGCGGCCGGTGAGGCTCTCGTCCTTGCCGACCAGGCGGAAGACGAGCCCCGGATCGAGGATCGAAACGAGAATGGCGGCGACGAGTCCCGTGGCCGCCAGATAGGCCGCCGCCACCGCGCTCACCGGGCCGCGCCGGCCGAGCGCCACCAGCAGCACGCAGACGGCCGCCGCCGCGCAGCAGGCGAGCGAGGTCTTGGACGTCGAGGCGATCACCAGGGCCACGGCGCCCGCCGCCATGGCCGCCCACAGCCAGCGCCGCGGCTTCGAGAGGATGGCCGCCGCCACGAAGACCACGAAGGCCACCGACATGTTGTAGCCGAGGGTGTTCTTGTGGCTCCAGACGCCGCGCCAGGCGCCCGGGAAGTCGACGCTCATCAGCCCGTAGCGCGGCGCCAGCCACACGGTCAGCACGCTGAGCACGAGCGTCACGGCCAAGACGGCGCCGAACACCTCCAGCAGGCGCGGCCAGGCATGGCGCGCGGCGATCGCCATGCCGCAGAGGGTGGTGAAGAGGATGGCGACGGCCCGCCGCTCGGTGACCGCCGGGTCGATGCTCCAGCTCGCCGAGGCGAAGGCCAGCGCGACCAGGACGGCGCAGAACGGCGAGCGAAGGGCCGCCGCGCCCAGCGCTTCCGGTCGGCCGAGGGCGAGGACGAGGCCGACGGCGTAGGCGGGGAAGTAGTAGTTCCTGAGGCTGGCCGAGACGCTCAGCGGCACCATCTGGACGGGGCCGGTGATCAGCATCACCCAGAACTGGCTGAACACCAGGGCGAGGGCCACCGAGGCCCAGAAGACCAGCGCCGCCTCGCCGCGGCCGCGCGTCCAGCGCACGGCGGCGGGGGCCCTGCGTTCGACACGGGCGACCGCCGTCATGGCTGGGACGCAGGCTCGGCGATCATGCGGCGACCGGCTCCGAATCGGGAACCCGAAGCTTACTCCGTCAGAGGGCGCCGACACACGCGGGGACGCGGGATCGGCCTTGGGAAGGGCCGAGTGGGGTCGTGAACTGCTGATGCCGTCACACCGGATCGCGGACGCATCTTTCTCGCCTTTGACAGTTCCTCGCGCCCCACCGTCATGTTCGGCTCACCCTTGTCGAGGCCGAAGAGCGGACCACCGGAAAGCCTTCCCATGCGCGTGTTCCGGTCTCCCCCACGCCAACGCCCCAGAGGAGGTCTGGACCTGTCCGGACCTCCTCTGGGGCGTCGACGCGGATGGCCGCCGAAGCGGCCGCTCCGATCGGCGCGAGGGTTCGGCTAGTCGTGCGGCGTCGAGGCTGCGCCGGCGACGGCGCCCGTGCCGCCACCCACGGCGGCGCCAACCGCCGCGCCAGGGGCGCATCCGATCGGAAGCGTCACGATACACCCGATCGCCGCGCCCACGCCGGCGCCCGTCGCTCCGCCCGCCAGGGCGCGCGCGCCCGGATCCGGGCGCCAACGCCCGCCCTGCTCGTAGTACCCACGGTCGTTGTCCGGGTCGGGGCGCCAGTGCACATGCTCGTCGTTTTGGTGGGCGTCGTACCAATCGGAATTGTAGTAGGTGATCGGCGCGTCGGGCCCATAAGCATACCTTTTGTGCACCCGCCAGCAGTCGCCGTACTGATTACAGGCGACATAGGTCTTTTCGACCGAATCGGCGTTCACCACCATCGGCATCATTGAGCTTAAGCCCATAGTAGCGAGAAACGAACTCAGTGCGAATGCAGAAGTAAGAGTTTTCATAGTATCACCTCTCCTGGCGATGGCCGCAGGCCCGCCGGTTGTCCGTACGGCAACAAACGAGGCGGGAAAGACCTTAGTTCCAGCCACGAAGAGGGAACCCGCGACGATGATGCTGTGACGGGAGCGCCATTCGGCGTCGGCCCGACGGCGGATCGAGGCCGACCACCGGTGGTTCCGGGGGCTCTCTTGCGCCTGGGAGGGGGCTGGGGCTAGGCCGTTTGGACCCCAGTCGGCTAGTGGACGCGAGGCTGTCGGAATATCCGCAGATTTGCGGAGCGCCGGCCCGTCAGCACCCGCAGCCGCGGGCTCCGGTGGTCGTAGGGATCATCGAGAGGCGGGAACGGCGACTGTCGGATCGAGAAGAGCCCCCGGCGCTCAGTCCGGGAGCTCTCCTTCGCTCCGTGGGGATCAGAGCGACAAGGCCGCCCTGACGGTCCGTGCTCACCTCAGGCTGCGACTGGCTTCCTCCAAGCTGCGCTGGGACCGGCTGACGATGGTCTGTCCCGCATGCACCGCCTCCTCAAACGCTCGACGGACAAGCTTGCTCTGCACCGACGCGACGTCGTGCACGGAGCGACAGCTGGTCAACTCGCGGAAGGCTTCCAGGTTCGCCTCCATGCCTCGACGCGCCAGATCGAGCCACTCACGCGAGGCCTCCTGGGCGGCGATAGTCAGTCCCGCCCCGGCCTGCGACGCGGCCTGGATGTTCTGGGCCATCTCCTCCGGCTCGCCCTGCGCGCCGTCCAGGCTGAAGGTTTCGGTCATAACCTTCGCGAGGCTCTCGAAAGCGCGGGTAGTCGTCTGCAGGCCGATCTTCATGGCCTGCTGTGCGGATTCGACGTTGCGCTCTATGAGTTGCGCGTTGACTCGGGCGGCCGTGCGGGCCGCCTGGACGCCTTGCTCGGCGGAGAAGTCGAGCCTGTCCGGCTCGCGCCCCCGCATATCGCCCCGGCCCTCGCTCCTGGTCTGCGCGCCCGGGGCTTTTCCTTCCGGCGCGTTCGATTGGTCCGCCATGGTGGTGCTCTGCTCACTGTTCGATTTGCCAAGGACCCCGCCAGCAGATTCAAAACATCGTCTCGCGCACGGCGTTCCGAGCTTCACGGCCAGGAAAACGGTTCGCGAGTGATTATCGAACGTTTCGCCAACATCGACGTTCGAATTGGATGCCCCGCCGGAGCAACAGCGCCCGTCGTCGGGACGAAATCGCCAGGCTGCGCGACCACCGGCGCGTTCTGACCGGCCTCGCGCAATCCGCCGCCGCGAGCCTCGATCTGCAATCCTTTCTGGATGAGGCGATCCTACGGGTCGCCGCGACCCTCGAGATCGAGCGCGCCAAGCTGCTGCGCTACCGGCGGGAGCACAACGACCTCCTGATGGAAGCCGGGGTCGGATGGGATCCAGGGATCGTCAATAGCGCGGCGTTCGCGACCGACCTCGCCTCGTCGGTGGGACGGGCATTCCAGACTGGCCAGCCGGTGGTGGTCTCGGACATGCGCCACGGCGCCGAGTTCCGCCAATCCGAAGTCTTGCAGACCCACGGCATCGTGTCGCTGATGAATGTGCCGATCCTCGTCGGCGGGGCCGCCTGGGGTGTCATCGAAGTCGACAGCGCCATCCCGCGGGACTTCGACGACGACGAGGTCACCTTCATGGCCGCAGTCGCCGCCCTGGTCGGCCTGACGATCCGGCGAGCGGACGAGGAGGCCGGACGGGAGCGCGCTGCGATCTCCATGGTTCAGGAGATCGAGAAACGTGAATTGCTGCTGCGCGAGATGCAGCATCGCGTGAAGAACAACTTCCAGACCATCCTTGGCATGATCGCTCTGCGCATGCCGGCTGCGTCTACGGAAGTGGGGCGCGACCTGCTGAACAAGATCGCCAACGGGATCATGGCGATGTCGCTGGCCCACGATCAGCTCTCACCGGGCCGCACAGGCGAGGTCGTGGGCCTGGCGGCCTATCTGCGGGTGCTCTCCAGCGCCTTCGTGCCCATCAGCGACAAGGTCACCATCGAGGTGAAATGCGATGAGGCGAACGTCTCCATTGAACAGGCTGTCGCCGTCGGCCTGATCGTCAACGAACTGGTCACCAACAGCCTCAAGCACGCCTTCGGCCCCGACGGCGGCGCCATCCGCGTGGAGTTGCATGCGGCAGGTCCGCGCCGGATGGCCACCCTCACCGTAGCTGACACCGGCAAGGGCCATGGCGAGCGTGGTGAGAGCGACGGATCGGGGTCGAAGCTGGTCAAGGCGCTGGCGGCGCAGGTGCGCGGCGAGCTCGTGCGAACCAGATCCCCTGAAGGATTCGCCACCAGTCTGCATTTTGTCCCCGGGGCCCGCTAACAGGGCAGTCGT
>Ga0213876_10000857_pt1 | contig 20411 bp, 17 predicted proteins | sample BarmaccomBMRX_R9_FD_160113 | JGI IMG/M metagenome (GOLD analysis project Ga0213876, IMG submission 160113) | Root-associated microbial communities from Barbacenia macrantha in rupestrian grasslands, the National Park of Serra do Cipo, Brazil - RX_R9 | ecosystem: Host-associated > Plants > Roots... | reverse complement strand
GAGCAAGTTGGGGGAGGAATAACGCGCGGCTTGGATGGCAAGATGGGCCTGGAGGCGTGCGGGAATGTCGAAGCTTGGGAGCGGCGCGTCACGCCCGCCGGCGCGCAGGATCGCCGCCGCATCCTGCCCGGACCCGGCGATGAGCCGCGCGAAGGCGTCGGCGTTGAGCCGCATCGCCGGCAGCGCCTCGTCGGCGGCCGGCGGCGTTCCGTCGATCCGGACGGTGCGCGCATAGGCGACCGGCCAGCGCGGCGGCTCGACGGCGAAATAGGGATTGTCGACCGCGATCAGGCCCGCCGCGCCGCCGGCCATTGCCGCGGCGCTGCGCTCGCCGGCGGTGCGGCGCTGGTTGAAGCAGACGACGATCTTGCCGGCGACATCGCGCATCTCGCCGCGCGAGCAAGTGCCGCGGAAGGCGAGCGGCGCGTCCAGGTCCGCGGCGAGCCGCGCCGTCGGCCGGATGCCGATGTCGTGGAGGAAGGCGAGGGGGCGCGCGGCACCGCCCGGGCCCACGATCGCGAACCGCGTCCCCGCCTTCGCCACCGCGACCTCGGTCATCGGCACCCGCTGGAACCAGCCGCCGCCGTCGCCCGCCGGCCGCAGCCCGGCGCGGCGAAAGCGCTCGGCCACATAGCGCGCCGCCCGTTCATAGGCGGCGGAGCCGGTGTCGCGACCCTCCATCGCGTCGGAGGCGAGGATCCGCGTCGTCGACCACCAGGCGGCGGTGTCCCGGTCGCGGATCGCGGGGGCGGACGCCGCCGCGACGGCGGCGCTGCCGAGCGTTGCGGCGAGGAGGGGGCGGAGCATCGTGCGGGTGAACGCCGCCCCGCGGATTTCGATGCGTCGCCCGCTCGTGCTAGAAAGCGCGGCGAAAGGAGGCCCGCCGATGCTCCCGCTCATCCTCTTCTCCCTCGCCGCGCCCGCCGTCGTGCGCTCACCGGCGCCGCCGCGAGCGCAGACCTGCCTGCCCGCCGCAATCACCTACGCCGACAAGGACCCCCGCGCCACGCAGCCGCAGAAGCTCGGCGAACTGCCGCCAGCCCGTCACTATCTCGCCGTCGAGCGCCACGTCGGCGGCTGCCCCGCGCCCGCGGTGGTGCGCAGCGGCATCGGCGGCTGGTGAGGGTGCCGGCCGCGTTCGCCGCGCTGCTCGCGCTCGCCGCCGCGCATCCCAAGCTCCCGCCTTATCCTAAGACCCTGCGCTGCGCGGCGCTCATCGCCGGCTCGCTGAAGGGCCGCGACCTGATGTCGGCGGAGGGCCGCGTCCTGTTCGACGCCGGCATCTTCTGGGGTTTCGCCTCCGCGGACGCCGCCCGCGTCGCGAAGCGCAGCCATGCCCAGTTCAAGCAGGACGAGCGCACCGCCGCCGCGACGGCGGCGCCGCAGGTCGCGGCGAAGGACCCCGCCGCCCTCGCCGAGCTGGACGCCTGCCTCAAGGCCGTGCCGCCGCTGAAGAAGCCCTGAGGCCGCCCGGCGCCCGTATCCGCACACCGTCGTTCGGCCGGGGACGGTGGCGATCGCCCGCGGTCGGCATGCAGCCGCCGGGCGGTGACAGCTGCGTGTCTGTCAGCGCTTCTCCCTCGCCGGCCCGTTGCCGCTGACGCCCCGTCGGCTATGCTGCGCGCGGTGTCACAGGGGGAGGTGCAGCCGTGCGCGTCGTTCGATCGTTCCTCGCCGTTGCCGCGCTCGTCCTGCCGGCGGCCTGCTCGACGCCGAGGCCCACGATCCCCCCGCCGCTCGACATCGCATGCGGACTGGCGGATCGCGCTGCCTTCCTGGACATCCAGCCCCTCGTGCCCCGGCAGGGATCGACCCTTGCCATCATCCCTAGGCGCGACAACCGGCCCGCCGGCGACATCCTTCTCGGCAGCGCATGCGTTTCGGGCTGGACGATCTCGGGACCGGCCCGCTTCACCGAGGATCATGCGAAGATCGCGATCGACGATGCCGCGCCGCCCGGCTCGGAGATCGTGATCGGCTATCGGGTGGGCGCGATGCCGGTCGAGCGGCGGCTGCGTGTGGTCGCCCGCGACGCGGTCGTCCTCACCGGCGCGAGGAGCCAGACCAATCATCAGGCCTGCTCCCACACGACGAACGTCGGCGAGCTGGAATTCAACGCCGAGGCCTTCTCGGTGACCTTCGCGCCGTTCGAAAGCTATCGCGATTATTGGGGCACCTACCGCTTCGACCCGGCCACGGGCGCGCTGGTCATGACGGTCACGGGCGGCAATCGGGTTCCCACGGGGCTGGATCTGGACGGTCGTGCCCTCCTGGAGGACGGACACCTCGTGCTGGAAGGCATGTTCCTCGGCAATGACGACAACCGGCCGCGCGACGAGGCGTGCCGCTACGTGTTCTGAACGGCGTCGCTGACCGGGGCGGTGGCCGCGGTCGATGCGGCCGGTCGGGCGGTGCGGGAGAGGCGATTCCTCACCGCCTCCATGCCTGCGGCGGCGACCCCGCCGGCGAGATAGGCGAGGAAATCCTTCGGGTCGAAGCCGGTGCCGAGGACGACGCGCGCGAGCGGATTGCGCGCCAGGCCGAGCATGTGGAGCAGTCCGACGAGCTGGCCCAGCTCGATCAGGAAGGCGATCGCCATCGCGGCGATCGCGGCGGCCGGGACGCTGAGCCGCGTCGCCGCGCGGAGCAGGAGATAGACGAGGATGACGGCCAGCGTGTCGCCCAGGAACGGTCGGACGAAGCGGTCGTGCACGGCAAGCGCGATCCAGACTTCGATCCCGAGCAGAATTGCCGCCGCCGCGGCGTAGCGCTTCCTCATCTGCTTGCGCCCCTCCGCTGCCGACGCACCGATCGGCAGGCGGCCTAGCGTGAGACCGGAGGAGAAAGGATGGAAGCCCGAGGTGGATTCGGACCACGATTGACGGAGACAGCGGTTGCTCCGCTTCACAATTTCCCTAGGATTTCGCCGGTCTTCACCTTCCGTCCCGCCGCAACTACAACCGCACCGCGAACATCTCGGTTAGGTCCGCGGGTCTGAAGATTGAAACGGGCCCGGTCTTCCAGGTCCCTTTCCAGGTATTCCAATTTCATTATGAGGGGAAAAGTCTCCGACTCGCCGTCAAGGAGGACCTGCCATTCTCCACCGCGCCGGATGACGATACCTGACATCCAAGGCCAGTCACGCCAGTCCGCATCGTCAGGCCCTGTTACCGCCGTAGCGGGCCTGGTTTGCTCCTCGTCAATGATGCCGGCGATCATCGCGTCTCGCGCCAGTGACTTTCCGAATTGGCGCGGTGCTTGCCGATCAACGGCACGTCGACTTCGCGCCTTCGGGGAACTCGATTTTCGGACCTTGTGACTGGCGGGGTGCAGGCCCTCCTGGAGCAGGGGTATCATGTCCTTGGTGATCATGAGGACAAGATTGTTATCGCCGATTACCTGGACCGTTACTTGCGAGGCATGGTCATTCGCAACAGGGGCGGCGACTGCCTCTATCGTCCTTTTCACTGTCGAAGGAGGCTTCGACGGGGATTTCTCGAAGCTCATGATCCATTGGAGTCCATCGACCAGCTGGCCGACGAACCCGAGCAGAGACTCCCTAAGGTCGTAGAGGGTTCCGATTGCGTCTCCGATTGCCTTCAGATCGGCGATGACGCTGCCCGTGTGAAGGTCTTCAATGCGCAGCTTCGCGTGCCCCGGGTGCCGATGCTCGCGCTGGTAGACGTTGAAGCCGACGCTTAGTCGCTCGATCGCGCGAGCAACCAGTTCAGCTCGAAGCGACTCATCGGTCTCGATCCTGAGGCGGAGAACGGGCGGCGCACTGTCCACGGTCATAGGTGCGATGCTGCCCCGGGGGGCTCACCCGATGCAAGCGCCGCGGCCGGGAACCGCGGCAAATGAAAATCATCCCTCCAAAGGAGCGCGGAATCGGCCTGCAGCCAGGGCTGATCCAATTGGCTGCTGTGTCTCGGCGCGAGAAGTGGATGCCCGACGTGGATTCGAACCACGATTGACGGAGTCAGAGTCCGTAGTCTTACCATTAGACGATCGGGCAGCGCGGCCGGCGAGATAGGCCGGGGGGCTTGGGCGGTCAAGCCCGCGAAAGCCCGGGGACAGTCTATCTGACTGTCCCCGTTACGGAGTCCGGAGTGGGGAACGGGGACAGCCAATGGGCCGCCTCCTTCGCGCCGCCTCAGGCCCCTAGGCCCGCGCCCCTTCGACCACCCCCGCGCTGTTGTGGCGGAGCGCCTTCAGCACGGTGTCGACGATCCCCGCCGCGTCGAGGCCCGCCTCGGCATATTGCCGCTCCGGCTTGTTCTGGTCCTGGAACTGGTCGGGGAGGCGCATGGTCCTGAGCTTGAGGCCGGCGTCGATCAGCCCGAGGTCGCTCGCCAGGGTGAGGACGTGCGCGCCGAGGCCGCCGATCGCCGCTTCCTCGACCGTCACCGCCACTTCGTGCGTCGCGAGCAGACGCCGGATCAGCGCTTCGTCGAGCGGCTTGGCGAAGCGCAGGTCGGCGACGCTGGTCGACAGGCCGCGCGCCTCGAGCGTGTCGGCGGCCTTCAGCGCCTCCTCGAGCCGCGTGCCGAGCGACAGGATGGCGACCTTCTTGCCCTCGCGCACGACGCGGCCCCTGCCGATCTCGAGCCGCTCGGGCGCGGCGGGGAGCGGCACGCCGGTGCCGTTGCCGCGCGGATAGCGCACCGCGATCGGCCCCGCATCGTGGAGCGCCATGGTGTGGACCATGTGGACGAGCTCGGCCTCGTCGGCGGCGGCCATGACGACGAAGTTCGGCAGGGTGCCGAGATAGGCGAGGTCGAAGCTGCCGGCATGGGTCGCGCCGTCGGCGCCGACCAGCCCGGCGCGGTCCATCGCGAAGCGCACCGGCAAATTCTGGATGGCGACGTCGTGGACGACCTGGTCGTAGGCGCGCTGGAGGAAGGTGGAATAGATGGCGACGAACGGCCGGCAGCCCTGCGCGGCGAGGCCGGCGGCGAAGGTGACGGCGTGCTGCTCGGCGATGCCGACGTCGAACATGCGGTCGGGAAATTTCGCGCCGAACTTGTCGAGCCCGGTACCGGACGGCATCGCGGCGGTGATCGCGACCACCTTCTCGTCCCGCGCCGCCTCGGCGATCAGCGCCTGGGCGAAGACGCCGGTATAGCTGGGCGGGCCGGCCTCGGCCTTGGCCTGCACGCCAGAGACGACGTCGAACTTCTGGACGCCGTGATATTTGTCGGCCGCGGCTTCGGCGGGACCGTAGCCCTTGCCCTTCTTGGTGACGACGTGGACCAGCATCGGCCCCTCGTCGGCATCGCGGACGTTCTCGAGGATGTCGACCAGCCGCTCGACATTATGGCCGTCCACCGGGCCGACATAATAGAAGCCCAGCTCCTCGAACAGGGTGCCGCCGGTGGCGAGGCCGCGGCCGAACTCCTCGAGCTTGCGGGCGAGATTGTGGAGCCGGTTGGGAAGCTTGCGGGCGAAACGCTGCGCGAGATGGCGGATCGTCAGATATTTGGGCGAGGAGACGAGGCGGGCGAGATAGTGGGAGAGGCCTCCGACCGGGGGCGCGATCGACATGTCATTGTCGTTGAGGATGACCACCAGCCGGTTGCCCGCGGCCTCGGCGTTGTTCATCGCCTCATAGGCCATGCCGGCCGACATGGCGCCGTCGCCGATCACGGCGATCGCCTTGCCGGGCGCGCCGGCCAGCTTGTTGGCGACGGCGAAGCCCAGGGCGGCCGAGATCGACGTCGAGCTGTGGGCGGCGCCGAACGGATCGTATTCGCTTTCGCTGCGCCGGGTGAAGCCGGAGAGGCCGCCGCCCTGGCGCAGGGTGCGGATGCGGTCGCGGCGACCGGTCAGGATCTTGTGCGGATAGGCCTGGTGACCGACGTCCCAGACCAGCCGGTCGCGCGGCGTGTCGAACACATAATGGAGCGCGACGGTGAGCTCGACGACCCCGAGCCCGGCGCCGAGATGGCCGCCGGTCACCGACACCGCGGAGATCGTCTCCGACCTGAGCTCGTCGGCGAGCTGGCGCAGCTGGCTCGGCTTGAGGCGGCGCAGGTCGGCGGGGATCGAGACGGTGTCGAGGAGCGGCGTCGGCGGCGCGGCGCTCTTGGGGTCGGTCGCAGTCACGGCCGCTGCGCTACTCCAAAGCGAAATGCTTGTCGAATGAGGAAAAGATGCAGGATTCGGCTGGAGCGCGTGGACCCGCGCGGCGCTCGCGTCAGGCGATCGCGGGGTGGATGACGTCGAGCGGCGGGTGGAGGAAGGGATTCACCCCCGCGAGCAGGGCATCGAGGTCGACGCCGTGGTCCGCGGCGGCCGCCGGCGCGAAGACGGCGGCGGTATCGAGCGCGACCAGCACCGTCTCGCCCGGCAGCGCCAGCGTCGTCGCGTGGCTCTCCGCCTCCGGCTGGGCCGGAGCGGCGCCGCCGTGGCCGGCGGCGGCGAGGGTATCGGGGGCGTGGGCGACCAGGGCCGCGCGGATGTCGTCGGCGGTGACGCCGAGCTGGCCGGGATAGTTGCGCGGATCCTGCAGCCACTCCTCGGGGCCGCCCGGCAGCAGGGTCATCGTGTCGGTATCGACGACCAGGGCGTCGTTATAGCCGCCGGTGTCGCCGTAGATGAATTCGAAATGCCCGACCTGGACGGGATGGCCCGGCGCCGGGTTGAGCGTCGTCTTCGCCGACGTGGCGCTCTGTCCGAGATTCGACAACAAGGTCTCGGCCACCGCCGACTCTCCCCCCGAAGACCACAGGAAAACGAAGTTTATCCTGCCGCCCGCCGGGACGCAAGTCGCGAGAATCGTTCGGCTTGCGGCGGATCAGCGGCGCGCGGAGCCGTTCGAAGCGGACTGTCGCCGGAACCGTGCCGCAGGCGTATCGTTTGTCGCTTGGCTTTGCCGGACCGCGTCCACTGGGGCCGCGGCGTTTCGAGGGATAGATCCATGCTTGCAATCATCGCCGGAATCCTGATCGTCCTGTGGCTGCTCGGCTTCCTCGCCTTCCACGTCGCGGGCGGCCTCATCCACATCCTGCTCGTGCTCGCGGTGATCGCGATCATCATCCACTTCGTCACCGGCCGCCGCGCCGTCTAGCGAAGCCTTTGTCGAGGGGGCGCGTCAGCCGGCCGTCGGGCGGCCGGCGCGCGTCTCCGCGATCGCGGCCTTGAGCGCGTCGTAGCCCACCGCGCCCTGAAAGATGCGGTCGCCGACCACGAAGGTCGGCGTCCCGGTTGCCCTGAGCGTATTGGCGAGCTGGTAGTTCTTGCCGAGCTCGGCCTTCGCCGCCGCCTCGTCGAGCGGCGTGACGCCGAGCGCCGCCTGGGTTTTGGCCAGCGCGTCGGGCGTCGGGCGGCCGGCGGCGTAGAGCTGGTCGTGGAAGGCGCGGAACTTGCCGGCGCGGGCGGCAGCCAGGCTGGCGCGGGCCGCCGCCTCGCTGTCCGGCCCCAGCACCGGCCATTCGCGCCACACCACCTTGAGCTTCGGATCCTCCTTGAGCAGGCGGTCGACGTCGGCATTGCTGCGGCGGCAATAGGTGCAGGCGTAATCGAAGAATTCGACGAGCGTCACGTCGCCGTCCCCGGCGCCCGCCCAGGCGCCCGCAAAGGGCGTCTCGATCGCGGCGCGGTTGGCGACGACCAGCTCGGACGCCTGGCGCGCGTGGAGGCGCTCCATCGCCTCGGGCAGGACCTCGGGATGCTCCAGCAGGTAGGAGCGGACCAGGGACCCGGACGCCGCGAGCATCGCCCCGCCGCCGATCAGCACGCCGAGCGCGCCGGCGAGCAGCGCGCCCCTCCAGCCGGCGAGCCGCCGGCCGGGCGCCGGCGCGTCACTTGGCACGCTTCTTCGCCTTGTCGACTTCGCTCTTCGAGACCATCGCGATGTCCTGGGCGCGCAGCCAGTCGGCGCTGCCGCTCGGGATCGACCCCATCGCCTGCTCGGCGTTGACGAGCGCGAGCTTGGCATTGCCTTCGAGATTGTAGCGCTCGGCCGTCGCCAGCGCTGCGCGCCCGGGGTCGCCCTCCCGGTCGTAGACGATGCCGAGCTGGTACCAGGCGAAGGGATTGGAATTGTCGCGGCCGATGGCGGCGCGCAGCACCCGTTTCGCCTCCTCGAAGTTCTTGGGATTCTCGGTGGCGATCAGGGCGTGGCCGAGCAGCGAGGCGATGAGCGGCTGCTCGGGCGCGCTCGCCACCGCCCGGCGCAGCGATTCGAGCGCCTCGTCCGGATGCCCCGATTCGAGCAGGATCTGGCCCTTGAGCTCGAGATAGAAGGGGTCGGTCGGGTGCGCGCCGACGAGCGTGTCGACCTCCGCCAGCGCTTTGTCCGGATAGGCGCTCTTGTGCCAGGCATAAGCGCGGGCGTAGCGCGCCGGCTCGCTCTTGTTGGTCTCGGGATAGAGGATGAGCGTGCGCTTCGGATCCTGGACGAAGCCGGCGAGCTTCGCCTTGATGCGCTGGAAGCGGGCGTCGAGCGCGGGGTCGGTCTTGCGGTCCCAGGCCGGGTCGGTCTTGTAGCGATTCTCGAGCGCGGCGATGCGCTCGGCGCTCAGCGGGTGGGTGCGGACATAGGCGTCGTCCTGCGGGATGGCGTAGCGATATTCCTGGTTCTGCAGCTTCTTGAAGAAGTCGAGGCTGCCGCGACCGCTGATCCCGGCGCGCGACAGGAAGGTCGCGCCGGCCGAATCGGCCGAGCTTTCCTGGGTGCGGGTGAAGGCGAGGAACTTGCCGAGCGCCGCCTGCTGGCCGGCGGCGAGGATGCCGGCACCCGCATCGCCGGCGCCCGCCGCCATCGCCGCCGCGCCGAGCAGCAGCGAGAGCAGCATGATCCCGGTCGCCACCTTGGCCCCTTCGCCGATGCGGATCGAATGGCCGCCGACGATATGGCCGAGCTCGTGGGCGATGACGCCCTGGACCTGGTTGGTATTGTCGGCCGCCTCGATCAGGCCCGAATGGATGTAGACGGTCTGGCCGTTGACGACGAAGGCGTTGATCGAATCGTCGTGGAGGAGGACGATCGAGACGTTCTCGGGCCGGAGGCCGCCGGCGGCGATGATCGGCCGGGCGATGTCGCGGAACCAGGTCTCGGTTTCGGCATCGCGCAATATCTCCTGGGCGTAGGCCGGACGCACGGCGACGGCGAAGCTGAGGACGAGCAGGAGGAGGAGGCGCACCGCGTGGGCGCCGCCGCGGCGGATGCGAAGGGCTGCGTCAGCCATGCCTCCCCTCCTCGCAAGCGGGCCCTGAACCGGGGATGAGCGCGGCCCGCCTGGGCACGCGCTCACCTCCGCGCTCGGCCACGGCTCAGGCTCCGAAGGTGCGCTGCCACCAGCCGCGGCGCGGCCCGGAAGCCTCGCCCGGCGCATCGTCATCCCCGGACGCGGGCGCTCCACCGGTCTCGCCGACGTCGTTGGCAGCCGCGGGCGCCGGGGCCTCGGCGGCCGGTTCGGCCTCCGGTGCCGGCGCCTTCTTGCGGCGCGAACGCTTCGGCTTGGGCGACTCGGCGGCTTCCGGCATTGCCGCGACGGGCTCCGGCTGCGGCGCGGGCTCGGGCGCGGGCTGGACGACCGCCGGCGCTTCGGGCGAAGCCTCGGGCGCGGCCTCTTCGACCTCCTTGCGGCGCGCGCGGGGGCGACGGCGGGTCTTGGGCTTCTCCTCCGCTGCCTCCTCGGTCGCCGGCGCCGGCGCGGGAGCGGGTTCTTCCGACGCCGTCACCGGCGGCGGCGCGGCAGGCTCCGCCTCGGCAGCCTCGCTCTCCTCGGCGGGATGCTCGGCGGCCTGTGGCTCGCCTTCGTCGCCGCGGTGGCGTCCACCGCGACGGCCGCGGCGGCGGCGGCGGCGGCGGCCGCCGCGCTCCTCCTCGCCGCGCTCGCGGTCGCGCTCCGGCCGCTCGCCGCGCGGCGCACGCGCCGGCGGCTCGGCCTCCGCGGCTTCCTCCTCGTCCTCGTCGATGTCCTCCGCCTCGTCGGCGACGTCCTCCTCGTCGAGCTCGGGCTCCGGGAGCGGCTCGACCCGCGGCCGCTGGACCGGCGGCGGGCCGAGCGACTCGACCGCCATGCGGGCGCCCTCGAAGCTCTCCTCGATCAGCACCTCGACGAGGACGCCGTAGCGCGCCTCGATGTCGCCGATCTCCCCGCGCTTGCGGTTGAGGACGTAGATCGCCGCCTCGCGGCCGGCGCGCAGGATGATCCGGCTGCCGCGGCCGCGCGCGGCCTCGTCCTCGATCATCCTCAGCGCCGACAGGCCCGACGACGCGGCGGTGCGCATGAGGCCGGTGCCGTCGCAATGCGGGCAGGGCTTGGTCGAGGCCTCGAGCACGCCGGTGCGAAGCCGCTGCCGGCTCATCTCCATCAGCCCGAAGGAGGAGATGCGGCCGACCTGGATGCGGGCGCGGTCGTTCTTCAGCGCCTCCTTCATCGCCTTCTCGACCTTCCGGATATGACCGGAGGATTCCATGTCGATGAAGTCGATGACCACGAGGCCGGCCATGTCCCGGAGCCTGAGCTGGCGGGCGATCTCGTTCGCCGCCTCGATGTTGGTCGCGTAGGCGGTCTGCTCGATATTGTGCTCGCGCGTCGAGCGGCCCGAGTTGATGTCGATCGAGACGAGCGCCTCGGTCGGGTTGATGACGAGATAGCCGCCCGACTTCAGCTGGACGACCGGCTGGTACATGGCGGCGAGCTGGTCCTCGACGCCGGAGCGCTGGAACAGGGCGACGGGGTCGACATAGTGCCTGACCCGCCGCACGTGGCTCGGCATGAGCAGCTTCATGAAGGAGCGCGCCGCTTTGTAGCCCTCCTCGCCCTCGACGATCACCTCGTCGATGTCGCGATTGTAGATGTCGCGGATGGCGCGCTTGATGAGGTCGCTGTCGCCGTAGATCAGCGCCGGCGCCGAGCTCTTCAGCGTCCGCTCGCGGATCTCGTCCCAGAGGCGGGCGAGATAGTCGAAGTCGCGCTTGATCTCGGTCTTGGTGCGGCTGAGGCCGGCGGTCCGGACGATGCAGCTCATGCTCGTCGGCAGCGACAGGTCGGCCATGATCTGCTTGAGGCGCTTGCGGTCCGCGCCATTCGAGATCTTGCGGCTGATGCCGCCGCCGTGGGTGGTGTTCGGCATCAGCACGCAATAGCGGCCCGCGAGGCTCAGATAGGTGGTGAGCGCCGCGCCCTTGTTGCCGCGCTCTTCCTTGACGACCTGGACGAGCAGCACCTGGCGGCGCCGGATGACGTCCTGGATCTTGTAGCGGCGGCGCAGGTTCTGGCGCTTGCGGCGCAATTCGTCGGCGGCGTTTTCCTCCGGCGCGCTGGCGCTTTCCGCGTTGGCGCGCGGCGCATCGTCGCCGCTCTCCTCGCCTTCCTCGCCCTCGAAAGGTTCGGAAGGTTCGGCTTCCTCACGAGAAGGGTCTTCGCTCTCCTCCTCGTCGTCATGATCCTCGTAGCGCGCGTCCTCGGCGGCGCGCAGGCGCTCCTCCTCGGCGGCGTGCTCGGCCTCCTCGCGCAGCAGCGCCTCGCGATCCTCGCGCGGGATCTGGTAATAATCGGGGTGGATTTCCGAGAAGGCCAGGAAGCCGTGCCGGTTCCCGCCATAGTCGACGAAGGCCGCCTGGAGCGAGGGCTCCACGCGCGTCACCTTGGCGAGGTAGATATTCCCCTTGAGCTGCTTGTGCTCGGCGGATTCGAAGTCAAATTCCTCGATCCGGTTTCCCTTGACCACCGCCACCCTGGTCTCTTCCTGGTGGCGCGCGTCGATCAGCATGCGCATTGTCATTGAACAGTCTCCACGCGCGCCGTGCCGCCTCGGCAGGCCGGCGATGCGCGCGCTCGAATAGGCAGGAAGGCGCGGCCATCGCGGCGCGCGCCTTCCGTGTCCGGGTTGAACTCTGTGTCTGTGCCTCTGCTGCGAGGAGCCGCCCGGCGGTGAGCGCGGGCCGCACGGCCCCCGACGCGGCGCCGGTCCCGGAAGGGAGGCGGAGCGGAACGGGGGCGAAAAAGCTCATGCAGCGTCAACCTTGGTGTCCGGCGCGTACCTCGCGCCGGCGCATTCATTACGGCCCAAGATGGTGAGGATGCGTCGATCCTTCAACGTGATGCCGAGCATCGTTGCTAGCACCCGCCGCCCCGACCGGCAACCGCCAAAGGCCGGGTTGTGCCGATTCCGGCTGGACCGGAGCCGCCGCGACGGGCGACAAGAGGCCGTGCCGCGCCGCCTCTTCACGCTCCTCGCCCTCGCGCTCCTCGCCGCCTGCGACGCCCGCGGCGGCGGCGGCCGCCAGGACGGCGTCACCCTCGATCTCGACAAGGCCAAAGCCGGCCCCGCCGCGCCGTTGCCGGCCGTCTACGGCAGCCGCGATCCCTCCCGCCCGCTCGTCGTGCTCGACGCGGGCCATGGCGGCCACGATCCCGGCGCCCTCTCCCCGTTTGGGGGGCGGCAAGAGAAGGACGTCACCCTTGCCGTCGCCCGCGCCATCACGGACGCGCTCGCCGCCTCCGGGCGGGTGCGGGTGGCGATGACCCGCGAGGACGACCGCTTCCTGGTGCTGCGCGACCGCTATGAGATCGCGCGGCGGATGGGCGCCCAATTGTTCGTCTCGATCCACGCCGACGCCGCCCCCGCCGGCGATTCCGCGCGCGGCGCGACCATCTACACCTTGTCGGAAGTCGCCTCCGACCGCGAGGCGGCGCAGCTCGCCGAGACGCAGAACGGCGCCGACGCCGTCGCCGGCGCGCCGGCCGGGGCGGGGGCCGGCGTCAACCGCATCCTCATCGACCTCGCCCAGCGCGAGAGCATGGAAATCTCCGCCGATTTCGCCAGCCTCCTGAAGCGCGAGGCGTCGGCCTACTTTCCCTTCCGCCCCGATTACCACCGCTTCGCCTCCCTGGTCGTGCTGAAGGCCCCCGACGTCCCCTCGATCCTGTTTGAGACCGGCTACCTCACCAACCCCGCCGACGCCGCCTACATCGACAGCGCCGAAGGGCGGCGCCAGATCGCCGCGGGGATGCGCAGCGCCATCGAAACCCACTTCGCGCGACGGCGATACGGGGTAGGGACGCGGTGAAGAGGTTGTCGCGGCGCACCGGGAAACAGCCCGTCATCCCGGCGAAAGCCGGGATCTCCCTGAGCCCCGCTCGGTGCCTTTCCGATTGGAGGTCCCGGCTTTCGCCGGGACGACGGTGCGGGGTCGGGACGCGTTGAAGAGGTTGTCGCGGCGCACCGGGAAACAGCCCGTCATCCCGGCGAAAGCCGGGATCTCCCCGAGCCCCGCTCGGTGCCTTTCCGATCGGAGGTCCCGACTTTCGCCGGGACGACGGTGCGGGGTACAGCCTGACCCCTTCTCCCCCTTCAACCCGCTTCACCCCCCGCCGCGCATCGGCTAGAGCCTCGGGCGAATGACCGCCGATACCGTCCAGCCCACCCGCCTTACCCTCTATCGCGACGCCGGCAGCCGCGCGGGCGGGTTCGTGCGGCGGGCGTGGCGGCGGCGCTGGGTGCGGATCGCCGCCATCCTGCTGTCCATTCCCGTCATCCTCTACATCCTGCTCTGGTTCTTCTTCGCCCGCGGCCTGCCGTCCGCCGAGAGCCTGCTCACCTACCAGCCGCCGCTTCCCAGCCAGGTGCGCGACATCGACGGGGCGCCGGTGCAGAGCTTCGCGCGCGAGCGGCGGGTGCAGCTCGCCTACGACGAATTCCCGCAGCAGCTGATCGACGCCTTCACCTCGGCCGAGGACAAGACCTTCTTCACCCATGGCGGGCTCGATTATCCGGGCGTGCTCAAGGCGGTGGTCAACTACACCCTGCACATCGGCAGCGGCGAGCGCGTGGCGGGCGGCTCGACCATCACCCAGCAGGTCGCCAAGAACCTCCTCGTCGGCAACGAATATTCGGTCACCCGCAAGATCAAGGAGGCGTTCCTCGCCCGCAAGATCGAGCATGTGCTGACCAAGCAGCAGATCCTCGAAATCTACCTCAACCAGATCTTCCTCGGCCGCAACGCCTATGGCGTGCAGGCGGCGAGCCGCGCCTATTTCGACAAGGACGTGAACCAGCTCACCCTGCCGCAAATGGCCTATCTCGCCATCCTCCCCAAGGGCCCCAACAATTACGATCCCGACGCGAGTCCGCGCCGCGCCCTCGCCCGCCGCAACTGGGTGCTCCACGAGATGGAGCTCAACGGCAAGATCAGCGCGGCCCAGCGCGCCGAGGCGCAGGCGGCGCCGCTCGGCGCGGTGCGCGGGCCCAAGGAGAGCGTCCGCAACATCGGCGGCTATTTCATGGAGGAGCTGCGCCGCCAGCTGATCGACAAGTATGGCGAGGGCACGGAGAAGGGGCCGAACGGCGTCTATAGCGGCGGCCTGTGGATCCGCTCGTCGGTCGACCCGGAAAAGCAGCACGCCGCCGAGCAGGCGCTGCGCGACGGGCTGGTACGCTACGACAACGGGCACGGCTGGCGCGATCCGGGGCTCAGCATCGATCTGTCGAAGGACTGGCGCAGCCAGCTCGCCGTCGCGCCGTTCGGCACCGGCTATGCCGACTGGCGGGCGGCGGTGGTGCTCGCCAAGGAAGGCGGCGCCGCGACGCTCGGCTTCGTCGACGGCAGCCGCGGCACCTTGCCCGCCTCGGGCGCGGTCCAGCCCAAGCAGGGCACCGGCACCGCCGCCTTCGACGCGTTGCGGCCGGGCATGGTCGTCGCGGTCAAGGCGAACGGCGGCAGCTGGCAGCTCAAGTCGGTTCCCGCCGTCCGCGGCGCCTTCGTCGCCGAGGAGGTCGGCTCGGGCCGCGTCGTCGCGATGCAGGGCGGCTGGGACCTGCGCGGCGACGACTTCAACCGCGCCACCCAGGCGCAGCGCCAGCCCGGCTCGACCTTCAAGCCGGTCGTCTATTCCGCCGCGCTCGACAACGGCATGACCCCTGCGACCATCATTGTCGACGGCCCGTTCTGCGTCTGGCAGGGCGCCGGGCTCGGCAACAAATGCTTCCGCAACTTCTCGGGCGGCAATGCCGGTCCGCAGACGATGCGCTGGGGCGTCGAGCAGTCGCGCAACCTGATGACGGTCCGGACCGCCAACACGATCGGCATGGACAAGGTGACGCGGCGGGCCAAGGAGCTCGGCGTCGGCGACTATCCCAATTACCTCGCCATCGCATTGGGCGCCGGCGAGACGACGCCGATGCGCATGGTCAACGCCTTCGCCATCCTCGCCAACCAGGGCCGGGCGCAGAAGCCGACGCTGATCGACTATATCCAGGACCGCAACGGCAAGGTCATCTACCGGGCCGACACCCGCCCCTGCGACGGCTGCAACGCCAGGGACTGGGACGGCAAGCCGATGCCCCGCCCGCCGCTCAGGACCAAGCAGGTGGTCGACCCGCTCACCGCCTACCAGATGGTCCACATCCTCGAGGGCGTCGTCCAGCGCGGCACCGCCACCGTGCTGCGCGACCTCAAGCGGCCCCTGTTCGGCAAGACCGGCACCACCTCCGGCCCGACCAACGTCTGGTTCATCGGCGGCTCGCCCGATCTCGTCGCCGGCGTCTACATGGGCTTCGACCATCCCAAGCCGATGGGCGGCTATGCCCAGGGCGGCACCCTCGCCGCGCCGATCTTCAAGCAATGGGCGCAGGTCGCCTACAAGGACGCGCCGGTCATCCCCTTCCGCGCGCCGGCCGGCATCCGCATGGTGCGCATCGACCGCCGCTCCGGCCAGAAGGTATTCGGCACCTGGCCTTCCGACGACGATCCCAAGGCCGCGGTCATCTGGGAAGCCTTCAAGCCCGAAAGCGAGCCGCGCCGGAGCATGCGCCGCGAGGAGCTGCTCGGCACCGGCACCGCGGCGCCCGTGGCCAAGCCGAAGCGCGCGCCCGCCGCCGCGGCGGCGTCCGCCAACGTCGCGGCGCCGGCGGCTTCGAATGTCGCCGCCCCCGCGCCACCGGCCACCGGCGACTTGCATGAGCAGCCTCCGAGTCAGTAGGCCAAACCCGTCATCCCGGCGCAAGCCGGGATCTCAATGAGACCCGCCGGGACTCTCCGAACGGAGATCCCGGCTTTCGCCGGGATGACGTCCTCCCGGCCAAGGAAGGATGAGAATGCGCGCAGAAGCGCAAGCCTATGTCGACCAGGTCCAGTCGGCCCTCGCCTTGCTCCGCCGGTTCCTCGACTGGGACCGCGCACTGGCGCGGCTCGACGAGCTCAACGCGCGGGTCGAGGACCAGTCGCTGTGGAACGACCCGAAGCAGGCGCAGGACGTGATGCGCGAGCGGCGGCGGCTGGACGAGGCGATCGCCGCGACCCGCGGCATCGAGCGCGAGCTCTCCGACACCGCCGAGCTCATCGAAATGGCCGAGGCCGAAGGCGACGACGATCTCGCCGAGGAGGGCGTGCGATCGCTCGCCGAGCTCGCCGAGCGGGCGGAGCAGGACAAGGTCAAGGCCCTGCTCGCCGGCGAAGCCGACGCCAACGACACCTACATCGAGATCAATTCAGGCGCCGGGGGCACCGAGTCGAACGACTGGGCCGGCATGCTCCAGCGCATGTACACGCGCTGGGCCGAGCGGCACGGAATGAAGGTCGAGCTGATCGACTTCCACGCCGGCGAGCAGGCGGGGATCAAGTCGGCGACCCTGCTCGTCAAGGGCGAGAATGCCTATGGCTACGCCAAGACCGAGAGCGGCGTGCACCGGCTGGTGCGGATCAGCCCCTATGACAGCTCGGCGCGCCGCCACACCAGCTTCGCCTCGGTCTGGGTCTATCCGGTGATCGACGATTCGATCGACATCGAGATCAACGAGTCCGAGCTCAGGATCGACACCTACCGGTCGTCCGGCGCCGGCGGCCAGCATATCAACACCACCGACTCCGCCGTCCGCATCACCCACCTGCCCAGCGGCATCGTCGTCCAGAGCCAGTCCCAGCGCTCGCAGCACAAGAACCGCGCCGAAGCGTTCAGCCAGCTGCGCGCCAAGCTCTACGAGGCCGAGCTGCAGCGCCGCGAGGCGGAGGCCAATGCCCAGAACGCCACCAAGACCGACATCGGCTGGGGCCACCAGATCCGCTCCTACGTCCTCCAGCCCTACCAGCTGGTGAAGGACTTGCGCACCGGCGTCACGTCCACCTCGCCGTCCGACGTCCTCGACGGCGACCTCGACCGCTTCATGGCCGCCGCTTTGTCGCAGCGCGTCACCGGCGAGAAAGTGGACGTCGACGATGTCGACTAAGGGGGGAGTCACTGAACCCGACACGCCGTCAGGGCCTGTGGAAACGGAAACACCGTTCGGGCTGAGCCTGTCGAAGCCCTGTCCTCTCTTATTGCGCCGAAGCAGGAAGGGAGGGCTTCGACACGCTCAGCCCGAACGGGCAGGGGTGAAGCCGACGCGAATGGGGATCATCGCAACCCTCCTCCTCCCCCTCCTCCTCGCCGCCTGCCAGAAGCAGGCGCCCGCCGACCCCTTCCCGCTCCCCCACCGCCCGGTCTCGCCGATCGTCTCGCCGCGTTACTCGAACGAGGATGCGCGCGACAGCGTCAGGGAGGCGCAGACGGTGATGCGCCTCGCCGACCTCCAGCCCGGCATGAAGGTCGCCGACATCGGCGCCGGCGAAGGCTATTATACGGTCCGCCTCGCGCCTCTGGTCGGCAAGAAGGGGCGGGTGCTCGCCGAGGACATCGTCCCCCAGACGCGCGACAACCTCGCCGCCCGCGTCCAGCGCGACAATCTCGACAATGTCGCGGTGCGGCTCGGCAAGGAGAACGACCCGCTGCTGCCCGAGCGGTCGTTCGACCGCATCTTCATGATCCACATGTATCACGAGATCGCGCGGCCGAGCGAGTTCCTCTGGCACCTGCGCGACGCGCTGAACCCCACCGGCCGCATCGTCGTCGTCGACGCCGACCGGCCGACCGACCGCCACGGCACCCCGCCGCGCCTCCTGATGTGCGAGTTCGCGGCGGTCGGCTACGGCCTCACCCGCTTCGAGCGGCTGACCGGCGATGCCTATTTCGCCCAGTTCGAGCCGAGCGCCCCCAAGCCGGCGCCGGCGTCCATTCCCAGTTGCGCCTAGAGGAGGCCGAGCGCCGCCATGCTCCGGCACTCCCCGCCCGCGAAGACGATATGGTCGAGCAGCCGGACGCCGAGCGGCCTCAGCGCGTCGGCGAGGCGCCGCGTCGCCTCCTTGTCCGCCGCGCTCGGCGCCGGGTCGCCGCTCGGATGGTTGTGGGCGACGAGCACCGCGGCGGCGCCGAGGCGCAGCGCCCCGGCGGCGATCGACCGCACCGGCAGCGCCACGTCCTCCTGCCCGCCCACCTCTTCGAGCGTGACCGCGAGCAGCTCCCGCCCGGCGCCGACATGCACCGCCACGACCCGCTCCTCCGCCGCCTCCGCGAAGAAGGGCGCGAGCAATGCTGCCGCGTCGCTGAGGGTGGCGATCCGCACGGCCCTGCTCTTGCCACCTACCGTCAGCCCGCACCGTCGCCGTTGTCGCCGTTTCGGACTTCGTTTCGGATATACCGCCCGTGACGACTGAGCCGGACCGTCCGGTCCGCGCGGCCGGCGCCCTCCTCGCCGGGCTCGCCGTCGCCCTCGGCGCCTTCGGTGCCCACGCGCTGAAGGCGCGGCTCGGCGCGGAGGCGCTCGGCTGGTGGCAGACCGCGGTTCAGTACCAGCTGGCGCACGGCGTCGCCCTCGTCGCCCTCGGCGGCCTTGCCTGGTCGCGGGCGCGGCTTCCGGCGCTGCTGCTCGGGGCCGGCGCCGCTCTCTTCGCCGCCACCCTCTACGCGATGGCGCTCGGGGCGCCGCGCTGGCTCGGCGCGGTGACCCCGCTCGGCGGCGCCGCGATGATCGCCGGCTGGGCGCTGCTCGCCTGGCGCGCGATCCGGCGGGAACTGCCCTAGTCACGCCGCATTCCTGTGGCTATGGCGCCCGCGAACCCGACAATCAGGAATTCGAAATGAGCCTCCGCAACGTGGCGATCATCGCCCACGTGGACCACGGCAAGACGACCCTCGTCGACCAGCTGTTCCGCCAGTCCGGCACCTTCCGCGACAACCAGCGCGTCGAGGAGAGGGCGATGGATTCCAACGACCTCGAGAAGGAGCGGGGGATCACCATCCTCGCCAAGTGCACGTCGGTCGAGTGGGCGCATGGCGGCGAAACGACGCGGATCAACATCGTCGACACGCCCGGCCACGCCGATTTCGGCGCCGAGGTCGAGCGCATCCTGTCGATGGTCGACGGCGTCATCCTGCTCGTCGACGCCGCGGAAGGCCCGATGCCGCAGACCAAGTTCGTCACCGGCAAGGCGCTCGCGCTCGGCCTGAGGCCCATCGTCGTCGTCAACAAGATCGATCGCCCCGACGCCCGCCCCGCCGAAGTGCTCGACGAGGTGTTCGAATTGTTCCTGACCCTCGAGGCCAATGACGAGCAATTGGACTTCCCGACCCTCTACGCGTCCGGCCGCGCCGGCTATGCGGGGGAGAGCGACGACGTCCGCTCCGGCGACCTCACCCCGCTCTTCAAGGCGATCGTCGACCATGTCCCCGCGCCGGATGCCAATCCGGAAGGGCCCTTCCGCATGCTCGCGACCCTGCTCGACCGCGACCCGTTCCTCGGCCGCATCCTCACCGGCCGGATCGAGAGCGGCCGGCTCGACGTCAACATGCCCATCAAGGCGCTCGACGTCGCCGGCGCCGAGGTCGAGGCCGGCCGCGCCACCAAGGTGTTCGCCTTCCGCGGCCTCGAGCGCGTGCCGGTCGAGCGGGCCGAGGCGGGCGACATCGTCGCCATCGCCGGCCTCACCAAGGCGACCGTTTCCAACACGCTCGCCGAGCCGGCGGTCACCCGCGCCATCGCCGCCCGCCCGATCGACCCGCCGACGCTGGCGATGAGCTTCGCCGTCAACGACAGCCCCTATGCCGGCCGCGACGGCGACAAGGTCCAGAGCCGCGTCATCCGCGACCGCCTCGAGCGCGAGGCGGAAGGCAACGTCGCCATCCGCATCACCGAAAGCGCCGACAAGGACGCCTTCGAGGTCGCCGGCCGCGGCGAGCTCCAATTGGGCGTCCTCATCGAGACGATGCGCCGCGAGGGCTTCGAGCTCTCCATCTCCCGCCCCCGCGTCCTCTTCCGCGACGGCCCGAACGGCGGCCGCGAGGAGCCCTATGAGACGGTCGTCGTCGACGTCGACGACGAGTTCGCCGGCACGGTCGTCGAGAAGATGGCGCAGAGGAAGGCGGAGATGACCGACATGCGCCCGTCCGGCGGCGGCAAGACCCGCCTCACCTTCAGCGCCCCGAGCCGCGGCCTCATCGGCTATCACGGCGAGTTCCTCTCCGACACGCGCGGCACCGGCATCATGAACCGCCTGTTCGAGAAATACGGCCCGTGGAAAGGGCCCATCCAGGGCCGCCAGAACGGCGTCCTCATCTCGATGGAGCAGGGCGAAGCCGTCGCCT
>Ga0213876_10000856_pt1 | contig 20476 bp, 11 predicted proteins | sample BarmaccomBMRX_R9_FD_160113 | JGI IMG/M metagenome (GOLD analysis project Ga0213876, IMG submission 160113) | Root-associated microbial communities from Barbacenia macrantha in rupestrian grasslands, the National Park of Serra do Cipo, Brazil - RX_R9 | ecosystem: Host-associated > Plants > Roots... | reverse complement strand
TTCGACAGGAAGGCCTGCGTAAAGCTCGCCATGTCGCTGCCGAACAGCGTGCCGAAGCTCGGGGTACCGCCAGACGAGGTCGTGCCGTTGTAGACACGGCTGTCGCCCGCGGCCGTGACGGTGAGCGAAGCCGGCGTGATGGTGCCCTTCGCATCCACGAAGGTGATGGCGTAGTCGCGCCCACCATTGCCGTCGTTCACCGTGCCCGAGGCCCGCAAGGTGCTGCCGTTCGGGCCAAGCACATCCTTCGACAGGAAGGCCTGCGTGAACATCGCCATGTCGCTGCCGAACAGCGTGCCGAACGTCGGCACGCCAGTGGACGAGGTCGTGCCGTTGTAGACACGGCTGTCGCTGACCGCGTTCACCCTCAGGGCCGCCGGCGTGATGGTGCCTGCGGCATCCACGAAGGTGAGGCTGTAATCCCGGCCGCCATTGCCGTCCTGGACAGAACCGGAGGCCCGCAGGATGCTCTGGCCCGCGCCCAGCACGTCCTTCGACAGGAACGCCTGCGTGAAGCTCGCACTGTCCGTGCCGAAGATCGTGCCGAAGGTCGGCGTACCGGATGACGAGGTCGTGCCGTTATAGATGCGGCTGTCGCCGACCGCGTTCACGGTCAGCGCCGCCGGCGTGATGGTACCGGCCGCGTCCACAAAGGTGAGGCTATAGTCCCGGCCACCATTGCCGTCATTGACCGAGCCCGAGGCCCGCAGGATGCTCTTGCCCGCGCCCAGCACGTCCTTCGACAGGAAGGCCTGGCTAAACGACGCCGTGTCCGTGCCGAAGATCGTGCCGAAGGTCGGCGTGCCGGATGACGAGACGGTGCCGTTATAGACCCGGCTGTCCGTCACCGCGTTCACGGTCAGCGAGGTCGGCGTGATCGTGCCTACCGCATCCACGAAGGTGACGCTGTAATCCCGGCCGCCATTGCCGTCCTGGACGGAACCGGAGGCCCGCAAGGTGCTCTTGCCCGCGCCCAGCACATCCTTCGACAGGAAGGCTTGGCTGAACGACGCCATATCGGTGCCGAAGATCGTGCCGAAGGTCGGCGCGCCGCTCGACGAGGTCGTGCCGTTGTAGATGCGGCTGTCGCTCACCGCGTTCACGGTCAGCGCCGCCGGCGTGATGGTGCCGACCGCGTCCACGAAGGTGAGGCTGTAATCCTTGCCGCCATTGCCGTCATGCACCACGCCAGAAGCCCGCAAGGTGCTGCCGTTCAGGCCGAGCACGTCCTTCGATAGGAAGGCCTGCGTGAACGACGCCGTGTCAGTGCCGAAGAGCGTACCGAAGGTCGGCATACCGGATGACGAGGTGGTGCCGTCATAGACCCGGCTGTCGCTGACGGCCGAGACGGTCAGCGCCGCCGGCGTGATCGTCCCCGTCGCGTCGACGAAGGTGAGGCTGTAGTTTCGGCCCCCATTGCCGTCGTTGACGAGGCCCGAGGCCCGCAGGATGCTCTGGCCCGCGCCCAGCACGTCCTTCGACAGGAACGCCTGGCTGAACGACGCCGCATCGGTCCCGAAGATCGTGCCGAAAGTCGGCGCGCCGCTCGAAGAGCTCGTGCCGTTATAGGCCCGGCTGTCCGTCACCGCGCTGATCGTCAGCGCCGCTTTGTTGATCGTGCCGGCCGCCGTGACGAAAGTGACGGCATAGTTGCCGCCATTGTTGCCGTCGTTCACCGAGCCCGAGGCCGTCAGCGTGCGAGAGCCGGCGTTGCGGCTATCGAACATCTGCGTGAAGCCCGCCGTGTCGGTGCCGAACAGCTGGCCCGAGGTGATCGTCGGCGCCAGGCTCGACGACGTCGTCCCGTCATAAGTCCTGGTCTGCGACGCCGCCGTCACCGTCAGCGCCGCCTTGTTGATCGTGCCGGCCGCCGTGACGAAGGTGACGGCATAGTTGCCGCCGCCGTTGCCGTCGTTCACCGAGCCCGAGGCCGTCAGCGTGCGAGAGCCGGCGTTGCGGCTGTCGAACATCTGCGTGAAGCCCGCCGTGTCGGTGCCGAACAGCTGGCCCGAGGTGATCGTCGGCGCCAGGCTCGACGACGTCGTCCCGTCATAAGTCCTGGGCTGCGACGCCGCCGCCACCGTGATCGACTCCTTGTTGATCGTCAGTGTGCCGGTGCCGAACGAGAAGCCATACCCGAAATCGGAGCTGAGCGAGCCCTGCGTGGACGTTATGGTATAGGCGCCTGCGTTGCGGCCGCTGCCGCCGGTGAAGCTTGCCGAACCACTCAGCGCATTGGCCTGCGTGTCCGTGCCCACGAACCCCGAGAAGCTGAAGCTCGGCGCCGCGGTCTGCACCGCTCCGTCATAGGTAACGGTTTGGCTCGACGGCGTGACCGTGATGGTCTCGGCCTGAGCGTAGACGAAGCGATTGCCCGCGTGGGCATCGATGAGGCTCGGATTGGTCTGAAAGCTCGCGAAGCTCTGACCGTAGAAGGGATTGGCGGTGAGGCCGCCCGGTGTGACGTCGCCGACCGTCGGGGTGAATACCAGAAAGCGGCCGCCTGTTCCTTCGGTAAGCGCGCTCGTGCCCGCATTATTGATTAAACCGCCGGCGGCGGACAGAATGATCGCATCCCCGCTGGCTTGGCTCGCAATCCCTTTGGCAAGCGTGATCGCGCCTGTGTTGGTGACCTTGACCACGCCGCTTGCCGTGATGCCGTTCTGCGCGCCGATCGTGCCGATGGTGAGGCCACCCGCCGCGGCGTCGACGAGGCTCACCGAGCCGGTATTCGCAGCGAGCGTCGCCACATTGTTGGCGGTATTGCCCAGCGTGAAGCTCACGCCGGCGCCATTGAGCGAGAGGCTTGCGGCCGAGACCGCATCCGCCGTGTTCGCGCCTTGAGTCACCGCGCCGCCGGCCGTGAGCGTCACCGTGTTGCCGGTCGCCGTGATCCCCCCTGAAATCGAGAAGCCGGTCGAATCGGTGAAGCTCACCGCGTTCGCGCCTGCATTGGCCGAGAAGGTGCCCACGCTGTTGGCGTTCGTAAGCGTGATCGCGCCGGCAGCGGAGAGATTGAGCGTCGAGGCTGTGATCGTGCCCGTCGCACCTTCCGTTACGCCCGTGCTGTCGGTGAGCTTTACCAGGCTAGCGTTGCCGGTGCCGAGATTGGCGGTGAGCACCTGGACGGAGTTGTTGGCGTTCGTGAGCGTGAACTGACCGCCCGCTCCGGCAAGCGCCAGGGAGGGCGTGAGGAGCGCACCCGTCTGAGTGACACTTCCCGTGGCATTCAGGGTGAGCAGCGTGCCGGCGCCGCTCAATGTGAGCCCATCATCAATGCTGAGCGAGCCGTTGCCGGTGGCGGTGAAGGTCGCGCTCACGCCCGAGTTGAAGGTGATGGTGCCCGCATTCGTCGCATAGAGAATTCCGGCGTTCGCGATCGCTCCGGCCGCGCTCGCCAGAACGGAGCTCGCAAGCGTCGTGGCCGCGCTGTCCGTCGTGACCTGGACCGAGTTGGTCGCGATGTTGACCCCTGACTCAGCGACAGTTGCGACACTCGACCCATTGACTGTGGCCGTGGCCGCGCTCGGCGCCGCGAGGCGTACGCCATCACCTTTGTTTGAGGTCCCGTTCGCCGAGGGCGTGAGAAAAGCGAGCACCGCGCTGTTCGCGGCGATCGTGCCGGACGGCAGAAGGACGTTGTAATAGCCATTGGCGCCCACGACACCTGTGCCGGCAACTGAACCGTTGACGACAAGCTCCACTATCTGCCCGGCCGAAGCCGCCGGTGCGGTCCCGGAGACGACTTGCGGAGGCGTAGTCGGAAATTGCGACAGGAGATAGGGGGACGACTGGCCGTTCACGATTCCGAACACGGTCGTTCCGCTGTTCAACGTCGCAAATGGAGTGCCTGCGCCCACGGATTGAATCTGCGCGGTCGTCTCCGAAGTCGCGCCTGTGGTCGTACCGCTGCCGATCCCCGTGGTTTGACCGGTGGTTTCACTGTCCCAAAACGAATTTGTCACGGTACCCGTGTTCGAACCGACGAGCCCGCCAACTTTGGTGGAACCGGTCGCAAGAACAGGCCCCGTTGCGAAGGATTGGGTGATCGTGTTGCTGGTGTTGTTGTTTCCCACAAGGCCGCCGACCGCCGACGAGCCTGAGCCTACGATGACGGCTCCCAGCGCGGACGACTGCTTGATGGAACTCCCCGCCCCCCCGGTGATGTTGTTGAAGCCGACTAGCCCGCCGACGCTCGTGACGCTGCCGGCAGAAAATACGGTCCCGCTCGCGGTGGACGACAATATCGTCGAAGCGGAGCTGTTCACTCCGACGAGACCACCGATCTGCTGGGATCCGCTACCGACTGTGACAGTGCCGGTCGCAACGGACCCGGTTAAAGTGCTGCTTAGATCGTTTCTCCCGGAGAGACCGCCTCCCGCGGTAACGACTCCAGTGCCCGTCACGGCACCACTCGCCGTCGAGGAAGAGATCGTTGACGCGTTGGTGTTGGCGCCCACGAGGCCGCCAATGTCCACGATGGGTCCGCTCGCCATCAAAGTTCCACTCGCCATCGAAGACGAGATCGTGGACCTGGTATTCAAGCCTACGAGGCCACCGATCAGGGTGGCCGCGCTTACTGTTATTGTCCCCGCCGCTGAAGACGAGGTGACCGTAGCTCCGGTAGCGTTTTTTCCGACGAGACCACCGACTTGTGTCGCTCCGGTGCCGAAGCTCAAACCGAGAGTTGCGCTCGACCCAGTAACCTTCGCGCTTGCGCCGCTGTTAACCCCCACGAGCCCGCCTATAGCGCTCGCGTTGCTGCCAAGCGAAATCGTTCCGCTCGCCGACACATTGGAGATGGTCCCGAGATTTTGGCCGGCGATCGCGCCGATATTGCTGTCGCCCGCGGCCGTACCCGTGATGCTCACATTCGTGAGCGTCACATTGCGCACGATGCCCGTTGTGCCGACGACCCCGAACAGGCCGAGATTGGAGGACTTCGTCGCGCCCGGAGAAAGCGTGAGCCCGGTGATCGTCTGGCCTTCACCATCGAAGATGCCGGTGAATTTTGTTCCGGCTGTCCCCAGCGCGGTGAAGGGGGTGCCGCTCGCGGAGAAGCTCGTCCCTAGCGCGTAATTCTTTGATAAGGCGCCGCTGATTGCCTGAAGCTCCGTGAGATTGTTCACGAGCTCGAAAGTTGTCAGCTTTCCTCCCGCGGCGAGAGAAACGCTTCCCGCATAGTTGATCGGCGCCGTGAACGCGCCTCCGGAGAAGCCGTCATAGAGAATGTTGATGTTTCCCGGCGACGCACCGCCGCCACTCAGCTTGATCTGCGCGCCCGCGCCCTTGAACGTCTCCTGGCCGAAGCCTGCGGTGAGTCCGGCCCCGCTCACGCCGCCGATCCCCGTATTGTCGGCTCGCAAGGTGACGCTTCCACCAGCCGTATTCGTGAGGGTGACCCCGCTCTCGACTGTGATCGAGTTGAAGGCACTGAGCGTGAGCGAATTCGCGTTCGCCCAAGCGAGGCTCGCTTGCACATCGATGTTGCCGGCTTGAGCTCCCGGCGTCGCGCCGGTTTGCACGACCACACTGCCGCCGGCGAGCGCGGTTTGAAGATCCGCGACCGTGAGAATCGAGTTGTCGACATTGGCTGTGAATGTGCCGGTCGGGCCTTGCGTCGTCGTGCTCGTTCCGCTCGCCACGATGGCGAGGTTCTCCGGATCGAGCAGAAGCGTCCCCGCCTTTCCCTTCGGCGCGAGGCGATCGGCCGTGCCGGTGAAGTCGAGCACGCCATGGCTCGAGGTCTCGACAAAGCCGCCATTGCCGCTTTGCGCGCCACCTCTGACCGAGATCGCGCCGGCGAATACGGTATGCGTGTCGGACCACACCACGACATTGCCGCCCGTGCCGGCCCCGCCCCCTGCCCCGCCATCGGCGAAGATTTGCGCGCCCGCTTCCACGGTCGTGGTTTGCGCGTTCGCGATCTTGTGCATGGCGAAGTCTTGCGATGCGCCGGCGCCGCCCTGGCGATCCCCGCCGATGAGCACGGTGCCGCCGTCGCCGGTGCCGCTCGCGTCGATGATGGCGGCCTTGCCGAGCGTCAAATCCTGGGCGGTGATGATCACCCTGCCACCCGCTTCTGGGTTCCCGCTTTCGCGGGAACGAGCGGAAGTGGGGGCGGCGGCGCTCACATCGATGCGGCCGGTCACCTTCGCTGCCTTCGCTGCCTTGATAAAGACGCGCCCGCCCGAGCCGTCGCGATTGCGCGCTGTGATCGGCCCGCTCGCGAAGACGCTTCCGCCAGCCGTCAGCCACACATGCCCGCCGCGCGTCGCGCTTCCCGTGGCACGGATCATGCCGGAGTGGTTGCCGGCGAGCGCGTAGACATTCCCACCCGCGGCGCGAAGCTCCGCTTGCGCGGCGTTGATCGAACCTTTGTTCCTCACGTCACCCGCGCCGTAGCGCACCGTCATGCGTCCGCCACCGACGGAAGTGTCCTTGAGCAGCACCTCTTGGCCGGCGCCGAGGCCGACCGTGCCGTTCGGCGCGTTAATGCTGCCTGAGTTCACCACCGAGCGCGCGATGAGGAAGACGTCCCCGCCCGAGGACGAAATCGAGCCCAGATTTTTCACCACGCCCGCATTTGGACCGGCCTCGAAATGCAAGCTCTGGCCGGCCATGAAGTTCTGGTTCGAAATATCGAGCGAGGAGGCGACGAATGAGCCTCCTGTGGTGATCACGCCGCTCTTGCCGACCACCACGCCTTGCGGGTTCACGAGATAAACGGAACCCGTCGCGGAAAGTGTCCCCATGATTTGCGAGAGACTACCGCCGTTTACGCGATCGAGCGTCGCGCCCACCCCGTTATTGATCTTGACCGTGCCGCTCTTGCCGATCGAGAAGGAGTTGAAGTCGATGATGCCGCGCTGGCTCGTCTGGGTAATCGTCTCGGTGAGGCCTTGCGTGCCGATTGAGCCTGAGCCGGCGACGAAATGGCCGCCTTGCGGGAGCATGTTGGCCGGGATGGCAGCGGGCGAGCCTGCGTGCGCTGCCGAGGCCGCGCCGACTAACGCTGTGCTCGTCGCGAGGTGAGTGAAAAAGAGACGACGGCGCCCGTGGCGCGAATCACGCGCGCTCTCGTGACGCTGACGAAGAGGCCAAGCAGAAATAATCGGTTCCTTTTCCCACCATAATTAGCCCTCTAATTTAGCATGATTTAGGCGTGAACCAAAGAAAATGATGTTGAAGCTCGATCACGTTTTGGAGCGCAAGCGTATTCATGTCCGCGTCGGTTTGAGGCTTTCCGACGCCGGCAAACTTCGCGGCCCCGAACGCCAGGGACGGTCGCGGAGGCGCCGTTTTGGGCGCATTTCCGCTGGTTTTCTAAGCAATTAGCGCCGGAGTGGGAGGTTAAAGGCTCACAACGACATAGTCCTGCTCGACGGACGCGGTGAAAGTCTCGACTTCATAAGGCCCCTCGGACAGCTCGCTGCCTTGCTCCACCGTGACCGGGTAGCTCTTAGCTCTCACCCGCCGCGGATCGCAGCGAGATTTCCCCGTACGAACGTCGAATTCCCAGCCGTGCCAAGGGCAACGCAGAATTTCGCCGGCGCGCGAATAGCGATAAACGCCGGGTTCCGGCGATTGCACGAGCCCGGTGAGCTTTCCCTCGCATAAGCTTCCGCCTTTATGGGGGCAGCGATCGAGAAGGGCAAAGAGCTCCCCCCCGATGTTGAAGACGGCAATCGACCGGCCCCCGACCGTCACGCGCTTGCGGGCGCCCGGTGGAAGCTCGCAGGCCGGAGCCACCACGTGCTTCGCCACTATTCTTTTCCGTAAAGAGAAAGAGCGTTCGTAAGGAAGAGCTTGTCGCGCTGCTCTTGCGTCACGCCCGCGGGAAGGCAGCGGGCCGGGTCATCGAAATCCCAATGCGGGTAATCCGAGGAATATAGAACCCGATCCCAGCCGATCCATTCGAAGAGATCCAGGAGATGGCGGGGCCGCTCGGGCTCCTCCATCGGTTGGGTCGTCACCCAGATGTGCTCGCGGATATATTCGGAAGGCAGACGTTTCAGCGTCGGATTTTCGGCCTTGAGCTTCTTCCAATGCGCGTCGAGACGCCAGCTCAGCGAGGGCAGCCAGCCAAACCCGCTCTCGATGAAGACGACGCGAAGCTCGGGGAAACGCTCGAACACGCCTTCGAGCACGAGGCTCGTCACTTGTGATTGGCACGATTGCGCGTGGCCGGCCATCTCCTCGATATAATAGGAGGGCCAGCCGCTGCTGGTGATGGGAAAGCCGCTGTTGCCGAAGGCGTGCACACCGACGGGAAGATGAGCGCGCGAGGCGGCCTCGTAGATCGGCCAGTAGCATCGATTGCCGAGTGGCTGCGCGGTTCGGCTCAGCAGAAAGACCTGGACGAAATCCGGATTGTCCGCGAGCCTTTCGATCTCGGCAACCGCGGCTTCTCCGTGCTCATAGGCCGTGAGGATCGATGCCTTGAGCCTTTTGTCCTTTTGCGTCCATTCTGCCACTTGCCAGTCGTTCACGGCCCGGCACATGGCGCTGCTTTGATCGGGGTTCTGGTAATTTCCCGGATGCGGGTTGATGACGGTGAGAATGCCGAGCTCGACATTGTTGGCATCGAGATGCTGGCGCTGCATGAGATCGAGGCGGCTTCCCGGCCTGCCTCCGGGTGGCCAGGCATCGCGTCTCGCAGCCTCCGGCTGTCCCTTGGGGTAGACAGGGCCTTGATAGATCCCCTGGCGTCGGCGCGCGCCAAAGCTTTCGAAATGGTCGCGCCAGCGCTTTTCGAGGAAGGGATACAGATCCTTGAGCGTGTTGGGCACCGGGTGAAGGTCACAATCGGCGACGCGAAGCTTTGCCTTGCTCTCAAGCGCGGCGTTGAATTTCGGCGTGGCGTGAATGTTCATTGCACCGTCTCCATCACGCGCGGATAGGCCTCGCGCGGATTGTCGATCAGGATCTTGCGCACGAGAGCATCCGACAGACCATCCGGCAAAGCATCCTCACCATCGAATTGCCAATGGGGGTAGTCGGTGGAATAGAGCAGAAGCTTGTCCGAACCCATATGTTCCAGGACCCGCTCCAACACCTCGCGTCGCGGCGGGGCATCGACCGGCTGAAGCGTGAGCCGCACCTGGTCGCGCACGATCTCGAACGGTGGCCGATCGACCCAGGGCACTTCCATCCTCAAGCCTCGCCAGAATTTGGAAAGATGCCAGACATGCGCAGGCAGCCAGGTGAAACCCGATTCGAGGAGAACGACGCGAAGCTCCGGATATTTCGAGAATGCGCCTTCGCAGATGAGGCTCGTGAGCTGCGTCTGAAAAGCCTGAGACTGATTGACATAATCCTCCGCGTAATAGGAGGTCCAGCCGACGGGGGTCATGGGATAACGGAAGCTGCTTCCGGCGTGAATGCCGACCGGGAGCCCATGTCTGGCGGCCGCCGCATAGATCGGCCAGTATTGGCGCCTCCCGAGAGGCGCGTCCCCTGTGACCAGCATCAGCACCTGGACGAAGCGTTTGTCGGAAGCCCAAAATTCGATCTCGTCCACCGCAAGCTCGGGGCTTTGCATGGGAATGACGATCGAGGCCCGCAAGCGGGGCTCGAGGTCGAGCCATTCGCGAGCGATCCAGCTGTTGAGCGCCCGAGCAATTCCCGCCGCCAGATCCTCGCTGAAAAGCGCCTGCACGCCATAGAGACAGTTGCAGATGGCAAGGCTCGTGTCCCAGGGATCCAGCGCCTGCGCCGTGACCTGCGCGAGCGCACTCGCGGCCTTGCCTTGCGCGGGGCGCCAATCTTGGCGCGCCGTTAGGGGTGCGCCAGGCGGGTAATTCACGGTCTCGAGCTCATGCAGCCCCGATTGCAGGGCCATCTCGCGCCAATGATCGGAGAGGTAAGGAAGCAGGCTCGAAAGCGCGGGCAAGGCCGGATGAATGTCGCAATCGATAGCGCCAATCCGAGGAGGCTTCACGGCTTGCTCCTTACGGCGCGCAATCGCCGCCGACGCTGCCTTTACATGCAGCCTTTGATATAGCACGCCGCCAGCCGGTCCACATCCCTCTTGGCCGAACTTATGGGACGCCTCTCATGAACCGTGCATCTCAGAGTGGCCAAAAGCACCACGATGCGCTCGTCACGTCAGAGGGAGGCGCGTCTCGATGATGCGCGCGAAGAGGCTCGCACCCACGGGCAAGATCGCATCGTCGAGGATAAATCCCGGATTGTGCACCGGCACCGAGCCTTCATGTCCGAGCCAGAAATAAGCGCCGGGGACGGCGCGTAGCATGTCGGCGAAATCCTCGCTCCCCATCTTCGGTTGAGGGTCCATCGAGACGTTCTCGGCGCCGACGATCTCATTCGCGATCTTGGCGACAGCGTGCGATTGTTCCTCATGGTTCTGGAGCACGGTGAAGATATCGCGGATGTCGACGTCGACTTCGACCCCGAACGAGAGCGCGATGCCTGTGGCAATGTTTCGCATACGCTCGCGCGTCAGCTCCCGAACCTTGTCCGAAAAAGTGCGCATCGTTCCTGAGAGCTTCGCCTCGTCGGGAATGACGTTATACGCCGAGCCTGAATGAAATTGCGTGATCGAGACGACCGCGGCATCGAGCGGATCGGCGTTGCGGCTGACGATCGTTTGCAGTGCCTGGCCGAGCGTCATTGCCGCGATAATGGGATCCTTGGAGAAATTCGGCATGGCGCCGTGGCTGCCATAACCCTTCACCGTGATGTCGAAGAAATCCGCGCCTGCCATCGCCGGCCCCGGAAGGACGGTCACTTTCCTCGGCTCGAGGTCGGGAGCGTTGTGAAGCCCGTATACCTCATCGCATGGGAATTTCTGGAACAACCCATCCTTGAGCATGGCGCGCGCCCCGCCGAGCCCCTCCTCGGCCGGTTGGAAGATCAAGAGCGCCTGCCCATCGAAATTTCGTGTCTGCGCGAGGTAGCGGGCCGCGCCCAGGAGAATGGTGGTGTGACCGTCATGACCGCATCCATGGAAGCGGTTCGGAATGGTAGAACGCCATGGCAGGTTGGTGTTCTCCTGCATCGGCAGTGCATCCATGTCGGCGCGAAGCCCGATTCGGCGCCCATTGTCCTTTCGCCCTTTCACCACGCCCACGACGCCGGTTCCACCGATGCCGCGATGCACCTCGATCCCCCATTTTTTGAGCTTCTCGGCGACAAGATCGGAAGTACGCTTCTCCTCGAATCCGATTTCCGGATGCGCATGAATGTCGCGCCGGATGGCAGTGAGCTCTTCGGCGAAGCTGTCGATCAAGTCGAGATTTGGCATGGCGCGGTTCCGGCACGGGATGGTGAAGGAGCACCTGCCTTGACGCCAAGGAAGGCTCCTTCAATGCGGCAAACCCTTCGATTTGTCGCGACGGGTCGCGGTTGACTGGCGTAGGAAAAGGCTGCTCGTCAAGAGCGAGGTCTCGCCAGGATTAATTGCGCACCACCCGGAAATGACCCATTTTTGCGAAATCTGACGAAACCGCCTGCACGCCGTCTTGGAAGAAAAAGATCATGTCGCTCAGACTTTTGGTGGTGGAAGGCAATGCACGCGCCGCGCGCGAGGCCCACGAAGCGGGGTTCGGCAAGACGCCTTCACAATCCTATGCGGATGTCCTCGTCTCGATAGCACCCGACGCTGTTTGCGACATTTGCCTGCCGGCCGATCCGGGAGCCAACCTGCCGAACGGAAGGGGGCTCAATGAGTATGACGGCGTCGCGGTCACCGGATCCGCGCTCAACATCTATGACGGGGGCGAGGCCGTGGAGCGCCAGCTCGAGCTCGCGCGCGCGATTTACGCTTCGAAGACCGCCTTCTTCGGTTCCTGTTGGGGTTTGCAGCTTGCGGCAGCGGCAAGCGGCGGAACCGTGCTCAAGAATCCGATTGGGCGGGAGATCGGGATTGCCCGAAACATCGCTCCTACCGAGGCCGGCAGGGGGCACCCGCTGCTCGCCGGCCGATCGGGCGCCTACGACGCGCCTTGCACGCATCTCGACATCGTCGTTGTGCCGCCCGGCGAAACGATCGTCCTTGCCGCCAATCGCTTTGCACCCATACAGGCTGCCGAAATCCGGTATGGGGGAGGCGTGTTCTGGGGGGTTCAGTACCACCCAGAGTTCACGCTCACCGAGTTGGCGTCGATCCTCGAGCGGCGCACAGGCCCTCTCGCGCGCGAGGGCATTTTCACGGATGAGGAGCAAGGCAAGCGATATTGCGCCGAGCTCCGCAGGCTCGACCAGGAACGGGAACGCCATGACATCGCTTGGCGGCTCGGCATCCAGCCCGAGCTGCTCGATCCGCAGATGAGGCTCACCGAGCTGCGCAACTGGATCGAGCTCAAGGTCCGTCCCGAGAAGTCACGTCGGGGGCGCGCCTGAACGAAGGGGCCACGACTTTGTTGGAGCCCGAGGCCTTTGGCGAGGTGGTTTGGAAACGAGGTGAACTTGGGACAGCGCTCGCCTGAGCTTTTCGACATCCTCGTGATTGGCGGTGGCATAAACGGGTGCGGCATCGCGCGCGACGCGGCGGGGCGTGATCTCAAGGTCATGCTCGTCGAGCAAGGAGATCTCGCGCAGGGGACTTCCTCGGCCTCGACAAAGCTCATCCATGGCGGTCTTCGTTACCTCGAGCAGTTCGAATTCCGCCTCGTCCGCGAAGCCTTGCAAGAGCGCGAGCGCCTGCTCAAACTGGCGCCTCACAACATCTGGCCCTTGCGTTTCGTGCTCCCCCACGACCGTGGGGTTCGCCCGGCATGGCTCGTTCGCCTCGGTCTCTTTCTCTACGATCATCTCGCTGCTCGCGAACGATTGCCGGCATGCGAAACACTTCACCTCGCCGATCACCCTTTCGGGAGGGCATTGCAGCCGAAATTTCGGACCGGCTTTGCGTATTCGGATTGCGCGGTCGATGATAGCCGGCTCGTCGTTCTCTGCGCGGTCGACGCGAAGCAACGGGGCGCCGAAATCGCGTTGGGCACGCGCTTCGTCTCGGCGCGACGGAGCACCGATTCCTGGGATGTGGTGCTGGAGGATGTGCGTTTTGGGCGCGCGCGCGAGGTTCGCGCTCGCGCCCTCGTCAACGCGGCAGGGCCTTGGGTAGCCGAGGTGCTGGGATCACGGCTGGGCGTGACCACCTCGAAAAAGGTCCGGCTCATAAAGGGAAGCCATCTCGTCACTCGCCGCCTCTACGAGGGCGAGCACGCTTACATTCTACAGAATCCGGACAAGCGGATCGTCTTCACCATTCCCTACCAGAACGACTTCACCTTGATCGGCACGACCGACGTTGCCTATGACGGCGAGCCGCACGAGGTCCGTATCAGCGAGGACGAGAGCCGCTATTTGCGCGAGAGCGTCGCATTGCATTTGCGCAGTTCCATCGCGCCCGAGGACATCGTCTGGACTTACTCGGGCGTTCGTCCGCTCTTCGATGACGGGTCGATCACGGCCTCGGTCGTCACGCGCGACTACGTGTTCGATCTCGACGCACCCGATGGCGCGCCCCCTGCCCTTTCGGTTTTCGGCGGGAAGATCACGACCTTTCGGCGACTTTCCGAACACGCCATGGATGCGCTTTCGCGGTTTTTCCCGGGGCTCAAGCCCGCATGGACAGCGACCGCAATCTTGCCCGGCGGTGACATGCCAAAAGGCGACTTCGATACCTTTCTCTCGAATTTGATGGCGAGGAAGCCTTTCCTCGAAGCATCCACTGCTCACAGGTTGGCGAGGGCCTACGGAACGCGCGTCGATGCTATTCTCGGCGGGGCCCTCAGAAAGGAGGATCTCGGGCGCGATTTCGGCGCGGGCCTGAGCGAGGCCGAGATCGATCATCTCATTCGCGCCGAATGGGCGAGGACGGTAGAAGATATTATTTGGCGGCGCAGCAAGCTCGGACTGCATCTCCCGCAAGCGGCAGTCGCCGAGATCGCACGATATCTCGAGCGGACAAGCCCCGAAGGCAAAGCCGTCGCTGACAGGGCTTGAGCAAGATTCATCTAGGAAAACGCCGTGTCTAAATATGTAGGCTCAATCGACCAGGGCACGACGAGCACACGGTTCATTGTATTCGACAGTGACGGCAATATCCGCACAAGCGATCAGAAAGAGCACGCCCAGCTTTATCCGCAACCCGGTTGGGTCGAGCACGACCCCGTCGAAATTTGGCGCAACACGCACAGCGTGATTGTGGGCGCGCTGGGTAAGGCGCATCTCGCGCCTGAAGACCTTTCTTGCATCGGCATCGCCAATCAGCGCGAAACGATGCTCCTTTGGGACCGGACGACCGGCTCCCCGCTGCACAATGCAATCGTCTGGCAAGACACGCGCACGGATCGCCTTGTTGCCCGTTTCGCCAAGCATGGCGGCCGGGACCGTTTGCGCGCCAAGACAGGATTGCCGCTCGCCACCTATTTCTCCGGCCTCAAGCTCGCTTGGCTGCTCGAGAACGTGCCTGGCGCGCGCGCAAGGGCTGCGGCCGGCGATGCTCTTTTCGGAAATATCGATGCCTGGCTGATCTGGAACTTGACCGGAGGAACGAAAGGCGGCCTCCACATCACCGACGTCACGAATGCCTCCCGCACGCAACTCATGAATCTCGCGACGCTCGATTGGGACGAAGAGATCCTTTCGCTTTTCGACATTCCGCGAGCTTGCCTGCCGCCGATCCGCTCATCGAGTGAGGTTTACGGCGCCTGTGTCGAGCCCCTCAAAGGCGTCGCGATCGGGGGCATTCTCGGCGACCAGCAGGCAGCCCTCTTCGGACAAGCCTGTTTGATGCCCGGAGACGCCAAGAACACGTACGGCACCGGTTGCTTCATGTTGATGAACACCGGCGAGACGCCTTTTCCTTCCTCTTGTGGGCTTTTGACGACCGTCGCCTACAAGCTCGGCCGCGAGAAGCCCATATTCGCGCTCGAAGGCTCGATCGCGATCACAGGCGCTCTCGTGCAATGGCTTCGCGACAACCTCGGAATCATCGCCACGAGCGCCGAGGTCGAGGACTTGGCAAGAAGCGTGAAGGACAACGGTGATGTCTATGTCGTGCCAGCGTTCTCCGGGCTATACGCACCTTACTGGCAGCAAAATGCGCGCGGTGTGATTGCCGGGCTGACGCGTTTCGCCAACAAGGGACATATCGCGCGCGCCGCGCTCGAGGCGACCGCATATCAGGTGCGTGACGTGCTCGACGCGATGGTCAAGGATTCCGAAGTGGAAATTCAAGAGTTGCGGTGTGATGGCGGCATGGTGGTCAATGCGCTTCTCATGCAGTTCCAGGCAGACATTCTCGACGTGCCGGTGGTGCGTCCCAAAGTCATCGAAACGACCGCGCTCGGAGCGGCTTATGCGGCGGGCCTTGCGACCGGTTTTTGGAAAACCAAAGATGACATCAAGGGGAATTGGCGGATCGACAAGCGTTGGCGACCGGCCATGGCGGCGAGCGACCGCGCAAGGTTTTACGCCGCATGGAAAAAGGCGGTTTCACGCTCGCTCGACTGGGTGGTTTGAGACCGGCTCCTCAGGCCGCGCGGCGTATTCTGTTGGTCTCGAGCCGCATCAATTCCATGAACCGATCATCCTGCTCCATGAGCTCGGCCGGTGAGCCATCCCGGATGATCTTGCCGGCCTTGAGCACGATGAGACGGTCGAAGCTGCGCAAGGTCGAGAGGCGGTGCGCGATCGCGATCACCGTACGCCCGCGCATCAGGCGGCTCGAGGCCTCCTTGATCATCTCCTCGGATTCATGGTCGAGCGCGGAAGTCGCTTCGTCGAGCAACAGGATCGGCGCATCCTTGAGGAAGGCGCGGGCGAGCGCGATCCGCTGGCGTTGACCGCCGGAGAGTTTCAACCCGCGGTCGCCGACGAGCGTCTGCAGCCCGTCGGGGAGAGCCTCGATGAACTCATGGCAGCGCGCCGCGATCGCGGCTTTCCAGACCTGCTCGTCGGAGGCATCCGGACGGCTGTAGCGGATGTTCTCCAAAAGCGAGCGGTTGAACAGAGAAATGTCCTGCGGCACCACCGCCATCGCCTCGTGGAGACTGTCCTGCGTCACTTCCGAGATATCCTGCGAGCCGATGAGGATGCGCCCTTTCTCGACCGCATAGAAGCGCTGCAGCAATGCGAAAAGCGTCGATTTTCCACCACCCGATTCCCCGACGAGCCCAACGCGCTGCCCTGGTTCCACATGCAGGGTGAAGCGCTCAAAAAGCCTTTGGCAATTCGGGTAGCCGAATGAAATATTGTTGAAGGTCACGCCCGTCCCGCCGCGAATGAGCGGCAAAGCCTTCGGGTGGTCCCGAAACGCATGTGGCACCAGCAAAGTCTCGAGCGCCTCGGAAAGCCGCGCCATGTGCTGCGTGACGTCCACGAGCGCGATCGCGAGATCGCGCGTCGCGTAAAGAACGGAAAGGCCGAGCGTGCAGACGAGCACGACCTGGCCTGTCGTGGCCGCGCCTTCCTGCCAAAGTTTGAGCGCCCAGGCGAGCAGCGCGAGCGCGAGAATGACCGTTATCGAGGCGTGCAAAAGGCGCAATCTCTCGAGGTGGATCAGGCTTCGTTGGCGCGCAGTGATCTCGCGCGCGACGATCTGATCGAAGCGCCGATGCTCACGCCGCAGCCCGCCGAATGACTTGACGAGGGAGATGTTGCCGATGACGTCGATCATTTCACCGTCGACGGCCGCCGCCTCGATGGCAAAATGATGATGCAAAGGCTTGCCCGCGGCCGCGATCCGGAACATCGCATAGACCACGAAACCCGCGATGAGGACGAGCGCGGCCGCCATTTCGCTGCTCACCGTCGTCACCAGCGCGATCGCCGCAACCGTCGCGACGCAGGGCGGCAAGACGTTCCAGACAAACATGTTCTCGACGGCGAAGAAGGCATTCGAGGTCGCGGTGATGCGGCTCGTCAGGACACCAGGAAGTCTCTCCGCGAAATATCCAGGCGGGTGGCCCGTGAGATGGCGGAAGAGATCACGCCGCAAATCGCCCGTGACGCGCACGAAGGCGTAGCTCGCGACCCAGCTCGCGCATCGCCAAAGCAGATTGTCCGAAGCGATCAATCCCGCGAGAAGCGCAAATGCCGACCACGGATTGCCATGCGCGGATGAATCCGACAGTGCGTCGACCAGCGCACGCACCCCGTATTGTGCCCCGACCGAGCAGCCGACCGCGCCCAGCACGGCTATCAAAATCAAGGAATGTGAGACCGGCCGCGCCCTGATGTAGCGCGCCATGAAACCTAGCGGTCGTCTGACGTAAACGCAAAGATCGTCCATTCGAGCCGCCTTCCGGTCGTTGGTCGCCGAGGCCGCTCCGGGACGCGACCTACCGAGCTGGCAGTAACTTTCTCGCGGAGCGAGTTTGACGCGTCACAATTGGAACGTGTCGATTTCGAATAGGTTTCTCAAACTTCGTGCAATCAAGCTGGATAGTGACCCAGCCCGATTTCTCGCCATCCATTCGAGCCATGCTCATCGTCGCCGATCGTGTCGGCGCAGTTCGACTTCCGCCCTGTTTCCTCTTCGCGCCTTTCCTCGACGCTCGACATACTCTCGCCCACGCTCGACCTTCCAAGCCCGCTCTTGGGCCGGAGCGATCCCCCAAGGATGCCGCGCATATGGGCTTCCCCACCTGCATAACACGAGGTTTTGCTAGCTCTCAAGACTTGTAATCAGCTTTGGAGCGCCAAAGCTTAGTTTTGCGAGATCTTTGAAGAACCAAGATGAACGTCCGCTGACCCTTCTCTCCATCCTCGACATGGCTGGCTTGTGTCTGTGCATATCCGTTTCACCATCATGCCGGAAAGCGTCACTGGTCCGCGGGACGCGTTTCCGGCATTCGCATCGCAAACAGCAGGAGCCCGCAACTTCCAGCCACCGAAAGTCCGAGCAGCGCCATCTCACCACCGAAATGGTCGGCAAGATAGCCGGCGATCGTGGTGCTCAACGACGCGCCGATACCGACGCCGGTCCCGACCACACCTTGCGAGAGGTTGAAGCGCCCGGTGTTGCGCGTGAGATCAGCGATCACGACGGGCACGAGAACGCCGAGCACTGCGGCTGAGATGCCGTCGAGCGCCTGCACGAGACAAAGCAAAAACGGCTGTGTCACAACCGCGAGAAGGATGCCGCGCACGGGAAGGACCGCAAACGCAAGCAGCAGGAGCGGGCGGCGTCCCCAATGGCGCGCCGCCCTTCCTACACGTGGTGAGAATGTCGCGACGACGAGCTGTGGCACGACGATGCAGGCGGCGACGAGCACCGTCGCCCAATTGCTCGAGCGCATGGTGATCATGCCGCTCACAAGCGGCAACATCGCCGCGTTCGCGAGGTGGAAGAGCGCAATGCAAGCGGCGAAGAGCACGAGCGGCCGATTGTTCGCGACGCGCCGCAAACCTTGTGGCAGATTTGCCGGATGCCGACGAGGCACACCTGCATGGGCCCGAACGGGATCGATCTCCGCCTCCCTTATTCGGGCAAGTGAATAAAGGGCCGGGACGCTCAAGACCGCGGTGACATAGAAGACGCTCTCTTTCGAGAGAAAATAGCCGCACGCGCCCATGCCGGCAGCGGCAAGGCCGTTGCCGATCGAGAGGAAGCGCACGTTGCGGCCGAGCCTTTCGCTGATGCCGGCGTGTCCGTCCAAGCCAAGGCTGATGGCGACGATCGCCGGGCCGAGCACGCAACTCGCCGCAGCATGTACGACATTCGCGCTGAGCACGACCGGAAAAACAGGCACCAAGGCAAGGGCCAATGCGCTCATGCTGATGAGGACAAGCGAGATTGCCGCGACGCGCCGCTCGGAGCGCGCCGCGTCGACCAAGGCTCCCCCGGGTATTTGTCCGGCGAGTGCCACGAGCCCACCTATGGTGAGCACGAGGCCGATATTCACCTGCGTCCATTTGTTGGCCGTGAGGTATACGGCCATAAACGGGCCGAAGCCGGTTTGAACATCGGCGACGAAGAAGGTGAACCAATCAAGACCACGCAGGCTCTCCCGTGACGGCCGAGGCACCTCCCGGGTTTCGGCGATCGGGGGCCTTGGAGGCGGCGCAACGCCTTCTCGGCCGTGTCGTCGCGCGGATGGCGAGGCTGGCATGCGGCTTCTGGTCTATTGCTCGGGCGCTGGGGGCGCAGGTTTCCCCTCTGCATTTTCCGTGGTGACCTCGGCCGGCGGCTCCAGAATCGTGATCTGATCGTTCGGCTTGTACTCGTGGGACCCGACGACCTCCTCGCGGGTGAGGTCGAGAATGATCCGGATCGTCTTTCCGCCTGGCACGAAATGCACGGCTTGCCAGTCGACGGCGATCTTGCGGCTGCCCACCCCCAAAAATCCGCCGAAGTCGACGATCGCCGCGCGGATCCTCCCACTCTTGTCGACGATCACGTCGACGATTTGCCCCATCTTCTCGCCCGTGCGGCTCAGAGCCTCCTTCCCAAGGACGCCTTGCACCTCCTGGCTGTCGAGCACGATCGTGGGGATTTTGGCCGGTCCCTGCTCGGGGGATGGAGCCTGGGCGGGCTGCGGTTGGGCCGGTAGAGGTGGCTGCGAGGGTTGAGGAGCTTGTGGCGTCTCAGCTTGCGGCGGCAGCTGCGCACCCTCTTGCGCCGGCGCTTTTTCGGGTTGCGCGGTCGGCTCTTGCGGAACTGCCTTTCCCGCCAGGCAAACGGACGAAACAAGGATGGCGAAACCCGCCACCTTTCCTCGTATTCCAAACATGGTCCCCTCCGGCTCTGGCAAAATCTTCAAGTCCAGATCGCGGCGGCGGGCTGGTCAACGCGGTTGATCGCGCCCTGCTCTGTAGCTCAACACCTTAAAGGTTGGCCGGAAACACCTTCGGCCAGAGCCAATGAATTACGCCCGCCGCCGATCTCGCCGGCATTGCCGATATCTATTGCGGCGCCGTCGGGTTCTTGCGCGGGTAATGGACGCCCGGCGACGCCGAGCCGGCGCCGACTGGGCCCGCATGGCGATAATGATGATGGTAGTGATGATGATAGTGATGGTGGTGGTAAGACGCAGGCTGAATGCCAAGCGCCCCGTTCACGCCACCCGCAACACCGCCGGCTACACCCCCGACAGTCGCTCCGACGGCCGTTCCGACCGGGCCTGCGGCTCTGCCGCCCGCGGAACCTCCGACCGTCGCCCCTTGTTGCGCGCCACGCACGATTCCTTGCGCCTGAGCGACGAGGGGCATTGCGAAGAATGTCAGTCCGGCAGCCAACGTCAATAAACGAGTGGTCACGGCTCTCTCCTTCGATAAATCACGATGAGGGCCTAACGAGACGGAAACCATCCGAGTTCCGCGATTGCGGGTCGAACAGGCGGAACTCCGAAACAACTAACGATCACGATTGCGACGGGAAAGATCCTATACGGCTCTCAAATGCCTGATGGGCCGTCCCGGCGCGATCATTTCGGCAGCACTGAGGATCGCTTGCGCGTCGATGCCATAGTGGCGGTAAAGATCGGAGATCGTGCCGGTCTGG
>Ga0213876_10000855_pt1 | contig 20502 bp, 12 predicted proteins | sample BarmaccomBMRX_R9_FD_160113 | JGI IMG/M metagenome (GOLD analysis project Ga0213876, IMG submission 160113) | Root-associated microbial communities from Barbacenia macrantha in rupestrian grasslands, the National Park of Serra do Cipo, Brazil - RX_R9 | ecosystem: Host-associated > Plants > Roots... | reverse complement strand
GCTCGGGCGCCCGCGCGTCGATGCCCGGCATGATGGACACCGTGCTCAACCTCGGGCTCAACGACAAGACGGTCGAAGCCCTCGCCGAAATGTCCGGCGACCGGCGCTTTGCCTATGACAGCTACCGGCGTTTCATCACGATGTATTCCGACGTCGTGCTCGGCCTCGAACATCATCATTTTGAGGACATCCTCGACACCTTCAAGGACAGCCAGGGCTATCAGCTCGACACCGACCTGTCGGCCGAGGACTGGGTCGAACTGGTCGGCCGCTACAAGGAGGCGGTGGCGCAGGAGACCGGCAAGGAATTTCCGCAGGATCCGCACGACCAGCTCTGGGGTGCGATCGGCGCGGTGTTTTCATCCTGGATGAACGCGCGTGCGGTGACCTACCGCAAGCTGCACGACATTCCGGAATCCTGGGGCACCGCGGTCAATGTGCAGGCCATGGTATTCGGCAACATGGGCGAGACCTCGGCAACCGGCGTTGCGTTCACGCGCAATCCCTCGACCGGCGAAAGCAAGCTGTACGGCGAGTTCCTGATCAACGCGCAGGGCGAGGACGTCGTCGCCGGCATCCGGACCCCGCAGGACATCACCGAGGAGGCGCGCGAGGAATCCGGCTCCGACAAGCCGTCGATGGAAACCGCGATGCCCGAGGCGTTCGAGGAGCTGACGCGGATCTATACGATGCTGGAAAAGCATTACCGCGACATGCAGGACATGGAGTTCACGGTCGAGCGCGGCAAATTGTGGATGTTGCAGACCCGCTCCGGCAAGCGCACCGCGAAGGCGGCGCTTAAGATCGCGGTCGAGCTCGCCAATGAGGGCCTGATCTCGCAGAAGGACGCGGTGTCGCGGATCGACCCGGCTTCGCTCGATCAGCTCTTGCATCCGACCATCGATCCCGCCGCCAAGCGCGACGTGATCGCGACGGGCCTGCCGGCCTCGCCCGGCGCTGCGTCGGGCGAGATCGTGTTCTCCTCGGATGAAGCTGCCAAACTGCAGGCCGACGGCCACAAGGTCATCCTGGTGCGGATCGAGACCTCGCCGGAAGACATTCACGGCATGCACGCGGCCGAAGGCATTCTGACCACCCGCGGCGGCATGACCTCGCATGCCGCCGTGGTGGCGCGTGGCATGGGAAAACCCTGCGTCTCCGGCTGCGGTTCGATCCGCGTCGATTACGGCCGCGGCACCATGAGCATCGGCTCGCGTACCTTCAAGACCGGCGACGTCATCACCATCGACGGCTCGATGGGCCAGGTGCTCGCCGGCCGCATGCCGATGATCGAGCCGGAGCTGTCGGGCGAGTTCGGCACGCTGATGGGCTGGGCCGACGAGGCGCGCAAGATCGGCGTCCGCGTCAATGCCGATACGCCCGAGGACGCGCGCACCGCGATCAAGTTCGGCGCCGAGGGCATCGGGCTCTGCCGCACCGAGCACATGTTCTTCGAGGAGACCCGCATCCGCACCGTGCGCGAGATGATCCTGGCCGAGGAGGAGCAGGTCCGCCGTGCCGCGCTGTCGCGCCTCTTGCCGATGCAGCGCGCCGATTTCATCGAGCTGTTCGAGATCATGAAGGGGCTGCCGGTGACGATCCGGCTGCTCGATCCGCCGCTGCACGAGTTCTTGCCGCATACCACCGCGGAGATCGAGGAAGTCGCGCGCGCCATGAACACCGATCCGCGCCGGCTCGCCGATCGCGCCCGCGAGCTTGCCGAGTTCAATCCGATGCTCGGCTTCCGCGGCTGCCGCATCGCGATCGCCTATCCGGAGATCGCCGAGATGCAGGCGCGCGCGATATTCGAGGCTGCGGTGGAAGCGCAAAAGCGCACCGGCGAGGCGGTCGGGCTCGAGGTGATGGTGCCGCTGATCGCGACCAAGGCCGAGCTCGATCTCGTCAAGGCGCGGATCGATGCCACGGCACAGGCCGTGATGCGCGAGACCGGCAAAAAGCTCACCTATCAGGTCGGCACCATGATCGAGCTGCCGCGCGCCTGCCTGCTCGCCGGCGACATCGCCAAGAGCGCCGAGTTCTTCTCGTTCGGCACCAACGATCTAACGCAGACGACCTACGGCATCAGCCGCGACGATGCCGCGAGCTTCCTCGGCGCCTACGTCGCGAAAGGGATTTTGGAGATCGATCCGTTCATCTCGCTCGATCGCGAGGGCGTCGGCGAGCTCGTCAAGATTGGCGTGGAGCGCGGCCGCAAAACCCGGCGTGACCTGAAGGTCGGCATCTGCGGCGAGCATGGCGGCGACCCCGCCTCGGTGGCATTCTGCCACGAGATCGGGCTGAACTACGTCTCGTGCTCGCCCTATCGCGTGCCGATCGCGCGGCTCGCCGCGGCGCAGGCCGCGCTCGGCAAGCAGGTGACGAGCACGGCGTAAGCAAGTCGAAATCAGTAGGGTGGGCAAAGCGAAGCGTGCCCACCGAGACGCGCGCTCCATCGTTGATGGGCACAAGCGCGCCTTGCCCACCTTAGCTTCGCTCGTTTCACTCGCGCCCCGGAATGACGACTCAGTCGCTATCATGCTGTCCCGGATTGGCACGGCCGCGCGGATTTTTTTCACCTTCTTCGTTGACCGGATCTTTACCACTCGCGTCGAGCGGCCATTTACCAATGTTTTTGGTGTGATCGTGGTCTACAACTTCGCGTCTTGTCTGTGTCTCCTCTGCAACGTGGATTAACGCCCCGGCAACCAAAATTCGTTACCAACAGAAACGGTCGAATTTTACGGATGCACTGAAATTCGGCTCGATAAGTAAGCGTTGCGTGAGCGTAACTGATGCTTGTGTTGCGTAACCATCCGAAGGGCGCGCGGTTCGCGTCCTTCGGATTCGGTCTCTGTCTCTTCGCATTGATGCCGACCGAGACCGGATATCAGGACATCGGCTCCTTGCTGGCGCGCCAACCGGGCGTCGCCGAGCGCTGGCAGAAGCGTGCCTTCGCAGGCGCCTCATCGATCCAGCTTGCCACCTACAGCTTCTCCGTTCCGATCGGAGCCTCCACGCCGCAAGCCGCCGCCTATCGGCTGGCGAGCCTCGATCCGCAGGGCATTGACGTCACGGGCGCGCTGCCGCGCAATCCCGCGCTGCAGGTTCCATCGCGCTATCAGGCCTCCGATTTCCCAACCGTCAACCGGGCGCTGAAAGGCGACCGGCTCGTCGTCACGCCACAAAACACTCCCGAGCCCGCGGCGCCGGCGCCAGCCGCGCCCGCCAAGGAGGATCCGGCAAACTCGAATGCCTCGGTGTTCGGCGCCAGGACAGCGGAGGCTGGCGCGAGCGGCGCGACGCCGCTCGATCCCGAATTGCAGGCCGCGCTGAACGCGGCGCCGCTGCCGCAATATGACGTCTCGGCGACGGTCGAACAGCAGCGGCTCGACGAGTTGAAGGCGGCGCCGGATTCGACCGGGATCGGCGCCGATCAGGGGACCTCGCGCGACGGCTTCAACATCAAGACCGCGAGCCTCTATTTCGGCAACGCCTCGCTGGGTGGCGCGACCGGGAGCATGGAGCGCTGGCGGCCCGGCGAGGAGCCGCTGATCGTCGTTCCCGATCCCGATCTCAAACTGCCGCAGGTGCCGGACGCTGCGTCGAAGGCCGGAGAAAGCATCGCGCCGAAGGGCGAAGTCAATGCCGACGACCAGCGCACGAGGACGCCGGCCGAACGGCTCGGCCTGCTCGATGCGAAGCTGCGGGCGAAATCCGAAAAATGCCTGGCCGAAGCGGTCTATTTCGAGGCGCGCGGCGAGGCGGTGCGCGGCCAGATCGCCGTGGCGCAGGTGGTGCTGAACCGCGCGTTTTCCGGCTTCTACCCCAGCACGGTGTGCGCCGTGGTCTATCAGAGCAAGTACCGGCATACCGTCTGCCAGTTCACCTTCGCCTGCGAAAGCAATACCGACGTGATCCGCGAGCCCGACATGTGGGAGCGCGCCAAAAAGATCGCCAAGGCGATGCTCGACGGTCTGATCTGGCTCCCTGAAGTGGGCAAGTCGACGCATTATCACGCCTATTATGTGCGCCCCTCCTGGGTCGGCGAGATGAAGAAGCTGTACCGCTATGGCGTCCACACCTTCTATCGGCCGAAGGCCTGGGGCGACGGCAGCGAGGCACCGAGCTGGGGCACGCCGGCGCAGACCGCGGCCATCTCGCAGGAACTCGCCGAGGAAGCCAGGAGCGAAGCGGAAATCAATCCGAATTCGGTCAGGCGATAGCACTTGCCGTCATTGCGAGGCGCCAACGGGTCCGCGCGATGCGCGGCCCGATGACAGGCTCCGCGCCGAAGCAATCCAGAATGTTTCCTGCTGAGGCATCTCCGGATTGCTTCGCTTCGCTCGCAATGACGGCGTCAAACGTCACACCTCGATATCAAGCGCGACGTCGAAACTCGGTGCGGAATGCGTCAGTGCTCCTGAGGACGCGTAGTCGACGCCGGTCGCCGCGATCTTGGCGATGGAATCCAGTGTGACACCGCCGGAGGCCTCCAGCACAAGGCGGCCTTGCGCGATCTTCACCGCCTCCGTCAGCGTTGGGATATCCATGTTGTCGAGCAGCACGACGTCGGCGAGGCCAGTGTCGAGCACCTCGCGGAGCTGCGCCAGCGTATCGACCTCGATCTCGACCGCGACGAGATGGCCGGCATGCGCGCGGGCGCGCTCCAGCACCGGGCGGATGCCGCCGGTGACCGCGATGTGGTTGTCCTTGATCAGGATCGCATCATCGAGGCCGAAGCGGTGGTTGAAACCGCCGCCGCAGCGCACGGCGTACTTTTCCAGCGCGCGCAGGCCCGGCGTGGTCTTGCGGATGCAGCAGATGCGCATGTTTGTCCCCGCGGCGCGACGGACGTAGTCCGCGGTGAGCGTGGCGACGCCGGAGAGGCGCCCGACGAAATTGAGCGCGGTGCGTTCGGCGGTGAGCACCGCGCGAGCGGGTCCCGCGATGGTCAGGAGATGCGTGCCTTTCGCCACTTCCGCACCGTCGCGGCAATGCGCCGCGATCTCGATATCGGGCGCAAGCTTGTGAAGCGTCGCGAAGGCAAGCGGCAGGCCCGCGATCACGCCGGCCTGGCGCGCCACCATGACCGCGCGCGCTCTCGTGTCTTCGGGAATGGTGGCGATCGAAGTGATGTCGCCGGCGCGGCCGAGATCTTCGTCGAGCGCGCGCAGCACGGCGGCGTCGATCGCGAGCGGCGAGAGAAAGGCGTCAGGGTGCAGGAGGGCTGAGATCGTCGTCATGGGTTGGTTCCATTCATGCTGTGATTGGCTGCGGCGTTCGCTTCAGTTCCGCGAGGCGGTCCGCGATCTCGCGCGCTTGGACGAGGGTCGTCATGGTGCGCCGGGCAAGGGGGCTCTCGGTCGGATGGTCGGATCGATAGTGTCCGCCGCGGCTTTCCCGCCGTGCGAACGCCGCGGCGGCGACCAGCAGCGCCGTGATCGCCATGTTGCGGAGGGCAATGTTGCCGGTGTCGCGCTCGATCGCGGCAAAGCTGCGCACCGCCTCAGCGAGGCGCTCGCGATCACGGACCACGCCGACATGCGAGGTCATCATGGCGCGAAGGTTCTGGGCCGCCAGCGCGGGGAACGCGCAGTTGCGCGGCACAGGCTGCTCCGCAAGATGCGCAGGCGAGGGGATCTCGCAGCCCAAGATGTCCTCCGCGATCCGCGCGGCGTAGACCACGGCTTCCAGCAGCGAGTTGGACGCGAGCCGATTGGCGCCATGCGCGCCGGTGCACGACACTTCGCCGGCAGCCCACAGGCCCTGCACCGAACTGCGGCCACGCGCGTCGACGGCGATGCCGCCCATGTGATAATGCGCGGCCGGCGCGACCGGGATCGGTTCTCGCGCCGGATCGATGCCGGCGGCCCGGCAGCTCGCATGGACGGTCGGGAATTTTTCGGCGAAGCGCGCGCCGAGTGCGTCGCGTGCGTCGAGGAATGCGCCGCGGCCGGCAGCCACCTCCGCGAACACGCCGCGCGCCACGATGTCGCGCGGAGCGAGTTCGGCCAACGGATGGACGGCTTGCATGAAGCGCTCGCCATTGCCGTTGATCAGGACCGCGCCTTCGCCGCGCAGCGCCTCGGTCGCAAGCGGCGCGGGATCGCGCCCGACCATGATCGCGGTCGGATGGAACTGCACGAATTCGGGATCGGCGATGACGGCACCGGCGCGCGCCGCAATCGCAAGGCCGAGGCCGCGCGCTTCAGGCGGATTGGTCGTCACCGCGTAGAGATGACCGATGCCGCCGGTGGCGAGCACGATCGCACGGGCCGCGATCGTCACGGGCTTGGCGATGGGATCGCCGGCCTTGCGCAGCCGCAGTCCGGTGACCGCGCCGTCCGCGGTGAGAAGCTCCTCGGCGAGGTAGCCCTCGACGACCCGGATCGAAGGCGTGGCACGAACCGCCGTGGTCAGCGCGGCGAGGATCGCCTGTCCGGCCCGGTCACCTTGGACATGCACGATGCGGCGCGCCGAGTGCGCGGCCTCGCGGCCGACCGCGAGATGGCCTTCGAGGTCGCGGTCGAACGGAACGCCGTAGCGCAGCAGATCGTCGATGCGCGCCGGCGCCTCGCGCGCCAAGCCATGCGCGACGTCCGCGTCGACGAGACCAGCGCCGGCCGCAATCGTATCCGCGGCATGCGCCTCAGGGCTGTCGCCCTCCGCGACCGCCGCGGCGATGCCGCCCTGCGCCCAGGCGCTGGATGCACCCTGGCCGAGCGGCGCCGCCGTGATAACTGTGACCGGCCGCGGCGCAAGTTTCAGCGCACAAAACAATCCCGCAAGGCCGCCGCCGACGATGACGACGTTTGGCGTGTTGCGGATGTCTTCAATTTGGTTACGCATATTGCGTCCTCCGGTTTGTCGTCGCCTCGCTGTTCAGCGCATTCGTCGCGCCGCGAAAGCGGGGAGCCATAATCACAAGTGGGAATTGTTGTGCGAGACTCGCGGTTGGCTTTCGCTCGAATATTTCTGCCTGGGGTTATGGGTCCCGGCTTGCGCCGGAACGACAGCTCAGTTTTGGGAGCGCCGTCAGTGCTTCAGATTGATCATGCGCTCCACCGAACGCCGCGCGCGCTGTGCGATCTCGGGATCGATCACGATGTCCTCGCGCAGGAACAGCAGACTCTCAAAGATGTTCTGTAGCGTAATGCGCTTCATGTGAGGGCATAGATTGCACGGCTTGACCATCTCGACATCGGGCAGCTCGGCCTGGACGTTGTCGGCCATCGAGCATTCGGTGATCATGACGACGCGCCTCGTGCGGTTGTCGCGCACCCATTTGATCATGTGCGCGGTCGATCCGGTGAAGTCGGCTTCGGCGAGCACATCCGGCGGGCATTCGGGATGCGCGATGATCTGCACGGTCGGATCCGCATCGCGATAAGCGCGCAGCTCCTCGCCGGTGAAGCGCTCATGCACCTCGCAGGCGCCGGTCCAGGCGATGATCTTGACACGCGTCTGGGACGCCACGTATTTCGCGAGGTACTGGTCGGGCAGGAAGATCACGGTCGGTGCGTCGAGGCTTTCGACCACCTGCAGCGCGTTCGACGAGGTGCAGCAGATGTCGACTTCGGCCTTCACCTCGGCCGAGGTGTTGACATAGGCCACGACCGGCACGCCGGGAAAACGTTCGCGCAGCAGCCGCACGTCGGCGCCGGTGATGCTCGCGGCGAGCGAGCAGCCGGCGCGGGAATCCGGAATCAGGACCCGCTTCTCCGGATTGAGAATTTTTGAGGTCTCCGCCATGAAGTGCACGCCGCACTGGACGATGATGTCGGCCTGCACCTTGCTGGCTTCGATCGCAAGCTGCAGCGAGTCGCCGGTGATGTCGGCGACGCAGTGGAAGATTTCCGGCGTCTGATAGTTGTGCGCCAGGATTACCGCGCCGCGCTCGGCCTTCAGTTCGTTGATCGCCTTGACGTAAGGCGCCATCAGCGGCCACTCGACTGGCGGGATCACGTTCCTGACGCGCTCGTAGAGATGCGCGGTGGCGCGTTCGACCTCGCCGTTCCATTCGAGCGCGGGCCTGCGGTTGCTTGATGAGCCTTGTGGGCTGGGTGGACGGGTGAAGCTGCCGCGACTTCCGATGGCCAAGTCATCGGGACCAAGAATTCCAGCAATCGGCATCGAAACCTCCTCAGAAACGTATATATACTCATATTGAGTATATATGAGCTCCGATAAATCCGGCCGTGGCAGGCCGGAATGTTCTGGTGCTGCACCAAGCTCGAACAGGATCAATCCTGCGGTCTCAGCAGCGATCGCGCGATCCACTTATTCTCATAACGAGCAAAACGTATATAGCATGTCCTCGCGCCTGCCGCCAGAGCGTGCAGTGGGAAATCCGCCGGGTCGGGGATGGCTGAATTGCAACGCTGCCCTGCGAACAAAGCTTCTGTCGCAAATCGGATTGGCGCTTTCATGCAGATGCATTAATCCCGTGAGCCGGCCGGATTCGGGTCCGCGCGCAATAAGGGAGAGAACCCCAGATGTCGACGACCTCAGGCGACCTGCGTCCGGTGAGCGGACCTGTCAATTGGCGCACGCCGCTCATCATCATCGCCTGCGGTTGTCTGATCGCCATGTTGAGTTTTGGCCCGCGGTCCAGCCTCGGCTTCTTCGTGCAGCCGATGAGCGGCGAGTTTGCATGGGGCCGCGACGTGTTCGGTCTTGCGCTCGCTATCCAGAACCTGCTGTGGGGTCTCGGCCAGCCCCTTGCGGGCGCCATCGCCGATCGTTTCGGGATTCTCCGGGTCATGTGCGTCGGCGCGCTGCTCTATGCCGGCGGCCTGCACTTGATGCGCTATGCGGCAACGCCGCTCGCGCTCGATCTCGGCGCGGGCGTCCTGATCGGCTTCGGATTGTCCGGCTGCTCTTTCAACCTCGTGCTGTCAGCGTTCAGCAAGCTGTTGCCGGCCGAGCAGCGCGGCATCGCGCTCGGCCTCGGGACCGCCGCCGGCTCATTCGGACAATTCCTGTTCGCCCCGTTCGGCGTCGCGATGATCTACAATTTCGGCTGGCAGACCGCACTGACCGTGTTCGCCGGCCTGATGCTCCTGATCGTGCCGCTGTCGCTGGCGCTTGCGACGCCGCCGGCAATTTCGACCAATGTGCCGGCCGCCGACCGGCAATCGTTCAAGACGGCGCTCGTCGAAGCCTTCGGCCATCGCTCCTACGTGCTGCTCGTGCTCGGCTTCTTCACCTGCGGCTTTCAGCTTGCCTTCATCACCGTGCATCTGCCTGCCTATCTGGTCGATCGCGGCATTCCGGCGCAGACCGGCGGCTGGGTGGTCGCCGCGATCGGCCTGTTCAACATCGTCGGATCATTGAGCGTCGGTTGGCTGCAGAACTACCTGCCGAAGCGCTACATCCTGTCGGCGATCTATCTTTTGCGCGCGCTGTCGATCGTGGCCTTCATCTCGCTGCCGATCTCGTCGTTCTCCGCCATCGTGTTCGGTGCGGTCTCTGGACTGACCTGGCTGTCCACGGTGCCGCCGACCTCCGCGCTGGTCGCGCTGATGTTCGGCACGCGCTGGTTTGCAACGCTCTACGGCTTTGCCTTCGTCAGCCACCAGGTCGGGGGCTTCCTGGGTGTCTTTCTCGGCGGCGTGGTGTTCGAAAAATTCGGTTCCTACACTCCGATCTGGTGGCTTTCGATCCTGTTCGGCGTGCTCTCCGCCGTGATCAACCTGCCGATTGTCGAAAAGCCGGTGGCGCGCGCCATTGCGCAGCCGGCGTGATGGGCTAAACATGCCCTGAAACCTCAGGGATTTCAGGGAGCGGCCGGTGGCGACGTTCAAGGCGATCAGAGTGGACAAGGCTGTGAAAGGAACCACCGCCGCGCTCACGGAGTTCGATGAAGCCGAATTGATGGAAGGCGATGTCACGGTCAGGGTCGAATGTTCGTCGCTGAATTACAAGGACGGGCTGGCGCTGACCGGCAAGGCGCCAGTGGTGCGGCGCTTTCCGATGATCCCCGGTATCGATCTCGCCGGCACGGTGGAGCAGTCGTCCCACCCGCAATGGAAAGCCGGCGATAAGGTGATCTGCACCGGGTGGGGCATGGGGGAGACCCATCTCGGGGCCTATGCGGAAAAGGCCCGCGTCAAGGGCGACTGGCTGGTCGCGCTGCCGCAAACGCTCTCGGCGCGCGAGGCGATGGCGATCGGAACCGCGGGCTTCACCGCCATGCTGGCGATCCTGGCGCTCGAACGGCACGGGCTGACCCCAGAGAGCGGTCCCGTGGTGATCACGGGCGCCGCAGGCGGCGTCGGCTCGGTCGCGACCGCGGTGCTCGCCAGGCTGGGCTATCACGTCATCGCCTCGACCGGCCGCCTTTCGGAGACGGACTACCTGAAGGGGCTAGGAGCCACTGAGGTCATCGACCGCAACGAACTGTCGGCACCGGCCAAGCCGCTTGCGAAGGAGCGCTGGGCAGGCGGGGTCGACAGCGTCGGATCGACCACGCTCGCGAACTTGCTGTCGATGACCCGCTATGGCGGCGCCATCGCGGCCTGCGGCCTCGCCGCCGGCATGGACCTGCCGTCCTCGGTTGCGCCGTTCATTTTGCGCGGAGTGTGCCTTCTCGGCATCGATTCCGTGATGTGCCCCGTTACCTCGCGAAAACTCGCCTGGAACCGGCTCGCCAGCGATTTGGATCGGGCAAAACTAACTGAAATCACTCATGAAATTGCACTTGACCAGGTCATTGCGCAGGCGCCGCAGATCATCGCCGGCCAGGTTCGCGGCAGGGTTGTGGTAAAAATTCCCTAGGGACATTCAGACTTTACCAACCAACGTGCTCCAATGTTGCCACGGTTGGTATGGTAAGCAGCGGGTAAAGGATCGTCAGGAAGTGTGTGGAGGTTCAGACACATTCGTTAACCTTGCGGCGGCTGATCCCGGCGAATGTCCGAACCAGACCACACTGAAGACAAAGATTTCCAATGTCCTTCGCCCATCGGAATTCGCTCTTAGCGATCGATGCAAGACAGGGCGAATGACGGGGCGGGACACCGGCGGTCGTCCGCGGCTCGGTTCAAGTTGGAGTTTCGACATGCTTGCGCGTTTCGTATTGGGAACCGTCACGGCCGGCGCGATCGCGATGCCGGCGTTTGCAGGAATGATGACCGCCGAGGAGGCTCGTAAGTTCGTCATCGGCAAGGTTTTCACCTTCACCTGTTTCGACGGCACCCGCGGCGCCGGCCGGGTGCTCGATGACATGGGTGCGATCGGCGCCGTGCAGTTCAACGGTTCGGGCCCGGTGCGCCAACTGCGCCTGCCCGGCAACACCCTTCAGATTCGCGGCCAGTCGGTATGCGCCTCGATCAAGGGCATGCCGTTCGATCCGTGTTTCAATCTCGACAAGAAGGACGAAGTCAGCTTCCGCGGCTCGGTCTCCGGCATGGGCTTCGCCTATTGCGACTTCCATCATCAGGGCGGCGGCCAGCAGATGTTGATGGCCCGCGCCGTCGCGCGGCCGCGCTCCGGGCGCTCCGTACGAGCCATCGGTGGCTCGCAGACCGAGGTCGCCACCCACGTCGAAACTCCGAAGGTCGAGAGCAGCAAGATCGAGCCGATCAGGTCGGAGACGACCGGGTCGGGGAAATCCGAGGCCACGCCGGAACTGCGCCGGACGACCGAATAGTCCGCCGCCCGCACACGAAGGCTGACGCCGCCGCGACCGGCTCTGCCTTCTGCCGCAACTGCGCGCGGCCGTACAGAGGCCATTAGGCGACAGCGACCGCCTGAAGCCCGTGGGGTTTACGGGTTTCCCGGTATCGTGCGCGCCCTGCCGGCGCAACGTCCGTATTTCTGCGGCCGGTAACGTTAACGTTGCGTAGACTGCAGTGGAACAAGTTTGGGTCGGCAATGGCGCCGTCGCGAGAACTGTTGGCGTGCGCTTGTTCGCAACCTGCATGTTCTCGGAGCCCGCAATGCACTTCCTCGGCCGCTTTCGCATTCTGACCAAGATTCTCGCGATCGTCGTTCTGCTCAGCGGCATCGCGGGGATGATGGCCTATCTCGGCATCTCGGCGCTTGGCGATCTCAGCGAGAAGGCCGACCTGATGTCATCGGCGGCCACGCGCGCCCTCTTGGCCGCGCGCGCCAACCAGAACGTGATTGCCCTGAACCGCGCGGAGTTTCGCAGCGCGCTCGATCCGCGCGACGAAAACCGCCTGGCGGCGCGCGAGGTGATCGAGAGCCAGCTCAAGCAGTATCAGGAGCGAATGGACGAGATCGCCAAGACGAATGACGAGAAGGCCAAGGCGATGCTGCCCGAGGTTCACGAGGCCTTTTCCGCCTACAAGAGCCAGCTCACCGCGACCTTGTCGGCAATCGACGGGGAAAAATCGTCCAAGCTGAGCGACAGCGCCGAGCGGCTGCGCGAGAGCGCGCTGAAGAGCCGCGGCGCGGCCGAAAACCTGCAGGCGAAAATCCGCGTGGTCGCCGATCGCCTCAACGCCCGCGTCGAAGAGAAGAGCGTGGAAGCCCGCGCGCAATATGAGCAGACCTCGCGCCTGCTGCTGATCATGGCCATCAGCGGCGTCGTGTTCGGGGCCCTGATGGGTTTCGTGATCGGCCAGTTCGGGGTCGCCAAGCCGATCCGGGCGATCGTCGCGCTGCTGCAGCAGCTGGCCGCCGGCAATTATGACGTCGAGATTCATGGCGCCGATCGCAAGGACGAGGTCGGCGACGTGGCGCAGGCCGCCGCCGTGTTCAAGGACAACGGTCTTGCCAAGATCCGCATGGAAGCTGAGCAGAAGGAGGCGGAAACGCGCACCGCTGCGCAGCGCCGCAAGGACATGCTGCAACTGGCCGACAGTTTCGAATCGGCAATCGGGGAAATCGTCGACACGGTCTCGTCGGCGTCCACCGAGCTCGAGGCCTCCGCCTCTAGCTTGACCGGCACGGCTGACCGCTCGCAGGAGCTCGCGACCACCGTCGCGGCGGCGTCCGAGGAAGCCTCGACCAACGTCCAGTCGGTGGCATCCGCGACCGAGGAGCTCTCCTCGTCGGTCAATGAGATCAGCCGCCAGGTCCAGGAATCCGCGCGCATGGCAGGCGAGGCCGTCGACCAGGCCCGCCGCACCAACGATCGCGTCGGCGAGTTGTCCAAGGCGGCGAGCCGCATCGGCGACGTCGTCGAACTGATCAACACGATTGCCGGCCAGACCAATCTGCTCGCGCTGAACGCAACCATCGAGGCGGCGCGCGCCGGCGAGGCCGGCCGCGGCTTTGCGGTGGTGGCCTCCGAGGTCAAGGCGCTGGCCGAGCAGACCGCCAAGGCTACCAGCGAAATCGGCGAGCAGATTTCCGGCATTCAGGCGGCGACGCAGGAATCGGTCGGCGCCATCCGCGAGATCTCCGGCACCATCGAGCGTCTGTCGGAAATCTCCTCGACGATTGCCGCGGCCGTGGAAGAACAGGGCGCCGCGACCCAGGAAATCTCTCGCAACGTGCAGCAGGCGGCGCAAGGCACCCAGCAGGTCTCCGCCAACATCACCGACGTGCAGCGCGGCGCCACGGAGACCGGCTCGGCTTCATCGCAGGTTCTCTCCGCGGCCCAGACCCTGTCATCCGACAGCAGCCGCCTGAAGCTCGAGGTCGGCAAGTTCCTGAACACGGTCCGCGCGGCGTGACGAGGCTGAGGATGCGGCGCCTAACGCCGCCGGGCTCTTCGCGAGCCCGTCATTGATGCAGTTCAAATTGCAGTAGTTCTACGGAACGATTTGTTAAGCATTATTTGCAAGGGCGCGTTCATCCTCTCCTCCGGAAATTTTTGCGGCCGCGCCATCCCGAGCGCGCGCCTGACCAATATTTTTGAGGAGACGAACGTGTTGGGGTTCATTCAGAATCTGCGAATTTCGACCAAGCTCGCGACGACCTCGGCGCTGGCAATCGCGCTGGTCGCCGCCATGATCTACGTCCAGATGAGCGCCGCGGCGCATGTCGAGAGTGCTTATGGTGTTGCCACGCAGCAGCAGACGATCGCACATAACGCCAGCAAAACGGAAGTCTCGGTCAAGGGCATGCAGCTTGCCATGCGTGACATCCTGCTTTCGACCACCGAGAGTGAGCTGCAGAAGGGAGTAGCCCGGTTCGACGAGCAAAGGAGCGGCGCTGCCAAATCGACCGAGGACATGGAGGCTTTGTCGCAGTCGCAGGAAAACAAGCAGCGCATGGCGAAGCTGATCGAAGCGCTCGGAAATTTCGCCAAGGGCCGCGACCAGATCATCGCGGTTCAGCGGCAAATCATCGCGATCGAGGCGAAACGCGCGGCCGGTGAGACGGGTGCGGAAGCCGCCGCTCAGCAAACCAAGCTGAAAGGAGAGATCGAGCGCCTGCGCCGCGAGGTGACACTTCCGGTCAACGCCGAGATCGACGGTTTGATCAGGGCCGTTGCGGAATTTGCCTCGCACCGTTCCCAAGCTGCCCGCAATGAGGCCGGCGAGCAGGTTGCCTCGGCCAACCGGAACCTGCTGATCGTCGGCCTCGCCATCGCGATTCTGCTGCTCGGAAGCTGGGTATTCTCCTTCCTCACGATCGCCCGGCCGATCGCCGCGCTCACCAAGGCGATGCTGGAATTGGCTGAGGGCAATTTTGCCGTCGTGCTGCCGGGGCTCGGCCGCAAGGACGAGGTCGGCGATGTCGCGGCCGCCGTCGAAAAGTTCAAGCTCGTCTCCGAACAGAAGGCGCGCCAGGAGGCGGAAGCCAAGATCAAGCAGGATCAGATCGCAGGCCAGCAGCGCAAGGCCGACATGCAGAGGCTTGCCGACAGTTTCGAGGCCGCGGTCGGCGAGATCGTCGATACCGTGTCGTCGGCGTCCACCGAGCTCGAAGCGTCCGCCTCCACCCTGACGGCCAATGCCCAGCGCTCGCAGCAGCTCGCGACCACGGTCGCGGCGGCGTCGGAGGAAGCCTCGACCAATGTGAATTCGGTCGCCTCCGCCACCGAAGAGCTGACCTCCTCGGTCACGGAAATCAGCCGGCAAGTGCAGGAATCGGCGCGGATGGCCAACGAGGCCGTTGACCAGGCCCGCCGCACCAATGATCGCGTCAGCGAATTGTCGAAGGCGGCCGGCCGAATCGGCGACGTCATCGATTTGATCAACACCATCGCCGGCCAGACCAACCTGCTGGCGCTCAATGCGACGATCGAGGCGGCGCGCGCGGGCGAAGCCGGCCGCGGTTTTGCGGTGGTGGCTTCCGAGGTCAAGGCGCTCGCCGAGCAGACCGCAAAAGCCACCGGCGAGATCAGCCAGCAGATCTCCGGCATCCAGGCCGCGACGCAGGAATCCGTCGGTGCGATCAGGGATATTTCCGGCACCATCGAAAGGCTGTCGGAGATCTCCTCGACCATCGCGGCGGCCGTGGAGGAGCAGGGCGCGGCGACGCAGGAAATCTCCCGCAACGTGCAGCAGGCGGCACAGGGAACCCAGCAGGTATCGGCCAACATCACCGACGTGCAGCGCGGTGCTTCTGAAACGGGATCAGCCTCCTCGCAGGTGCTCTCGGCCGCGCAAACGCTGGCGAGCGACAGCAATCGTCTGAGGCTCGAGGTCGGAAAATTCCTCGATACGGTGCGCGCGGCCTGATCGTTGGAGCTCCGGCTCCATCGCCGGAGCTTGCCCTCAGCATCGTCCGCTCCCTGCCGGAGCGCATCCGCAGGGTTGTAGCGCGCGCGTTCGCCATTCCGAACGCGCGAATGCCGCCGGGGAAATTCGCACGATTCCCGTATTTTTACCGTGTGCGTTTAGCATTGTTTGGCAACTACCGCTCTACCGTGGCGGCATGAGCGCGCGTGCGCTCGTCGAACCGAGATCGGCCCCGGTCGACCGCGTTCGCTCTCGCGTGCAAGCGCAAGGAATGCCGTCCCATGTCGTTTTGGAACTTTCGAATTCGCGGCCGCCTCTATGGCGGCTTCGGCGCGCTGTTGGTGTTTTGCACCGCGCTGGCCGGCTTCGCGGTGTGGCAGCTGCTGTCGATCCGCGACCAGATCGAAACGATGACGGTCCAGTCGCGAAACGCCGTCCGCGCCGACGTGATCGGAACGGAGCTGCAGGCGATCCGCCGCGCCATTCTGCGCTACAATTTCGATCAGGACGAGCCTTCCTTCACTGAAGCGGGCGAACGGCTGTCGCATGTCGCGGACCTGATCGAGGAAGCCGGCAAGGCGGCGACCTCGGATGAGCGGCGCGCGACCTATCGCGAGCTCGGCAATCAGGTCGCGGAGCTCAAGCGCAAGCGCGTCATTCTCGGTGAACGCGTCCAGCAGTTCGTAGCCGGCCGCAAAGTGCTGCTCACCCAGGACGACGCAGTGACGGCCGACATCCGCAGGTTCGTCGAGGCCGCGGCCGACACGCCCTATCTGCAGCGCGCCAATGACCTGGAGACTAGGGTTCGCCTGGTCCAGGTGGCGAACTGGCGGATGCTCGCGAGCCGCGATGCCGAGAGCATCGCAGCCTTCAGGGTCAACGTCACCAAGGCGTGGCAGGCGATCGTCGGTCTCGTGGTGGCCGAGCCGCCGCCGGATCTCACAAAGCTGTACAGCGCAGTCCGCGACAGCCTGGCCGAATATTCCACCGCGTTCGAGAAGACCGGCCCGAACCTGCTGCGTGCCGACCGGATGTATTATGACGACGTCATCCCGGCGAGCAAACATGTTTTGGACGAACTCGACCGGATCAAGACCCGGACCGACCAGGCGTTCGAGACGACCACGGCGGAAACCGAACAGCGCATCAGCACCACCGTCACCCTGCAGGAAGCCGTCGCGGCAGCAGCCGTCATCGCGGGCCTTCTGATCGCCTTCCTGATTGGACGGAGCATCATCCGCCCGCTCGGCGGGCTGACCGCCGGCATGAAGGAGCTTGCCGCCGGCAATTTTTCCGTCGTGCTGCCCGGGCTCGACCGCGCCGACGAGGTCGGCGACATGGCGCAGGCGGTCGAGAATTTTAAGGTCAGGGCGGAGCAGGAGGCGCGCGAGGAAGCCGAAGCCAAGGTGCTGCAGGAGCAGATGGCGGCGGAGCGGCGCCAGGCCGACATGAAGAAGCTCGCCGATGGTTTTGAGGCCGCGGTCGGCCGGATCGTCGATACGGTATCGTCCGCCTCCAACGAACTCGAGGCTTCGGCGTCGACCTTGACGACGACGGCCGACCGCGCGCAGGTCCTGACCGCGGCGGTCGTGACCGCGTCCGAACAGGCGTCGACGAATGTCCGCTCGGTCGCCTCCGCAACCGAGGAGATGGCGCTATCGATCAGCGAGATCAGCCGCCAGGTCAGGGAATCCGCCAAGATCGCGACCGACGCGGTCGATCAGGCCCGCAAGACCAATGGGCGGGTCAGCGAATTGTCCAAGGCGGCAAGCCGCATCGGCGACGTCGTCGAGCTGATCGACTCGATTGCCGGGCAGACCAATCTGCTCGCACTCAATGCCACCATCGAGGCGGCGCGGGCGGGCGATGCGGGCCGCGGCTTTGCGGTCGTGGCCGCCGAGGTCAAGGCGCTCGCCGAGCAGACCTCGAAGGCCACGGGCGAGATCGGTCAGCAGATCACGGGCATCCAAGCCGCGACGCAGGAGTCGGTCGGTGCCATCAAGGAAATTTCCGGCACCATCGAGCGGCTGTCGGAAATCGCCTCGACCATTGCGGTCGCGGTGGAACAGCAGGGCGCGGCGACCCAGGAGATCTCGCGCAACGTGCAGCAGGCGGCGCAGGGCACGCAGCAGGTCTCGGCCAACATCACCGACGTGCAGCGCGGCGCGTCGGAGACGGGATCGGCTTCCTCGCAGGTGCTGTCGGCCGCGCAGTCGCTGTCGTCCGATAGCAACCGCCTGAAACTCGAGGTCGGCAGGTTCGTCGACTCGGTGCGCGCAGCCTGACCTGCACGTCCCCTGCGGTGACCATCCAAGTCCGCAAGCCGCCAAAAACAGTGCGCAAGGACGCTGGCGGGCTACGCATTTCCCCGGTGAGCGACACACAGGCTCGATCAATACCGCCGCTCACCGGATCATTCGCCCTCAACCCCCCTTTGGAACTCACAGCATGTCACGCAACGTGTCGCGCCAATTCAAACTGACGATCGGCGCGAAAATCTATGCGCTGATCGCCCTCAGCTTCGTGGGCCTTATCGGCGTCGCAGCCCTCGATTCCAGCGAGCTGGCTGCAACGTTGAAGCAGCAGAAGAAGATCGAGCTGCAGCACCTGACCCAGATCGGCACGGGAATCGTGCAGGAGGAGTACGCTGCCTCGCAGAAGGGCATCATCTCGGTGGACGAGGCGCAGCAGCGGGCGATGACCCGCCTCGGCGCCCTGCGATTCGGCAGCAACGACTATTTCGTCGTGCAGGACATGCGCAACTATGTGCTCATGCATCCGATCTCGCCACAGCTGAACGGCAAGGACATGACGGACCTGAAGGATCCCACGGGCAAGAGGTTCGTCGTCGAGATGACCGAATTGGTGAGGCGGCAGGGCAGCGGGTTCGTCGACTATTTCTGGATCAAGCCGGGCTCCAATCAGCAGCTGCCGAAGCTCGCGCATGTGGTCGGCTTCGAACCCTGGGGCTGGCTCATCGTTGCCGGTGTCTACGTCGACGACGTGGCAGCCCAGACCTGGGCGTCGACACGGCGTTCGCTGATGGCTGCGGGACTGGTCCTGGTGCTGACACTCGCCGTCTCCATTCCAGTTGCGCGTCGCATGACCCGGCCGCTGCGGGCGATGGCGGCGGCGATGAAGCGGATTGCACGCGGCGAACTCGAGGTTGCCGTGCCCGGCATCGGCCGTCGCGATGAGATCGGCGACATGGCGGAGGCCGTCGAGGTATTCAAGAACAACGCGCGCGCGAGCCAGGCCCAGGAGATCGAGCAGAGGCAGGCGGAAGCCCGCGCGATCGCGCGACGCAAGGCCGACATGCAGAAGATGGCCGACGATTTCGAAGGCGCGGTCGGCAGGATCGTCGAGACGGTGTCGACGGCCTCGGCGCGGCTGGAAACCTCGGCCTCCACGCTGAGCGGCACCGCCGAGCATGCCCAGGTCCTGACAGCAGCGGTCGCAACCGCGTCCGGGCAGGCCTCCAGCAATGTGCGCACGGTCGCCTCGGCGACCGAGGAGATGGCGCTGTCGATCCACGAGATCAGCCGCCAGGTCAGGGAATCCGCCAAGATCGCGACCGACGCCGTCGATCAGGCGCGCAGGACCAATGGCCGCGTCAGCGAACTGTCCAAGGCCGCGAGCCGCATCGGCGACGTCATCGAGTTGATCAACTCGATTGCCGGACAGACCAATCTGCTCGCGCTCAACGCCACCATCGAGGCGGCGCGCGCCGGCGATGCGGGCCGCGGCTTTGCGGTCGTGGCCGCCGAGGTGAAGGCGCTCGCCGAGCAGACCTCGAAGGCGACGGGCGAGATCGGGCAGCAGATCACGGGCATCCAGTCGGCGACCCAGGAGTCGGTCGGCGCGATCAAGGAAATTTCCGGCACCATCGAGCGTCTGTCGGAAATCGCCTCGACCATCGCGGTCGCGGTGGAGCAGCAGGGCGCGGCGACCCAGGAGATCTCGCGCAACGTGCAGCAGGCAGCGCAGGGCACCCAGCAGGTCTCCGACAACATCACCGACGTGCAGCGCGGCGCCTCCGATACGGGATCCGCCTCAGCGCAGGTGCTGTCGGCCGCACAGTCGCTGTCGTCCGATAGCAACCGCCTGAAGCTCGAGGTCGGCAGGTTCCTCGATTCGGTGCGTGCGGCGTGATTGGCGTTTGCCGGTTTTTTGATACCGTCTGCCGCCGGTCATGTGCGCGTGGCCCGTAGTTGTACGGGCTGTTGAATTAACGGAGGCGAGGCAACTCGAAGCGTAGGAATCCCGGGGGGCGGCGAAGACACATCGCCGCAAGTCTTACGGGATTCCTTGATGGCCAGACTGTCTATCCGCACCAAGATCATTGCGGTCATTGCGCTCATGCTCGTGGCGATGGCAGGCCTTGGGCTGCTCGCGATCCGCAGCATGCAGGCGATCAACGGTCACACGGTCGAGATCGCCGAGAGCTGGCTCCCGAGCGTTCGCGTGCTCGGCGAGATGCGCGCCGACATCAATCTCTTGCGGATCGCGCTGCGCGCGCATGTGATGGCCGAAACGCTGGAAACCAAGACCGCCGGCGAGAAGAGGTTGTCCGGCATCCTCGATGCCATTGCCAAGGATCGCCAGAAATACCAAATGCTGATTACCTCACCGGCGGAGCGCGCGATCTATGACGACTGGTCGCGCGCTTGGGACAAGTACCTGAAGGGCGTGCAAGAGGTCGTCGAATTGTCGCGCCAGAGCGTTGGACGGATTCCCCACGAAGCGACCGAGCTGCTGGCCAAGTCGGTTGCGGTGATGGCAGCCGAGTCCGACGAGTTTCTGAAGAAGGACATCGATCTCAACAATGCCGGCGCGGACGCGGCCACGCGTGCGGCGGCGGAAGGCTACAACACCGCTTTCTGGATCGTTCTGAGCA
>Ga0213876_10000854_pt1 | contig 20513 bp, 20 predicted proteins | sample BarmaccomBMRX_R9_FD_160113 | JGI IMG/M metagenome (GOLD analysis project Ga0213876, IMG submission 160113) | Root-associated microbial communities from Barbacenia macrantha in rupestrian grasslands, the National Park of Serra do Cipo, Brazil - RX_R9 | ecosystem: Host-associated > Plants > Roots... | reverse complement strand
GCAGTGTGTTTGATGGTCGCTGGTAGAACGGGTTCGGAACTACTGGGACGGCGCAGCCGTCCTCACTGCGCTTAGCTTTCAGCCCATTCCGCGAACTTGCTGCACGTCGGTGTCAGGAGCCCACCCTCACCCCGCTCCAGCCCAAGGTCGCCCGAAATCTACCAAAGTGGTATGATCGGGAGCAAGACTCCCGAGGCTTCTACTCGTCCTCAAACAAGGGTATAAGATCATAAAGGTAACGGTTATGAGCACGCCAGAGAAAGAAGATCACCCCTGCAAAATCGTGGAGAGTGGAAAAAAGTGCGGGGTCAGGCGGGGGTGGCTTCCCGGACCACTGGCATGGGGAAGCGGGGGTACCAGTGCTCAGAAGGCGTCTTGGAGGCTGCCTTCCAGGACGGCCAACCGGACCTGAATGAGCCGGTGGGCGCCGCGCCGGCTCCAACGCATCAGCTGCTTCTTGGCCATGCGCCGGCCGATCACCCGGTTAACCATCGATTCGACCGCGGCGGTGGAGATGCGCTGGCCTGAGCAGGTAGCGCCGAGCGTAGTCGACCAGGCTGGAAGCGTTGGCCCGTAAGTAGGCCTGGACCTCCCCCACGGCCGAGCGCAGCCGTAAGAGCGGGCTGCTCCAAGGGGGCGTGGCCGGCCCCAGGCGGGGGTCCAGGTCGGCGGCGAGTTTGCCCAGGGCCTGGTCGGCCCGGTCGAGCTGCCCGTGCCACAGGCGCCACTTGGCCCGGGCGACGGTCTCTTCCCAGGCCTCGATTTCCAGCGGGTAGCTCCAGTGCAGGCCGTGCAGGATCTGGTCGAGGACGGGACGGCCGAAGGTGTAGACGGGCGTGCAGGTCCGCTCACCCCAGCCGGTGGTGGCTTCCAGGATGATCGTCCATTGCATGAAGGGAGTATAGCATGCGGGTTACTTGCCTCGGGCTCGGGACGGCACGCCGGCGCGGGCGCCTTTCGGGGGGCGCACCTTGCCCGCGGCCCCATTACAGGTGTATGAATTGCGGCTCCGCGATTCAATTGCAAATGACGCCACGCACACACGTTTAGGGCACCCTGTAAAAGGCGTATGCTTAGGGCGGCCTTGCCCGGCCAAAGACATGCGCTTTAAAGGGCGCGGCCGGAGAGCTTCCCCGGTAGCGGTCGCCGTCAATGGCTGGGCCAGAGCTTGCTTCCCGGGCCGGGGTTCGGGTGCTTGGCGGTTGGGCGGGCTTCGGCGACAAAAAGGGGAGGGCTACCCCGGCGTGGGCCAGGGGTGATGGCGTGTGTCGCGTTGCGCTTAACCGTGAGAATGGGGGAGTGGCTCCTGGGGCGGCTGTCGCAGGGTTAAGTGCAACGGGGAATGGTACTAAATGGCGAGAACGTTGTACGTAACCGTGAGACGACACGGCGTGCCGTTTTTGCTTCCCTCGGATCGCCAAACCTGACGTCTTTCGCTGCCCCGCAACCCGGAGCCGGAAGCGGCTCGGTAGAGCTCAGGGCTCTGAACCGGCCCGCCCGGAGGGTTGCGCTCCCGGGGAAAAGGGCGGCTGCAGCCCCCCGTTGCTTGAGGGTCAGGCGCTCGAAGCCGGTGGCCGTCATGGGACCCGGCAGGCCGAATTCTCAGGGTTAAGGACAACGAAATTCTCACGATAAAGCGCAACGAAAACGCCGGATTCGCAGGGTTAAGTGCAAGGTTCACCCCTTCGCGTGTAAATTCTTACGATAAAGTACAACGCGACACCCGGCCCGCGTGGCTGGCGCCAGCGTTACCTTCGAACCGGGTGCCCGGACCGCTTGGCACACCCACCCGCTGGGCCAGACCTTAAATCGTCACCGCCGGGTGCGGTTGGGCGCAGCGCGAGGGCGGCCCGATTGAGGAGATCCATCCGGGCGATGTGGTCTGGTTTGCGCCGGGCGAGAAACACTGGCACGGCGCCACACCGACGACGGCCATGACCCACCTCGCCATTCAGGAAGCGCTCGATGGCAAGGCCGTCGACTGGATGGAAAAGGTCAGCGATGAACAATACCAAGCCGGATCGCGGGTGGAGTAAAAGCAAACTAGCGCTGAATTAACCGCCCTGTGAAGCATTGAAGGAGGGAACCATGCCTCATGTGATCGTAAAGCTGCTTCCCGGAAGGTCAGAACAGCAGAAGAGTCGACTTGCTGAAGCGATCGTTAAAGACGTGGTCGCCCTTGCAAGGTGCGACGAGCAATCGGTTTCCGTCGCGATTGAAGAAATCCAACCCGAGGATTGGGCAGAGCAGGTCTACCGGCCCGAGATTTTAAACCGCCCGGAGCAGCTCTACAAGAAACCAGGGTATAACCCCTTTGAATAGCACGGGAATGACCGGCAAGTCGTACGCCACGCCTCGCCATTCAGGAAGCGCTCGACGGCAAGACTTGACGACCTGGGTTAGGCGTCCATTAAGGATGCGTATTTTAACCTGACCGTGAAGCACCGGCCAACCTTCCGCAAGATTACCCCGTGTCGGAAGTTCGACGCCATTTGGAACCGTGGCCCGTGGTGCTGGTGAGCTCGGCATGGAAGGGAAATGCTAACATTATGACCCTGGGCTGGCACATGGTGTTGGACGTCTCGCCCTCGCTGGTGGCCTGTTGCATTTCCCGCGCCAACCACAGCTTCGAGCTGATCCGCCGCGGCCGGCAATGCGTGATCAAGGTGCCCACCACCGAGTTGCTGAACGAGGTGATCGGCATCGGCAACTGCTCCGGCGCGCAGCTGGACAAATTCAAAGCCTTCGGGTTCACGCCTGCCCCGGCCATCAAGGGCCGCGCCCCGTTGATCCAAGAGTGCCAAGCAATTTTTGAATTCTGCCCAGCGGACGGTCGCCCGATTGCGAAACACGACTTGTTCAGCTAGAGGGGGTCAAAGCGCACGCGGTCAGCTTCCCGAAGTATAAGACGATGCACTACCGGGGTCAGGGCGCGTCGATGACCTTCGGTCCCTCGACTGGCCGACGTTAAGTATTCAAGGCGTAGAGCCGACAAGACCTGCGCAGCCTCGACGCCTAAAGCTTAAAATAGGACCAATCCGGGAAGGACCGTCGAATCGCGAATGGAGGGCTCCGATTCACCCCGTGCATACCCCTGACCGAACGACCGCGGCCGCCATCGTTCGCTATGTCCATGGCGAGGTGGTGGCCGACAGCGCCGCCCTCCAATGGCCCGGGCTGTTTGCGCGGCACTACCGGTTCCCGCGGGTGGTCGATTGCTTCCTGGTGCCTGCCACCGCCGAGCCGTTGATCGCCTGCATCGCTGCCGGCTCGGCGCAGTTCCGAGAGCGCGACGTCGGCCAAGCCTGGCTGACGCGGCAGCTCCGGCGAGGCGACATCTTCGTCACCCGCTCCAAAACTCCCTATGAGCTGCAATGGCATTCACCGGCTGGTGAGGCGCTCGACAGCATCGCCATCCACGTGGCGCTGGAGCCGTTCCTGGCGGCTTTGGCAACGGCGTACCCTGGCAAGGCGGACGCGGTGGACGTCATCGATTTTTTCGGGCGCGACGAAGCGCTCGCCTGCCTGTGCTTCGCGTGCGCCGAGATGCTTTCCGCCCGGGTGCCCGGTACGTCGCAACGCGTGGCGGCCCTCACGCAGCTTTTCGCCGCGCATGTGGTGGAGCGCTACACGAACGCTTCTTTGGAGAAACCCGACTTCCGTGGCGGGCTGCCGATCTGGCAGCTCCGGAGAGTGCAGGATCACGTGCACGAGCGGCTTGGCGAAGACCTTTCTACTGAGGTCCTGGCCGAGCTGGTGGGCTTGAGTCCCTCCCATTTTTCCCGCGTGTTCAAGCAGGCGACGGGGATGTGCCCACTACAATTCATCCGGCGAGAGCGGATCGCCCGAGCCCAGCAACTCATCCGCGAAACGTCCCGCAGCCTCATTGAGGTCGCCCTCGAAGTCGGCTACGCCAGCCCGAGCCATTTCGCGCAGGTGTTCCGGCGGCTGGTGGGTGTCACGCCCACCGAATTCCGCAGCACGCTGTAGTTAAGGCCGGCCGCTTTTACTGCAAGAACGCGACAGGTGCCGCAGAATCGTGACAGCAGCGCGCGGCGTGGCGACGCATGTTTGTGCCAGGCGATGACCAGCGTTGGTGCACGACCGAGCAAAGTCCGAGTGATCCCGCAAGGCACATCTTCCGAAACCCAAACAGTCGAAGCTAAATCATGAAACCTCATATCATCTGTCACATGGTCGCCAGCATTGATGGCCGTACCCTGCTCGACCGCTGGCGTCCCCAGAACGTCGTCCCGGAGGGGCTATTCGAGCGTGTCTACCAGGGGCTTGAGGCCGACGCCTGGCTCATCGGACGGGCCACCGGCCAAGAGTATGCCAAAGGCCAGGCGTATCAGACTCAGCGGGAGGAGCGATTTTCACGGGAAGCATGGTTTGCCCGGCGCGATGCGAAAGGCTATGGCATTGTACTCGACCCCAAGGGGAAAATCGCGTGGGGGATGTCGGACATCGAGGGCGATCACATCGTCGTCGTCCTGAGCGAACAAGTCTCTGATGCGCACCTAGCAGGGCTGCGCGCCGACGCAGTGTCTTACATTTTCGCCGGCAAGACGAGCCTCGATCTGTCCGAAGTCTTGGAAACGCTGGGGCACGAACTCGGCGTGAAGCGGCTCTTACTTCAGGGTGGCGGTGTCACCAACGGCGCTTTCCTGCGTGCCGGCTTGGTTGACGAGATCAGCATGATCATCTTTCCAACGGTGGACGGCGCTAAGGGTGCACCGAGCGTCTTCGACTCGAGCGAGGACGACGCTGGGAAATTGGCACCGGTCCGGTCGATCATGCTTGAAAGTCACCAGATTCTGGAGGGCGGGGCCGTGTGGCTTCGGTATACGGCCCGGTGAGCACCGATCCTTGATGGGCGTTGCGGCAATTTCGTCAACCACGACCTCGCAAGCTGCGCAGTGCCGGTCCAGGTCGACCTCCCGCAGCAGAAAGTGATTTTCCTCGACGAAGTAGATCCAGTCTCCTCATGATCGTGGCCTTGCGCCGCTGACGCTCCAGACGCCGGCAGAATCGTTTTTTGAAGCGCGTTGATCACCTGTGGCCGGTACGTGCGCCAAGCGCCGGGCGTTCAGGTGACCTTGGCCCGGCAAACGCTGTTCGCTCGTAAGCGCTTATCTTGCCCTGGCGCTCACCGGCCTGACCTTTGACCCCAGTTTGTCGGCCGCGCTGGGGGCTGCGGCCCTCACCGGGGCGGGCTGGTCCCTGGCCGCCTCGGAACTCTGGTTGGCGGGCCAGCGGGCCATACCCTCTTGGGCGCGCGGGCGGGTCAGCGCCGTCCACCTGACCTTCGCGCAGGGCGGCGTGGCCCTGGGGGCATTCTCTGGGGGGCCTTGGCCCATGGTTTGGGCGTGCAGGCGACCCTGCTGACGGCCGCGGGCCCTTTTGTGCTCAGCCGGCCGCTGGCGCGGTGGTTGTCGATCGATTTCACCACGCGACTGACGCTGGAGCCCGCCCCGATATCGACGATCCTGCACCGAGCCCTGCAGGAACCGGCCCCCACCGACGGGCCGATCCTCGTGACGGTGGACTTCCGCGTCCCCCTGGAGCGCCAGGCCCGGTTCCTGCAGCTCATGCGCGCGATGCGGCCCATTAGCCTGGGCAACGGCGCGTCGAGCGTCCGGCTCGATCGGGATCTGGGGGATCCGGAGCTGATTCGGCTGGAAACCCTTAACAGCTCCTGGGCGAGCGCCTCCGGCGAAGTCCCGGCGTGCACTTTAGAGCAGGAATCCGACAGGGGCCGCAGAATCCCGCGAGCAGCCGCGGGGCCGATGGCCAATGGTCTCTCCCGAACCCCCATGCCACAAGGATCTACGATGCGCGCGGCTTCGCCCCGGCCGCTTGGGGCGGCCCCTCGCGCCCTGGCGCTGCTGCGGGCGACCATCGCGACGGGCCCTATGGCCGGCTTCCTCCTTGGTCTCACGCGGCCGCTGCCCCCGCCGCATGCGCCCCTGGGCCTGGACCTTGGCGCTTTCGTCGTCAGTTTCGTCAACCCCAAGCTGTTTCCTCCGGCTTCGGACGATGGCGTGACCTTCGGCCGGGGTTGCCCCGTTCAGGGCCGCTTTGCCCGGGAAAGGGGTAGGTCCTTAGCGGGGCTAGCCTGCGCTTGCCGGGCTAGCGCAGCGCGGCGCGCCAACGGCTCGGGTTAACGGCGGAGGCTTGGGTCCCCTCCCATGCGCAGCGAGTTCCATCCCGAGAGCATCCGCTTCACCAGCGATCGCATCGGCTGCGAAGGCTTCCGCGCCTTGGTGCGCGAATGGCCGGACCGGGGCGAAGCCGGCTCCGGCCCGCGCGGAGGGGCCTGCTTTGCGCTGGCCTGCCGGCCGGTGCGCGAAAAAGGCCGCACGAGCCTCTGTTTCGAGCGCGCCGGCTGCACGCTGGCCATGGGCCGCATTTCCTCCGTGATCCCCCCGGGCGAGCCGTACGTCATCCGTTGGCAGCGGGCCGCCGGCCGCATCGGCACCTTTGAGGTCCACCCGCGCTTCTTTGAGGACACCTTGCGCCGGGCCAGCTTGGACGCCGCCCGGTTCCGTGCGGTGCCCCCGCCGCGCTTTGTGACCAACCGCCGGGTGGACTGGCTCTGCCGGTTGCTCCTGGAGGAAACCGAGCGGGGCGGCCCCGGCGGGCGAGCGTATTTTGAGCACCTGGCCGCGGCGCTGCTGCTGAGCGTGGCCTCGCAGGCCGACCCGCGCCTGCCGGAGGCGGGCGACGCGGGGGCGCAGTTGCGACGCATCCAGCAAGCCGTCGCCCTGATGGAGGTCAACTTCGGCGCCGGGCTCAGCCGGGAACAGTTGGCGGCCGCGGCGGGCTTGAGCGCGTTTCATTTCAGCCGGCTGTTCCATCGGGTGGTGGGGGTGAGCCCCCGTCAGTACCTGGTGGGTTGCCGGCTACGGCGCGCCCGCGAACTGCTGGCCGGCGGCCCGGGACGCACGATCGCCGAGGTGGCCCTGGAATGCGGCTTTGCCGACCAGGCGCACTTAACTCGGCGGTTCCGGCGCGCTTACGGGGTGAGCCCCGGCCAGTTCCGAAAAGAGCACGAACAGACAAGCCCGGCGCGCACGGACGTTCAAGACGGCGCGCGAGCGTTGGGCGATGCTGGGCCGCGCACGATCGGGCAGGTCCGAGCTTCTGTGCGGGCTCGGTAGGGCAGCGCCCTCGTGTCTGCCCCAGCATGCCGGCCCCTCCGTTTTGACCGGTTGCAGCCTGTACGGCTTGGCCGCGCGGGTGGCCCTTGGCGAACGCCAGCCCCCGCCGGCCTGCGTCGGGCCGCACCGGCGACCCTGAAACGCCACCATGAAACCCCCACGGAATCGGAAAATCCTTACCCCCCTTAAGCCCGCGTTGTTCGGCGGGCTGTTGTTCGCTTTGACGGCCCTCGCCCCCGCGCAGCAACCCGGCACGGCCACGCCGGCCCCCTCCCCGGACTCCCGCCGGATTGAGGCCCAAGTCGAAAGCCTCCTCAACCAGTTGACCGTGGAGGAAAAGGTTAACTACCTGGTGGGCAACGCGCCGGCCGACCCCACCCTGCCCAACTCCACCAGCCAGGACATCCCGCCGGTGCCGCGCCTGGGCTTGCCCGAACTGCGCAACTTCGATGGGCCGGTGGGCGTCCGCCCGGGCACCGCCCCCAGCACCCGGTTCCCGGCCAACCTGCTCGTGGCCGCCACCTGGGACCCCGACCGCGCCTATGACCAAGCCGAAGGCATCGCGCGCGACGCCCGCGCCCGCGGCTTTGCCGTCTGGTACGGCCCCGCCATGAACATGTACCGGGTGCCCGTCGGGGGGCGTAACTCCGAATACCTCTGCGGCGAAGACCCGCTGTTGGGCAGCCGCTTGGCGGTGGCCCAGGTGCGCGCCGCGCAGGCCGAAGGCATCGTAGCCACCGCCAAACACTTCGTGACCAACGACCAGGAGTACAAACGCTTCGTCATCAACAACGTCGTCGACGAGCGGACCCTGCGCGAGCTCTACTTCCGGCCCTTCGAGGCGGCGGTGCGCCAGGGCCAGGCCGGTTCGGTCATGCTGGCCTACAATAAGCTGAACGGGGTCTTCTGCGCCCAAAACCCCTTCCTGATGCGGACGGTGCTGGAGGCCGAGTGGGGCTTCCAAGGCTTCCCGGTTTCCGACTACGGCGCGGTGCACGACCCGGTGGCCGCGATCCAAGCGGGCCTGAGCATCATCTACGGGGGCATTAGCGGCCTTCAGTCCCCGGCGCCCTTGTTGCAGGCCGTGCAGTCGGGCCAACTGCCCTTGGCGGTGGTCGACGACGCGGTGCGCCGCATCCTACGGATCCTCCTGGAATTCAACTTCCAAAAGCGCTCGGCCTTTGACCCGTCCATCCCGATGGACGACCCGTTCAGCACCCAAGCGGGCTTGAACACCGCGCGCGAGGGCATCACGTTGTTGAAAAACGAAGGCAACCTGTTGCCTTTCCGCCGCGGCCGAACCCGTTCGATCGCCGTGGTGGGCCGTTACGCCGGGGGCGACCCGCCCTCCGAAGCCGGCAGCGGCTCGGTGGTGCCCATCCATTACACCAGCGAGCTGGAGGGCTTGCAACAGGTGGTCAGGGGCGCGACGCGGGTCGATTACCTGCGCGCCGGCAACCTGGATTTTAACGCGGCGGAGTTTCGGGCCTTGGACGCAAACGGTCAGTACCAGCCGGGCTTGAAAGCCGAGTACTTCAACAACCAAGACCTCTCCGGCAGCCCGGTGCTGACCCGCCAGGAGACCCACCTCTCGCACATTTACCCGGCCGATGCGCCCCCGCAGGTGGGCTCGAGCTTCAGCGTGCGCTGGAGCGGCGAATTGGTGGCGCCCGTCACGGGCGATTACGCGGTGAAGTTCCAGGTCGGCAGCAACGCCCGGCTGTACCTGGGCGACCTGAGCCAGCCCATTTTCGACGATTGGAACCAGACGGTGGATGCCACTGACCCGGAGAACTTCAAACTCTTCCCGACCATCGTGGTGCGCGAAGTGCACCTGCAAGCGGGTCAGCCGCTCTCGGTGGCCGTGGAGTACAAATTTCCCAGCACGCTGGCCTACGCCGTCAGCGCCGTTGGGGCACCGCGGCCTGACGTCGGTTTGGGCTGGGCGCCGCTGGAAGCCCCGGCCGACCTGGGCACCTACGACGCGGTGGTCATCACGGCCGGCTTTGACCAAAACTACGAAGGCGAGAACGCCGACCGGGCCGCCGTGACGCTCACCGCGCCCGGCTCGTTTGAGCTGCCCGAATTGCAAGATGAGTTGATCCAGAAGCTGGCGGCCGCCAACCCGCACACGCTGGTGGTCCTGCACGGGGGCGGCAGCATGGACGTCCAAAAGTGGCTCGGCCAGGTCCAAGGGCTGGTGCACGCCGTCTTCCCGGGCCAGGACGGCGGGCTGGCGCTGGCCGAGATCCTCTTCGGCGAGGTCAACCCTTCGGGCAAATTGCCCTTCACCTTCGAGAAACAATTCCAAGATAACCCTGCCTACCCCAATTACCCCAACGACCCGTCGGTGGATCCCACCGGCAACACGGCCGTGTACCGCGAAGGCCTCTTTATGGGCTACCGCGGCTTTGATAAAAACGGCACCGAGCCGCAGTACCCCTTCGGCTACGGGCTGTCCTACACCACTTTCGCCTACTCGGACCTGTCGGTGGCCCCGGCGGCGCTGTTTCCCGACGTCAAGGCCCGGGTGAGCTTCACGATCACCAACACCGGGAAGCGGGCCGGGGCCGAAGTGGCCCAGCTCTACGTGGGTAAAGCCGATTCGACGGTCGAGCGGCCGATCCGCGAGCTCAAAGGCTTCCAAAAGGTTTACTTAGGGGCGGGGGAAAGCCGGCGCGTGACGCTGACGCTGGGCTCGCGCGAGCTGGCTTATTGGGACGCCACGGCCCACGATTGGGCCATTGAAGCGGGCACCTACCAGCTATGGGTGGGCGGCTCCTCGCGCGATTTGCCCCTGCAGGGCACGCTTAACAACTTCGACGCCAGATAACAACGGATATGTTCTAGGGGGAACAGCGCCTTAGCCGTTCGCAAGGGCGGCTAAGGTGACCCCTGACCGGTGGACCTTCCTGGAGGAGCCCTCCAGGGCGATGCAGGACAACGCCCCTTGAAATCAAGGGGGGCTGCCCCCCTACCGCCTTCGAGAACCGTACCACCCGGGGTCAGGGCGTCTTCACGATCGCCGGTCCCTCGATTGGCCGACGGAAAGCATTTAAGGCGGAGCGCCGTAAAGCCATCTTTGCTCAAGCACAAGGAAGCACCACGCGCGCCCTGCTCGACGCACCCTTAGGAAACGGGGCGCACTTTTTGCGCAAGAATCCGACAGGGGCCGCAGGATCCCGCAAGCAGCCGCTTAATCGATGGCCGATGGTCTGGCGGAACCTCAAGGGCTCAACCTCGCAAAAACCGTTCACCACCCCATGGCCACCGCAGCTCGATTTGATAGAGACGCCACGCGCGAGACCGTCACCGGCCCGTTGGTCGCCAGAGCGGCCGGGCTACTCTACTTCCTAGCGCCCTGCGCGGTCGACCCGTGCCTCGACGCGATTGCAAGGGGCTGCCCAGGCCAGGCGCGGCGGGTGGACGTCACCGACATCCTGTTCTGCGCCCACGCGCCTAACGGGTGAGCCCCTCCCTGGCTTAGGGGGGCTGACCGCTTGGCCGGTAAGGTGAGCCTAGGGAGGACCTTCGAAGCAGAAAACCCGTAAGGAGAAACCTATGCAAAAGCGCAAACTTGGTCGCGGCAATTTGGAAGTCTTGGCGATTGGACTCGGCTGCATGGGGTTCAGCCACGGGTACGGACCGGGGCCGAGTGATGACGAGGCGATCGACCTCATGCGCAAGGCGTTCGACTTGGGCTGCACGTTTTTCGACACGGCCGAAGGCTACGGCGCCGGTGAAAACGAGCGCTTGGTCGGCCGGGCGCTGGCGCCCATCCGCGACCAAGTCGTGATCGCCACGAAATTCTTTCTCCCCGGCCCGATGTCCGGCGCCCAGCTCGGCAAGGAGATCCGGGCGCACCTGGAGGCGTCCCTTGCCCGGCTCGGGACCGATCGCGTCGAACTGTACTACCAGCACCGGGTGCCGAACGCCATCCCCGTCGAGGACGTTGCCGCAGTGATGGGCAAGCTGATCGCCGAGGGCAAAATCCTCGGCTGGGGCCAGTCTCAGGCCACCGAGCGGCAGATCCGGCGCGCGCACGCCGTCGCGCCCCTGACGGCCATCCAGAGCGAGTACTCGCTCATGGAGCGCATGTTTGAAAAGGACGTCATCCCCGCCTGTGAGGAACTCGGGATCGGGTTCGTGCCGTTCAGCCCGCTCGCCAGCGGATTCCTGTCCGGGAAAGTCACGCCGGAGGACCGGTATACCGGCGACGACGTCCGCCGGGTCATCACCCGATTCCAGCAGGACAACGTTCGCGCGAACCAGCCCCTTATCGACGTACTCGCCGCATTCGCCAAGCAGAAGGGCGCCACCCCGGCGCAGGTCTCCCTCGCCTGGATGCTGCACAAGAAGGACTTCATCGTCCCAATCCCCGGATCGCGGAAGCTCGAGCGGATCCGGGAGAACCTTGGCGCTGCTGACGTCGAGCTGACGGCGGAGGAGTTCGAGCGGATCGAAGCGGGGCTGGCCAAGGTCGAGATCCACGGCAACCGCACCGACGAGGACATCGCCAGGTTGCGCAACATGAAATGACCCGCTCACCGGACCCCCATGGAGGACGCAAACATGACTGGAAAAACCCCGCTTATTACCCTGAACAACGGCGTCAAGATGCCGGCCCTCGGGCTCGGCGTTTTTCGGAGTTCGCCGGAACAGACCGCGGGGGCGGTCGCAACCGCCATCGCCCACGGCTACCGGCTCATCGACACGGCGGCGGCCTATCTCAACGAGCGGCAAGTCGGCGAGGGCATCGTGCGCAGCGGGATCGATCGCCCCGAGCTTTTCGTCACCACCAAGCTGTGGATCAGCAATTACGGTTACGAGCCTGCCCTCCGGGCATTCGATGCGAGCTTGCGCAGGCTCGGGTTGGACTACCTGGACCTTTACCTGCTGCATTGGCCGGTGCCTTCAGACTTTGAAGCGACCGTGGCGTCGTACCGGGCCGCCGAAACGCTGCTCGCCGAAGGGCGGGTTCGAGCGATCGGCGTCTGTAATTTCAACCCGAAGCACTTGGAGGCCCTGATCGCCCGCACCAACGCGGTGCCCGCCGTCAACCAAGTGGAGTTGCACCCGTTTTTCATCCAGCAAGAGGTGCGTGATGCCGACGCGCGCCACGGCATCGTCACGCAGTCGTGGTCGCCGATCGGGGGCGTGAACGTGTATTTCTCGGCCGACCCGAAAGCGGCAAAGGACCCGCTGAAACACCCGACCGTCGTCACTTTGGCAGCCAAATACGGCAAGACCCCGGCGCAGGTCATCCTCCGCTGGCACTTCCAGCACGGGCTGTCGGCCATCCCCAAATCGGTGCGGCCGGAGCGCATTGCGGAGAACATCGGCCTCTTCGATTTCACCCTAACCCCCGACGAGATCCAGGCGATCGACGCCCTCGAAACCGGCGCGCGCGGCGGTCCGGACCCCGAGGTCTTCAACGCCAGCACGTCGCGCGTGAAGGTCGAAGCCTAGGCGTCGGCAGGGCTTACCCCGGAGGCTCGATTTAGGGAGCATTGACTTATGAACGTTTCTTTTGAGAACCAAGTTGCCCTCGTCACCGGCGCGGGCTCCGGCATCGGTCTGGTGACGGCCCGGGCCTTCGCGGAGGCGGGCGCCTCCGTGGCCCTAGCGGACGTCGATGAAAATGCGGTCCACGCTGCCGCAAAAGAACTGGCCTCCGCCGGCCACCAGGCGATGGCCGTTCGCTGCAACGTCGCAGACGAGGCGGCGGTGGCCGCCCTGGTCGAGCGGACCGTCTCGGCCTTCGGCCGCCTGGATGCAGCCTTCAACAATGCCGGCGTGCATTGTCCGGTCGCCGAAACCGCCGAGGCCAGCGGCGAAGACTTCGACCGCGTCATCGGCATCAACCTTCGGGGCGTTTGGAGCTGCATGAAATACGAGCTGCGCCAAATGCGCACGCAAGGCCGCGGCGCCATCGTCAACTGCGCGTCGCAGAGCGGGTTGGTGGGCACGGCCGGCTTGGGCGCCTACACCGCCTCCAAGCACGGGGTGCTCGGGCTGACCAAGAGCGCCGCGCTCGAATATGCCCCCAAGGGCATCCGCATCAACGCGGTCTGCCCCGGGAGCACCGACACGCCGATGGTGGCAAACGCGCTGGCCAATGAACCCGACACCATGCAGGCGGTGATGAAAGAGATCCCGATCGGGCGGCTTGGCCGGCCCGAGGAGATCGCCGCGGCCGTCCTTTGGCTGTGCAGCCCGGGCGCAGGCTTCGCGATCGGCCACGCCCTTGTGATGGACGGCGGGTACACGGCGCGTTGAAAACAAAAGCGATTCAGGGCGTTCACCGGACGAGAAAAGAAATGAAAGGTGTTACGGCAAAAAATCCCCTTCTGACGCTGAACAACGGCGTCAAGATGCCGGCCCTCGGGCTTGGCGTTTTTCAAAGCGCACCGGAACAGACCGCCGAGGCGGTTGCAACCGCCCTGGCCGACGGTTATCGGCTCATCGACACCGCAGCGGCCTACCTCAACGAACGGCAAGTCGGCGAGGGCCTCCGGCGAAGCGGCATCGACCGCTCGGCGCTGTTCATCACCACCAAGTTGTGGATGAGCGACTACGGTTCCGAGCGTACCCTCCGGGCCTTTGAGGTCAGCCTGCGCAAGCTCGGGCTGGATTACCTCGATTTGTACCTGCTCCACTGGCCCGTTCCCTCTGACTTCGACACGACCGTGGCCGCCTACCGGATCGCCGAAACGCTGCTGGCCGAGGGCCGGGTTCGAGCGATTGGGGTCTCCAATTTCAGCGCCAAGCACTTGGAAAGGCTGCTCGAAGGCACCGAGGTGATCCCGGCGGTGAATCAGGTCGAGCTGCATCCGTTTTTTATCCAGCGGGACTTGCGCGCTGCCCACAAACGCCGCGGCATCGTCACCCAGTCCTGGTCGCCGATCGGGGGCGTGTACCATCGCAATCCCTCGGCGGCCCCGAAGGCGGTGAGGAGCCCGCTGGAACACCCTGCTGTTGTCCAACTGGCGCAGAAGTACGGCAAGACCCCGGCTCAGGTCGTGCTTCGCTGGCACATCGATCAGGGGCTCTCGGCCATCCCCAAATCGGTGCGGCCGGAGCGCATCGCGGAGAACATCGACCTCTTCGATTTTGCTCTGAGCGAGGATGAAATCGCGGCCATCGATGCGCTCGACACCGGCGTGCGCGCGGGCGCCAATCCCGAGACGGTCGACTCCAAAACGTGGCCCATCAAGGCCGACGAGTAGGCAAGAAAGGACCCACCCATGGCCGCATGGTCGAAAGACGAACTGCGCAAGATCGCTGAGGCGGATGATTTGCACATCGCGCCTTTCCGCGAAGACGGGAAGACTTACGGCACCCCGACCTGGATTTGGTCGGTCGCGGTTGACGATGGCCTCTACGTGCGCGCGTACAACGGGAAGGCCTCCCGTTGGTATCAGGCCGCGTTGCGCCAGAAGGCGGGGCGGATCACCGCCGCGGGCGTGACCAAGGACGTCACCTTCGAACCGATCGACGGGCCGATTCAGGACCGCATCGACGCGGCCTACCGGGCCAAGTACGGCGGCAGCCCCTACCTCGGCCCCATGATCGGCGCCCGCGCCCGCGCCGCCACCGTCGAGGTCCTGCCGCGCGGGTGACTCACCAGACCGCCTGCGAACGTAACCCGTCGCTCCCGATGGCCACCGTGAAACGCATTTTTTGGGCCGCTCTGGCAATACTCGTGGTTCAAGCCGCTTGGGGTACTGACAACCGCACGCCGCCGGACCCATCCCCTAACCGGGCAAATCGTATGAAGATCAGGCTTAACGTCGAAGGCAAGGACCTCACGGCCACGTTGATCGACAGCCAAACCAGCCGGGATTTTCTCGCCCTGCTGCCCCTAACGCTGACGATGAACGATCTGTTCGGCAGAGAAAAATTCGTCCATCTGCCGCGGGCCCTTTCGGAAGGGGGGCGACGGACCCGCACCTATGAGGTTGGGGAGGTGGCCTACTGGTCTCCCAACCGTGACGTGGCCATTTTCTACCGCCAGGACGGCCCGGAGATCCCCGAGCCCGGCCTCATCGTGATGGGTAAAATCGAGGCGGGCGTGGAGGGCCTCAACGTGCCCGGGTCCGTCAAGGTGACGATCCAACCCGCCAGTGAGTGATGAGCCAGGTCGGGTACATCAGCGGCACCGGCACCGGCGTCAGAGCCGGAACGGCCCAGGCGGTACGGCCAGCTCTTCGTCCGCGCCGACGCGGTCGTGAATTCACCTGCCTGATCATTGAATCGGAAGGGGTACGATGAAACGGCTTACGGCAATGGCCATCTCGCTATCCTTGTCGCTTTCTGCGGCCTCCGGCCATGCAGAGGAGGCCAGGTCTTCCTCAGGTTCGGAAGCTCGCCCCGTCGCGGCCAGCGAATCATCGCCCTCCCTCACCATCACCCGAAACGGCTCTCGCCCGTCCCGTAAAGCGCCGGCCGAACGCTTCACCGGCTCCGTCCGCATCGACCCGCTGTTCCAGCTGAATGATCCTTCGCACACCGCGGGTTCGTACGTCACCTTTGAACCCGGCGCCCGCTCGGCCTGGCACACCCATCCGCTCGGCCAGACCCTCATCGTGACGGCCGGCACCGGCTGGATCCAGCAAGAAGGTGGAGAAAAGCAGGAGATCAAACCGGGCGACGTCATCTGGATCCCGCCGGGCGTCAAACACTGGCACGGGGCGACAGCCACCGCCGGGACGACCCACCTCGCCATCCAGGGAGCCGTGGACGGCAAGAACGTCGACTGGCTGGAGAAAGTCACTGAGGAGCAATACATGAACGCAAACCCAACCACCCCCGGCAATGGCGACGCGGACGCGGTTCGCGCGGTGGCGCCCGCCCTTGAGCGTTATACCGAAATGACCTTAAGCGAGGTTTGGAAACGCCCAGAGCTGTCGGCGCGCGATCGTAGCCTCGTCACGGTCGCCGCCCTGATCGCGCGTAATCAGGCGACGTCATTGGCGTCGTACCTGAACCGGGCGCTCGATAATGGCGTCAAGGCGGCCGAGCTTTCCGAACTGATCACGCACTTGGCGTTCTACTCTGGCTGGGGAAACGCCCTGGCCGCAGCGGCGGTGGCCAAGGGGGTGTTTCAGGCGCGCGGCATCGGGGCCGATCAACTGCCGCCCGCCTCCGGTCCGCTTCTGCCGATGGACGAGGCGGCCGAGTCGAAACGCGCGGCCTCGGTCGAACAAAACGTCGGCCCGGTTTCGCCGGGGGTGGTGCGGTACACCAGCGACCCGTTGTTTCATGACCTGTGGCGGCGCCCGGCGCTGGCACCTCGGGACCGCAGTCTGGTGACGGTCAGCGCGCTCATTGCTTCCGGCCAGGTCGCGCAGGTCACGTTTCATCTGAACCGCGCGATGGATAACGGCCTGACCAAAGCGGAAGCCTCGGAAGTGCTCACGCAGCTGCTCTTCTACGCCGGCTGGCCCAACGTGATGTCCGCCGTGCCGGTCGCGAAGGACGTGTTCGAGAAGCGCCTCAAATAACCATGAAAGGAACGATTCTCTACGGCCCGCGCGACGTTCGGTTCGAAGCGCGCGATGAGCCTCAGATCCTCGAACCGACGGATGCCCTCCTCCGACTGGCGGCCACCTGCGTGTGCGGCTCCGACCTGTGGCCCTACCGCGGCATTGACGCGCCCACCCAGCCAACCCCGATGGGCCACGAGTACTGCGGCACCGTCGAAGAGGTCGGCCCCGCCGTCCGCTTGATCAAACCCGGCCAGTTCGTCGTCGGCTCGTTCTTCGCCTCGGACAACACCTGCCCCATTTGTCAGGCGGGTTACCAGAGCCGGTGCGTGCACAGCCAGTACGTCGGCGCGGGCGGCGCGCAGGCGCCCCGGCTGCGCGTCCCGCTCGCCGACGGCACTTTGGTGGCCACGCCGGACCTCCCGTCCGAGGACCTGGTCCCCAGCCTGCTGGCAACCTCCGATGTGCTGGGCACCGGCTGGTTCGGCGCCGAAGCGGCCGACGTGCGGCCGGGCAAGACGGTCGCGGTCGTCGGGGACGGCGCGGTGGGCCTCTGCGCGGTGCTCGCCGCCAGGCAATTGGGCGCCGAGCGCATCATCGCCATGAGCCGTCATGAGGCGCGCCAGAAGCTCGCCCTGGAGTTCGGCGCGACCGACCTGGTGACCGAGCGCGGCGAGGAGGGCGTGGCCCGCATCAAGGACCTGACCGACGGGCTGGGCGCGCACTCGGTCATTGAGGCCGTGGGCACCCAGGAAGCGATGACGCAGGCCCTCCGCTCCGCTCGTCCCGGCGGGCACGTCGGCTTCGTCGGGGTTTCGCACGGGGTGCAACTGCCCGGCCGGGACCTGTTTTACGCCGAGGTTCACCTGCTCGGTGGTCCCGCCCCGGTGCGCCGCTTCCTGCCCGAACTGATCGACTTGGTGTGGAACGGGAAAATCAACCCGGGCAAGGTCTTCGACCTAACCCTGCCCCTCGACCAAGTGGCCGAAGGCTACCGCGCGATGGACGAGCGCCGTGCGATCAAGACCCTGCTGCGCCCGTAAGGGTGTGGAGAGAACGACGAACCAAACTATGGCAAACGTATCCATCATCTACTTCAGCGGCTCAGGCCGCACGGCGAAACTGGCCAAGGCCGTTCGCAACGGCGCGGCGTCCGTGGACGGCGTGAAGACTAATCTCATTGCCATCCGCGGCGAGGACATCCTCCACGGCCGTTACCGCAACGAAGGCGACATGGCCACCCTTGACGCCAGTGAGGCCCTGATCTTCGGCAGCCCGACTTACATGGGCGGCCCGGCGGCGCAATTCATGGCGTTTGCCGATGCGACCGTCGAGCGCTGGTCGGAGCAAAAGTGGCGCGACAAATGGGCCGCGGGCTTCACCACTTCCGGCGCCCTGAGCGGCGACAAATTCAACACGCTGCAATACTTCCACACGCTGGCCATGCAGCACGGCATGATCTGGATCGGCCTGGGCGAATTGCCGGCGCAGCCCAACGGGGTGAACCGTCTGGGCAGTTGGGGCGGCGTGATGGCGCAGTCGGCGGACGACTCGGCCGACGTGGTGCCGGAAGACAAATTGACCGGCGAATTGTTGGGCAAACGCGTGGCCACCTTTGCCTTGAAGCATCAACAAACCAATCAGACGCCAGCGTTCGCCGGCACCCGCGCATGAACAAATCCCTTTCGCTTGCTTTAGCATCGTTGTTTTTCGCTCTGATGACGCTTACGGCTTCACCGCCAACGCCCACCCAGCATGGCGAGGCGAATCAAAGCGTCCGGGAGCACTTGGTCGGGGCTTGGCGACTGGCCTGGCTCGAAGAGGAAGGCGCGGACGGCAACGTGCACCGGGCCGACTGCACCGGGCTGCTGGTTTACACGCGCGACGGGCACATGTCGGTCCAGGTCATGTACCGAGACCCGCAGGCTCACCCGTCCGGCTCGGCGCAGTACGCGCAAGGCGGTTGCGAAGCGTCCTTCGGCACCTACGAGGTCGACGAGGGCGCCCACACCTTCAGCTTTCACGTGGAGGGCGCCCTGGTGCGGGGCCTGGTCGGCAAAGACCTGACGCGCGCTTTCGAGCTGTCCGGCAACCGGATGACCGTGAAGGCCGCCGACCCAACGGAACGCTGGAGGGTCGCCTGGGAACGTTACGGTGGCGAACCCCGAGGCGGGGAGTAGTTCCAGGCCGGTTTATCGGGTTGCAAGGATCACTGACCCTGAAAGAGGGAAGACGATGCAAACGCGAAGGCTCGGCAGGAGCAACCTTGAAGTGTCCGCCCTCCGCCTCGGCTGCATGGGCATGAGCTGGTCGTTATGGCTGTCAATTGCAGTTAAATCGTTGGAGCAAGTGGGCGCCTCATTTGCTGAACGAATTAGCTACAAAACGCTGGTCCGCTCGATGCGTGCCTCGCCGCGCTGGGCGGACCAAGCGACCCGGCGATGCACGAGGGAAAAGGGAGGGCAGCGTCTCGGGAATTCGGCAAGGTGAAAGCGCTTGTCGGCCACGGAGAAGCCGCGCACTTGCTCCAACGAATTGAGGGCAAAAAGGACCGGCTGCTGAACGATTTGATGAAAAACGACAATAGAAGAAAATGATGGAAAAGCGTATCTTGGGCCAAGGCCTTGAAGTGTCAGCCCTGTCGCTGGGCGCGATGGGGTATGGAAAGTCGCGCGATATTCCCGACCGCGCCGAGATGATTTTCTTGCTCCGGAAAGCCGTCGATCTCGGGATGGACTTCTTCGACACGGCCGAGGTGTACGGTCCGTGGACCAACGAGGTCATGGTGGGCGAAGCCTTCCGGGGCATGCGGGATCGGGTGAAGATCGCGACCAAATTCGGCTGGGATATCGACCAGGACACGGGTGAACACCGGGGCGGCGTCAATAGCAAGCCGGCTCAGATTCGTCGCGCGGTCGAGGGCAGCCTGCGGCGACTCGGCACCGATCATATCGATCTGTACTACCAGCACCGAGTCGATCCCGACGTGCCGATGGAAGACGTCGCCGGCGTCGTGAAGGAGCTGATCCAGCAAGGAAAGGTCCGCTTTTTCGGGCTGTCCGAGGCTGGGGCAAACTCCGTTCGCCGAGCCCACGCCGTGCAGCCGATTGCCGCCCTGCAGAGCGAGTATTCGCTGTGGACGCGCGAGCCGGAGGACGAGATCATCCCGACGCTCGAGGCACTCGGCATCGGCATGGTGCCGTTCAGCCCGCTCGGCAAAGGCTTTCTGACCGGCACGATCGACGCGGGCACGACCTTCAGTGAGCGCGACATCCGCGGCAGCATTCCACGCTTTGCGCCGGAAGCGCGCGACGCCAATCAACGTCTGGTCGCCCTCCTGCGCAAAGTGGGCGAGCGGCATCGGGCAACCTCGGCCCAGGTCGCGCTCGCGTGGCTTCTCGCTCAGAAGCCGTGGATCGTGCCCCTGTTCGGCACCCGCAGGCTCGAGCGGTTCGAGGAAAACCTCGGCGCGCTGTCGGTCCGGCTGACGGAGGAGGACCTGCGGGAGCTGAACGGAAGCAGGACGACCCTGCCGGTCCAGGGTGCCCGCTATCCCGACGAACACATGCGGCGCGTTGGCCTCTGACGTCGCGCCCGCCTTTACTTTACCGAAACTGGAAGAAACCGCGGGGTGGTTTTAGGGGGCGGGGGCTGCCGGCGGAGCCAGGGGGCTCAAAGCGCGGATACCGGCGTTGAAACACGTGCGGCAAGCGCCCGTCGAGCACGGCCACCCGGACTTGGAGTAAGCAGGTGGGTGCCGTGGCGGCTCCAACGCATGGGTTGTTTGTCGCGTTGCACTTAATCGTGATTGGACTAAACCGCTTCGCGGTAGCCGGTAGCCGCATCTGCTGGTGGTAACCGG
>Ga0213876_10000853_pt1 | contig 20528 bp, 19 predicted proteins | sample BarmaccomBMRX_R9_FD_160113 | JGI IMG/M metagenome (GOLD analysis project Ga0213876, IMG submission 160113) | Root-associated microbial communities from Barbacenia macrantha in rupestrian grasslands, the National Park of Serra do Cipo, Brazil - RX_R9 | ecosystem: Host-associated > Plants > Roots... | reverse complement strand
TCGTCGTGGCGGAGGCGGCGCTGGCGCCGGCCGCCTTCGCCAGCGCTCCTCTCGGCGAGCGGCACTTGTTGCTGCTGCTGTATTTGTGCCGGGAGTGGGCGGGGGAGCCGGAGGCGCTGGATGCGGCGGGCCTGAAGTGGGTACGACCGGCCGAAATGCATGCGCTGCCAATGCCCCCCGCCGACGTGCCGGTCGTCGAGGCGCTGGAGCAGGTTCTCGCTCCTCCCCGGGACGGGGCGGGGGACCGCGCCCGCTAGGGTGTGGTGGAGGGGGCCCGAGTCAGAGGCGCTGGAGAGGCGGGCCCCCTCCACCAGCCTGCGGCTGGTCCCCCTCCCCGTTCCGGGGAGGAGCCAAGGCCTCCGCCAGCGACGCCGTCGCACTCCCGCGCCTCGCCGGCTTGGGCTGGTCCGGCGCCGGCGCCCAGCCGGAGAGGTGGAGGATCTCGAAGCGCTCGCGCGTCTTGCCGTCCGGCTCCGCTGCGGCGGCGAAGGCCGCGATGGCGGCGGCATAGCCGCGACGGCCGAGCGGCCGGCGCAAGCGGCTGGCGAGGATGTTGGTCGCCGCCATGGCGCGCAGATCGGCGACCAGGCTCGGCAGGCCGGAATAGCGCACCTCGACACGCTCCGCATCGACCACCGGCAGCGCGAACCCCGCGCGCTGCACGAGGTCGCCGGCGGCGCGGACGTCGATCTGCGGGTGGAGACGCGGCGTGGCGCCGCCTTCCGCTTCGTCCGCCGCCGCCATCGCCGCCCGCAGCCGCGGCAGGCTGCCGGCGCCGGCGAAGGCGGCGAGGAACAGCCCATCGGGCCGCAACGCCCGCCGGGCGAGGATGAGGGCGCCGGGCAGGTCGTTCACCGTGTCGAGCGCCCCGACGGAAACCACGAGGTCGAAAGCGCCCTCGGCCATTGGCGTGCGATCCTCGTCGCCCTGAACGCCGCCCGCCGCCGCGGCGAAGCGGGCACCGGCGTCGAGCGAGACGACATCGAGCCCCCGCTCGCGCAGCCGTCCGGCGAGATAGCCGCGCCCGGTGCCGAGATCGAGCGCCCGCGAGAAGCGGCGGGTGACGAGGTCGAGCCGCTCGAGCAGCTCGTCGGCGGCGTGCCGGACGAGATAGTCGGCGTCGGCACCGGCCAGCGCGGCCCGGTCGCGGCGCAGGCGGCGCAGGCGCCGGTCGAAGGGCAGGTCCTCGCTCACGCCGCCGCCCTCGCGCCGATGGTGCGGCCTGTAAAGCGCGCTCGGTGCGAGCGTGCCGCCAAGCTCAGAAGAACATCTTGCGGATGCTGAACCGCACCGTCCGGCCGACCGGATCGACATAATAAGGCTGGTAGCTGAGCGGGGTCGCGCCGGCGGCGTCGCGGACCCTCAGCCGCGAATCGAGCAGGTTGTCGATGCCGAAGCTCACCCGCGTGCCGCGGATCCAGGGATGCTTTCTGACCAGCGAGATCTGCTGGCCGAGATCCGCGAACAGGCGCAGGTTCAGCGTCGTCCGCGGCGAGAAGAACAGGTCGCTGCTCGTCGTCCCGCCGATTCCGGGGGCGCCGCGCACGACGGTGCCGCTCTGCCAGTTCGCGGTGAGCCGCGCGCCGAGGCCGTCCTTGAACACGCCGGCCTGGACCTCGACCTGATGGCGCGACTGGCCGCCGTTCGCGCCGACCGCGGAGCCGTTGAGGAGGTCGAGCACGGGGAGGCCCGGCTGGACGAGGATCTGATCCTTGAACGTCCAGGTGTGGTAGACGGCAAGCTGGAGACGGCCCTGGCCGAAGCCGCCGAAGCCGCCGCGTCCGCCGCCGCCGCGGAAGCCGCCGCCGCCGCCGCCGCCGCCACCGCGGAAGCCTCCGCCGCCGCCGCCGCCTTCGCGGCCCCCGCGTGGGCCTTCGCCGCCGCTGGCCGGGGTGCCCGGCGTACCGCCCGCGGGCTGACCCTGCGCGCCCTGACCGGCCGCCGCGGGCTGGCCGCCGCCGCCGCCGCCGCCGCCCCCGCCGGGTCGGCCGCCGCCGCCGCCTCCGCCGAAGCCGAAGCCGAAGGCGCCGAAGCCGCCGCCGCCGCCGCCGAAGTTCGGCCGCCTCGGCTTGCCGAGCGGGGCGTTGAAGTTGACGCCCCAGCGCAGCTGCTGGCGCTCGGAGCGGGCGAAGTTGATCGGCCGCTGGTCGATGCGGATCAGCCGCCCCGTGGCGTCGCGGGTGAAGCGGTTCGGGAAGGCCGCCTCGATCGCCGGCGTCGCGATCGGGAAGGAGGCGATCGGGTCGTTGATCCGCTCGTTCGTATATTCGGCGGTGATCGACAGCTCCTTGTCCTTGATCGGCTTCAAGGTCGCGCCGAGCTTCCACAGGCGGCGGTGGTCGGCGTTGAGCGCCGGGTTGCCGCCGCTGATCGCGGTGACGTCCGCCGTCTCGCCGCGGGTGAAATCGTAGACGCGCACGTTCGGCGTGGTGAGCACCGGGCTGCCGAGCTGGCTCATCGACGGCGGGCCCTTCTCGTCGGTGATCGAGGCGATCACCGACAGCGGCAGGACCGGCGACCAGTTGATGCCGCCGCCCAGGGTCCTCAGCGTCCCGAAGTCCGAGTAATGCTCGATCCGCGCGTTGCCGTTGAGCGACAGGTTGCCGAGCGCCGAGAGGACGCCGAGCCGGCGGCTGGCGATCGGCACGTCGATATTGACCTGCGTCCGCTCGATGTCGCGCGACAGGTGGCCCGACGTGGCGACGCCGGCGCGCAGCACGTCGGTGTCGAGCTGGTGCGTCTCGAACGCGGCATGGGCGGCGACATTGATCTTGCCCCCGGGAAGCGACGCGATCGGTCCGTTGAACAGCAGGTCGGCGGTGCCGTCGTGCGTCATCGTCCTGGCGCGGTCGACGGGGAGGGCGTTCAGGTAACGCTGCGGCACCGGCGCGAACGGATTGACGCTGGGGTCGCCGGCCGCGATCCGCTGCTGGTAGTCGCCAAGGTCGAAGCCGGTGTCGGTCCGCACCAGGGTATAGCCGATGTCGTAATTGCCGGTGAACGACCAGCGCCACGGCAGCAGGTCGCCGTTCAGGGTGACGCCGACATGCGCCGTCTGGTTGTCGTTCGAGCGCTCGAGCGGGCTGCCGGGCGCGAGGTAGCGCAGCACCGAGACGTTGCTCCCGAACGGCGAATAGGGGTTGCCCCGCGGCACCGCGATGGTCGCGCTGCCGAGGCCGAGCAGGCTTTCCGTCGAGCCGACCGAGAAGCGGCCGTTGACCGTCGCCTGGACCTTGTCGCTGAGGTTCTTCTTGACGGACGTGTTGACCGTGAACGTCTGGGTCTCCGGCGTCAGCGTCCGGTAGGGGCCGAGATTGGTCGTGTTGAGCGGCCCATTGTAGGCGGAGAGCGGCACCGCGCCGTTGGCCGCGCCCGCCGGGATGCCGGCGGCGGTGACGCTCTGGCCGGCGAGCGCGCTCAGCGCGGGGTCGATCTGGGCGCCGAACGGGCTGCCGGCGACATTGCCGCCGAGCGCGAACGGGCGCGCCGGCGTCGGCTCGGCGATGTCCCGGTCGCTCTCGAGCAGCCGGCCGCTATGCTGATATTGCGCGTCGATGCTGAAGCGGCCGCCGTTGAGGATGCGCAGGAAGTTCAACTCGGCATTCTCGCTGTCGCGGCCGCCGGCGGTGGCGAGGCCGGCGCCGAGCTCGGTCGTGACCGCTTTGAACCGTCTGCGCAGGACGATGTTCACGACTCGCTGGTCGGCGCGGTAGCCATATTGGAGCGCGACCTCCTCGGGGAGGATGTCGACGCGGTCGATCGCCTCCGGCGGCAGGTCGCGTACCTCGCCGAAGCTCGAGATGCGGCGCCCGTCGAGCAGGATGACGGGCCCGTCGCCGCCGCGGCCGCGCGTGCTCGTCGTCTGCGGCGAAAGGATGTTGATGAGGTCGGCGACGCTGCTCGCGCCGGTGGCCCGGATGTCGCGCCGGTCGAGCTGGACTTCGGGCGGGATGTCGCTGAGCACCGCGCCGCGCTCGCGGGTGCCGGTGACGACGATCGTGGGGCCGCCTTCGTCCTCATTGTCGTCGGGCTCGGCCTGGCCTGCCGCCGGCGGCGGAGCCGGTCGTGTGGCGGGGGCGGGCGCCGGCGCGGTGGCGGCGGTGCCGGCGGGGGCGGGAGCCGGTGCCGGAGCGGGGGCGGGCGGGGGCGGCGGAACCGGCGTGGTCGGCGCCTGCGCAAGGAGCGGCGAGGCGGCGACTCCGGCAAGCAGGAGGGCGGTCAACGGCTTGAGCATCACGCGGTACGGACCCTGTCTTTCTTAATCTGCATGCGGGGGCGGCGGCTGCCGGACGCACCCTGAACCCCCCCTGTACGAAGGGACTCGCAAAAGGCTCCCGCGGGCGCGGCGGATTTCCGTCGCGGCGCAAGCCGGTTTCGTCGCGGATCGGAGGCCTTCGCAGCGGCAGGCCGGCGCGCCGTCGCGGCGGCCGCGCCGTCCGGGAGGGAGGGATCTACCCAGCGATCACCGCCGGGCCGCGACAGCCCCCTTCGCAGCCCGGCGGCCCCTCGACCAGACAAAGGATTGCACCATGCTGAAGCTCATCGCCGCCGCCGCGCTCGCCGCGACCGCCGCCACCGCCGCCGCCCAGACCCCCGGCGAGACTGCCGACACCTACAGCGTCGCCGTGCGCAGCGCTGACCTCAACCTCGCCAGCGCCAGCGGCCTCGCCACCTTCCGCGGCCGCGTCCGCGCCGCCGCCGCCCACGCCTGCGGCGACACCAAGGTCGCGCCGCTGATCGAGGCGACGCAGATCGCCCAGTGCCGCGCCGGCTTCGAACGGACCGCCGACGGGCGGGTCAGCTTCGCCCTCGCGCGGCAGGACAATGTCGTCGCGGGCACGCGCTGACCGACGACGGCAGGGAAGGCGGCGCGCATCCCCCGGCGCCGCCTTCCCGCTCCTTTCCACCTTCTCCAACCGGCGGAGATCCCTTGCTCATTCCGAATTCCTTGCTTGCCGCCGGCCTACTCGCCGCGGCGCCTCCGCCCGCCGCGCCGCCCGCCGTCGCCCCCGTCGTCGAGGCCGAGCGCGCCTTCGCCGCGATGGCGCGGGAGAAAGGCACGACCGCGGCGTTCGGGACCTTCATCGCCGAGGACGGCAAGATGTTCCTGCCGGGCCCGGTCCGCGCCAAGCCGCTGATCGAGGCGGGCAAGATCGGCTTCGGCCCGATCCGCTGGTGGCCGGTCTTCGCCGGCCTCGCATCGTCCGGCGACCTCGGCTTCACCACCGGACCCTTCGTGGCCGGCGAAGGCGCCGAGCGCCATTACGGCTTCTACTTCACCGTCTGGCAGCGCCAGCCCGATGGCCGCTGGCGCTGGCTGCTCGACCACGGCTCGCCGCAGCGGGCGCCGCCGCCGCTGGGCGAGGCGAGTCCCGTCGCGGCGCTGCGCCCCGGCGTCGGCAAAGCGGGCGGGGCGTGGAACGCGGTCGCCGCGGCCGAAGCGGCGCTCGCGGCAGCCCTCGCCAGCGATGCCCGCGCCGGCCTCGGCGCGGCGCTCGCCGCGGACGGGTGGCTGCTGCGCAGCGGTCCGCCGCCGGCGGTCGGCCGCGCGGCCGTCGCCGCCGCGCTCGCGCAAGAGCCGGCGCAAGTCGCCACCGCCCCCCTCGGCGGCGGCGTCTCCGCGGCCGGCGACCTCGCTTATACCTACGGCACCGCCGCCTGGACCGAGGCCGACGGCGAACGGCACGGCCATTACGTCCGTATCTGGCAGCGCCGCGCGCGCGGCTGGACGCTCGTCGTCGATGAAACCAACGCCCCGCCGCCGCGGAAACGGGAGTGAGGGGAGGGTGAGGCGACAGTCACCGAGTCTGAGAGGGGACAGTCACCGATCCACGTGGGCCTGAGTGTACGCGACGCCGTCTGTGATCGGTGACTGTCCCCATCCCCCCGCCTCTGTGGATCGGTGACTGTCCCCTCTCACCTCGTCTGGGACAGTCACCGATCCACATACGTTCGAGGCTATCCGCAGGCGCCCGTGGATCGGTGACTGTCCCTGGCCCCAACGCCCTTCTTCTGCGAAGCCGCCATTTCGTGCGACGAAACCGGCAGCAATTCCGCCCCGAATGAGCTAGTTACGGCACCGAACCGGAGAATGAGCGCGCATGGACGCCGAACGTACAGGCCATCCCGAAGTTTTCCGCCAGGCGGTGAAGCTGACGCTCGGCGTCTGGTTCTTCACCTTCATCCTGTTCCTGATGCCGATCGTGGTCTCCACCGGTCACGTGCCGCGATTCTATGTCGGCGTCACCTTGCTGTGCATCGCCTTCGGCATCCTCATGTCGTGGCCGCTTTACTGGGTCGCCGCCCGCCTCCACGACCGCGCCGCGCCACTCAAGATCGCCGGCACCTTCGCCGCGGTCTGCTTCTCGGCGCTGCTCTTCTCCGCCTTCGACGCGGTGAACGGCGGCGAAATCATCAAGCTGTTCATGAGCGCGCACCGCATCCCGCCCGATTTCGTGAACCGGACGGTGTCCAACTTCATCAGCTTCTCGTGGCTCTACGGCCTGCTCGGCACCATTTACGTGATCCTCCACACTCACGCCGCGATGCGCGACCGCGAGCTCCAGCTCGCCGAGGCGCGCAGCCTCGCCCAGACGGCACAGCTCACGGCGCTCCGGCTGCAACTCAACCCCCACTTCCTGTTCAACACGCTCAACGCCATCTCCTCGCTGATCGTCACCGGCCGGGCGCGCCAGGGCGAGGCGATGCTCGGCAAGCTGTGCGACTTCCTGCGAACCGCCCTCACCGCCGAGACGAACGGCGCCAACAGCGTCGGCGAGGAGCTGGAGACGCTGCAGACCTATTTGGAGATCGAGGCGATCCGTTTCGGCGACCGCCTCACCGTCGAGTTCGCCGCGGCCGAGGCGGTGGTGGACCTGCCGGTGCCGAGCTTCATTCTCCAGCCGCTGGTCGAGAATGCCGTCAAATATGCGGTCGCGCCGACCAGCGAGCCGGTGATCGTCCGCGTCGGCGCGCGCCGCGACGGCTGCGAGCTGGTCCTCTCGGTCAGCGACAACGGCCGCACCGCCGCCGCGGCGGCGGCGGGCAAGCCTTCCGGGACCGGCGTCGGGCTCGAGAATACGCGTCGGCGGCTCGACGTTCTCTACGGCCGCAAGGCGCGGCTCGAGACCATCGCCTATGACGACGGTTTCACGGCTGTGATCCGGCTCCCCGTCGTCGAGCGGCCGGCGCTCGGCATCGTGGCGGCGGCGTGAACATGCTGAGGACCATCCTCGTCGACGACGAGCCGCTCGCGCTCGAGCGCCTCGCCGTCTTCTTCAAGGATATCGAAGGCGCCGAGGTGGTCGGCACCGCGCGCGACGGCCGGGAGGCCGCCGAAAAGATCGAGCGGCTGAGGCCCGACCTCGCCATCCTCGATATCCAGATGCCCGAACAGAACGGCCTGCGCGTCGCCGCGACCCTCCCCGAGGACGCGCGGCCGGAGGTGATCTTCGTCACCGCCTTCGAGCAATATGCGCCCGACGCGTTCGAGGTCGAGGCGGCCGATTACCTGCTGAAGCCGGTGCGCTTCGATCGGCTGTGGCAGGCGGTCGAGCGGGCGAAGCGGCGCAAGCACCTGCGCACGCTGGCGGGCCGCGCCGAGGCGGCTGAAGCCGGCGCCGCCAAGGCCGGCAGCCACGAGGACGGCCTCTGGGTCCCGACCCGCGCCGGCGCGGTGTTCGTGCCGGTCGAGGCGATCGACTGGATCGAGGCGCAGCGCGATTACGTCATGCTCCACACCGCGACGCGCAGCCACATCCTCAGGATCTCGATGCGCGCGCTCGAGGAGAAGCTGGATCCGAACGAGCTGGTCCGCGTCCACCGCTCGGCCTTCGCGCGGCCCGGCCAGGTGGTCGAGGTCCAGCGCCTCGGCAAGACGATCAACGCCCTGGTGCTGCGCGACGGCGCCATCGTCCAGGTCGGCCCCAATTATTCGAAGAGCGTCGCCAAGCGGCTGGGGCTCCCCGCCTAAGCTCCTCCCCGGAACGGGGAGGGGGACCATGCGCAGCATGGTGGAGGGGGCCCGCCTCCGGCGCGGCGAAGCGGTGGGCCCCCTCCACCACGCCGCTTCGCGTCGCGGTCCCCCTCCCCGTTCCGGGGAGGAGCGAGGCTTACCGCTCCTTCACATAGACCAGCCGCGCGCCGCCGCGATGCATGATCAGGCGCCCGGGCTGCACGTCGACCGGCAGCTCCTCGAAGTCCACCCGTCCCAGGTCGTGCGGGGTGATGACGAAGGTGAGGTCGTTCGCCCGCGCGGCGTCGATCGGGAAGCGCGGGGAGGCGAAGCCGAACATACCCAGGGCGAGCGTCACCGCCACCGGCCGCCGCGTCTCGCCGGCCGGCATCGTCCATCCGTCGGGGCCGCCGACATAGGTGTCGAGCGGATCGCCGGTGTCGAACTCGATCCGGAGGTCGGTGCCGACCGCGTCACGCCCGTCCGGCCAGACGACATGGAGCAGGAGCGGCGCGGCGGCCGTCTTCGTCGCCGCGCCCGCGGCGAAGGCGGGCGGCACCGGCTTCGGCACGGTGGTCAGCCGGATCTGGCTCCCCGCGCGGTGCCAGCGGCCTTTCGCATATTCGTCGAGCACGCCCGCGGCGAGGGCATATTCGAAGCGTCCGTCGCGCGACACGACGAGCTGCGAGGCGACGTCGTGCTCGCCGGTGAGGCGATAGCGTCCGACCGGGTCCGGTCCCGGCGGCGCGGCGGCGAGGAGCAGCGTGGCGGCGAACAAGGCCCTGGCCTGCATCGTCGCACCATGCGCCTTTCGCAGTCGTGACGCCAGCGTAGCGATTTGCCCGCTCGCACCGGCCGCTGCGATGGCCGCTGACCCGCCACGATCTCGCCGGTACGTGACGCATTGCCGGTTGCGGTGCCGAAATGGTATCGGCGAGTCGATCAGAGGAAAGGGGGACAGGATGCGGAAATCCGGAGCTATTCTCGCCGGCGTGGCGGTTCTGGCGGTGGCCGGCGCCGGCGCCCTCTCGGCCCAGCCGGGCAGCGGCGAGGCGACCGCCGTCTACTGGATGACGGCCGACACCATGTCCGGGATGGGCGGCATGATGGGCATGAGCCGCGGCGCGATGCTCGGCCAGATGATGCGCGGCCGCGGCATGGGCGGCGGCACGGCCCGTACGCTCCGGCTCCAGCTCGGCTCGGCCCGGCGTCCGGCCGGGGCGCCGACGGCGGAACATGTGCCTCCCGCCGGACTGCAGGCGGGTCCCGCCCTGCCGCTGGTGACTCCCGAACAGGCGCGTCCCGTCGCCGAGTCCGGTCCGACCGAGTGGACCCGGAACATGGAGCGCCCGCGCGGCCGGATCCTCATCTACTGGGGCTGCGGCGACCACGCCCGGCCGGGCCAGCCCGTGGTGATCGACTTCGAGTCCCTCTCGCAGGGGAGGCTGCCGCCCGCCTTTGCCAACCTGATGGCGATGCGCGGCGCGCTGCCGCCCTCGCCGGAGCGCTTCGCCACGTACGGGGAATGGCCGAACGCCCGCAATGCCGAGCGCATCCCGGCGGGAGGCTCGCTGGTCGGCGAGCATCTCGTCCATGGCAATTACAGCCCCGACATCCGCTTCAGCCTCGGTCCGAACCAGGACTTCCTGCCCCCGGTCACCTTGACGTCGAGCGGCGCGGCGCCGGGCGGCGCCATGCCGGTCAGCTGGCAGCCGATCGCCCAGTCGCGCGGCTGGCTGCTGACCGCGATGGGCGCGGGCGGCAACGGCGACATGGTGATGTGGACGTCGAGCGAGACGCAGGCGATGGCGATGGGTCTCGACCATATGTCCGACGCCGAGCTCGCCCGGCTCGTCCAGCAGCGCGTGCTGCTGCCCGGCGCCGCGGATCGCTGCACGGTCCCGGCCGAGGTGGCGGGCGCCGGCCGCGGCGCGATGCTGACGGTGACGGCGTTCGGCGGCGAGCACGTCTTCTCGAACCCGCTCCGCCCCGCGCGCGCGCCGGCGGGCTGGCATCCGGACTGGCTGGTCCGGCTGCGGCTCAAGTCGAGCTACATGGGCATCCTCGGCATGAATATGCCCGGCATGGGCGACGAAGGCGCCGACCGCGGCGAGCGGGGCGGCGATCCCAATCAGCCGCCGCCGAAGAAGAAGAAGTCGATCTTCGACAGGGCGATCGGCGGCATGATCCCGCATTGAGGATGGTCGTCATCCCGGCGGAAGCCGGGATCTGGCGGGGTGAAGACCGCCGTGTCTTCCACCCGACGAGGTCCCGGCCTTCGGGACGACGTGACGGGCGCTACCCCGCTTTGACCACCCGCTCGCGCTCGGCGCGGGCGGCGAGGATGGCGGGGACCTGTGCCGCACGGACGGCGTGGGAATAGAGATAGCCCTGGCCGTAGTCGCAGCCCTGCGCGACGAGCCGGGCTTCCTGGGCCGCCGTCTCGATCCCTTCCGCGACGATCTCGATGTCGAGGCTATGGCCGAGGTTGATGACGGCGCGGATGATGGCCGCGGCGTCGGGATGCTGGCCGAGCTCGCGGACGAAGCTGCGGTCGATCTTGAGCAGGTCGACCGGGAATTGCTTCAGGTGCGACAGCGAGGCGTAGCCGGTGCCGAAATCGTCGAGCGCGATGGTGAGGCCGGCGGCGCTCAGGGCCTTCAAGGTCCGCTCGACGCAGTCCGCGCCGCGGCCGAGGAAGACGGTCTCGGTCACTTCGAGCTGGAGGCAGTGCGGCGGCACGCCGGCCTTCGCCAGCCGCTCGAGCAGCCGCTCGGCGAAGTCGCCGCTGCGGAATTCGGCCGCCGAGGCATTGATCGCGACGTGGCGGAAGTCGAGTCCCGCCGCCCGCCAGCGGCCGACATCCTCGATCACCTTGTCGACCATCCGGTCGCTGATGCCCGACGCGATCGTGAGATCCTCGAAGGCGGCGGCGATGGTGTCCGGGCTCTGCACCCCCTTGCCCGGATGGTGCCAGCGCAGCAGCGCCTCGAAACCGGCGATCTCGCCGGTGCGCAGGTCCACCTTCGGCTGGTAGAAGGGGATGATCCAGTCCTTGTCGATGGCGTCGCGGGCGAGGGCGAGCATCGAGATGCGGTTCTGCATCTCGGCGCGCATCTTCGCGTGGAACAGCTTCAGGTTGCCGCGCCCCGCCGCCTTGGCGACGTAGAGGGCGATGTCGGCATGCTTCATCAGCTCCGCGCGCGTTTCCCCGTCCTTCGGGAAGATGCTGGCGCCGATGCTGGCATCGCAGTCGAGCACCATCCCGGCATGGACCCACGGACGGCGCAGCGCCCGCATCACCGCGTCGACCGCGGCGGTCACTTCCTCCTCGTCCGAGACGCCGTTCAGGATCACCGCGAACTCGTCGCCGCCGAGCCGGGCGACGAGGTCGTCCTTGCGCGCCGCCTCCTTCAGCCGCTCGGCGAAGGCGCAGAGCAGGCCGTCGCCGGCATCGTGGCCGAGCGTGTCGTTGACGCGCTTGAACTCGTCGATGTCGAGGAGGAGCAAGGCGAAGTGCGACTCCCCCTCGTCCGGGTGGACCATATGGTCGAGCCGCTCCTGGAAGAGCAGGCGGTTGGGCAGGCCGGTCAGCGAATCGTGGTTGGCGATCCAGCGGACCCGCTCCTCCGATTGCTTCTGGTGGGTGATGTCGCGCGAGGCGACGACGATGCGCGAGACCTTGCCCTCGCCGTCGCGCAGAGGGGTCGCGACGATGTCCCACCAGCGGGCGTGGCCGGGCGCCGCCCAGCGCATCGTGAAATGGGCGGCTTTCCCCTTGCGGGCGAGGCGCAGCGCCTCGCGGGCGTCGGGCGCATTGTCGGGCGGCAGGAGGTCGATCCAGGGGAGGCCGATCAGCGTCGCCGGATCGGGGACGCCGATGGCGGCCGCGCCGAGCGGGTTGACGAACAGGATGCGGCCGTCGCGGTCGAGCATCTGGATGCAGTCGGGGCTGGCCTCGAGGATCGAGCGGTTGACCGCCTCGGCGTCGCGCAGCGCCTGCTGGGCAAGCACGCTCTCATGGATGTCGGTCGACGTCCCGAACCAGCGGACGATGCGGCCGTCGGCAGCCTTTTCCGGCACCGCCTGGGCGAGCATCCAGCGATATTCGCCGGAGGCGTGGCGGAGGCGGTACTGATATTCCACGGGCTTGCCGGCCGCGATGTTGAGCGGCCAGTCGGCCTCCACGCGGCCGATATCGTCGGGGTGAATGGCGCTCGCCCATTCGAGCCGGGCGGCGCTGCCGACGACGCCGGTGAACGTCTCCCATTGCGGGCTGATATAGGTGGTTCGCCCCTCGGCATCGCACGACCAGACGATCTGCGGCACCGAATCGAGGATATGGTGGGCGCGCTCGGTGCTGGCCCGCAACGCCTCTTCCAGCGCCTTCTGCTCGGTGACGTCGGCGACATAGCCTTCGAGCGCCACGGCGCGCCCGTCCGCGCCGAAGATCGGGACGCCGGTCTCGTGCATCCAGCGCAGCGCGCCGTCGCGACGGGAGATGCGGTAGGTATGCGAGAAGCGGCACTTGTCGGCGATGCCGCGCTTCACCGCGCGGACAAGGCCGGGATGATCGTCGGGATGGACGGTGTCGGGCCAGGCGACGGCGCCGGCGATCCATTCCTCCGGGGCCCAGCCGGTGATCGCCTCGGCGCCCTCGCTGACGAAGGTGAGTCGCCAGGGGCCGTCGATCTCGCAGCGATAGGCGATGCCCGGCAGGTTGCCGAGCAGGGTCGACAGGCGCCGCTCGCTTTCGCTCAGCGCATCGTCGGCGGCCTTCGCCTCGGTGACGTCGATGACGGTGCCGCAGACCCAGCGCGGCTTGTCCTCGCCGGCCGCGACCGGCCGCGCCACCGCGCGGATCCAGCGCACCGCGCCGTCCTGGCGGAAGGCGCGGAAGACGACGTCGTGCGACGTGCCGTCGCGCATGCATTCGGCGAGGTGACGGGCGACCGCCGGCTTGTCCTCGGGGTGGACGTGGAGCAGCGGCTCGGAATTGACGCGCGCCGCCGGTTCGAGACCGAAGATGGCGCTCGTCACGGGATCCCAGCTGGAGAGTCCGGTGGCGATCTCGATCCGCCATGTGCCGACCCGCGCCGCCTCGAGCGCCGCGCGCAGGAACGGGTCCTGCGGTCCGCCGGGCGCGGCCGCGAGGGCGAGGGCGCCCTCCAGCGTTTCGGGGTCGATATGCAGCAAAGCCGCCCTTGCTCCCGCTCGATGCTTCCGTGGGAGCGGCGGTCTCGACTGCCGTTGCCCCGCTCCGCCGCGGCCCCCCGCGACAGGGCTCTTCTCGCCGATGCAGGTTAAGCAATGGTTGGCGCGGGCGCGTGGGCAACCACGGTTCGCGAGCGCTGCTGCGCCGCGAAACGGTTAACCTCTCGCGCTTCCACAACTTTATTTTTTGGCCGCGCGCAAACGGCGGAACGCGGGCGCGGCCGCTGATTTATGTTGGTCGCGAGCGGCGCTTGTCGCGGCCGCCAGGGAGAGTGACATGGCCGAGGCGGCGCGGACGGTGCTGATCGTCGACGATGAGCCCCTCGTGCTGCAGGCGACCGCCGATCTCCTCGCCGACGACGGCTGCGCCGTCCTCCTCGCCGGCAGCTTTGCCGAAGCGATCGAGCGGCTGGAGGCCGCACCGGCGCCCGACGTGCTCGTCACCGACATCCGCTTTTCCGGCGGCCCGGACGGCATTGCGCTGGCCCGCACCGTCGCCGAGCGCTGGCCGCAGGTCCGCATCGTCATCGTCTCGGGCGAGGTGCGGCCCGCCGGCAGCGATTATCCCGAGAATGCCTTGTTCTTCACCAAGCCCTATGCCCCGGGGGCGCTGGTGACGATGGTGCGGGAAGGCGCGGAATGGGCGCGAGGCTGAGGAAACCCGGCGCGGGGTAGCTCGTTACACTGCCGTAGCATCTTCCGCTGCGCGTACAGACGGAGTTTTTCAACATGGGACTCGGCACGCTTCTCATCATCATCCTCATCATCCTGCTGATCGGCTCGCTGCCCTCCTGGGGCTACAGCCGCGGCTGGGGTTATTTCCCCTCGGGCGGGCTCGGCCTGATCCTGCTGATCATCATCATCCTGGTGCTGATGGGACGCATCTAGGCCCTCGCCGAATCCGGAAGCGCCGGCTAAGGAGCCGGCGCTTCCGCGATTTCGAAGGGGTTGGCGAGAGATGTTGAAGTGGATTCTGGGCGCGGCGCTGGCGCTGCTGCTCCCGCTCGGGACGCCCGCCGGAGCCGCGCCCGCGCTCAACCGCGGCATCAACATCCTCGGCTACGATCCGATCTGGCGGGACCCGGCCAAGGCGCGGTTCCAGGTGCGGCATTTCGCCGCCATCCGCCGGGGCGGCTTCGACTTCGTCCGCGTCAACCTGCAGGCCTTCCGCCACATGGATGCGGCGAACCGGCTCGACGGCGCCTGGCTGAAGCGGCTCGACTGGGTGGTCGCGAACGCGACCGCCGCCGGCTTGTCGGTGATCCTCGACGAACATGACTTCAACGCCTGCTCGGACGATCCCGCCCTCTGCCGGGTCCGTCTCGGCGCCTTTTGGAGCCAGGTCGCGCCGCGCTACCGTCGCGCGCCGCGCAGCGTCCTCTTCGAGCTGCTGAACGAACCGCACGGCAAGCTCGACGCCGCGGCCTGGAACGGCCTCCTCGAGGAGATGCTGGCGATCGTCCGCCGGACCAACCCCACCCGCACCGTCGTCGTCGGCCCGACCCAGTGGAACAGCCTCGCCGAGCTCGACTCGCTGCGGCTGCCCGCGAGCGACCGCAACATTCTCGTCACCTACCATTATTACGAGCCGTTCCGCTTCACCCACCAGGGCGCCTCTTGGGCGAAGCTCACCGACGTCCACGGCATTTCGTGGGGCGGCGCCGAGGACCGGGCGCGGCTCGACGCCGATTTCGACCGGGCGCGCGACTGGTCGCGGCGGACCGGGCGGCCGCTCCTGCTCGGCGAGTTCGGCGCGTACGACCGGAGCGGCACGCCGATCGCGCTGCGCGCCGCCTACACCGCCGCCGTCGCCCGCGCCGCCGAGCGCCGTGGCTTCGCCTGGGCCTATTGGCAGTTCGACAGCGACTTCGTCGCCTGGGACATGCAGGCCGATGGCTGGGTCGGCCCGATCAGGGACGCACTGATTCCCCGCTGAGACGAACGGGGGTGAAAGTCGCGGCCTGGCGCGCTAGGCTCGCCGCCTCTCCAAGGGGCGGAGACCGAGGTGGAAGCAGCAGCCTTGCCGCGACTGGGGCGCGCGGCGCTCCGTCAGGTCGTCGACTTCGCGCTGCCGCCGCGCTGTCCGGCGTGCGGGACGATCGTCCCCGAACCCAACCTCTTCTGCCTCGCCTGCTGGCGCAGCCTCGCCTTCCTCGGTGAACCATGCTGCGCGCGCTGCGGCCTGCCGTTCGACTATGAGGCCGGCGACCAGGTCGAATGCGGCCGCTGCCTCGCCGAGCCGCCACCCTTCGACCGTCTGCGTGCCGCCGTCGCTTATGGCGAGACCGCCCGCAAGGTCGCGCTGAAGCTCAAATATAGCGGCCGCCCCGGCATCGCCGAGACGCTCGCGCACTTCATGGCGCGCCAGCTGACGCATTGCGCGGCCGACGGCGCCGTGCTGGTGCCGGTGCCGCTGCACCGCTGGCGCATCTGGAAGCGCGGCTACAACCAGGCGGCGCTGATCGCCTCCGCCTTGTCCCGGCGCAGTGGCATCCCCGCCGAGCTCGATCTCCTCCGCCGCACCCGCGCGACGCCGCCGCTGAGGGGCCTCGGCCGCCGCGAGCGGGCGCTGACGGTGCGCGGCGCCTTCGCGGTGCCGGAAGCGACGCGGGCGCGCCTGCGCGGCCGTCACGTCATTCTCGTCGACGACGTCTTCACCAGCGGCGCCACCGCCGGCGCCTGCGCCCGCGCGCTGCGGCGCGCCGGCGCGCTGTCCGTCGCCATCCTCGCCTGGGCGCGGGTGGTGCGCACGGAGCCGGATTGATCCAAATTGCGGTAGCGTCGTTGGTGACGGCATGAAGTTCGACGCGCACAGCCTCAAGGGACAAGGCTATCTCATTTCGATCGTGAGCGTTTTCCTGCTTGCCTTCCCGCCGCTCAAGACCGCGAAGGACCCCTGGATGGTGGCCGCCATCCTAGTCGGCGCGGCCTTGTCGATCGCCGGCATGGCCTTCCGCTGGATCGCCGACCGCAAGACCCAGCACCGCATCGACCGCGCCCAGGACAAGGGGCAGGCGGCGACGGCACGCAGTGGCCAGCCGGTCCCCGGTCATTGACAAGGTCCCGCGACGATCTCACTTCCGCCGCAACCCAACAGGAGCGACCCATGGCCCGCGTCGAGATCTACACCAAGTTCGGCTGTCCCTATTGCGCCCGCGCCAAGGCGCTGCTCGACCAGAAGGGAGTCGAGTATGAGGAATATGAGATCAACTCGACCCCGGGCAAGCGCGACGAGATGATGGAGCGGTCCGGCGGCCGCCACACGGTCCCGCAGGTGTTCATCGACGGCCGCCACGTCGGCGGCTCGGACGACCTCGCCGCGCTCGAACGCGCCGGCGAGCTCGATCCGATGCTCGAAGGGGCATGACCCGAGTCGCGCTCCTCCAGGCGCAAACCGGCATCGATCCCGCAGCAAATGCGAAGGCGCTCGCGGCGGCCGTCGCGGAGGCCGCCGCCGACGGCGCGGCGATGCTGTTCACCCCCGAAATGTCGGGCCTCCTCGACCGCGACCGCCAGCGCGCGGCCGCCAATTTGCGCGTTCCCGAGGAGGACCCGGTGCTCGCCGCGGTGCGCGAGGCCGCCGCGAAGGCCGGCATCTGGGTCCATCTCGGCTCGCTCGCCGTCCGCCGTTCGGACGAGCCGCGGCTGGCGAACCGCGCCTTCCTGATCGACGGTGCCGGCGTGATCCGCGCTTGCTACGACAAGCTCCATTTGTTCGACGTCGATCTGCCGACGGGCGAAAGCTGGCGCGAATCGGCCTCCTACGCCCCGGGAGAGGCCGCGGTCGTGGCCGACACGCCCGTCGGCCCGCTGGGCCTTGCCATCTGCTACGACCTGCGCTTTCCGGACCTGTTCCGCGTCCTCACCGACGCCGGGGCGAAGCTGATCGCCATCCCCGCCGCCTTCACCGTCCCGACCGGCGAGGCGCACTGGCACGTGCTGATGCGCGCGCGCGCGATCGAGGCGGGCGTTTTCGTGATCGCGGCCGCCCAGGCCGGCCGGCACGAGGATGGCCGCGAGACCTACGGTCACAGCCTCGTCGTCGGCCCGTGGGGCGAGGTGCTGCTCGATATGGGGCAGACGCCCGGCCTCGCCTTCGCCGACATCGACCTCGCCGCCGTCGACGCCGTTCGCGCCCGCGTTCCCGCCATCGCCCATCGCCGCGCCATCCCCGCGGTGATCCGCCGGTGATCATCTTCGACCTTCGCTGCGCGCCGCATGCCCACGTCTTCGAGGCATGGTTCGCCAGCTCGGCCGATTATGAGGACCAGCGGGCGCGGGGCCTCGTCGCCTGTCCGCTGTGCGGGTCGGAGGAGGTGGCCAAGGCGCCGATGGCGCCCGCCGTCCCGGCCAAGGGAAGTGCCGGCCGCGGGCCCGAGCTCTTCTCCGGCACGCCGGCCGACGTCAAGGCGATGCTCGCCGCGGCGGCGGCGCTCCAGAAGACGATGCTCGCCAATTCCGAATCGGTCGGCGACCGCTTCGCCGACGAGGCGCGCGCGATCCACGACGGCGAGGCCGACGCGCGCCCGATCCACGGCAGCGCGACCCGCGCGCAGGCGCAGGCGCTGATCGACGACGGCGTGCCGGTCGCGCCGCTTCCCTTTCCCGTCTTCGACCCCGGCGAGCAGAACTGAAAGCCTCGCTTTCGGACAGGGTTCGGCTTGACTTGAACCCGTCATAGGCGGAGCATTCGAAGGCACCGTCGGGACTGCGACTTGGGCTGCGAACTGAGCGCCAAGTTCCCGCACCGGTCGCTGGCGAATGGGGGATTTGCCATGCAGTCCGATCAATTGTCCGGGCGTATTCCGCCTCTTCCCGACCTTTTGCCGCCCGCTCCCGGCGGCGCCGGCGCGTCGGCCGTAGCCGACGCCGGAGCCACCGCCGCGGACGGTGCCGCGCCCGTCGCGGCGGTTCTCGCCCAGCCGGCGGCAAGCGCGCTCTTCCCGATCTTCCATGCCGTCCGCTGCGGGTGCTGGCTGGTCAACTACACCCCGACCGGGAGCGGCCTCGTCACCTTCGACGGCACCATCCGGGTCGAATGCCACGAGGCGGGCCGCACCGCTTCGGGCGACCTCTACCAGCGCCCCTTCGGCTTCGCCGGCAAGCCGCCGCGACCGATCCTGGCCGCGCCGCCCAACCCCGCCGCGGGCATTCCGATCTTCGCGATCGGCCGCTACCGTTACTATGTGCGCGTGACGCAGTTGCTCGAGACCTTCTCGATCGCCGGCAGCTTCCCGCTCGGCTTCGAGCTGCATCGCTTCGACGCGACGAGCGGCGCGTGGACCAACGAGGGCGCCTTCACCGCCCAGATGACCTGGATGGCCGCGCCGGGCGGCTACCCGTCGCCGGGCCAGTATCTGGAAGGCGACGTCCGCTCAGCGCCCGGCGCGGTCGTGGGCCGGCTCAAGATGGGCTGGGTGTCGCCGCGCCTGCGCAAGGTGGTCGTCGAGATCGACACGGTCGCCGGGTCCGAACGTCCGGTCGACAACGGCGCCGGCCTCGGCTGGGCGCAGATTTTCGACGCGGTCAACTGGGACGCGACGATCCACCTTGGCGACACCAATGTGACCAAGCCGGCGAGCGGCGACACCTGGTCCGACGCGGAGATGCACGCGGGGATGCTCGCCTGGCGCGAGACTGTCAGCCTCGACAAGGAGTGGCATTACCACATCCTCGCCGTCCCCCATATCGCGTCGACGCCGCGCGGGGTGATGTACGACGTCGACGGCACGGATTCGGACAAGGTGCCGCGCGAAGGAGTCGGCATCTCGACCCACTGGATCATCCCGAAGACGTCCGACTGGGGGCTCGTCCAGGGGCAGCGGTTCGGCACCGCGGCGGCCCCCTTCTTCCGCACCGCGGTGCACGAGCTCGGCCACGCCTTCGGCCTCTACCACAACATCGTCGACAACGGCTTCATGAACACCACCGACGTCATCTCGGCGTCGGCGACGGCCGCCAATCCGTTCCCGAACAACATCAAATGGGCCTACGCGACCGACGATCTCAAGCGGCTGCGCCACTATCCCGACATCTTCGTCCGGCCCGGCGGCACCAGCTTCGGCACCGCCTCCTCGACGACGCCGGCGATCGCGCCCACCGACCTCCAGGCGGAGATGCCCGGGCTCGAGCTCGCCGTGAAGCCGCTGGAGGGCGAGGTGCCGCTTGGCGCGCCGGTGCGCGTGTCGATCGCGCTGCGCAACACCGGCGAGGTTCCGCAGCGCGTGCCCGAGCGCCTCAGCCTCAAGACCGATTTCGTGCGCGGCTGGGTCACCGACAGCTCCGGGAGCGTCAAGAGCTTCAGCCCCGTGATCCGCTGCATCGAGGACAAGCCGATGCGCGACCTCGCGCCCGGCGAGGAGCTGACCGCGGACTTCACCCTGCTGCGCGGCGGGGAGGGCGCGCTGTTCCCCGCCGGCGGCCTCTATGAGGTGACGGTCGAGGTTTCGTGGGAGGTCGGCGAGGCCGAGGCAGCCGTGCGAGGCGCGGCGACCGTCCTCGTGACGGGGGCGCAGAGCGGCTCGCACGCGGCGGCGGCCCACACGGTGCTGGCGACTCCCGACGCCCACCTCGTCCTCGTGCTCGGCGGCGATCATCTCGACGAGGGGATGGCGGCGATCCGCAAAGCGCTCGGCGACGAGGTGCTGCGACCCTATTACGCGGTCATCGAGGCCAAGCGCCTGGCGGGGCTGCCCGAAGGCAAGAGCGGCGACGAGCGGCAGGAGATCGAGAAGCTCGTCGACGTGGCGGTGATGACCCCCACCGAGAAGAGCAAGATCTGCACCTTCCTCGAGGATACCGAGCCGCCGCCGTCGAAGACGCCGCCGGCCGCGTCCAAATCGGGTTAGGCGACGCCGCTTCCGCTGGGCCGGCACGGCGGCGGGTGGTAGAGGCCGGATGCGCCGCCGGCCGGCGGCGAGGGAGATCCGCGGATGGACGAGCTGGTCGGCACCTGGGAGAAGCGGGCAGGGCCCGCCTGCGCCGCGCGCTACCCGCGCACCCTCTCGCTCCTGCCGGGCGGACACTATCGCGGCCAAGCGGACGCGCCGGGCGAATATACGCATTGGGACGTCGGAACCTGGCGGGTGGTGGGGCCGGGCGAGCTGGCGGTCTCCACCGCCAACGACGCCGTCCGCCGCTACGGCTTCCGCCTCGACGGGGATCGGCTGCTCGTCCGCGACGAGCAGGGATGCGAGTTCGCCTACGATCGTGCCGAGGTGGCGTGACCCGCCCGCCCCCGTCCGGTTGACCGCCTCCCCCCGACGCCCTAGGCCTGTCGGCCTGCGACCCCGTAGCTCAGCAGGATAGAGCATCAGATTCCTAATCTGAGGGCCACAGGTTCGAATCCTGTCGGGGTCGC
>Ga0213876_10000852_pt1 | contig 20544 bp, 17 predicted proteins | sample BarmaccomBMRX_R9_FD_160113 | JGI IMG/M metagenome (GOLD analysis project Ga0213876, IMG submission 160113) | Root-associated microbial communities from Barbacenia macrantha in rupestrian grasslands, the National Park of Serra do Cipo, Brazil - RX_R9 | ecosystem: Host-associated > Plants > Roots... | reverse complement strand
GGGGGCGTGCGCCGGCGCATGCCCCTTTGTGGACGCGGCCTTAGCCACGCCGCAAACGGCGAGGCCCGAAATCAGGAAGGTGAGCGCCAAACGAGCTTGCGGAGCCTTGTGCATGCGTCTCTTTCCAAGTCTCTTCCCCTGCATCCCTTGCCTCTGGGCCTCGCAGGAACAAAGCCCGATGTCCAGTTTGGCACGGCTTTTCGCACGCGCCCACCCCCGATTCGCGTTGCGACGGCAGCCTTTGAGGGCACCGAGCGGCTAAGGCTCTCCCCGATGCGGCTCTGCGAAAGCTCTTGCAAGCACGGCATTGGATTTGAAAGAACGGCGCAACCGGCGGAAAGGAGCGAGGAAGTGGGGATTTCGCCACCCAATCCATCAGGTGCGATACGAATGAGCAAGAATCGACGCGCCGACACGCTCTTGGTCGAGCGCGGACATTTCGAGAGCAGGGCGCGGGCGAAGGCCGCGATCGAGGCTGGGCGGGTGAAGGCCGATGGCACCCTGGTCTCGAAACCTTCGCTGTCGCTTCCTTTCGACGCGGTGATCGAAGCCTCGCCGGCGCATCCTTACGTTTCACGCGGCGGCGTGAAGCTCGCGGCCGCGCTCAACGCCTTCGGCTTCGATCCCAAGGGACGCGTTTGCCTCGACATAGGCGCTTCGACCGGGGGCTTCTCGGATGTGCTTTTGTCGCGCGGCGCGCGAAGCGTGGTGGCGGTCGATGTCGGCCATGGCCAGCTTCATGCAAGGCTCAAGGACGAGCCGCGTCTCGTCTCGCTCGAGAACCAGGACATCCGCACGCTCGAGGTCACGCGACTCTGCGAGCCGCCGAGCCTTATCGTCATCGATGTGAGCTTCATCTCGCTCAGCCATGTGCTGCCGGCGGCGACGCGGCTTGCCACGGCGCAAGCTCTTCTCGTCGCGCTCATCAAGCCGCAATTCGAGGCCGCTCGCGCAAAGGTCAAGAAGGGGATCGTGCGCGATCCCGGCGTGCGAGAACAAGCGTGCCGGCGGGTCGCCGAGGCGCTCGCCGGGCTCGGGTGGACGGTGCTCGACACGATCGCGTCACCGATTCCGGGAGGCGACGGCAACCTCGAATTCCTCGCCGGTGCGAGGCGTGGATAAGACCGTGCTCATCTCGCGCATGGGCGAGCGCGGCGACGGCAAGGTCGCGGGCTCGGGCGAGGCGTTCCACCTTCCTTTCGTCCTGCCCGGCGAGGAGGTGGTGGCGCGGCTCGAAGCGCGCGGGCCAAAGCTCGTCTCGATCGAGCGGGCGAGCACCGACCGCATCGCGCCTTTATGCGCTCATTTCGGCACCTGCGGGGGTTGCAAGCTCCAGCACTGGCGCCACGAACCTTATCTTTCCTGGAAGCGCGAGCTCGTGGTCGATGCGCTCGCCGCGCAAGGCATCGAGGCTCCGGTTGCGCCCATCGCCGATGCACATGGCGCCGGGCGGCGCCGGGTGAGCTTTCACGCGAGGCGCGAAGGCGAGCGGGTGCGCACGGGCTTCATGCGGGCTTCCTCCCATGACCTCATCGACATCGACGCCTGCCCGATCCTGGCGCCGGCGCTTTCAGGCGCGCCTCGCCTCGCGGCGCGCCTCGCCGCGATCCTGACGCGATCCGGCAAGCCTCTCGACATCGTGGTGACCGCGAGCGAAACCGGTCTCGACGTCATGGTCAAGGGCCGCGGCAGCCTGCCTCTGGCGGAGCGCCAAGAGGCCGTCGCGTTCGCGGCAGGCGAGGACCTGGCCCGGCTCTCCAATCATCACGAGGTGATCGTCGAGCGTCGCGCCCCGGTGATCGCGATCGGGGATTGCCGCGTCGTGCCGCCGCCCGGCGCCTTCCTGCAAGCGACGGTGCAAGGCGAGGCGGTGCTGGCGAAGCTCGTCGGCGAGGCGCTCGGCAAGGCCAACCGGCCGCCGCGCCGCATCGCGGACCTCTTCTGCGGCGTCGGGCCTTTCGCGCTGCGCCTTGCGCGTGCCGCGCAGCTCATGGCGGTCGACGGCGATGAGGCGGCGGTCGCGGCGCTGGCAAAAGCTGCTCGCCACACGCAAGGGCTCAAACCCGTCGAGGCGAAAGCGCGCGATCTTTTCCGCCGCCCCTTGCTCGCCGGCGAGCTTGCGGAATTCGAGGCCGTCATCCTCGATCCGCCGCGCCAGGGGGCAGAAGCGCAGGTGCGGGAACTCGCACGCTCGAAGGTCGCGCGCATCGTCTATGTCTCGTGCAACGCCTCGACATTCGCGCGCGACGCGAAGACGCTGATCGCGGGCGGCTATCGGCTCGACGCCGTCTTGCCGGTCGACCAGTTTCGCTTCAGCCCTCATGTGGAGCTCGTCGCGGCCCTTGCCCGCTGACGGATCGGCCCGCTTCAGGCCCTCTGCCCCGCGAGGCCGCGTTCCTTCAAGGCCGCCTCGATCTCGGTGAGCACAACCGGATCCTCGACGGTCGAAGGCGCGGTCCACTCTTCGCCATCGGCGATCTTGCGCATGGTGCCGCGCAGGATCTTGCCTGAACGCGTTTTGGGCAGGCGAGCGACCGTGAGCGCGATCCTGAAATCGGCGACCGGCCCGATCTTGTCGCGAACCATCGCGACGAGCTCGCTCTCGATGTCCGCGGGCGAGGCGCTGATGCCGCTCTTGAGCACGGCGAAGCCGCAAGGCCTCTCGCCCTTGATGGCATCGCTCACCCCGATCACGGCGCATTCGGCGACCGCCGGGTGGGATGCGATCACCTCCTCCATGCCGCCGGTCGAAAGGCGGTGGCCGGCGACGTTGATGATGTCGTCCGTGCGCCCCATCACGAAGACATAGCCGTCCTCGTCGAGAAAGCCGGCATCGGCCGTCTTGTAGAAGCCGGGAAACTCGGCGAGATAGCTGTCGCGCATGCGGTCATCGGCTTGCCAGAGCGTCGGGAAGGCGCCGGGCGGCAGCGGCAACTTGACGACGATCGAGCCCATCTGGTTCGGCGGCAGAGGGCGCGCCGCCTCGTCCACCACCTGAAGTTCGTAACCCGGCATGGGAACCGTCGGCGAGCCGTGCTTCACCGGCAAGAGCCCAAGCCCGAGCGGGTTTCCGGCGATGCACCAGCCCGTCTCGGTCTGCCACCAATGGTCGATGACGGGTTTCTTCAGGATTTGTTCGGCCCAGACGACGGTGTCGGGATCGGCGCGCTCGCCGGCGAGGAAAAGGGCTCTGAGGCAAGAGACATCATAGCGCGCAAGATGTTTCGCCTGCGGGTCCTCCTTCTTGATGGCGCGAAAAGCCGTCGGCGCGGTGAAGAAGGAGCGCACCTTGTGCTCGGCGATCACGCGCCAGAAACTCCCCGCATCGGGCGTGCCGACGGGTTTTCCCTCGTAGACGACGCTCGTGCATCCCGCGATGAGCGGCGCGTAGACGATGTAGGAGTGCCCAACGACCCAGCCGACGTCGGATGCCGCCCAATAAGTGTCGCCGGCCTCGACGCCGTAGAGATTGCGCATCGACCAGTCGAGCGCGACGAGATGCCCGCCATTGTCGCGGACCACGCCCTTGGGCTTGCCGGTCGTGCCGGAGGTGTAGAGCACGTAGAGCGGGTCGGTCGCGAGAAGCTGCACGCAAGGCGCGGCCTTGCCCGCCGCCTTCGCCTTGCCGATCATCGAGGCCCAGTCATGGTCGCGGTCCGCGAGAAGCTCGGCCTCGCATTGCGGACGCTGGAAGACGAGGCAGGAGGTCGGCTTGACGGTCGAGAGCGAGATCGCTTCGTCGACGAGCGGCTTGTAAGGGACGATCCGGCCAGGCTCGATGCCGCACGAGGCCGCGAGAAGAAGCGCCGGACGGCAATCGTCGATGCGGGTCGCAAGCTCGCGTGCCGCGAAACCGCCGAACACGACCGAATGCACGGCCCCGATGCGCGCGCAGGCGAGCATCGCGATGAGCGTCTCGGGGATCATCGGCATGTAGATGAGCACCCGATCTCCGGTCTCGACGCCGAAATCGCGGATCACGGCCGCAAGCGTCTCGACCTCGGTCTTGAGCTCGGCGTAGGTGAGCTTGCGGATGGTGTCGGTGACCGGGCTGTCGTGAATGATGGCCAGGCGCTCGCCGTGTCCTGCCGCCACATGCCGGTCGATCGCGTTGTGGCAGGTGTTGCACACGCCGTCCGGATACCAGCGTCCATAGACGCCGGCGCGTGCGTCGAACACGGTCGCGGGGGCTTGGAACCAGTCGATGGCGCGCGCCGCTTCCCCCCAGAAGCCGACGGGATCGCTCTTCCAGCGCGCGTAGAGCTCGGGGTAGCGGCTTTTCGCCGGTTCGTTCATCGCGATGGTCTCCGGCCGGTCCCGGTATCACGCAAATAGCGACCGGCGCCAAAAAACATAGAGGATACGGCGCCGCGGCTCAAAGTTCCGCAAAGCTCGCCTCGGCCTTTACGATCGTAAGGGCCGCAACATGAGGTCAACGAGACCAATCCGTCCGAAAAGTGCCGGGGCAGCGGCTCGCGGGGCGCCGCGCGAGGATCTGACGCGCGGCCGAAGCGTCAATCGTGGATGAGCCGCTCCAGCTCTTGGGACGAAGCGACGGACACGCTGAGATCGTTCACGAGACCGTCGGCGATCGAGTAGATCCAGCCGTGCACGCAGAGCGCCTGACCCCTCGCCCAGGCGTCCTGCACGAAGACGTCGGAAGCGACGTTGCGCACCTGGCGGATGACGTTGAGCTCGCAAAGCCTGTCGAGGCGCGCACGCTCTTCCAAAATGTCGAGCTCGTGGCGGTGGTCGTGATAGACCTCGCGTATCGGATGAAGCCAATGGTCGACGAGGCCGCGGCGCTTCCCGTCGACGGCGGCGCTGACCCCGCCGCAACCGTAATGACCGACCACCATGATGTGCTTCACCTTCAGCACATCGACCGCAAATTGCAGCACCGAAAGGTAGTTGGCATCTTGCGGCGGCGCGAGATTCGCGACATTGCGGTGGACGAAGAGCTCGCCAGGGTCGAGATCGACGATCTCGTTTGCGGGTACCCGGCTATCGGAGCAGCCGATCCAAAGGTACTCGGGCGCCTGCTGACGCTCGAGGCGCCTGAAGAAATCGGCGTCCGTCGCCCGCATGCGCTGCGCCCAGGCGCGGTTGTTGGCCTTGAGATGGTCGAGCATCGGATGCGCATAGCGCCACCGTCGCCGTCCCACAAGACAAGGGGCCCAACCGCATCATGCCTCGGAACCGCGCAACGCTTGCGGGTTAGGGTGGTCGCATGAATGCCGCCGGCCCACGCGCCCATTCGGTCGCATAAACGGGCTCCTCCGGACCGTTTCCCGCGGATCTGAAGTTTTCGCCATGCCTCTTGAAGTGCGTTAGGCGCAGGTCGATAACGTCGAGGTATCACGGGCGCGAGCGACGAAGTGGATGAAATGATGGATCAGGTGCGCGAAGAGCCGTTGTCCTTCGAGAAGAGCCAGAACCCGCTCGCCCCCGCCGAACGCGAGGCTTTGCTTCGCAACCCGGGCTGGGGCCGCGTCTTCACCGATCACATGGTGACGATCCGCTACAAGGAGGGTCTGGGCTGGCATGACGGCAAGATCGGGCAAAGGTCGGATGTTCGTCTCGAACCGGGCTCGATGGTGCTCCATTACTCCCAGGAAATCTTCGAGGGCCTAAAGGCCTATCGCATGCCCGATGGCGGCGCCGCGCTTTTCAGGCCCGACGCCAATGCGCGCCGCTTCCGCAACTCCGCCGAGCGCCTCGCGATGGCGCCATTGCCGGAAAGTTTGTTCCTCGAATCGGTGCGCAAGCTCGTCCGCGTCGATCGGGACTGGATCCCGTCGGCGGACGGGGCGGCGCTCTATCTGCGCCCCTTCATGATCGCGACCGAGATCGCGCTCGGCACCAAGCCCTCGGCCGAATATCTCTATTGCGTCGTGGCCTCGCCCGTCGGCTCCTATTTCAAGGGCGGCGCCGCCACGGTGACGCTCTGGGTCTCCGAGACCTACACGCGAGCTGCCCAGGGCGGCACCGGCGCCGCCAAATGCGGCGGCAATTATGCGGCGAGCCTCGCCGCTCAGGCGCAAGGGTCTCGCGAGGGCTGTGATCAGGTCGTATTCCTCGACGCCGTCGAAAGGAGATGGGTCGAGGAGCTCGGCGGCATGAACATCTTCTTCGTCTTCGATAACGGCACGCTTCAGACCCCGCCGCTCACCGGCACCATCCTGCCGGGAGTGACCCGAGATTCCCTGATCACGCTTGCCCGCGATTTGGGGCTCACCGTGCGCGAGCAGCCGTACGCGATCGACGCGTGGCAGGCGGACGCGCTGAGCGGGCGGCTGCGTGAAGCCTTCGCCTGCGGCACGGCCGCCGTGATCACGCCGATCGGCAAGGTGAAGGGCAAGAACCGCGCCTTCACCATCGCGGACGGCGAGCCCGGGCCCCTCACGCAACGCCTGAAAACGGCCTTGACGGACATTCAATTCGGGCGCGCACCGGACCCGCATGGCTGGCGCGACCGGCTGTTTTGAGCGCGTCAAGCTCCGCACGCTGTCATCCTCGCCCGAGCGGCCGAAGGTCGCGAGGGGAAGGGGAACCATGGTCCAAGACGTGGGGGATTTGTGGGCCCGCTTCCCTCGACGCGCTTTCGCGATCCTCGTCGGGGGAGACACATTTGTGAAGCGTCACCGATTCTGAGAGGTTCGCAGAGCGCATGCTCTAGCCTCTTTGCCGAAGCGCGGTAACATGAAGGGCTTGTGTTTCGAGGCTCGCCATGACCGACCTTCACCAGACACCGCCTTCGAAGTCCGATCTCTCCAAGAAGAACCCCTACGAGATCGGCCTTGCCAAGAACGCGGCGAATTTTCAGCCGCTGACCCCTTTGAACTTCCTCGAGCGTGCCGCCGCGGTCTTTCCTAGCCAGACCGCGATCGTGCATGGCGGCTTGCGGCGCGACTATGCGCAATTCTATGCCCGCGCGCGCCGCCTCGCCTGCGGGCTCGCGGCGCGCGGCATCGAGCGCAACGACACGGTCTCGGTGATGCTCGCCAATACGCCCGCAATGCTCGAATGCCATTACGGCGTGCCGATGCTCGGGGCCGTGCTCAACACGCTCAACACGCGGCTCGATGCGAAAATCCTGGCGTTCACGCTCGATCATGCCGAGACGAAGGTGCTGATCGTCGACCGGGAATTCGCCCCCGTCATGCGCGAGGCGCTGATGCTGGCGAAAGTGAAGCCTCTCGTCATCGATTACGACGACCCGGAATATGACGGACCGGGCGAGCGCATCGGCACGATGGAATATGAGGAGCTCGTCGCCTCGGGCGATCCGGGCTTTGCCTGGTCGGCGCCGCGGGACGAATGGGATGCCATCTCGCTCAACTACACGTCGGGCACGACGGGCAATCCGAAGGGCGTGGTCTATCATCATCGAGGAGCGGCGCTTCTGGCCCAAGGCAACGTCATCGTCTCGAGCATGGCGAAGCACCCGGTCTATTTGTGGACGCTGCCGATGTTTCATTGCAACGGCTGGTGCTTCCCCTGGTCGATCGCGGTCGTCGCCGGCACGCAGGTATGCCTTCGCCAAGTGCGCGCCGCGCCCATCTACGAGCTCATGGTGCGCGAGAAGGTGACGCATCTGTGCGGCGCGCCGATCGTGATGTCGACGCTTCTCAACGCGCCCGCGACCGAGAAGAAGAACCTGCCGCACCGCGTGTCATTCTTCACCGCGGCAGCGCCCCCGCCCGAGGCCGTGCTCGCCGCGATGCGGGAGGCGGGGTTCGACGTCACGCATCTCTACGGCCTCACCGAGACCTATGGTCCGGCGGTCGTCAACGATTGGCAGACGAAATGGGATTTCTTGGCCGCCGACGAGCAGGCGGCGATGAAGGCGCGCCAGGGCGTGCCCTACGGCGCGCTCGACGCGCTCACCGTGATGGACCCGCGGACGCTCACCCCGGTGCCGGCCGACGGAGAAACGATCGGTGAGGTGATGTTCCGCGGCAATGTGGTGATGAAGGGCTATCTCAAGAACGAGGCCGCGACGGCGGAAGCCTTCGCGGGCGGCTGGTTCCATTCGGGCGATCTCGGCGTCCTCCATGAAGACGGCTACATCCAATTGAAGGACCGCTCGAAGGACATCATCATCTCCGGGGGCGAGAACATTTCCTCGATCGAGGTCGAGGACGCGTTGTTCAAGCATCCCGCCGTCCAGCTTGCCGCCGTCGTGGCGAAACCCGACGAGAAGTGGGGAGAGACGCCTTGCGCCTTCGTCGAGCTGAAGCCGGGCATGAGCGCCACCACCGAGGATCTCCTCGATTGGTGCCGCGAGCATTTGGCGCGCTACAAATGCCCACGCTTCCTGGTCTTTGCCGAGATTCCCAAGACCTCTACCGGGAAGGTGCAGAAATTCGTGTTGCGCGAGCGGGCAAAGCAAGTCTCGAGCTGAAGGAAGAACGCCGCGGGCTGCCCCGACACGCCCGGTTCCGGTCGCACCTCGGTTTCGGTTGCACTTTGGTTCGGTCACACTTCGCGAGCTCGAGTCAGCCGGACCGCACCGCCGCCCTTTCTTCTGAGGCTTAATTTGCTCGCTAAAATTTTACCGACAAAATAGCCTCCCTTTTGGCGGAAGGCGCGGAACGCGCTTGACTCCGAAAGCCTTCGACCGCAACCCAAGCTCATGGGAAACCGCCTTCATCATGGCGATTTGCCGGCCGACTATCAGGCCGGCCCGGTGCTCGCCATCGACACGGAGACGCTTGGCCTCAACCCGCACCGTGACCGGCTTTGCCTCGTGCAGCTCTCGCGCGGCGACGGCGATGCCGATCTCGTGCAGATCGCGCCAGGGGACACACGCGCTCCCAATCTCGAGCGCATCCTCGCCGACACGCAGGTGCTGAAGCTTTTCCATTTCGCGCGTTTCGACATCGCGGTCCTTTATCATCGGCTCGGCGTAATGGCGCAGCCGATCTGGTGCACCAAGATCGCCTCGAAGCTCACCCGCACCTACACGGACCGCCACGGGCTGCGCGATCTCGTGCGCGAGCTTCTCGGCATCGAGATCTCGAAGCAGCAGCAATCCTCCGATTGGGGCGCGCCCAATTTGACGGATGCGCAGCTCGCTTACGCGGCCTCGGACGTGCTGCATCTGCACGCGCTCAAGGAAAAGCTCGAGGCGCTCTTGCGGCGCGAGAACAGGCTCGATCTCGCCCTGTCCTGCTTCGCCTTCCTGCCGACACGCGCGAGGCTCGATCTCGCAGGGTGGAACAACGATGTGTTCTCCCATGAGTGATGCGGCGCGTCCCGCCCTCCATGAGTGACCCGGAAACAGAGGATCGTTCGGCCATCGCGGCGCTCGTGAACAATTGGGCGGTGTGGCGCGACGCCGGCAATTGGGAACGCTTCCGAGGTGTCTGGCACGACGACGGGCGCATGATGGCGACCTGGTTCCAGGGCTCGGCCGACGCCTTCATCGCGGCGAGCCGCGAAGGCTGGGAGAAGGGCGTCTCCATCCTGCACTTCCTCGGCGGAATCGCGATCGACATCAAAGGCACGCGCGCCATCGCGCAGACCAAGATGACGATCTCGCAGCGCGGCGAAGTCCACGGCGTTGCTTGCGACGTGGTGTGCACGGGCCGCTTCTATGATTTCCTCGAGAAGCGTGCCGGAAACTGGGGCCTCGTGTTGCGCCAGCCGATCTACGAGAAGGACCGGCTCGACCCGGTGGACCCGGCCGCGAAGCTCGAACTCGATCAGAACCTGTTGCGGCGCTTCCCCGAAGGTTACCGCCACCTCGCCTACATGCAGACGCAGATCGGATATGAGGTGAAGCGCGACATGCCGGGGCTTCGCGGGGCCGAGGTCGAGGCTCTCTATCGGCGCGGACGCGCCTGGCTCGAGGAGTAAGGCGTAGTCGGTCTGAGTGAGGCTCGCCGAGAGGTGTTCCAAGACGCGGAAGGCTGGCCCGGCGGCGCGGTGAAGGACCCTCGTCCAACTTCGCATCGCGCTCGCCGCGAGCATGGGGGAACTTGGTTTTCAGATTGCGCTTTGCCGTCTCTCGCAAAGACTCAGACCGACATGAGGCGCCGCACCGCGGCCTCATCCATGTTCCCGGTCGAGCCCGAAAGGGCGATCTCGCCGCGATCCATCACATGGAATTTGTCGGCAAGCTGCTTGGCGAAATCGAAGTACTGCTCGACGAGGAGGATGGCGATCCGGCCAGAACGACGCAGATAATCGATCGCTTTCGCGATCTGCGCGATGATCGACGGTTGGATGCCTTCCGTCGGCTCGTCGAGCACGATGAGCTTCGGCCGTGTGACGAGGGCACGCGCGATCGCGAGCTGTTGCTGCTGGCCGCCGGACAAATCCCCTCCCTTGCGGTGCAGCATGTCTTTGAGCACGGGGAAAAGGTCGAAGACCTCATCCGGTACGGAACGTTGCGAGGGCGCAAGCGCTGCAAAGCCGGTCTCCAGATTCTCACGAACGCTCAGCAAGGGGAAGATCTCACGTCCTTGCGGCACGTAGGCAATGCCGAGCCGCGCGCGCCGATGAGGGGCGAGCAGGGTGATATCCCTGCCGTCGAAGAAGATTCTTCCCGCCTTGACCTGTTGTTGCCCGATCACCGCGCGCAAAAGCGTCGTCTTGCCCACGCCATTGCGGCCGAGAACGCAAGTCACCTCGCCGCGCGCCGCCGACAACGAGACGCCGCGCACGACCTGAGCCGCTCCATAAAAGAGATCGATCTTCTCGACGTTCAGCATTTGGCGAAGCGAGACAAGAAGCGAAATACGAAAAGAGAGGATCGAGCGGCGGTCATTTTTCTTCTCGCTTCACCGGCCGAGATAGACTTCGATCACGCGCTCATCGGCGCTCACCTTGTCGAGGGAACCCTCGGCCAGCACGGCGCCTTCGTGCAGCACCGTCACTTGCACCCCAAGCTCGTTCACGAAACTCATGTCGTGTTCGACAACGAGGACCGAATGATCCTCGGCGATTTCCTTCAACAGACGGGCGGTCTCGACGCTTTCGGCATCCGTCATGCCGGCAACCGGCTCATCGACGAGGAGGAGCTTCGGCTCTTGGCCGAGCAGCATGCCGATTTCGAGCCATTGCTTCTGCCCGTGGCTCAGCCAGCCGGCGGGACGATCGCGCACGGCAGCAAGCCGTGTCGTCTCGAGAAGCGTGTCGAGGCGGCGGGAGGCTTCAGGCCCCTTGCGCCGGGTGAGATTCGCGAACGCCTCGCGCGGACCCGCCAAGGCCAAAAGGAGGTTGTCTTCGACCGCGTGATTGTCGAAGACGGTCGGTCGTTGGAATTTGCGGCCGATGCCGAGCCCGGCGATCTGCGCTTCATCGAGGCGCGTGAGATCGATCCCGCCTTCGAAAATCACATCTCCGCTGTCGGGCCGGGTCTTTCCGGTGATGACGTCCATCATCGTCGTCTTGCCGGCGCCGTTCGGCCCTATGATGGCGCGCATTTCGCCGGCCTTGATGGTGAGGGAAAGCTCGCGCAAGGCTTTGAACCCGTCGAAGCTCACCGTGACGCCGTCGAGGTAGAGCAGGCTTCGCGTCACCTGCGCCATCTGCTCACCTCAACGGGATGAAGGTTTCGGGCGCCGCTTCCACGGCGCGGGGAGGCGAGGCTTCGGCCGGCGATGAACGCTCGCGCGCAACGCCGATGAGGGTGCCGAGGACGCCCTTCGGCAAGACGAGCGTGACGAGGACGAACAGGGCGCCGAGCGCGAAGAGCCAATATTCCGCGAGCGGGCCGCTCGTGAAGCTCGTCTTTGCCCAATTGACGAGGATGGCGCCGAGCGCCGCACCGACCAGCGTTCCTCGGCCGCCGACCGCAACCCAGATCACCATCTCGATCGAGTTCGCCGGCGCGAATTCGGACGGGTTGATGATGCCGACCTGCGGAACGTAAAGCGCACCGGCGATTCCGGCGAGGCAGGCCGAGACCGTAAAGACGAAGCTCTTATAATTTTCGACGCGATAGCCGAGAAAGCGCACGCGATTTTCCGCGTCACGCACCGCGACCAAAACCTTGCCGAGCTTCGAACTCGTGATCGCACGACAAATGATGAATCCGCAGCCGAGCGCGACGCAGGTGGTCGAGAACAATGCGGCGCGCGTCACATCCGCCTGCACCGGAAAACCGAGTATGTCCTTGAAGTCGGTCAGCCCATTGTTGCCGCCAAATCCCATATCGTTGCGGAAGAAGGCGAGCTGCAAGGCGTAGGTCATGGCTTGCGTGATGATGGATAGATAGACCCCCGTGACGCGCGAGCGAAAGGCGAACCAGCCGAAAACGAAGGCGAGAACCCCTGGGACCAACACGACCATGACCAAGGCGAATGGGAAGCGGTCGAACCCCGACCAGTACCAGGGAAGCTTCGTCCAATTGAGGAAGACCATGAAATCGGGCAGGAGCGGATTGGCGTAGACGCCGCGCGAACCGATCTGCCGCATGAGATACATGCCCATCGCGTAGCCGCCGAGCGCAAAAAAGGCTCCGTGACCGAGCGATAGAATGCCGCAATATCCCCAGACGAGATCGAGCCCCAAGGCGACGAGCGCGTAGCAGAGGTATTTTCCGCAAAGCGCCATCGACGCCGTCGACACGTGCAAGGGCGAGGCCGGCGCCGTCAACAAATTGCCCGCCGGCACCGCGACGCTTGCGATCACCAGCAACGCGATGAAAGCCGCCCCGAGCGAACCGATGAACCCGAAGCGATCATCCTCCTTCATGCGGCTCAGGCCTCGATCGCGCGGCTTCTGAGCGCGAACAAGCCGCGCGGCCGCTTCTGGATGAAGAAGATGATGAAGACGAGAAGCGCGATCTTGCCGAGAACCGCGCCCGCGAAAGGCTCGAGGAATTTCTCGATCATGCCGATCGACAGCGCGCCGATCAACGTTCCCCAGAGGTTGCCGACGCCGCCGAAGACGACGACGAGGAAGCAATCGATGATGTAGCCTTGGCCGAGATTGGGCGAGACGTTGTCGATCTGCGAGAGCGCGACACCCGCAAGGCCGGCGATTCCCGAACCGAGGCCGAAGGTGAGCGCATCGATGGTGCTGGTATGGATGCCCATGGACGAGGCCATGCGGCGGTTCTGTGTGACCGCGCGGGTGCGCAGGCCGAAGCTCGTGAAACGCAACACGAGCAGAAGCGCAATGAAGACGCCGGCCGCGAACACCAGGATGGCGAGCCGGTTCAACGTAACCTGCATTGCGCCAATCTGCAGAGAGCCGAACATGAAGGCGGGTGTATCGACCTCGCGATTGCTGGCACCGAAGGCGGTTCGCACCGCCTGCTGGAGAATAAGTGAAATCCCGAAGGTCGCGAGCAAGGTTTCGAGCGGCCGCCCGTAAAGAAAGCGGATGACACAACGTTCGATGACGATGCCGGTCGCGCCCGAGACGACGAAAGCCGCCGGGACCGCGCAAGCGAGCGCAAGCCCGACTTCGTGCGAGCCTTGCGCACGCATCATTTCCTGGACGGCGAAGGTCGCATAGGCGCCGAGCATCACCATCTCGCCATGCGCCATGTTGATCACGCCCATGACGCCGAAGGTGACCGCAAGACCGATGGCGGCCAGCAAGAGGACCGAGCCGAGGGAGAGCCCGTACCACGCGTTTTGCACGATCGCCCAGAGCGCCAGGCGATTCTCGACGGAAGCCGCCGCCACCTCGGCCGCGGATTTGACGGAAGCTGGCGCAGCGGCCCCAATCGAGCGGAGCAAGGCCAAGCCATCCTGGTCGCCGCGGTCGCGAATGACCTTGATCGCGTCGAGACGGTCCTCCGGCGTGGCCTCAGCGTTGCCGAGGATGATGGCGGCGCGGGCCTCGTCGAGCGCTCGGCGCACTGAGGTATCCGTCTCCTTGCCGCGCGCCCTCTCGACGGCGGAAAGCGACGACGCGCTGCGCGTTTTGAAAGCGAGCTCGGCCGCTTCGCGACGCTTCGCTGGATCGGGCGCCATGAGGGCGAAAGACCCCAGCGCGGCCTCGATGGTCGCGCGCACGCGATTGTTGATGCGAACCGGTTTGAGGCCGGCGGGCAGGACGGGGAGCTCGGCGCCGGTCGACGCGTCGAAATTCTTGCCGTTCTCGCCTTTCCAAAAGACGTGCTTATCCGCCGCATTGTAGAAAAGCCGGCGCTCGGCGAGCGCGGAGAGAAGAGCTGGCGCCAGCTCTTCTCCGCTGGCCGCGAGAGCGACGACGGCATTGTCGATTTCCGAAAAGTTCTCGCTCGCAAAGCTTGCGAGAAGTTGAGACCGCTCGGCCGCGCGTGTCCCGGAGGGGATGAGCGCGAGCAGCAAGAGCAGGAAGCCGAGAATGCAGGGTTCCCGTCGCATCGTTCTCATCCATCACGCGGGCGCGGCGGTCGGGTTGTTATCTGTCGAAAAGGGGATCGATTCAGGTGGATAGAAACTATCGTCTGAACCGATCCGTCCGCGTCGCGCAACGCCGCGTTGCGGTCAGGTGCCCTGCCCGCCGCACTTGCCCGTCTTGACGTTGAAGTTCCCGCAGCTCATCGGCTTTCGCCAGTCGGCGATCAGGTCCCTCGAACCTTCGAGATACGGCGACCATTCATTCGCGACCACAAGTCCTGGCGTTTGCCATACCGTCGCGAATTGTCCGTCCGCCTGAACTTCGCCGATGAACACCGGCTTGGTGATGTGGTGGTTGGGCATCATGGTCGAAAAGCCCCCGGTGAGGTTTGGCACGGAGATGCCGACGAGCGCATCGATCACCTTGTCGGGATCGGTCGTGCCCGCTTTCTCGACCGCCTTGACCCACATGGCAAAGCCGATCACATGGGCTTCCATCGGATCGTTCGTCACGCGCTTCGGATTCTTGGTATATGCCTTCCACTTCTCGATGAAGGCCTTGTTCTCCGGCGTGTCGATGGATTGAAAGTAGTTCCAGGCGGCGAGATGACCGACGAGCGGCTTGGTCTCGATGCCGGCAAGTTCTTCCTCGCCGACCGAGAAGGCGACGACGGGAATGTCGGTCGCTTTGACGCTTTGGTTGCCGAGCTCCTTGTAGAAGGGAACATTGGCGTCGCCGTTGATGGTCGAGACCACCGCCGTCTTCTTTCCCTCCGAGCCGAATTTCTTGATGGCCGCGACGCGCGTTTGCCAATCGGAAAAGCCGAAAGGTGTGTAGTTGATGGAGATGTCCGCAGCCGCGACGCCCTTCGATTTGAGATAGGCTTCGAGGATTTTGTTGGTGGTGCGCGGATAGACGTAGTCGGTTCCTTCGAGCACCCAGCGCTTCACGCCGTCGGCCATGAGATAGTCGACGGCGGGAATGGCTTGCTGGTTCGGCGCGGCACCCGTGTAGAACACATTGCGCTCGCTCTCCTCTCCCTCATATTGCACGGGGTAGAAGAGGACCGAGTCGAGCTCCTTGAAAACCGGCAGCACGGATTTCCTCGATACCGAAGTCCAGCAGCCGAAGACCGCCGCGACCTTGTCCTTGCCGATCAGCTCCCTTGCTTTCTCGGCGAAGAGCGGCCAGTTCGATGCCGGATCGACAACGACGGCTTCGAGCTTCTTGCCGAGAAGCCCGCCCTTTTGGTTCTGCTCGTCGATCAGCATCAGCATCACGTCCTTCAGCGTGGTTTCGCTGATCGCCATTGTGCCCGAGAGCGAGTGCAGGACGCCGACCTTGATCGTGTCTTGCGCGCGCGCAGGCGCGGTGACGAGCCCCGCGAACATCGTGCCGATCGCGAGCCCAAGAGCTGCCCTTCTGTTGAATTGAAAATGCATTGACCCACCTTCACCTTTCATGCGTCGCCCCATGCCACCGAAGGAGGGCAGCAAATCCCGTGCCACGGTGTCGGTCGTGCAAAGAAGAGACGAGCACCTCGCAAGACCAAAATGGAAGTGCGCGGCAAGGTGCCTAGAAAATCCCGCAATGCTTATTTTGCGAGCAACACTGTCCCCCTCCCCCGCGAAGCGGCGGGGAGGGTCGGGGTGGGGGGCAGTGCCGCGACGAAAGCGGCTGTGGCTGGCCGCGCGCCTCAACGTCTCTCGCCGCGTGGCGCGCTTTCTTGCAAGGTTGACCTCCGTCATCAGCGCCCCCCACCCGTACCCTCCCCGCCGCGACTTCGTCACGGGGGGAGGGAGGTGGAAGGTCGGCCAGCGGCGCCATGATCGCAGGCGACCCCTCGGAATGACCTCTGCCGGTCGGCATGACCTTTGCTGGTATGACCTTTGCTTTGAAATCGATCATCGGCGCTTTCGAGCGCCGTCTCGTCACGTGCCATGGAGATCGTCGCCGTGCATCTCGCGCCCCATGAGGTCGACAAGCTGACGCTCGTCACGACCGGCCTGCTCGCCCAACGCCGCCTCGCGCGCGGCCTGCGGCTCGGCTATCCCGAGGCGATCGCTCTAATCTCGACGGTGCTGCTGGAGCTCATTCGCGACGGCAAGCACTCCGTCCCGGATCTCATGGAGCTCGGCGGCAAGCTCCTCGGCAAGCGTGAAGTGCTGCCGGGCGTGCCGGAGATGGTCGGCGAGGTCCATGTCGAGGGGACCTTTCCTGACGGCACGAAGCTCGTCGCGGTCCGACAGCCGATCACCCGCGCGACGGGCGATCTGGAGCTCGCCCTTTATGGCAGCTTCCTTCCGGTTCCTCCTGCCTCGTTGTTCGGCAAGGCCGAGCCTGCCACGGCCGGCCATGTGACCGTCGCGAAGGGCAGCCTCGAGCTCAACGCGGGCCGCGCCACGGTGACGATCAAGGTCACCAACACCGATGCGCGGCCGATCCAGATCGGCAGCCATTTCCATTTCGTCGAAGCCAATCCGCGCCTGAAGTTCGACCGCGAGAAGGCCTATGGGAAGCGTCTCGATATCCCGGCCGGCACCGCCGTGCGCTTCGAGGCGGGCGAGAGCAAGAAGGTCACGCTCGTCGAGATCGCCGGCAACAAGGTGATCCGTGGCGGCAACAATCTCGCCGATGGTGCAATCGGTGCCGCCAACAAACAATCGACGCTGATGCAGGTGAAGGGCCGCGCCTTCGCCCATCAGGCCTGAGGAGACGAGCAATGGCATACGATATCCCGCGCAGCGCTTATGCGATTCTGTTCGGCCCGACGACCGGCGATAAGGTTCAGCTCGGGGACACCGGCCTCGAAGTCGAAGTCGAGAAGGACTTTACCTCCTACGGAGACGAATGCGTCTTCGGCGCCGGCAAGGTGATCCGTGACGGGATGGGGCAAGCCACGGGCGTCGACAGCACGATCGCGCTCGACGCGGTCATCACCAACGCGCTGATCATCGATTGGAGGGGAATCTTCAAGGCCGATGTCGGAATCAAGAACGGCAAGATCGCGGGCGTCGGCAAAGCCGGCAATCCGGACGTGATGGCCGGCGTCGATCCCGATCTCGTCATTGGAGTCAACACGGAGGTGATCGCGGGCGAAGGGCTCATCCTTACCGCCGGGGGCATCGACACGCATTTTCATTACATCTGCCCACCACAGCCCTACAGCGCCATCGCAAGCGGCATCACGACGCTGGTCGGCGGCGGCACGGGGCCGGCGACCGGCTCGCTCGCCACGACCTGCACGCCTAATCCCAATTATCTGCGGCTGATGATGCAGGCCACCGATTCGATTCCGGTGAACTTCGTGTTCACGGGGCGCGGCAACTCCTCGAAGCCCGACGGCATGAAGGAGCAGATTCTTGCCGGCGCGGGCGGCCTGAAGCTGCATGAGGATTGGGGCACGACGCCCGCCGCGATCGATACCTGCCTCGGCATGGCCGACGCCTATGACGTGCAGGTCACCATCCACACCGACACCATCAACGAGAGCTGCACGGTGGAGGATTCGATCAAGGCCTTCGGCGGCCGCACCATTCACACCTACCATTCGGAAGGTGCTGGCGGTGGACATGCGCCCGACCTCATGCGGGTGTGCTCGGAGCCCAACGTTCTGCCGTCCTCGACCAGTCCGACCAATCCGTACACGATCAACACGGTCGCCGAGCATCTCGACATGCTGATGGTGTGCCATCACCTCGACAAGAACATTCCGGAGGACGTGGCCTTCGCGGCCAGCCGCATTCGAGCCGAGACCATCATGGCCGAAGGAATGCTGCATGACCTCGGCGCTATCTCCATGATGACCTCGGACAGTCAGGCAATGGGCCGCGCCGGTGAAGTCATCACCCGCACCTGGCAGATCGCCGACCAAATGAAACGCCAGCGTGGCAGGTTGCCCGAGGACGCGCGTGAGAACGACAACTTCCGGGTGAAGCGCTACATCGCCAAGTATACGATCAACGCCGCCATCGCGCATGGCATGAGTCATCTTCTGGGCTCGATCGAGAAAGGCAAGCTCGCCGATTTGGTATTGTGGAAGCCGGCCTTCTTCGGGGCGCGGCCCGAGATGGTGCTGAAGAGCGGCTTCATCGCGTTCGCGCAGATCGGCGACGCGAACGCCTCGATTCCGACGCCACAGCCGCTGATCATGCGCCCCATGTTCGCCGCGACCGGCAAGGCGGTCGGGCCCACCTCGGTGCTGTTCGTGAGCGAGGCTTCGATCACGGCAGGCGTCGTGGCGGGCTACGGCCTCGGCAAGCGGCTCGAGCCCGTTCTCAAATGCCGTGGTCTCGGCAAGAAGGACATGAAGCTCAATGACGCGCTGCCGAAGATCCTCGTCGATCCGAAGAGCTACCGAGTGACGGCGGACGGCGAAGAGCTGATCTGCGAGCCGGCGGTCAAGCTACCCTTGGCACAGCGCTACAGCATTTTCTGAGCTCCGGCACCCGCACCGAGCCGCGCGGTTCGAGAGCGGCAGATTTGGAGCCGGGACCTTCCAGACGGGAGAAGATGTCGGCGTGACGCGAAGCTTTTTCGCGATCACGCTCGTGGCCCCCACGGGGAATCCTCCGGCGCCGCCGACCCTTGCCCCCAAGGGCCGGGAGCCGAACCGGCGAACGACGGCGCTGTCCCGGATACCGGCGTCTCGATCAGCGCGTCGGGGTTGCCGCCCGCATATTTCACCAGCGCATCGATGCGCGCCGCGATCGGCGGATGTGTGTCGAAGAGCGATGAAAAGCCGACGCTCGGATTTTCGATGAAGGCCTCTTGCACCAGCGAAGGCACATCGGGAATACGCGCGTGATCCTCGATGCGTTTGAGTGCCGAGATCATCGCGTCCGGATCCTTGGTGAGTTCGACCGAGCCGGCGTCCGCGAGATATTCACGCCGGCGCGAGAGGGCGAGCTTCAAAAGGATCGCCAGCAGCCAGGAGAGCGCGGCGAGCGCGACGGCGATCACGATGGCGAGGCCGGCGCCCCCGCCGCGGCGCTCGCTGCGGTCGCTCGGACCGGAATAGAGCAGCACCCGCACCATCATCTGGCCCGCGAAGGACAGGATGCCGGCAAAGATCGCCGCGATCACGATGAGACGCACATCCTGGTTCTTGATGTGGGTGAGCTCATGGCCGAGAACGGCGGTGAGCTCGCGGTCATTGAGCCTGGCGAGAAGCCCCGTGGTGACGGTGACCGAGGCGTCGCGCTCGTGCAATCCGGATGCGAAGGCGTTTAGCGCCTCGCTCTCCATCACCTTGATCTTCGGCGTCGGCATGCCGACGCTGATGCACAGCGGCTCGAGAAGGCGAAAGACGCGGCGCTGCTCGGCGGGTCCTGGAAGCATGGCGGCGGTCGCCGCATCGATCAGGCGGCTTTGCAGCGCAAATGCGATGGCAAACCAGGTAAGCGAGAAGGCGACGGCGTAGATCCAATCCTCGCGCATGCGGCGCGATGCGAGGCTCATGATCTCGCCCGTCGAGAGATAGCCGTTCGGGTACGAGAAGGCGATCACGACGAGGTCGAGCGCGTAGGTGATGATGAGGATGAGGACGACGAAGCCGCAAAGAATGAGGACCGATTTGATCCTGTTTGCTCGAATATGCGTGTAGAGGCCGAAGGCTTGAAACATGGGCTTGCGCCCGCGCTCTTTTCGAATTGACGCTTGTTAAAATTTGACGCTTGGCGCCTGAGCCACCGCGGCGCGTTCTTCGCCGAGATCGAAGAACGTCTCGGGCGCAAAACCGAAGGCGCTTGCGAAAAGCACCGCCGGGAAAGCCTGGATGCCGGCGTTGTATTCGCTCACCGCGCCGTTGTAGAAGCGCCGGGCTGCCGCGATCTTGCCCTCGATGTCCGCGAGCTGCTGCTGCAGCTCCAAAAAGTTCTGGTTCGCCTTCAGATCGGGATAGGACTCCGAGATGGCAATGAGACGCCCGAGCGCGCCGGAAAGCGCTTGCTCGGCCGCAGCCTGCTGCGGCGAGCCGCCCGGCGCCGCGATCGCGGCGGCGCGCGCCTTGACCACTTCGTCGAGCGTGCCCTTCTCATGGGCCGCGTAGCCTTTCACGGTCTCGACGAGATTGGGCACGAGGTCGTGGCGTTGCTTCGTCTGCACGTCGATGTCGGCGAAGGCCTGACGACAGCGCTGGCGCAAATGCACGAGGCTGTTATAGGCCATGATCGCGAGCGCGCCGATCACCACGACGATGATCAGGAATATCGTTCCGAAGCCCATCGGCCACCCTCCCGCCTTCAGCTCTTC
>Ga0213876_10000851_pt1 | contig 20550 bp, 8 predicted proteins | sample BarmaccomBMRX_R9_FD_160113 | JGI IMG/M metagenome (GOLD analysis project Ga0213876, IMG submission 160113) | Root-associated microbial communities from Barbacenia macrantha in rupestrian grasslands, the National Park of Serra do Cipo, Brazil - RX_R9 | ecosystem: Host-associated > Plants > Roots... | reverse complement strand
CGATTTTCGCATCTGGGCGGCAGGCTTTTTTATAATCTACTCCGTCTCCGCTTTCCTTTTCGGATCTTCCTCCCCCTTTGACACACTGTTACAACGTTTTCTCGTAAATGGAAGACTTCTCGCCCTCCTTTCCAACAAGTTAGTGTGACTCACCTGATGCAGTACCAATACTTCCTGTTGGCCGACATGCCTTCTTCATCATTCCAGGTTTGATCGTGATTGCCCTCCTGTTCGCGCAGAGACGGCGGCTCTCGCTCACCATCGCCACACGGACCGGACTTCTCGATGTAGCCTCAAAAACCTCCGAACGATCAAACAGCGACCGGTTCAAAGGATACGCAGCATGCAGGAAGTAGGTCGCGTGACCTTATGTATCGCCTATAACCGTTCGCAATTCGATCCGATCGGCGACTTGTGCCGGTTCAGGACGCCACCAGCTATTAAAGTGGAACCGCTGCTCCGAATCACATATGGCCAGAGCCCGCCGCTGCTCCTGCAGAACCTTCCGCAGCGCGGTATTGCGGATCCGCAGGCGCACGCCGTGTGAAAGGAGTTCTCGACTATCAACCTCATCTTCGTAGCCTTCCTGCCACACATCGAAGGCAGTCTCCTGCTTACCATCCGCAAAAAGATCGTAACCCCGAAAGCTGAGCCCCAACGCTGCCATGCACTCCGAGGCGAGCGCAGCCAAATGCGGGAAGCCATGGAACAGGTCACCGTTGAGGTGGACGGCGACCGTGGGAGCAAAGTCGGCGAACTCCGGGTTACTCTGTTCCGCGATTTCCGTCATTCGCTCGCGCACAGCGTCACAAGTCAGGTTCTCTGAAGGGTGAACGACTGGCAAAGAATCCGCCCAGTCCGTTGGATCCGGCCAGCGCTCAGGCGCGTCACTCAGCTCCGGTGCTATGAGCAGAGTGCATGTCACGGTGCGCAACACGAACTTGGGATGGGCTTCCTCGGTCTGTGACAGGTGTCTGACTTCGTATAGGGTCGTCCATCCATCGTGTCGAAGGACCTCGACACTAAAGGGGGTCGGTCCACGTTGGTCGGAAAGCCACTCGTTGGCATCGCCGATCTCGAGCGCCGGGATGTCAGAAGGCTTCGGTTGCGGCAGCACCGCACAATACGCCGGATCGCATAAGCGCAGCACACCCCACAGGGCCTCGATGATTGCAGGAGAGACTGGCTTCTTCACCGCCTCGTGCACGAACCGGCGAAGCAGCTGTGAGACCCTTGTGTGAAAACGGGAGGCGATAAGGACGACCCGGTGGTGATGGCGAGTCTGGCGCCAATCTTGCTTCAGACGTTCACACTCCGCCTCCTGCGTCCAACCGTCCGCCTGCAGATTGCGCTCGATGTAGCTGAGGACGACCTCGGGAGCGATTCGCAATAGCTCGCAAATGCCCTGAAGCCGCCGCTCGAAATCGAAAAGCCGAGCACTCTGCAGAAAGCGGACGAAATCACTTGATGGCTCGGCGAGAATAAGCGGTGCGCTCGGCACCGGGATGACCGGATAATAGTCCCGATGCGCTTCCTCCAAGACTGCACTGAGCGTTGGCTTTAATGGCAGGTCCTGATGAACGCGGCGAAGAATCGCCATCAGCAGGATCCGTTGCTGGAAATCAGGCTCCGCGAGCACCGGTGCGACAGGCCCAAGGTGTGGGGCAAGATGCGCCGCACAAACAACCGCCAAGGTCTCCATCACCGCTCCGAGCCGCTCGCGCAGCAGCCCCTCTGCACCCGCATAGCGCTGGCAGGCGATGCGGCAGACGAGCTCCGGTCTTGCTTTCGCAAGATTACCGAGCGCGCGGACGAGGCGCTGTGCCTGATCCAGCTCTGGCTCGCTGAGGAGATCGACGAGTAAGTTAACGACCTCCACAGATTCATCCTTGCTCGACTCACGAAAGTTTTTCAGCCAAGCATAACGAGCGTCCGTAGGCATGTGTGCGAAGAGCTCCTCGCAATGTTGGAGATAGTCGGAGAAGACCATGCGCAGCTTCTCCTTGTCCCCACAGGCTGCAAAGTAGCGCGCGATCATCCGGGGCAGGTCGAACCCGCCGTAGTCCGAGCGCAGCGCTGATGCGCCCTGCTCCGCTAAGAACGCGGCCACACGCTGGCGATCCCGCCCGCAGAGCTCTTCAAGATACGGCTGTCCGTGCTCGCTGCCGGAGTAATACCGGACGCAATTCTGATAAGCGCGCAGCAGACGCTCGAATCCTTCGTCATTCGCACCGAATTCGAAGAAGCGATGGGCAATGTCGCGGAGCGTGTCGGAGGACACCAGATCTCCCGCAGCATCAGCCGCGTCGGCAATCCGCCCCATTTCCGGCAGCGCCATTGTGGCAGCCACATACCGGCGCAACGCAGGGTTGATGAGGTCGCGGTCGTAAAAATAAGAGTTCTCCGCGCGGAGCTTTTCGAGCGTGGTGAAAAAGGAGTCGATGGATTCGTTGAGCCGGCGCTCAACCTCCGCACGCGGTGTCGCCATGCCATCGAGTGTGAATTCGCTCTGATCGGTGTGATGGCTGGATTGATCGGGGTCCTTTGCATGTCGAGGAGTCCGTGACTCTCGCCGACACACGTCGTCCCAAACGTCTTGGGGCCACCAATTCGGATCAATGTGGGTGGTGATAACATCGGTGAACCGCTGCTGCCACGCTGTAGCCTGAGCCGGGTCGTACCGTTTCCCGAGCTCGCTTGTGTGGCGTACGACGCGGATCACTTGTTTCAGATGCCGCCCGCGCTCGTGGAAGTGCGGCGCGAATGCGTCTTTCAATGTCCAGAGTACCTCCACATCACCGTCCGCCCGCGCGAGCACATATTTTTCCAGACAATCCAGCATCTTCCACCGGCCGATTTCCTCTCGGAAAAACCGAATCAGCTCGAGAGCGGCTTCGCGGCTCGTTTGCAGAATGACTCGAAAGACACTTTGCTCGAAATACTTTGTCCCGCGCCCGTCCGTTGCTTCGCCCATCCATTTCACCATCTCGAGGATGGCGGCGCTACGTGCGAGTCCGTGCTCGGGCTCGAAGCGGTTCAGCAGTTCGAGGACATCCACCAGATTATCGAGCGTGGTGTCCTTGCGATAGCCATAGGTCAGAGAGCACGCGATGCCCTTGTCGATCCACGCCTCCGCGTCATCGCGCCAGCCACACCGTCCAGCGATGGCGGCCAAGCGTAGAAAATGCTCACTCCTGGAGCCGGCCTTGAGCGCGGTTGCGTCCCGATACGTGCGCGAGCAGTCCAGTAGGATCGGACGAAGGCGGGAGCGCATCGCGGGCAGTTCCGCCAAACGTTCCCACACGCGCAATTCAAACGAATAATCGACGCTCACCTCGCCGATGCTCCAGTGCGAAGTCCACAGCTCGCTGTTGCGCAGCGCGAGCAGCTCGTCACGCCATTGATCAAGTCGCTCGGGAGATTTCTCGGCGACGAGCCGGGTAAGACGCGCAAGCATCTCTGGCAACAGCGGCCGACATGCGCGAAGCACGTCATACTCGTGCGGGTCGTCCTTGGTCCCCGCGCCAGCCAAAGCTCGCAGTGCCTCACGCGCTTCCTTGAAGTAATCGCGGGCTTTTTGCGCGGCAGCGCGCCCCAAGCAAAGTCCGGAGAGAAGGAGGAATTGCAGGAAGCCTGACCACATTGTTCGTGCGCTGCCGATGTGCGCCGCGACGCACTGGCAGGCAGCCACATCATCCTCGTAGCCAAGCACGAGCGCCGTCCACTCAAACTCGTCGAGACTGCTCTCGAAATTCACACGCTGATCGGCCTCCCGACTCTTGCGCGGGGGCAAGTGCACTGGTCCCGCAATCTCCCGCACCCGTGCCACGGGCAGTCCCGCCATCGCCGCCAAACCCGCCAACTCCTGGTTGTGACCGGGAGTGTAGTGGGCAAAAAAATCTTCCAACTCCGCCGCCAACTCGGCGCGCGAGCCGTGCTTCAACGCCAAGCGTAAAAGTAAGTGGCGCACCAGCCTGTTGGGAAAAAGCCGGCCCACGCGTTTCAGGCGCCGCCACGCTCCCGCAGGCTGATGCACAAAGTAACTCTCGAGGAAAGCCGCAAGGTGCGGAGCAAAGGCGGGTGCCAGGTGCTCGGGGCGATCGAGCACGTCGGGATCGAACTTGAACCGCGATAGGAACCTCAGCGCAACCGCGGGGTTCTTTGAGTAGATGCCCAGCACTCGCGCAAGCTGAACGATTTCCCAACGTTTATTCCACTCGTGGTGCCCGTGGGTTTTGCGAAAGACGTCGAAGAGCCGATCGCCCAATTCCTTCCGGTTGGACTCGGCACACCAGATCATCACCTGCATGGCAACCTGCAAATCGACCAGCCAGCGGCGCTCCTTGGGGTGGCAGCAGAAGCCGAGTACATCGTTCGCGCGGTTCAGCGGGAGCAATGCGCGGGCGAGGCCACTGTAATCAAACTGGTCGCGCAGCCGATCCTCGGTCCGAAACTGCAGCGAGCCAAGTCGCGCCAGCGCCACGAGGTCCTCCCGCCGCGCCGCCGCATCACCCGCATCTTCGATTGCGCGGAGAATCTCAGCCGCAGGCCGGCATTTCCGCAGGGCGAAATCCACGAACGGGCGATTCACTTCCTGCAAGAGATACTCCTCTTCGCCGCATTCGAGTGCATAGCGGAAGGCGTGGGTAAACCACCGTGGGCTGCCGCGCTCGCCCTTCAGCTTTGTGAAGATCGCACGTGCAATCAGCCGCCGGACTTCCGCGGGAAGCTCAGCGTTCACGAAGACACGGAAGCTGTCATGGAAGATGGAAACCGCGCCATCTTCACGCCGCAGCAGGTGAGCAATAGCACGCACCGCTTCCGCCACCATCACGCGCGGGATCTGGTCCTGAAATTCTGGCAGCTCCTCTTCCCGCACCGGAAACCGCAACACCGCCAGCACGCCACAGAGGTGCCTTGCGTGACTCATTTCATCCCGATCAAGATTCGCCCAGAGGCGTCCGTAGTAAGTGCGGATGTCACCACCCAGCGCGGCGGGCAGCGCGTCAATGTCCGTGTTTGCACTGCCCGCCTGTGCCAGACGTGCGGCGATATAGTGCAGATAGAGCGGCAGCCCCTCGCTCTTGGCATGAAAGCGCGCTACAGCGGCTTCGTCCAAAGCCAAGCCGTGCCGTTCGATGAGGTAGGTCCGTGTCTCCTGCAGGGAGAACAGAGGCATTTGAACATGGCGCCGCGCCCGGGCCTCACGAAGGGTGAATGGCTCCCAATTTTTCAGCTCTTGGGTGCCAATGATAAAGATGACTCCGTCAGGCAGCGACGGCGGGAGAGCGCGGATCACCGTTTCATGGACCAGTGGGTCGCGCTCTGCGTGATCGAGTCCATCAAGCAGCACAGCCAGCCTCCTGCCATGGGCGGATAATTCCCGCCCGAGAGTTGCCAGCGTGCTGATGAAATTCCGCTCGCCGTAATCGTGCCGCCGGTTGAGCCAGTCGCCAAACCGGTTGTGCAGTTCTGCAAGAAGATTCGTGCGCAACGCATCGGCCTCCAGCCGCAGCCGCTGCGCATCGTCATTCGGGTCGACAAAACAGTAGTAGCGGCAGACCGCGAGCTGCGGCGACTGCTCGAGCTGGTCGAAGTATTTGCTCAGTGATGTTGATTTCCCGGTGCCCGGTAAACCCGTGACCACGACATATCCGCCCGCAGCATCGGCCAGTGCCGCATCGAGCTGCCGCCCCAAATCGGGCACGGCGACGAAGTGGGCGTGGTCGACGGGGAAGATTTGCGGCAGCAGAAAGCGGCCTTGTGCCCGCAATAGGACGGTATTGATATGCTCGGGCGTGATGGGCCCGTGGAGCTCGATCGCGTGGCGCTCGACAAGGTCCTTCAACTCGAAGAACACCGCTGCGTCCGAGATGCCGAGATGGTGATCGAGAATCTCGGCGCAAATCTGCATCTGGAGCTCAGCCAGTGGTCGCTCGCGCAGGACGAACCGGAAGGCCCGCAGAAAATCCTGAAACCGCGAAGCACCATCAGCACCCGAGAAGCCGCTGGCCGCCTGCAGCGATTCGCGAAACCTTCGCGGATCGCCCCGAAGGCGACCATCAATGAACGCTTCGGTAAAGCAGCCGTCCGACGCGATCACTGGCTCCAGTGTGGAGTCCCGCCCGCAATTCGACACCAGCTCGATGTTGAGCTCTGCGTTTGGATGCAACGCACGCATCTGCCGCCATCCGTTTGCAAACCGCCCGAAGTAGGTGCGACTGCTGGGGTTCGTGAAATCCTCGGGCCGATATACCGCAAGCGGGTCGATCGCATATTTTACTTGAAGCGCCCGGATGCGACCTTCCGAGGACGTCATGATATCGTCCACCGCTTTCGCGTTTTCGTATTCCAAAAACACCTTGAACGGCGTGCGGGCGATATAGAGCTCAAGGATGAGCCGCAACGCGGTCAGATCCTGATACTCATCTCCCTTTCGACGGGAGCTACCGCGTTTCGAACGAGCGGGCATGGTGCGAGTGGAGCTGCGGCTGTGATCGATAGCGGAATTGCGTTCCAGCGCAAGCCGAAGCTTGCGGTAAGGAGCGCAGTAGCCCTGGGCGGCATCGGCGCGGCATGTGCAGAACCCTGCGCACTCGACGCGTCCACTTCATTATTCCTCTGACTTTAGCTGCGATGGCCTACCGAGCTTTTTCCTGCATCGGCAGACAGGTCAAGCCCATTGTGCCGTCAATGGAAATGACGGTGTTCGCGTCGAAAAAGGTGGCCCGCCGAGTTGGGCATCGCCTTCGTACAACCGGAGTCACTGCTTGGATTTCTCAAGCGCACCCCTGAACATCCTGCCGAACCCTGGCTCGTTCTCGATCGCGGGCCCGGATCACTATCGAGGGTAAAAAAAACAGTTGGAAACGACGCCTAGATTATTTTTGCAGGTCCGATAAGCTGCTGTGCAACCGCATCCAAAAACACGAAAAGTGGCCGAGTCACACCTCCGTACAAATTTGTAAAAACTTACGTAAGGCACTCAGCCCCAATATGCACCGTGTAGGAATCGAACCTACAACCCAGTGATTAAGAGTCACTTGCTCTGCCAATTGAGCTAACGGTGCGTCTCGGAAGGAAGGGCAAAAAAGTAATGGGCCGGATGGCGGTTGCAAGCAAAAACTGGCCCGGATCACTGGAAACCGGCTCCGAGTGATCTATCCTCTCCACCCCGCCCTTCTCCGGCGTTCTCAGCCCTTGATCAGGTCGGCGACCATGCCCCTTTCTTCCTTGAGCTCGGCCACCGAACGATCGATGCGCTCACGGCTGAAAGGGTCCAACTGCACGCCCTGGACGATCTCCCAATCCTGGCCATTCGATCGGATCGGGAACGAACTGATGAGCCCGGCTTCGACCCCGTAACTGCCGTCCGAGCAGACGGCGACGCTGTGCCATTCATCGGTGGAAGTCGGGGTGACCAGGGATTTTACGGTATCAACGGCCCCGTTGGCGGCAGAAGCCGCCGAGGAAGCGCCACGGGCCTTGATGACCGCGGCCCCCCGCTGCTGCACGGCGGGAATGAAGGTGTCGCGCAGCCAGGCCTCGTCGGTAATGACTTCCGTCGCGGGACGGCCGCCGATCCGGGCATGGTAAAAATCCGGGTACTGGGTGGCGGAATGGTTGCCCCAGATGGCGAGGTTGGTGACGTCGCGCACAGGTACGCCCGCCTTGGCGGCCAGTTGGGACTTGGCGCGATTTTCGTCGAGGCGGGTCATGGCGAACCACCGGTTCCGAGGTATGTCGCGGGCGTTTTCCATCGCGATGAAACAATTGGTGTTGCAGGGATTGCCCACCACCAGGGTCCGAACGTCTGAAGCTGCGTTGGCCTCGATTGCTTTGCCTTGCCCGGTGAAAATCTTGCCGTTGATGCCGAGCAGGTCCTTGCGTTCCATGCCTTGTTTTCTCGGCACGCTGCCGACCAGCAACGCCCAGTTCACCCCGCGAAAACCTTCGTTCAGGTCGGCGGTGGGAACAATGTTGTTCAGGAGGGGGAACGCGCAGTCGTCCAACTCCATGACGACGCCTTCAAGCACAGACAACGCCTGCGGGATCTCAATCAAGTGGAGGTCAACCGTCTGGTCGGGGCCGAAGATCGCACCCGACGCGATGCGGAATAACAGGGAGTAGCCGATCTGACCAGCCGCGCCGGTCACGGCAACCTTGATGGGGGCCTTGCTCATTTCCTAAGCTGAAAACGCTTTTCGGATTTGTAAAGTCAGATCCGGCACAAACGCAGGGTCGGTGCTCGTTCAGGCGAACCGTCCGACGACGGTCGAATAGATGAGCAAACGGCCGACGCGCATCCCGAAGCCTTGCTCGAGCGCTTTTTGATAGGCAGCCAGTTGGGGCAGGTATTTCTGCCGGAGATAATTCAGGAACAAGCGGTGATCCTCCCCTGCTGCGGGTTGGTTGGTTTTCCAGTCGAGGATCCAGGTATCGCCGGCCCGGGTTTGGATCAAGAGATCGATAACGCCTTCCATCCAGACGGCGGGCTGATCACAAAACGAGAATGGCGCCTCACAGCGGAAGTGCAAGCCTTCGGCCCGAAGCAGGCTGAAGGCTTCGCTCTCCAAAAAGCGTTGGGCTTCCTCCGCGGCGCGCGCCCCGAAGGTGAGGTCAGCCGGAATATTCCCGCAATAGGCGACGTGATCATCCGGGGATCCGAGCCAGGGAAAATGCTCGATCCAGCCGTGCCACCAACGACCGAAATCGAATGCGCCCTCGACCTCTTCGAGGAAACGTTCCGTCCGCTCGGCGTCGTCCGCCAGGGCATGGGGCCGGCTAAGCTGAGGATGCGCCCGGGAGAGACGGGCGGCTCTCTGCACGGCGGCCGGATCGAAGGTCAGCGCATCGAGCGGTAACTCTTCCTGCTCCAGGGGCACCGCGAGGTCGAGGCGCTCAGATGCCGGGAGGAAAGCGGGCGAACACGCGGCGGCCTCGGCCAGAGAATTTTGCGGCTTCGTCTTCGGCTGCGGGTAGAAGTTTTCACCGTACGGGATGACCAAGGCGCGCCTTGCACGCGTGAGTGCGACGTAAAGCAGCCGCCGGTGCTCGTCGTCTCCGTCCGATTTCCGGGCGTAATCAACCCGAGAGCTAAACTCATTCCACACCACCCCGGACCAGTCCCGGGCATCAATCACCCGCGGGTAAGCCGGCGCGGGCCGCGGGCGCATGGCGCGGCTGAGGCCGAGGGGGATTACGACCTCCCATTCGAGTCCCTTGGCCGAATGGATGGTGACAAGGTCGATGGCGTCCGGGCGCCGGTTTTCGACCGGCGCATGCTCATCAAGCAGGTCAAGCAGAGAGCGCAGCCAGGCGTCGATGGACACGCCGGCGTGAGTGGCCTCGTAGGCTCGGGCTAAAAATGAGTCGAGGGCCAGACCCGGATCGTTGAGCAGTTGGAGGCGTTCGCGCAAGCGAAGGCACTGGCAGATCTCCTGGACGACCTCGATGATGCTCGGCGCCTGGTTGCGCCAGAGCCGTTTTTCCAGCGATTCGAGCGTTTCCAATGCATCAAGCAACTCAGCGCCCCGAGTGCTTCCCTGCGCGGTCCAACGGGCCAGCCGATGGTCCGAGATTGCGAAAATTTCCCGGAGCACGCCCAACCGCTCGAAGCGATCCCACGGGTGAATCAGTGTGTAGAGCACGGAGAGCGGCCAGGTAAATCCGGGCTGATCCCGCCACGGGGTTCGCGGCCGGAAGAGGCCGTGCCTGATGCCGGCCTCCTGCAGCGCGACGCTGCAGGTCTCAAGCCATTCGTGCCGGGGCGCAAGGACGGCGACCTGTCCCCAGCGATGCACGCCCACACCGCCCTCGCCTACCCGGCGCAACCATTCCGCAACCTGGCGGGCTTCATCCCTGAACACATCGTCGACGTGGGTCTGGCGCGGGTCAGATCGCCGCAAGGGCAGCCCGACCGCAGCTCCGGTGAGTGCGGTCCCGGCGGGTTGAAGATTGTCGAACGGAGCCGCTCCATCCTGAAGCCCGGTAAACAAGCGGTTGATCGCTTCGACCACCCGGACCGAGCAACGATGGGTTACGCTGAATTCGAGCAACTCGCCGCCGTTTCCCTCCCGGAAACGTTTGATAATTCCGAGGTATTTTTCCGTGCCGGCCCGCTCATAAATCGTCTGGCGCGGGTCGCCGACCATCACGAAGGCGCCCGGTTGCGGCGGCGACCCCGCATCGGGCCAGGTATCCCATTTCGCGCCGGGCGGGCGGCTGATTTCGACCAGAATGTCGAACATGCGGGGGTCGGTGTCCTGCGCCTCATCCAGGATGACGCAAAACTGCCGGCGACGAATCTCGTCAAGCACCTTGGGCCGCTGCAAGAGGTTGACCGTAAGGCCGATCTGGTCGTTGAAGGTCAGCAAACCGTCCCGGTGCCGTTGCCGGCAATAGAGGGCGACCAAATCGCTGGCCCAATCGCTGGCGGCGTCCTCGAGCCAGGTGCTTAAGGGCCGGAAAATCTCTTTGCACACCGGGCCAAAGCCGTCGGGCGCCAGATCCAGGTCGGGCAACCCGACAAATTCATCCGCGGACTGTAACGCCCGGTTATAACGGTCGAGTTCGCCAAGCAGCCGCTGGCGACCTTTTGCGCTCCGTTCGCGTGGCCTCGGCCGTTCCAAAAGGGCCAGGTCGAGCGCCGCCGGCGGCTCCCCCGGATTCACCCGCGGGTGAGCGCTCTCCATCCGGTTCGCAACCGCGAGCAGGTCATCAAACGGGCAGAACCGGAGTAACTTTTTTGTCAGCGGGTGCGATCGGATCAATTGTTCAGCTTCCGGGCCATTCAGGAAATCCTCCCATAAACGGCGCCCTTGGGCAGGCGTGATCGTTTCCAGACGGCTCGGGAACCCCAGTTCAAGCTGGTGATCGCTCAGCAGACCGAGGCAAAAGCTGTGGATCGTGCCGAAGAAAGCGCGGTCCAAACTGGCGAGCACGGAGGGGGCGCGTGATGGCTTGGACCTTTCCAGGCTTTCCAGGACGGTCGTCGTAACCCGGCGTTTGAATTCGCGCGCGGCGGTGTTTGTGTAGGTGACAACCACCAACTTGCTAACCGCGTCGAGGTCACGATGAGCGATCGCCACGATCCGTTCGACGATGGCCCGGGTTTTACCGGCGCCGGCGGCCGCGACCACCGCAAAATTGCGGTCATGAGTTTCGACGAACCGCCTGCGGGAATCCGAATCTGCCGGTGTGCTCATCCGAGGGTAAGCTTGCGTTTTTCACGAAGCACGGCCGAGTTGATCGGGACCGTTGCGATCGGCAAAACCTCATCATCGCCGTTACGGGCCTCACGATCCGGGGGGCAGTAACCGAAGCAAGCACGACGCTGGATCTTCCCGAGAGTCGAACGGACCTGGGCGGCAGCCTGCTCATGGGTAGTCAAGTCAAGCTCATCGTTTGTGCCGACCCGCGTCACGAGAATCCGCGCCGCCTGCGCGCCGAGCGCCTCACACATCCATCGGTACGCGTAAAACTGGAGACCGGAACCGGCGGCCGGTTTTATCGCGGGCTTCCGTTTTGAGGTCTTAAAATCCACCACTACCAGATTTGCGGCCCGCACATCCGCCCGGTCGAGCAAAAGCAGGTCAATGCGGCCGCATAACGCGAGCGGGTCAGGCCCCGGCACGGTCACATCGAGGGGAAACTCGGCTGCCAGCCAGGGAGATTGGGCAAGGGGCTCCGCCAACTGGTCGATGAACCGGTCGCAAACCCAGGCGGCCTGACGCAGGATCGACTCCCACCAGACGCATCGCTGGGCTTCGGACAAACGCGCCCGATGCACGGCTTGCACCTCCCGCAGTCGCCGCCGCAAGGTGTCGCGGACGGCACCGGGATCGCAGTCCCCGGCCGGAAGGCCAAAGGCGAGGTCAGTGGCCAAGGTGGAACCGCTGCCGCTCTCCCCGAAGATCTCCCCGAGCCAGTCATGGATCACCCGCCCGAGGGTCATCTTGAACTCGCGCCGGAATTCCCGGTCGTATTCCCGGGCGCAGCCGAAGACCTGTTTGAACGCAAAGGTTGCGGGCCGGCTGATCACCTTGTCCAGCGCCGAAGGGGACCACGGTTTCACCGGCAACGCGGCGCCTTCGAACGATAACGAATACTCGTCGAAGGGCGTATTGCCGTCTGTGCGCCGCGCCCGGACGGACGCGAAATGGTCCAACCCTTCGATGGGCGCGGGCGGGAGCCGGCCGGCTCGCACAAACGCCCGTGGCCGCGAGTGCGAACCGCTCTGCAGAAAGGTAATGATCTCGTTCGGCACGACGGTTTCGCCGAGGTCATCGGCGGTCGTGTAAGTGAAACAGAGTTCTTTCCGGGCCTGCACCAGGAGGTGCAGGTAGTGGTCCAGTTCCAGCCGTTGCTTATCGTGTTTTCCCTGCCAGTTGAAACGGTACCGGCTCTGCATTTCTCCCCGGGCCAGGTCCGTCAGGAGCGGGTTCTCGGTGGTAACGCGGGGCCAACCTTCGCCGGAGCAACGGGGCACGATGATGGCATCATACGCCGTGGCCAGGGCGCGCCTGGCGCTCGCCACGCAAACCCACGCGGTCCGGCCCGCCCCCAACTGGAGGCGCCTGGGTTGATTCAGCAGCTCGGACAAAAAGTCCGCGAAAAGGCGCCCGGAAATCAGGCGCCCTCGCAGGAAATCGGCGACCTCATGCCAGAGAGGTTCGAGATCCCCGGTATCAAGCGTGAATCGCCGCAATCCCGGCAAATGGGCGAGAGCGTTGGCATCGTCCAACGCCTGGCGCCAGGAAGCGGCGAGATCCTCGAACGCGGCGCGCTCAGGCCATGGCACCAGCAGCCTAAGGAGGCCGGACTCCCACTCCGGCGGCACCAGCCCTGGCAGGATGGCTTCCAGGGAAGCAGCCTGGCGTTCGTCGAAATGTTGCGTCAACCGTCGCCGGAGCCGGGCGAGCACCGCCTCGTCGAGCACCAGCAACTCGAATAACCGCCAGAGGGTTCGCGCGGTCCGGTCGCGCCCGTGCAACTGGGCAAGCGTCTTCTGAAGCTCGATTCCCCGGTTACCGTGAGCGTTCCGGCGGACCTCGTCGGCAACGGCAAGGCCTGCCGCCGACAGGGCATCGACGATGATCATTCCGAACGGATCGTGTTCCGGAACAGCCACGAGCACGTCCCGGCAACCGCCGACCAAGGCTTCGGCCACGAGTTGGACGACGGCATCCACCTCGTCCGCCGGGCGTCCGGCGCAAACCAGTTGGGGCCGCCGCGAAACCGGTCCCGAAAAACCCTGCCGTGATTCGAGCACCCAGCCAAACGGCTGGTCCACGCCCGACTCGCCGCAAACGTCGCGCACCGCCCCCGTTTCCTGCTCGAGCCGTTCAAGGTTCTGGAAATCCGGATCGGCCGTGGAAAGCGGTTGCGGCAACCAGAAGCTGAACGCCTCGGCAGATCGCGCAGCCGCAATCAACAGATCCGTCTGGCGCAGTTCAAGGCTGCCGAGGCCGTAGACGCAGAGTTCAAACGGCGGGTTCGCCTTGGCAGCCAGTTGGCGCAGCCGTTCGTCAACCCGGGGACGCCAGTACGGCGAATGGAAAAGTTGGGCCACGGTTTCCCAAGCCGCCGGGGGCACCCGGAGGATGCGCAGAACATCTTCCAAACGCCCGTCACAGGTGAAACCCGAAAGGGCAAATTCATCCAGCGCAATGAGCAGGTGATCCGCCATCGAGGCATGCACGGGGTCTTCACCCAACGCGTTTTGCAGGATCAGGCGCAGCGTCTCGCGGCCGAACGACGGGCTCGGAAGCTGATTCCGGCGGCACAAACGCTGGCGCACGGCACGGAGGTCAATGAACTCCAACCCGAACAGGGACCGGCCAGCCCGCAACTGGTGCGACCGCAACCAGTGAGCCTGCAGGAATGAGCCCGTCACAAACCAGACCGCCCGCCCTGCCATTGCCTGACGGGAAAGGCGTTCAACCTCGCCCGCCAAGCCGGCCTGCCACGCGTCTTCAACGTGGTGAAAAAGGTACAGCGAATTCACACCGGTATTGGCGTCCTTGTATCGCGGGGGCGGGTGCCGGGTAAAGCGCAGAGTTCGGAGTTCGGAGTTCGGCGGGCACGGCGATTTGGCGGGCACAACGTAAGAGGTTCACACGGCGAACACGGCGGGCCACGGCGGGAAGACAGGAATCATCCGCAGAACACGCAGAAAAGAGATAAAAGTCCACAGATTACACAAATTCAAGGTAGCTGAATCCCTCCTGCGTATCTCTGGATGCATTCATCTGCGTTCTTCTGCGTGTTCTGCGGATGATTCCTGTCTTCCCGCCGTGGTCGCCGTGGCTCGCCGTGTTCGCCGTGTGAACCTCTTACGTTGTGCCCGCCACCCCCGCCGTGCCCGCCGTGTGACCGAGGATATCACAAACGATGCGGTGCACTTCCCCGCGTTCCCGCGTGTATCGAGAAAGCAACTCTTCACGGCTGCCGAATCCGACCCTTTTGGCCAACTGAGCCTGGTCATCGGGGGACTGCGGCAACTGCGAGACCGAACTGTTATCGACCCGCCTCAGCGCCGCCTCCAATTGCCGGAAAAATCGGTACGCGTCCGCCAGCGTACCCGTTTGCGATTCCCTGCCCCGTTCCCCGAGCCTGCCAAGCGCATGCAAGGTGTTGGTCTCGAAAATCTTTTCCCGCATTTGCAGGTACTGCGTTGCGAACTCGACGGCCATGAGGCCGCCACGCCCGGTCTTGAGATGATAGAAATCCGAGCCTTTCTCGCGTTGCGTCACCACGCGCAGATACATTTCTCCGATCCTGTCGCGCAGGTCACCCCGCTCCGCCGCCTTTTCCCACATTCTCCGGACCGCCTCCGCCAGTGGAGCCGCGTGCGGGCCGCCCACGACGCGGGCTTTGGAAAGGGACTGCATTTCCCACACCTGAGCGCGGTTTTCGAAGTAAGCCTGGTATTGGTCAAGCCCGACCACCAGGGCGCCGGACTCCCCTTCGGGTCGCAGACGCGTGTCCAACCCAAACACGCGGCCCTCGCTCGTTTTGGTGTTCATGAACTTGATCAGCCGCTCCGCCAAGAGCGGATCTTCGCCCACTAAAACCACGTCGAGGTCGGCGCCGTAGAGAAGCTCCCGTCCCCCAAACTTTCCAAGCGCCAGCACCGTGAGGCCGGTCGAAGAGCCGGCAAGCTGCATGCAAAAGTGAAGGCACGCTTCCGCGAGGTTGGTCATTTCCTCCTGGAGCGCCTCCAGCGAGGCCAAGCCGAGCACGTTCTTAAGCACCAGCCGCACAAGTTCCGCCCTGCGGTAAACCCGCACCCAGGTGCCGGGGTCGAGAGTTTCGTAGTTCTGCGCCAAGCCCTTTTCGAAATCGGCGACGGTATGGCTGGCGCTCAGGTCACGGCCCCGGGCGACTTCCTCGATGAGCTGGGGCCGTCGAATGACGATCTCGGAAAAGAAAGCGCTCGCATCGAACAATCGGACCAGGAGCTCAAGCAGGCGCGGGTTTGCCAGGAGGGTTTCGAACAGGGCGCCACGAATGCCGTAAGCATCGACGAAACGGACAAAGCGGTTCAACGCCGCGTCCGGGTCAGCCATGCGGGAAAGCCAGTTGACCAGTTCCGGCTCGAGCTTGCGATACAGCCGTTTATTGCGCGGCGCGACGTGCACGCCGGCCGGGCCGCTGGCCAGCGCGCCCAGCGCACGCCGCGCGGTTTCCGGTGCCCGGAAAAATCCGGTGGGCATCGGGCCGGCCGGAGGACCCGAACGTCCCTGTAAAAGGTGTTCGAAGGTGGCGCGAACCGCCTGCGTATGCTTTGACAGGGTCTCGAGAAAGCGATCACGCGACTCGAAGCCGAGCGTTCTGCCGATCAGCGCCTGAGTTTGCGGATTGGCCGGTAAAGTGTGCGTCTGCTGTTCACGAACCATCTGCAGGCGGTGTTCCACCGTTCGCAGAAAAACGTACGCGTCCTCCAGGGAACGCACGGCCGCTACCGGCAGCAACTGCAACCGTTCGAGTGCGATCAGCGTTTTCAGGGTATTCCGGCCTTGTAAAAAGGCGTGCCGGGCACCGTGCAGCAGTTGCAGCGCCTGGACCGTAAACTCGATTTCCCGGATCCCGCCGAAGCCGAGCTTGACGTTCCGGTGCAACTCCTCATTGCCCACGAGGTCGCGTTCGATGCGGAGCTTGAGGTCCGCCACTTCATCCAGCAATTCGACCGAAACGAGCTTCGGAAAGATAAACGGCTGGAGCCGCTGGTTGAATTCGTAGAGCAATTCCCCGTCTCCGCAGATGCCGCGCGCCTTGATCAACGCCAGGCGCTCCCAGGTTTCGCCGTACCCGGAATAGTAGTGCTCCATGCTGGCCAACGACCTCACGAGCGGACCTGCCGCTCCCTCGGGCCGAAGGCGAAGGTCGATGCGGAACAAAGGATTCTCCTTGGTGCTGAAGGTATCGACCACCCGCTGCGCGATGCGCGTGTAGTACTCGTGGTAACTGAAATTCGGGTTGAGCGCGCCGTCCTCACCGTAGAAAAAGATGACGTCGATGTCCGAACTGTAATTAAGTTCCTCCCCGCCGAATTTGCCCATGGCGAGCACTCCGATGCCGGTCGGCGGGGTACCCCAGCGTCGCGCGGCCGTGGCGAGCGCGCCTGACAAGACGGTGCTGACGCAGCGTTCGGCCACGGCGGTGATATCGGCGGTGGTTTCGACGAGGTCAGCCTGCCCGGAAAAATCTCGGAACCCGATACGAAGCAGCTCGTCTGATTTCCAGCGCCGGAGCCAGGAAAAGGTCTGGTCCTCAGCGAGTCCCGGGTCGGTCGCCGCGTCGCGCAGGCGCATTTTTGACGAGGTCACGTCGGCGCTTAACAACCATCGCAAGAGCTCGGGGTGCCGCTGGATTTTCTCCAGGGAGCCAGGCGAGTAAGTGAGGAAGTTAATGAGGGTAATCTTCCGGCCGGCAAACTGGTCCAGCAACGCCAATAGCCGCGGTTCGACCTCGTTGAGGGCGATCAATACCCGCTCCGCGCCGTCCGGATCAAGGAGTTGGCCGGCGAGCTGCGCGCGCAGCGAAGTCAGGGCGGTCCGGTCCTCCATGCAGGTTAGTTAGTTAGTTGGGTTCGTTACTACTACTACTACTACCTATTTATTGAACAGTTTCTGCCTGGCGCGCTGGAGGATGGCGTGCTCCGCACGGGTCAGGCTCTTGAAGCCTTCACGCCTGATTTTTTCCAACACGGGATCGACCTGTTCGCGCATGAACTGGTCACAACTCATCCGCTCAAGCCGGAGGTCGCGGTTGCGACGTTCGCGCCAGCGCCGTTCCAGGCGCCACGGACTACCGAACCCGAGGTATCGGGCATAGATGCAGCCGGTGAGTGCCCCGACGAGGCTGGCCACGGCGGAGCCATGAGTTGCGCTGGCGTGCCCACGCCAGCAGAAGATCGCCAAAACGAGGATCAACGCCCAACCAAGATATTTATAGGGCACCCAAAGGCGGGGCCAACCCGGGAGGCAGAGCGGCCATTCCGGCAGGATGGTAGTGCACGCGAGTGCGAACGCGCAAACGGCCGGCTGTGCCCCGAGTAGAAGGTGTGCCGGTGAAACCAGCGCGTGAGCGATCGCACCCGCTGCGCTCGCCGTGGCGACTAACCCGAAGAAGTGGCGGCGGCCTAAGATCGCTTCCGATTCGCATCCGGCCAGCATGAATCCCACCACACTCAGGAGGATCGGCCAAGGGCTGTGTAAATCGTGCAACCACAGGTACGTAAACGGCTGCCAAAGCATGCCGTTCAGCAGGCCCCAACGGCTTGCGCCGAGGAGGTATTCCGGACAATTCACGCCTGCAGCTGATAGAAGCGATTCAAAGGAATACACGGCCACCAGCAGCAGTGCGATGCAGGCGGCAACCGTGACGTGCCCGCGCCGCCACGGTGCGGCTAAAAATTGAATTTGCGTCCACTTCATACTTGGATGCTCCCTCCCAAAGTTCCCGAGCCTCACCTTCTAAGTACGCGTCAAGACGGCCAACGAGACGTCTGCTAAATGCGGCAACACAGAACGGGTGGCGGGCGCCGGCGCGGAACCCGGACGGGCCGGGTTTTCAGCGGCCGGCGGGCCGCGGGCTGCGGCGGGGAACGAGCACCCGTAATCGTTTGGCCGCCAGTTCGAAACGGACCGGGGTCCGGAGTGAAACCTCGCCATCGACTTCGACGGGAGTATCCTGATCGCTGACGACGGAGAGCGCGGGCACCTGCAAATACTCGACGTCGGGCATTTGTTCAGGTTTACCGGCCAGAATGCCTTGGAGATACCGGAAGATGTCCAGGTAACCCTGGTTTCGAAACATCAAGAGATCGAGCCGGCCATCGTTGTTTTGGGCCTGGGAAAAAACGGAAAACGGCCCGCCGTAATGGCGGCCGTTGCCGATGAGTGCGAACGAGGCCTCGAACTGCCGGCCATCCGCACACGCGATCTGAAGCCGCGGGGGCGGGCTGCTGATGATCTGCAACGCCGCGAGGACGTAGCTTAACGGACCGATGGTACGGCGGATGGTGACATCGGTGGCCTCGACCGCCCGTGCATCCAGGCCGACGCCGGCCAACTGCACGAAAAACTGATCATTGGCGCGTGCCAGATCGATCTCGGCCACATGACCGTCCTCAATCACCTCCCAGCATTTCCGGATCTGTTCAAGCGGCAGCCCCAACTCGTACGCAAACACGTTCATCGTCCCGATCGGCAGGATGCCGAGCGTGACGGGCCATCCAGCGATGCCGTTGACGACTTCGTTGACGGTGCCATCGCCGCCGGCTGCGATCACCACTTCGTGGCCGTCGTGAACCGCTTGTTCGGCCAGCCGCATACCCTGCCCCGGACCGTTGGTCGGCCAAAGGGCGGCACCGCGTACGATCGATCTGAGCGTGTTTTCGACCGAACGCGCCTTCTCACCCTTGGCAGCGGGGTTGAAAATCACGACAACCTTCTGCTTGTTCATTGCCCCGGCATCCTCTTAAGTTCATCTCTTGTCCGCTCGATACGTAAAGCCTTTACTTCGTCTGTTTTCGCTGGTTCTGGCCGCCGTCGGGTTACTTTTCGCGCTCGGGTTGCTGGCGATCAATCTCTACCTTCAGTCCCCCGGCACCCGGCAGAAGATCTGCCGCGCGCTGAGCCGGAGCACCGGCCTGCCGGTCAGCGTATTTCGCATCTCGTATGACCCGTGGTCCGGGCTGGTCCTTGACGAGGTGACGGCTCGCGAACCGGGCGGTTCGACCGCCATATTTCGGGCCAGCCGCATCAAAGCGCACTTCAACCACCTGAAGCTCTTGAACCACAAACCGGTGATTAAACAGTTGAGCCTCCAGGGCGTCGACGTCTCCGTGCCTCTGGCGATGTTGACGGCAGCGGAAGCGCATCCAACCGACTTGCCGGCACCAAGGCCGCCTCCCGCCGCCGGCAGCACGCCGCCGGTCGCGGCCGCCGGTGCGCCCTCGCGGAACAAATTCCCGGCAGCGTCCTCGATCAGGGTTCAACGGGTTAAACTGACGCAGGGCACGATCACCCTGCTTTCACGTGACAGCACGGTCGCCGCCACCATCCGGAACCTGGAGGTTTTCGCGCGGCTGCAGAGGGGGGTGTATGCTGGTCGGATGCTGGCCGCCAGCGTCTCGACGGGCAACAATACGCTGGTCTGTGCGGAGCTGGCGTCTCCGCTGTTTGCGTCCGCCGAACGAGTCGAACTCCCGGCGGTGCAGGCGAAGCTCTGGGGAGGATCGCTCAGCGGCAGCTTCCAGATCGCATTGAATGCACCTCCGTACCGCTACGATTTAAGATTGGACGTGTTTGACGCCAGCGTGAGCGACATTGCCTCCCGCGCGGCCGGAGTCCTCGACCAGGCGCACGGGAGGCTTCGCGGCAGACTGGATTTGCACGGCGCGGCGGGTGATGCCGCTTTCAACTCAGGTGAAGGCCAGGTGGAAGTCGTGGCCGGCTACCTGGATCAGTACCCCCTGCTTCAGGAGATCGGACGCTGGACCCAGATCGATGAGTTGCAGCGCCTGGACTTTAATGAAGCCCGCTCACACTTCCGGATTGCGGGCATCACCTTGTACATCGACGAGATCAGGCTTCTGTCCAGGAATTGCGACGTGTGGCTCTGGGGGCAGATTGACGCCGCTCAGAAGCTGGACCTCAACGGCCGGTTGATCGTCAACCAGTTTCTGAGCCAGAAAATCCCCAACGAACTTGAGGAAAACTTCGTCACCAACCCGGACAATCATACCCGCTTTCTGGACTTCCGCGTCACCGGGACCTTGGGCCATCCGCAGAGTGACCTCCTGGACCGGATGATCGGCGATAAGCGCAAACTGTTCCGGAAACTCTTGCGCGGGGACCGCCATGAACGGTAGCGGGAACCCCGTTCGGAGTTCGGTCACACGGCGGGCACAGCGGGTTTGGCGGGCACAACGATGGAGTTCACACGGCGAACACGGCGAGCCACGGCGAACACGGCGGGAAGACAGGAATCATCCGCAGAACACGCAGAAGAACGCAGAAAAAGATCCACGAAACCGGA
>Ga0213876_10000850_pt1 | contig 20551 bp, 23 predicted proteins | sample BarmaccomBMRX_R9_FD_160113 | JGI IMG/M metagenome (GOLD analysis project Ga0213876, IMG submission 160113) | Root-associated microbial communities from Barbacenia macrantha in rupestrian grasslands, the National Park of Serra do Cipo, Brazil - RX_R9 | ecosystem: Host-associated > Plants > Roots... | reverse complement strand
AGACCGGCATCCGGGGCCGATAGAATGGCGCTTGCCGCTCCAGGGTGAAAACGGCGTCCACGAGCCGCTGCTGCGCCGCGCGATCCAGTGCCGTGCGCCACCAAAAGACCCCCGGTGCGATTGTTACCGGTTCAGGGAGCATGCGGACCGGCCACGGGCTCGCGCGCCGGATCATGCAGGCCGCGGAAACCGTCTGCGAGGCCGCGCCCCTCCAGCCACGCCTTGAAGCGCGCTGGCTCGTACTCCGCGCTAATCCAATCGCGGATGCTCCGCCTGCCGGCCTGTTCTGCCACGTACGAGAAGAAGGCCTTGAGCCAGCGCTGCTGTTGCTTGGGCCAATGCAGATACGGCCACCGCGCAAACTGCGCTTCCGCATCCGCCCGCGCGCTCCAGCCGCGCGAATGCAAAAGGTAGAGCGCGGCGGCGAAACTGGTGCGGTCCTGGCCGCCGGAGCATTTCACCAGAAACGGACGCGGCAGGTCATCGAACGCCGCCAGCAAGTCGAGCAACATGGCGCGCGTCGGTAGACGGCGGGAATTGAACCGCACATCGCGATGGGCAATCCCGAGCCGTGCGCAGACGGCCGTCTCGTAATCCCACCAGCGCCAGCCGGGCTTGCTGCCGCGCAGGTTGATAACGCTCGCAATGTCGTTTCCTTTGAGGAGGCTCGGGAGAAGTCCCACATAGGCCTGTGCCGACCGCGCCGCCCCGCCCGGCACGATCCAGTGGAAATTGTAGAATATCTCGAGAGGCGTCCGCATGACGATGAAAATGTACCCTGAATCGCCGCTGATTGCTGAAAACACGATCCTGCCACTACTTTCACAACCCTGAACCGATTATCTCCTGCCACATGAGCGAACACTCCGAAGACGAAGCCCGCTGGCGCTCGACGACCATCCTGTCTGTCCGCAAGGGCGGCAAGGTTGTCATCGCCGGCGATGGTCAGGTCAGCATGGGCCAGACCATCATGAAGGCGAATGCGCGCAAGGTGCGCCGCCTAGGCAAGGGTGAAGTCATAGCTGGCTTCGCCGGCGCCACTGCCGATGCCTTCGCCTTGTTCGAGCGGCTGGAAGCGAAGATCGAGCAGCATCCGGGAAATTTGGCGCGCGCTTGTGTGGAGCTCGCCAAGGACTGGCGGCTCGACAAATATCTGCGGCAGCTGCAGGCGCTCATGGCGGTGGCCGATTCACGCGCATCGCTGGTGCTGTCCGGCACCGGTGATGTGGTGGAACCGGAAAACGGACTGATCGGCATCGGCTCGGGCGGCAACTACGCGCTGGCGGCGGCACGCGCGTTGCTGGATTTCGACCTGTCTGCTGAAGAGACCGCGCGCCGCGCAATGAAGATCGCAGCCGAGATCTGTGTCTACACCAACGACCAGGTTGTGATCGAAACCCTCGACAGCGCGCACTGACTTATGTACATTCGATATTCGTTATGTACATGGATGCTTCGATGACGCTTCATATTACCGATCCCCAAACAGACAAGCTGGCACGCGAACTGGCACGGGAAACTGGGGAGTCTCTGACCAAGGCCGTTAGCACAGCGTTGAAAGAGCGTCTCAGTCGGGTGAAAACAAAACGGGGGGCCGACGACCAGCGGTTTCTTGCGGATATCGAAAAAATTGTATCTGGCGTCAGGCCGAAGTGGCGGCGGGGAAACAAGACCGGGCGTGAAATGATCGATGACATGTATGGCGAGGACGGGCTGCCACGCTGATGGTCGTCGACGCCTCGGCCCTTCTCGCCATTCTCTTTACAGAACCGGAACGGCGGGCCTTTAGCTTGGCGCTGAACCATGCCTCCTCCGCACTCTTATCGCCAGTGAACTGGTATGAAGCAGTAGTGAACGCCGAATCGCATGGAACTCCTGAGGTCAAAGCATTGGAGTCCTTAATCCAGAGGATCGGGATTCAGATCATCCCGGTCGATGAAGTGCAGATGAAGCTGGCCCACGCCGCTTGGAGAAAATACGGAAAGGGTCGTCACAAAGCGCGGCTGAACATGGGTGATTGCTTTGCCTATGCGCTCGCGAAGCATACAGGCGAATCCCTCCTCTACAAAGGCAAGGACTTTGTGCATACGGACATTAGATCAGCACTACCATAGACTCCGGGCCGATCCACTCCCATATACCGCGGCATGAGCTCATTCTTCACGCCGCGGGAAATCGTTTCCGAACTCGATCGCTACATTGTGGGGCAGGCCGATGCCAAGCGCGCCGTCGCTATTGCGCTGCGCAACCGCTGGCGCAGGCAGCAGCTTGCGCCCGAATTGCGTGAAGAGGTGTTGCCGAAAAATATCCTGATGATCGGTCCCACCGGCGTCGGCAAGACGGAAATTTCGCGAAGGCTGGCGAAGCTCGCGCAGGCGCCGTTCCTCAAGGTGGAAGCGACCAAATTCACCGAGGTTGGCTATGTCGGCCGCGACGTCGAGCAGATCGTGCGCGACCTTCTGGAAATCGCCATTGCGCAGGTGCGCGAGCGCAAACGCCAGGATGTCGAGGCGCAGGCAGAGGCCCGCGCCGAGGAGCGCATTCTTGACGCGCTGGTGGGCGAGAAATCGAGCCAGGGCACGCGCGATTCCTTCCGCAAGATGCTTCGGTCGGGCGAATTGAACGAGCGCGAAGTCGAGCTCGAGATGCGGGATTCAGGCGGCGGCATGCCGTCCATCGAAATTCCAGGCATGCCGAACGCGCAGATCAGCATGGTGAGCCTGGGCGATATTTTCGGCAAGGCGTTCAGCGGCCGCGCCAAAACGCGGCGCCTGAAAGTCGCGGACGCACATGGCCCTCTAGTCGCGGAAGAAGCCGACAAGCTGCTCGACAACGACGCCATCATCCGCGAAGCCATCGAGACGGTCGAGAACAACGGCATCGTGTTTCTCGATGAGATCGACAAGATTTGCGCCCGCTCCGAATTCCGCGGCGGCGGAGACGTTTCGCGCGAAGGCGTGCAGCGCGATCTATTGCCCCTGATCGAAGGCACCATCGTCGCCACCAAGCATGGCAGCGTGAAAACCGACCACATCCTCTTCATCGCTTCCGGCGCGTTTCATGCCGCCAAGCCTTCGGACTTGTTGCCCGAACTGCAGGGACGTTTGCCGATCCGCGTGGAATTGAAGGCTCTCTCGCGTGACGATTTCGAGCGCATTTTGACGGAGCCCGAAGCGAGCCTCATCAAGCAATACATTGCGCTGATGGCGACCGAAGGCGTTACGCTTCTGTTCACCACCGAATCCATTTCGGCCATCGCCGATATCGCGGCACAGGTGAACGCAAGCGTGGAAAATATCGGTGCCCGCCGCCTGCACACGGTAATGGAGCGCATCGTCGATGAGATCAGCTTCGCGGCGACGGAGAAATCAGGCGAGCGCATCGAAATCGACGCGGGCTACGTGCACGCGCGCGTCGACGGCCTCGCGAAAGACCAGGACCTGTCGCGCTTTATTCTGTAACGCCGAGATAAATTGCCTGCACCGAACTACCTAACTCCACTACGTCATCGCCCGCTTCATGCGGGCGACCCAATTTTTCGGCGGGAGAGCAAAATGGGTTGCCCGGACGAGCCGGGCAATGACGCGGTTAAGCCGACGCCTGATCCACCAGAGCCTTGAATGCCGCCGGCTCGTGGATGGCGATATCGGACAGCACCTTGCGGTCCATCTCGATCCCGGCCTTCGCCAGACCGCTGATGAAGCGGCTGTAGGTGAGGCCGTGTTCGCGGACCGCCGCATTGATGCGCTGAATCCAGAGCGCGCGGAAATTCCGCTTCTTCAGCTTGCGGCCGATGTAATTGTGCTGCAGCGCGCGATCCACCGCGGCGTTGGCCGTGGTAATGTTGTTCTTGCGGCGGCCGCGAAAGCCCTTGGCCGCCTTGAGCACCTTCTTGCGGCGGGCGTGGCTTGGAACCGAGCGTGGGGCGCGAGACATGGATCAGCCCTCCTTCAAGCGTACGGCATCCAGCGCTCGACGCGCCGGGTTTCGGAGGTGGAAAGGTCGCCTTTCAGTTCCTTGCGGGTGCGCTTGGATTTGCTGATCAGCCGGTGGCGCTTGTAGGCCTGCCCGGTTTTGATTTTGCCATTGGCGCTAAACCGGAAGCGCTTTTTGGCGCCCGATTTGGTCTTCATCTTGGGCATTTTGCATCTCCTTGGAGTCGAAGCTCCGGTCGCGTTTCGCAGGTCGCCACGGCATGCCCTTACGCCGGGCGGCCCGAAAGAGGCGCGGGTTATACGGAAAATAGACGGGAATTCAAGGCAACCGGGTGAAAAGCCGTTATGATCAGTCCCGTGCTGCCGCGTTTACTCCTGTTCTGCCAGCGGTTCGCCCGTTGGATATTCGTTCCCGCACTTGCCATTGTGGTGTGGGGCGAACTGAGGCCAAGCCAGCCCGAGGCTGGAAACTGGGACAAGGTACTGCATTTCACGGCCTATTTCGGCCTGGCAGCCATCGCCACTATCGCCCTTGGGCGGCGCCGTAGCGGCGGTTGGGCGGCCTTGGCTCTGGCTCTGTTTGGCGGGGCGCTGGAAATCGTGCAGAGTTTTGTCGGCCGCGACGCCGAATGGGGCGACGAGTTCGCCAACATTGCCGGTGCCAGCCTGGGCTTTCTTGCGGGATGGGCATCGATGCGGGAGATGCAACGGTTGCTCGGGATATTCCCGAGGAAAGGGGACCAAAATGAGCATGATCGGTGAATTCAAGAAATTCGCGATGCGTGGCAATGTGCTCGATCTTGCGGTCGGCGTCGTCATCGGCGCCGCCTTCACCGGCATCGTGAATTCGCTGGTGAAGGACATCATCATGCCGCCGATCGGGCTCGCGATGGGCGGCATCGATTTCTCGAATTTCTACGTCGCGCTAAAAGGACCGCAGCTGGCGACCTTGGCGGAGGCGCAGAAAGCCGGCGCGGTGACGGTGAACTACGGACTGTTCATAAACACGCTGATCAACTTTCTCGTTGTCGCCATCGCGCTGTTCCTGCTCATTCGCGCCATCAACAAGATGACAACGCCGGAGACGCCCGCGGAAGAAGCGGCGGCCGCGCCGTTGCCGCCGCCGGAAGAGGTGCTGCTACTGCGCGAAATCCGCGACGCGGTGAAAACGCGCTAGTTGCCCGCCTGCTTGAGCATCCGTTTGGGCGCGATCTGGCGCCAGCGGCGCTCCAGCATGCCGCGCAAGGTTTTCGCATCGAGACGCGAGATCCGGGCAAGGACTGTCGGATAATTCTTGTAATGCGGCGTGATGTGGAACAGCGCGGGTTCCGCTTCGAGCAGCATGTCGCGCTCGTCGATGGAGTTCACGAAGAGCACGAGCGAATTGTCCTCGGCGCGCAATCGCGTGAAGAATTTCTTTTCGATCTTGAACGAGGGATATCCGTAGGACGTGCTCTCGTTCGCGCCGGGAAACGAGAGCACGATCTTCTTCACCTGCGCCTTGGTGAGCGGCACGGCGCGCTATTTCACGAACACGGTGGCGCCGCGCGGGTCGCTGGTGGTTTCGATGACCGACGCGAGCCGCTCCGCCGCGCATTTCGCGAACCGCAACGTCACCGCCTTGCGGCGGCTGGCATGCAGCTGCCACACCGGCGATGGCCGCACGATGGCGCCGCCGTAACGGTCCGCGACGATCAATCCCGTGCCGGCGGGCACGAACTCATCCGGAAAATCCGGTGGAATCGCGAAATAGAAGCGGTCGCAATATTCGAGATACTCCGGCCATTTGGCGTCGCATTTGAGATCGGCCAGCGAGATCTTGATTTCCACGCCCGTCATGCAGGCATCGGCGCCAAGCGCCGCGACATCCAGCCTGCGGCCATTGCCTAGCGTGAATTCCAGAATGGGGCTCAGCCCTTCCTGTAGGAAAAGCCGGCTGACGCCACGTGCCACATCCGCTGCCGAGATCATCGCGCATTGGAACATTCGGCGAACTCATGCGCAAGCAAAGATCGCTAGCCGCCGAACAGGCTGTCCAGAATTTGCTCGAAGGTGCTGGGTTTCTGGGATTGCGGCGTGGCCGATGCCGCTGCCTGCGCTCCAACCGGTGTTTCGCCCACCGGTGGCGGCGGCGCCAGGCGGATGGAGGTGAGCGGCTGCACCGGCAGTCCGCGCTCGGCCTCCTCCATGAAATTCTTGAAGATGCGGGAGGGCAGGGTGCCGCCCGTCGCATGCTTCATCGGCGTGTTGTTGTCGTTGCCGAGCCAGACGCCGCACACATAGTCGCTGGTAAAGCCCACGAACCAGGCGTCGCGAAAATCCTGCGTCGTGCCGGTCTTGCCGGCGCTCGGACGATCCTCGAGCCGCGCCGCCTTGCCCGTGCCGGAGGTGACCGTCGCCACCATCAGCTCCGCCATCTGGCCGGCATTCTCAGGAGTCATCACCCGTTCGCTGTCGTCAGGCTTGCGGCGGTAGAGCAGTCGTCCCTTGTTCGTGCGGATCTCCTCGATGGCATACGGTGCCGCCCGCGCGCCACCGTTGGCGAACGGCACATACGCCGCGGTCAGTTCGAGCGGCGTGACCGTGGCCGAACCGAGCGCGATGGAGGGCACCGCCAGCAGATTCGCGGAGATACCGAGGCGGTGTGCGGTGCGGGCCACCGCCCTCGGTCCGGCTTCCATGGTCAGCTGCGCGGCAACGGAGTTTGAGGATTTCGCGAAAGCGCGCGTGAGCGTGATCCCGCCTTCGTAACGGTCTTCGTAATTGCCCGGATGCCATTTGCCGAAACTCACCGGACCATCGTTCACCGAGTCGCTCAAGTGATGTCCGTGCTCCAGCGCCGTGAGATAGACGAACGGCTTGAAGGCGGAGCCCGGCTGCCGCATCGCATCGGTGGCACGATTGTAGGGGCTGAGTCGGTAGGAGCGGCCGCCCACCATCGCGCGCACCGCGCCGTCCGGGGTGAGCGCCACCAGCGCGCCTTCGCTCGCGCGCAGCTTGCGCCCTTCGCGCGCCAGGCCGCCTTCGAAGGCGCGCTCGGCCTGGCGCTGCAGCGAGAGATCGAAAGTGGTTTTCACCACCACCGGCTGATCCAGTTCTCCGACCAGCGCGGGGATGCGGCTCACTAGCCAATCCGCGAAATAGCCTGAGCCCGGCGTGCCGGTCGGCCGCGCGATACGCGGCGGCGATTCAACAGCCAGGCGCCGGGTTTTTTCACTGATGAAGCCGGCGTCGCGCATGGCATGCAGCACGATCTGCGCGCGCATCTCTGCCGCTTCGAAATCGGCCAGCGGATTGTACCTGGCCGGCGCTTTCACGCTGCCCGCCAGGATCGCGGCTTCAGACAAATTCAAATCAATCGCCGGTTTGCCGAAGAAGCGTTCGGAGGCCGCTTCGACACCGTACACGCCGGCGCCGAAATACACGCGGTTGAGATACAGCGTGAGGATCTGCTCCTTGCTGTAATGCGACTCCAGATAGATCGCGAGCAGCGCCTCCTGGCCCTTCCGGTCGAAGGTACGCTCCGGCTTGAGAAAAAGATTCTTCGCCAACTGCTGGGTGATGGTGGAACCGCCCTGCACCACATGTCCGGCCGCCATATTCTCCAGCGCCGCGCGCACCGTGCCGATGATGTCGACGCCGGCATGCTCGCGGAAGCGGCGATCCTCGATGGCGATGAAAGCATCGGCCACATAGGGCGGCAGATCCCTGGCCGCGACCATGGCACCTTGCGTCAGACCCTTGCGGGCGATCAGACGGCCGCGCCGATCCAGCAAGGTGATATCATGCGAAGGACTTTGCAGCAGTAGATGGCTGGTGTCCGGAAGCTCGGCCATCCAGTGGAAAACAAAGGCAGCACCGACGATGATGCCCCAAAGCCCAACCAGGACGAGAACGTAAGGCCAGCTTCGCCGCCTGCGCGGCGGCAGCGCGACAACGGGGGCGCGCGTCGGCCGCCAGCGCGGTGGATTCGCGATGGCGCCGCGTTTCTTCGCGGGAGGATCGGGTTTTACCGCCGGCATGGAACCGCGATGTCGTTTTCCCGTCCCATTTTCGGCGCCAAAGCCTTAACGCCGGTTAAACAAAATGACCAAACCGTAAACAGTCCGCACAAAATGCGTCCCACTGTGCCACGCAGCATGCGCGCGTGTATGTTGCGTCAAGGAGGCGGAATGGTGGCGCGCGATCCAAGGCGGAGTTTCTGGGAATCGCTGGGCGAGACGCAGACGGCCATCTCGCTCATCCTGCTCTACGGCGCGGTGATGTTCCTGCTGCGCTTTGCCCTCAGCCCCAATCTGAACGGCGGCGAAGCGGCGCAGATGCTATTCGGCCAGAGCCTGCAATGGAACTATCTGCCGGATCGGCCACCGTTGATGACATGGCTGTCGTGGGCTGCGCTGCGGCTGGGCCAAGACAGTAGGCTAGCGCTCTTCCTCTTGCGCGAGATTCTGCTGGTGCTGGGGTTGATCGCTTTCTTCTTTTCGGCGCGGCGGGTTCTGGGCGAGCGACGGCGCGCGGCTCTTGCCGTCATGTTCCTTGCCGCGACCTTCGGGCTGGGATGGCTGGCGCAGGCGGGGCGCCCGGACACGGTTCTGCTCGCCTGCATGTGCTGCTTCTATCTGTGGGCCGGCACGCGGGCGCTGCTGCGCGGCCGGTACTTCGACTATGCGGTGCTCGGCCTTGTCACGGGCGTCGGCGTTCTGGCGAGCTACGTCTTCCTGGTATTGCCGTTCGCCATGTCGGTCGCGCTGGCGCTGACGCCGGAGTGGCGCGCGCGGCTGCGGCCCGTGCCGCTGATGGCTGCCGCGGCGATTGCCGCACTCATCGTCGGACTGTACTTCGCGTTCGCGCCGGCTGCGGCCGTTTCATCCCACGATGGCAGGCATGCACCGCTGGCGGCGATCCTTGGCAGCTTTGCCATCGCCTTCGTTCTGTTCGCGCTGCCTGCCGTGCTGATCTTTGTCGCACTGTATCGGCGCGCCTGCATGCCGCTGCCGCCGCAAGATCGCGCCGAGAGCTGGTTGCGCTTTCTGAAAATTACCATGCTGACGGCACTGATTGTAGCGTTGCTCGCAATGCTGCTGGTGCGCCGCGGTGACGCCGAAGCAAGCTGGATCTATCCCGTGCTGCTGCCGCTGCCGATCTATCTCTTCCTGCGCACGCAACTGGCGCAACCTGACGCGGATGACGGTAACGACCGGATATTCGTTCGCTTCGTGCTGGCGTGCATTGTCGCCGGGATTGGCGTTCGCGTGTGGATGTACCAGACGCGGGCGCATGACTGCCGCCATTGCGCCGAATACTGGCCGCTGGCGCGCTATGCCGATACCTTCCGCCAGGCGGGATTTGTCACCGGCACAATCGTGGCGCCAAGGCCCGCGCTGGCCGGGAACCTGCGCCTCGTCTTTCCCGAGGCGCGCGTGGTGACGCCGGATGCGCCGGCGCGGCGCTTCGGTGCGCCGGTGCGCGGCGAGTGCCTTGTGGTGTGGGATGGGAACGATGCGAACATATCGCCGCGCTTGCGCGACTACGTCGAAACCACTTATGGCGCAAAATTGCAGGAGCGTGCCATGCAGGGCGATGTGGAAGCCGCGTTGCTGAAAGGCAAGGGCAGGCGCGCGCGCATGAACTTTCTTATTCTCGCCGATGGCGCCTGCGACCGGCCCAGGGCTTAATGAGCGATTTCTTCAAATCCGCGGATCGCGCCTTCCTCCGGCGGCTCGCGATAATCGCTGCCGGGGTGGTGGTCCTGGCTGGGCTCGCGGTCATCTTCCCGCGCGAGAATGCGTCTTCGCATTACATCACGGAAGCCGTCACGCGCGGGCCGCTTGCCGTCACCGTGCGCGCCACCGGCACCTTGCAGCCGCGCGACCAGGTGGAGGTCGGCGCCGAGATCTCCGGCCGCATCGATGAGATCTTCGCCGACTACAACGACCGCGTGACCAAAGGGCAGAAGCTGGCGCACCTCAACACCGAGCAGATCGAAGCGCAGCTGGCGCAGGCGCGTGCCGGCGAGGCACAGGCGCAGGCCACCTACACGCAGACGGCACAGAACTATCCGCGCACCGTGGCGCTGGCGAAAAGCAACGCCGCTTCCAAGCAGGATCTCGACAACGCGCGCGCCGAGATGTTGCGTGCCCGCGCCAACGTCAATCTGGCCATCGCCCAGGTGCACGCGAACCAGACGCTGCTTTCGAAAGCCACCATCTATTCGCCGATGGACGGCGTCGTGCTGGAGCGCAAGGTGTCGCGCGGACAGACGCTGACGGCCACCATGCAGACGCCGGTTCTGTTCGTGCTGGCCAGCGATCTGTCGCACATGGAATTGCACGTGGACGTCGCCGAAGCGGATGTGGGGCAGCTGCATGCCGGACAGACGGCCGCCTTCACCGTTGACGCCTTTCCGGGACGCACCTTCAACGCGAAACTCACCTCCATCCGCAGCGCGCCAAAGCGGGTGCGCGGACGGGTGATGTATGAGGGCGTGCTGGAGGTCGCCAACTCGGGCGGCTTGCTCAAGCCTGGCATGAGCGCGACCGCGCGAATCGTTGCGGCGCGTGTAGCCGACGCATTGCTGGTGCCGAACGCCGCGCTGCATTTCGAGCCGCCGCCCGACGCGGCGAATACGCCTTTCCCGGATGCCGCGGGAGACACTCGCATGTTTACAGTCGATGACGACCGCCTCGTGCCGCACACTGTGAAGCTGGGCGCCAGCAACGGCCACCGAACCCAGCTGCTGCATGGCGATCTCAATGAAGGCGATCAGGTGGTGACCGGGCGGAAATAGGCCGAGGGATACCCCTGAACCGGGCCCTATGCTACAGCCGGAGCAAAGGAGAAGTGCGATGCAAGAGGCAGCACAAGAGCGCATTGTCGTAGACGAAGGTGTGCTGGGTGGAAAACCCGTGATACGCGGCACACGGCTCGCGGTTGAGTTCGTTATCGGACTGCTGGCCGATGGCTGGACCGAGCAGGATGTCCTTGCCAATTATCCCGGCCTGAGCCACGAGGATATAGCATCGTGCCTTGCCTATGCGCGTGATGTGTTGAGCACCGAACGCGTTGTGCCGACAGCCGCCTGAGGGATGCGCTTTCTTGCAGACGAAAACTTCCCCGGCGCAGCAGTCGAAGCGCTCGCCAGGATTGGGCACGACGTTTCATGGATTCGCATTCTTGCTCCAGGAATCAGCGATAAGGATGTACTGGAGATTGCTGCAAGAGAAAGCCGCGTGGTCCTGACGTTCGACAAAGATTTCGGCGAGCGGGCTCGAGCAGCAAAGCTTCCCACTTCATGCGGCGTCGTGCTGTTCCGGATACCGATGCCTCTGGTGCGCAACGCGGCGAAGCTCGGGGACACAATCGCGGCGCGATCCGATTGGGCTGGCCATTTCTCCGTGGTCGAGCCGGGACGCATTCGCATGCGCGCTCTTTAAGGGTGACGAATGGACCTTGCCGGAACCTTAAATCCCATCTACCGTAGTTGATCCCTGTCTTCCGTTCCTTACATGTTCTCACGTGCAAAGAGCGTGAGGAGTTGACGGCGTCATGATTTAATCCGGCGCGGGGACAGACAGGGCAAGGGTGCCGCCTCGCGCGCACCCGCGTGAAAGCCGAGATTCCAGGCCAGCCGCCGAAGCGCCGAGGCAGCTCGCGGGGCCGGATGCCGGATGTTTCGCAAGCATGCCCGCGGGGAGAAGCGATGGTGCCTGCCGGCGGCGTCTTGAGTGACGCCAGCACACCGGGGGCCTGCCACGCTTGGAGCCAGGCGGGTTCGCTCGCTTCTTGCCGGTCGCCGGCCGCCATATGCGGACAGGCCGGAGAAGGAGCTTCGATTCCCGCCTTTTTTATGGAGCCACGGAACCCGTGCGCGAAAACCGGCATGGATTGCAACCTGGCGCCGTTAACGACATCACACCCGCCTGCTTGCCGGAAAACCCCTGCCCTGCGTTATGGAAGGCACCATGATGTATCGCTCGTCCACCGCTCCCCTCATCGCCTGCCTGGCCGCCCTGCTTGTTCTGCTTCTGGCAGCGGCAGCGATGACGCTCAACCTGGGCGGCATCGCCTCCGCGCTCGGCGGGCTGCAGTATGACGCGTTCGCGCGGCTGGCGCCGAATGTCGCCGCAACGTCTCCCGGCGAGCTCACCACAACCGCGTTCAGCCAGATCGGCTCCGGCGAGGGATGGGAAAATGCGCAGGTGCTGTGGCCGCAACTGTTGTTCCTGCTCATCGGCGGCGGCCTGGTGCTGCTGCTGTTCGCGCGCGGGCATGCGGGCCTGGCGGGATTGCTGACGATTCTCGCCGTGGCCATCGCCGTTGCAGGCGCCTGGGGGCTTTATGTTCGCGGCGGATTGTTTCTCGATGCGCTGAGCCCTTCGCTGGCGCTCGCGCTGGCGTTTGCGAGCGGCGTGCTGGTGGAAGCGGCAGCCAGGCCTCGCAGCCTGCGGACGGCGCGCGTCGTCGCCAATGGCGCCGACGCTGTTGTTGCAGACCCGGCCCCGGTTGTTGCCCCGCCCGCCCGCGTTCGCGTGCCGGTCGCGAGCCGGACGGTGACGTATCTGTGCTGTGTGCTTCGCGGGCTTCCCGCTGCCGGCGCCGCGAACAGGCCGGACGGAGCGGCCCTCGCCACCTTGATCGACAGCGCGCTTTCCCCGGCAATGCAGGTGGTGACGCAGCATCGCGGCACGGTCGTGTCCTTAGCGGGCGACAGGTTTGCGGCGGTCTGGAACGCGTCGGAAGACGACGCCGAACACGCGCTGCATGCCTGCGAAGCGGCGCTGCGCATGACGAACGCGCTCACGCTCTTGAAGGACCAGCACGGCGAAGGCACGCCGTACGATCCCCTGCGCATCGGCATCGGCATCGCCACCGGGCCGGCATTCGCCGGAAGCATTCTCGAGGGGCCCGATGACTATTCGGTGGTGGGCGATTGCGTCGACGTGGCGGACCGCCTGTGCGGTCTCGGGGAGCGCTACGGCCCCTTGATCCTTGTGGACGAAGCCACGCGAAGCGCCGCCGATGCCGATCTGGCCTTGCTGGAAGTCGATACCATCGCGGGCGGGGCCGATCAGCGGGCCGCCAGAATTTACGCCCTCTACGGCAATCCGCTGGTGCGCGCCTCGCCGAAGTTCCGAGCGCTGGCAACCTTCCACGAACACCTTTTCGGGGCGATCCGCGCCCGGCGCTGGAGCGATGCCCGCACCCTGCTCGACCAGTGCGGCGATCTTTCCGGCGCGATACCGCAGCTGTACCGGTTGCATGCCGCGCGCGTGGATTGGCTGGAGAGCCATCCCCCGCCGGATGACTGGGATGGAGTGGTTCGCTCGCCGGTGCCCTGAGCCGCCTTGTTGACCGTGCCGTTTGCCGGATACGGTCGATGCGGTTCTTGAAAGAATACGCGATGCCCGATCTTCGTTGCTGCCCAAAGCTGGGCGCGATTGCCATTGCCGCTATTGTTGCGTCCGGCGCTGCCAATGTGCCGCCGCCTGCCGGCCCCATGCCGCCTCCCGAGAACCGGAAGCTGGCGCACGACATCTTTCGCGACATCGTGGAAGTCCGCTCGGTGCACGACGTCGGGACCAAAGGCGTGGCGGATATTCTGGTGCGCACCTTCAAGGCAAACGGATTCAGCGATTCCGAAATCAGCGTCGTGCCGGAAACCGCCTACCCGCATCAGGTCAATGTCGTCGTCCGTCTGAAGGGCAAGGGCCATGGCAAGGCCGTCATGTGGATCTGCCACATGGATGTGGTGGATGCGCGCGCCGAAGACTGGACGTTGCCGCCGTTCAAGTTCACGGAAAAAGACGGCTACTTCTACGGCCGCGGTACCTCCGACATGAAGGATGAAGACGCAGCCGTTGCGGCGTCTCTCATTCGTTTGAAGAAGGAGCGCTTCGTCCCCGATCGCGATATTGTCGTCGCTTTCACGGCGGATGAGGAAGTCGGGCTCGAACAGGACGGCCCGAATTTTTTGGTGAAGAATCGGCGCGCGCTGGTGGATGCCGGACTGGTAATCAATCCTGACGGCGGCTCGGGAGAAATCGTCGACGGCAAGCGCCTCGATTTCGCCGTCGAAACGGTGCAGAAAACCTACATGACCTTTAAGATGGAGACCGCCAACAAAGGCGGACACTCCTCCGAGCCGCGGCCGGACAACGCCATCTACGAACTTGCCGGCGGCCTTACCAAGCTCTCGCAATTCCATTTCCCATACAAAACCAACGCCACCACGCGCGCCTACTTCCAGACCATCGCCATGACGACGTCCGGCCAGAAGCGCAGCGATCTGTTCGCCATGTCGAAACTGCCGGTGGATGAAGCTGCCGCGTCGCGTTTGTCGAAGGACATTTCGCTCAACGCGATTCTGCACACCACCTGCGTCGCCACCATGCTGAAAGGCGGCGTGCAGGAGAACGCGCTGCCCAGCAGCGCGACCGCCATCGTGCAATGCCGCGTCTTTCCGGGAGAAACCGTGGAGCAGACGCGCGCCACGCTGGCGAAGGTGGCCGGCAATCCGGGCATCAAGGTGAGTTTGCTGGCGCCCGTTCAGGAAGCAAAGGAAACCGTTCCCGATCCGAAGGTGATGGCGCAGGTCGCGAAAGTAGTTCACTCGATGTGGCCGGGCGTGCCGGTGATGCCGGTGATGGCGGCAGGCGCCAGCGATTCCATTTTCACGCGCGCGGCCGGATTACCGAGCTACGGCGTGGGCGGTGGCTGGTGGGACGTGAACGACATTCGCGCCCATGGGCGCGACGAGCGCGCCGAGATCGGCAATTTCCATCAGACCGTGGAATTCACCTATCGGCTGATGAAGGAACTGGGTGGCGGCAATTCGTGAACCGCAGGACTATGACATCATCATCTTCTCGGCCATCCGCAGATGCTTGCGCAGAGTCGGCAGCTGCGCCGAGGCGAAATCGCCAACGGCGCCGTGATGGGCTCGCGCCACGCCGGTGAATTCGCGAATGTCCTTCCTGTGGTCCTCGATCATATAGCCGAGGAACTCGCGGTCGAAACTTTTGCCGGAAAGCGTGCGCAGCTTCACATATTCCGCATCGGCCTTGAGCGTGGCGCGGGTTGGCGGATCGACATTCAGCCGCCGCGCCAGGCGCGATGCCTCCATTTTCGCCTTGCCGTGATCGTTCATCAGCGTGCGACCGTATTCGCGAACGGACGGCGTGCCTCCATGGCGCGCCGCCAGCTGGCCTAGCATGATTTCCGAGTTGGCACCCTTGATTGCGTCGTTCAGGAAATCCTCGCGGCTTCCCGCCACCGCAATGTGAGAGGCGGTGGACAGTACGAACGCCAAGGCCGTGGCGGACAGTGTTTTCATGGCAATCTCCTGAAGGAAGCTCTGGGATAAACGGTCCGCCGGCGCGACTGTTCCCCGCGCAGCCTCTCCAAGACTTTGCGGTGCATGTTCTCGGGCGTATAACGGCCCCGAAAGCACCCGTAGCTCAGCTGGATAGAGTGCTGCCCTCCGAAGGCAGAGGTCACAGGTTCGAATCCTGTCGGGTGCGCCATATACGGTGTGTGTGGTTGTGTTGTCAGCGGATGCGTGCCGTCACGGACGTTCCCACCCAACCAGCCTTACCCATGCTATGCTGGCATCGATGGCGCTTTCCAATTCCTTCCTTGTGCTTTCGTATGTCGGCGGGCCGGCGCTGCTGACCAATGCCACGACGCTATTCGTGCTGAGCACCAGCAACCGGTTCGCCCGCGCGGTCGACCGTTCGCGTTTCCTGGCCGAGACACTGGCGGAGGCGGGAGGCAGCATGCGCCCTACCTTGCGGGAAGAGATGCCGGAAGTGCACCATCGCGTGCTGCTGATCGGGCGAGCGCTTGTCTGCTTCTACCTGGCCTCGGCCTGTTTCGCGATCGCCACGCTCAATTCCATTTCCAGCGCGGTATTTGCGCAGACGATCGGCGCGCTCGCCACCACCATTCTCGCGTCAATTGCCGTCATCACTGGCGTGGCCGGCTTCGCAGCCTTCATTGCCGGCGCGGTGCTGTTGGTGATCGAGAGCCGCACGGCCGTGCGTTCGCTCTCGCGCGAGTACGACGAAACGCTGTCGCTTGCGCGCAAGGCAAAAGAGATTTGACGCCACGCTTGCGCGGAACATTTCTTCCCGCCCTATAACGGGTCGCTGCTTTCGACCCAAAGCGCGGCCAAGGTTTCCAGCCCGGTGCGATCCTCTTCCCTGAAACGGTCAAGTTCGGGACTGTCGAGATCCAGTACCCCGAGCAGCCGTCCATGCAACAGCAACGGCACCACCACTTCCGAACGCGACGCGGAATCGCAGGCGATATGGCCGGAGAACTTTGCAACGTCGGTCACAACAATGGCTTCCTTTCGGTGGGCCGCTGTACCGCACACGCCCGTGCCGACCGAAATCCGCACGCAGGCCGGGTTGCCCTGAAAGGGTCCCAGCACCAGTTGCTCGCCTTTCAGAAAATAGAAGCCCGCCCAGTTCACTCCGGCAAGACCGCCATAGAGCAGCGCTGCTAGATTGGCGGCGTTGGCAATGGCGTCGCGCTCGCCGTCGAACAGGCCGCGCGCCTGCCTGCACAATTCGCGGTACACTTCCTGTGTTGTTCCGCTGGGACGGGTCGTGGCGAACATCGATTCACTTTTCGGCTGAATCTTCAAACCTCGGCAAGCGGGCCCTCATCACTTTTCACGTCAGCGCATCGATTTCCGCCTCGGAGAGTCCACCGGGGACGAGCGTCACGGGAATGCGATGCGTGCTGCCGCCCAGAAAGGACGAGATCAGCGGGCCGGCAGATTGCTTCGCGCTTCCTACCGCCAGCACCAGGATCGATATGTCCCGATCCTCGCTGATCAGTTTCGCCAGACAGGGAGCGGGCTCTCCGTGCAATATCACCAGTTCCGGAAGGATGCCGGAAAGCTCATTGACGGCTTTCGCAGCGTTCACGATCAGCGTCTCCGCTTCCCGATGCGCCTCGTCCCGAATCAATTCTTCGACGCCCCGCCACTGCTGGAAATCATCGTGTTGCGCCACGCACAGAAGGGAGACGCGGCCGCCAGTGTACTGCGCCCGGCGGGTCGCGAAGCGTATCGCAACCTGGCATTCCGGTGTCTTGTCCACCACGGCGAGAAACTTCCGGCGCCGGCGGGACGCCGGGGATGACGAAACAGGTTCGGACACAGGTTGCTCGGCCATTGACCGAATGCTGGCACCCGCTCCCTGGCGTCGCAAGCTCAGTTCGCGAGCTTGGCCTTGAGTTCGTAGAGCAGTTCCAACGCCTGCTTGGGACTGAGGCTGTCAGGCGACACTTCTTTCAGCGCAAGCTCAACCGAAGTTTGGCTTTGTCTGGCCGCTTCGGGCTGTGGCGCGAAGAGCGGCAGGTCGTCGATGCGTGCCAGCGGCTTGTGGCCCTCGCGTCCGTCTTCGAGCGCGCGCAAGACTTCCTCGGCCCGGGTAACGACGGCTGATGGCAGGCCGGCAAGCTTCGCCACATGGATACCGTAGGAGCGGTCAGCCACGCCTGACGTGACTTCGTGCAGGAATACGATCGAGTCGTTCCACTCCCGCACCCGCATGGTGACGCAGGCAAGTCCCGGCAGACGCTCTGCCAGCGCGGTGAGTTCGTGGTAGTGCGTGGCGAACAATCCACGCGAGCGGTTCACACGGCAAAGGTGTTCCGCCGTCGCCCACGCAATCGCCAGCCCATCGAAGGTCGCGGTGCCCCGGCCGATCTCGTCGAGAATAACGAGGCTGCGCTCTGACGCCTGATTGAGAATGGCGGCCGTCTCCACCATCTCCACCATGAAGGTCGAGCGCCCCCGCGCCAGATCATCCGCCGCGCCCACACGCGAGAAGAGACGGTCCACGATGCCGATATGGGCGGACTCCGCCGGCACAAAGCTTCCCATCTGCGCCAGGATGGCGATCAGCGCGTTCTGCCGCAGGAAGGTGGACTTCCCCGCCATGTTTGGCCCGGTGACGAGCCACAGCCGCCCTTCCGCTTCCGAAGAAAGACTGCAGTCGTTGGGAACGAAACCAGTCGCGTTTTCCGCTTTCAGGGATGCTTCCACCACCGGATGGCGGCCGCGTTGGATATCGAAGGCCTGGCTGTCATCCACTCTTGGCCGGGCGAAGCGGCGTTCGCTTGCCAGCTCGGCCAGCGCTGCCGCGACATCGATGCGTGCGAGCGCGGCAGCAATCGATGACAGCGCGATTGCCGAACCCAGCACTTGGCCACAAAGCTGCTCGAACAATTCGCGCTCGATTGCCAGCGCCTGATCGGCGCTTTGCGAAATGCGCGATGCAAGATTTGCCAGTTCGTCGGTGGAAAAGCGCATGGCGCTCCCGATGGTCTGGCGATGACGAAATAATTCGCGATTGCCACCTGACTGCAGCTTGTCCGCGTGTTGCGGCGTGACTTCTATGAAATAGCCGAGAATGCCGTTGTGCTTGATGCGCAGCGCGGAGAGGCCGCTTTCGCTGCGATAGCGCGCCTCGAGGCTGGCTACCACGCGCCGGCTTTCGTCGCGCAATGCCCTAATCTCGTCGAGCGTTGCATGCGCCCCCGGTTTGATGAACCCTCCATCGCGGGCGAAGAAGGGGGGCTCGCCAGTCAGGAACTGATCCAGGGAGTCGTGAAGGGGCGAGGATTGGTCCAGCCCTGCGATCAACATCGCGCGGGCCTCGGCAAGTTCGCCGGTCGCAGCTCTTAGTGGATCATCGATCTCTGGCAGCAGATCGCGCACAACGCGAGCCGCGTTCAGTCCGTCGCGAATATTCGACAAATCTCTCGGGCCGGCCCGCGAGACGGAGATTCGCGCCAGCGCGCGGGCGATGTCAGGGATGCGGCGCAATTTTTCGCGCATCCGGCCACGACAGTCAGGATCGGACACCAAGTACGAAATGGCGTCCTGGCGCACGGAAATGGCGCCGGGATTCGTCAGCGGTGACGTCAGGCGCGCCGCAAGTTCGCGAGCACCGGCCGCGGTCACTGTCAGGTCGATGCCGGCAAGCAGACTGCCCTTGCGGCCCCCGGACATAGTCTCGACCAGTTCGAGGTTTCGCCGCGTTGCCTGGTCAATGGCCATGAAGACACGCTCACCGTCACGCGCGAGCGGCATAAGCGCCGGGAACTTTCCCCGTTGCGTAAGGTCGAGATAGGCGGCCAACGCGCCCGCGGCCGAGAGCTCCTCGCGGGAGAAGGCGCCGAATCCGTCAAGCGACGCCACGCGGTACAGCTTCTTTAGCGCGCGCTCTCCCGCCGAAGAGTCGAATTTGATGGCAGGAAGCGGCGTCACGACGGCACCGGATGCCTTGAAAAGCCGGCCGAGAACGGGATCCGAAAACACGTTGTCCGGGACCAGGATTTCCTTGGGCGAAAGTCGGGCCAGCTCGGTCGCGATATCGTTTGCTGCCACGGCGGATACGCGGAACTCACCGGTGGAAATATCCGCTGCCGCAATGGCAAACGCACTGCCGGCGCGGCCCACTGCCACCAGCGCGTTCGCCGCCCGGGCGTCGAGCAGCGAATCTTCGGTCAGCGTACCCGGCGTGACAAGCCGCACCACTTCCCGCCTCACCACGGCCTTGCTGCCGCGCCGGCGCGCTTGCGCCGGATCTTCCATCTGCTCGCAGACGGCGACCCGGAAGCCCTTGCGGATCAGCTTCTCAAGATACTGCTCCGCGGCATGCACCGGCACGCCGCACATGGGAATCGCATCCCCCAGATGCTTGCCGCGCTTGGTGAGCGCGATGTCGAGCGCCTCGGCGGCTTTGGCGGCATCCTCGAAGAACAGCTCGTAGAAGTCGCCCATCCGGTAGAACAACAGATACTCAGGATGCGCGGCCTTGATCTCCAGAAACTGCGCCATGGACGGGGTGGCACTGCGCGCTTCCATCGTGGCCGGCTCGTTCATGGCAAAACCATACCAGATCGGCAAAAATGTAACCGGAACAGGTACTGGGCAGGCCCGGCCGCTCCCGACCAACTCCAGATTGTTACGGGATAATGACAGAATTTTCGTACGATGGCTGAAAGGGATATCGATTGATCTTGATCCCTCTTCCACAGATAAGTGCGTCCAAAGAGGAGGGATCTATCGTGTTTCACATTCGCTCTGCCGTATTTGGTCTGCTGGCGTCGGTGGCGGCCACATATCCGATAACCGCATCCGCGCTAGCCGTAGAGCAGGGCGAATACAAACTGCCGGCTTCGTTTGACTCGGAAGTCACCACCGACCTCCAGACTGAGGAGTGGGCGCGTGTGTGGCGCCCCACCACGGATGGAGCATACCCCCTCGTCATTTTTCTGCATGGCAATCACGGCACCTGCGGGCGTTACGATTCCGTACACAAAGTACGCGTCGATGACGATGTGACCTACACTTTCTCGGGCACGTGCCCCTCGGGATACGTCGTGACGCCGAACCATCTCGGCTACAATTACCTCGCCAAGGATTTGGCGAGCCATGGTTATGTTGTGGTTTCCATCAATGCCAATCGCGGCGTGAATGGCGCTGGAGGCGTGTCGGGGGACGACGGCCGCAATCTTATCCGCGGGCGGCTGGTGCTGCGCCACATGCAATATCTCGCCCAGTGGAATGCCGATGGGGGCGCGCCCTCAAGCCT